>Ga0316608_1000007_pt1 | contig 106040 bp, 73 predicted proteins | sample MIS2016152B_MG_FD_207673 | JGI IMG/M metagenome (GOLD analysis project Ga0316608, IMG submission 207673) | Microbial mat bacterial communities from Middle Island sinkhole, Lake Huron, Michigan, United States - MIS.2016.152B | ecosystem: Environmental > Aquatic > Freshwater > Lake > Sediment... | reverse complement strand
TCCCCCCATATATCTACAACTTATTTTACATATTTTTTATTTTAAGAATATATTCATTATTAGACGTTTATTCCTTAACCTGACGGCTATGGTGAAAACACCTGACAAGTGCATCAATTACAACACATTTCAGGTGTTTTCACCTGAAATTTAAGCGTCATTTAATGTTTGACATGACACTAGCATGATAACTTACTTTTATATTTTTAACCCTTAATTTGCATTAGTTATTATGCTATTCCCAAATACTGTGATAAAATAAATAATTGTGATTTAATTTATTAAGTCTTTGTTTAAATTTTTTATATTATGTGAAATATTATAAATTTAAAAATCTAAAATTAAGCATTTTAAAACTGCTTACTCTTTCCGTATAAAATGAAAAGTTAACTGTTGTATTTTTTCTGAATATATTTACAAAAAGTTCCTTTCAAGATGACATTAGTTTTAGAAAAAGATACAACTTTTTTACTCTAACACCTTTTTAAACCATCTTCTGCTAGGAATTAGAATTAAAATCTAAAATAATTCTTACCTATATTCAAAACAAAACAACAATTTCTTTTTAAATTTCAAATAATTTTCATAATTTTATAGATTAAACACTTTATTAGTTTATATATAGTAAGTTAATCATATTAAACACAAAACCAATACAATCAGTTCCTATGAAAAGAAATTTTATTACTCTTGCAAAAATATTAATACTATACATTTTTATTTCTTCATGTGCCGAAACAGTTGAGGTAACAACCAGTTTTCAGGAAATTGTACCAATTGCCGGAAATTTAACATTTACATTCGAAGAAAATGTTGTTCCACAAGAAAAAGTTAATATTTGGGATACAACACAATATATAATTTTTGAACCCGAAATCAAAGGAAAATTCAAATGGGTAAATCGTAATAAGTTAATATTTTCACCTTATAATTATCTTACACCGGCAACTGATTTTGAGGCAAATATAAACAAAAAAATTTTCAGGAATTTTGATGAAAAAATTGATATTGACCCTATCGAATTTCATACACCATATTTGGAATTACAAAATATTTCAAGTTACTGGACTACTGACGAAACAAATTTGTATCAACCATACATTGTTGCAGATTTAAGTTATACTTACAGAGTAAATCCTACTGATATTAAAGATTTTATATTAGTTACTGTAAATGGAACAGAAAAAGAATTTAAACTGCTGAAAAATGATGTTTCCCAAATTGTTTCAATATATATTACAGATATAGAAACAGATACAGAAGAAGAATTTACAATTTCAATATCATCAAATCAAGGACTTCCGGCTTACGATATTGAAACAACTCAGCGGGTAGACCAATCATTTGAAGCTGTACTACAATCTCCTAAAACATTTGAAGTTACAAACTCTTTTGGACAACACGATGGCTTTTCAGGAAGTATCTACGTAGAAACATCACAGGAAGTGAAAGAAGAAAATCTGGAAAATTTTATAACCGTTTTCCCAAGTGTAGATTTTACAGTCGAAAATAATGGACAAAGTATTGTAGTCTCTAGTTCTCAATTTGATATAGACAAGGAATATACTATTACTTTAAAAGAAAATATAACAGGTGTTTTAGGAGGTATCCTGAAATATAGTTACACAAATTCAATTAAATTTGGTGAACTTGATGCAATTATAAAGTTTGTTGATAAAAAATCAACATATATGTCGGCTAAAGGTGAGAAAAACATGCAGTTATATCTTGTAAATGTTCCTGAAGCACACATAAAAATCACGAAAGTTTACGAAAATAATATTTTATCGTATTTAGGAACAGGTTATTACTATTACGATTATTATTATGATATTTATGATTACGACTGGAGTTCGGGCGATGATGAACCCGGTTCGCTTGGAGATGTTGTTTATGAAGAAGATATAATAACAAAAAATTTAGAAGTCAATGGAAATTTCAGACTTCTGAATTTAGATTTTAAAGATAAAATTGCAGATTACGAAGGTTTATACGTTGTTGAAGTTTCGTCTAAAGATGATTACTGGCTTAACAAACGAAAGGTTGTTTCCATTTCGGATATTGGTTTAATAGTAAAAAAAGGAATAAAAAGTATAACCGTTTTTGCAAATTCAATCAGCACCGCCAAAGCTATACCAAACGTAAAAATTAAGTTTTTTGGTAAAAACAATCAAGAGTTATCAAGTCAATTTACAGATTCTAGCGGTGTAGCAATTTATAAAATAGACGATTTGCCCGCAGAAAATTTTGATGCATTGATGGTAACGGCAACATATAATAACGATTTTAACTATCTGCATTTCAAGCGTTCGGAAATTGATAATTCAAATTACGATATAAGCGGTGCAACACAAAATTTATCGGGGTATGATGCATTTATTTATCCCGAAAGAGATATTTACAGACCAGATGAAACCATCCATCTATCAGCAATTCTGAGAGATTATGAATGGAAAACTCCATCAGCAATACCACTTGTTCTGAAAATTGTTTCTCCAAACGGAAAAATCTACAAAACAATTAAAAAAACACTAAATAGCTACGGTTCGTTTGAAGCTGAGGTTTACGTTCCGGCAGATGCTTTAACAGGAACTTACTATGCTGAATTATATACCTCTAACGAAGTTTTCCTCACATCACAATCAATTCTTGTAGAAGAATTTATGCCGGATAGAATCAAAGTTGAAGTCGAATTAAACAGTGAAATCCAGCAACTAAACGATTCTGCAACTCTTTCAATTACAGCTACAAATTTATTTGGACCACCGGCAAAAGACCGCAATTACGAGGTTGAAAGGTCATTATACTTGAAATATTTTTATCCTGATAATTATTCGGATTATAACTTCGATATTTCAGAAAGAATGTCTTATCTAAACTCAATTCAAAGAGGCGGAATAACAGATGAAAACGGAAAAGCAGTTGAAACATTTGAAAAAGAAAACTCATTATCAGACATGGGAATTATCAGAGCAACATATTTTGTTACAGTTTTTGACGAAAATGGACGTTCTGTAAATAAATCGGCTTACGCTGATATTTATACACAAGATGTTTTTTACGGCATCAAATACCCAGATTATTATAATAATACGAAAAAAGCAATGACTTTCAATCTTATAGCTTTAGATAAAGATTATAAAACTTTATCAGGAAAAGAAGCTAAAGTAATTATTATTAAACACGAATATAATACCGTTTTAGCTCAAGATGGAAGTTATTACAGGTACAAATCAGAACATAAGGAAGTTATACTAAAAGAAGAAATTATAAAAATCAATGGCGAAAATACAATCTATACTTTTACACCCGAAACTTCAGGCGAATATGAAATCAGATTATCAAAACCTGAAATTGCTACTTATGTAAAATGCGGTTTTTATGCTTACGGATATGGTTCAACAACAACTACTTCATTTGAAGTTAATTCCGACGGAAAAATTGATATTGAACTAGACCTCGAAAACTACAAAGTTGGTGAAACAGCTAATGTTTTATTAAAAACACCATTTTCGGGAAAAATATTGGTAACAGTTGAAAATGATAATGTTCTTGATTATTTTTATGTTGAAACAGATAAAAAATCAGCAACATTTAAATTACCAATAAAAGCTGAATATATTCCAAATGTTTATATAACAGCAACTTTATTCAGAGCACACACAGTATCGGAACTACCAATTATGACTGCTCATGGATTTTTACCAGTAGTTGTTGAAAATACCGATAATAAATTATCACTCTCAATTATTGCTGAAACAAATTCAAAATCAGATGTAACACAAACAATTAAAATAAAATCCAAACCAAATTCAGCAGTTACGATTGCAGTAGTTGACGAAGGAATTTTGCAACTTACAGGTTTTGAAACACCAGACCCTTATGAATTTTTTTACAGAAAACGAGCATTAAACGTATTTTCTTATGATGTTTATCCTTACTTATTTCCCGAAATAATTGCATCAAGCAGTTTAAAAGGTGGAGACGGAAATCTGGATTTGTCAAAAAGAATTAATCCGTTGACTAACAAAAGAGTTAAACTTGTATCCTTCTGGAGCGGAATTTTAGAAACTGATGCTTACGGAAACGCAAGTTTTGATATAGCAATTCCTCAATTTTCAGGGAGTTTACGAATTATGGCAGTAGCTTATAAAGATAAAAAATTTGCATCAGCATCCGCAACAATGACAGTAGCGAACGATATAGTTGTAAGTACCGGTTTACCACGTTTTTTAAGTCCGGGAGATATTATTGAAGTACCTGTTACACTAACAAATACAACAGAAAAATTGGCAATTTGTAATGCTCTTATTAAAATTGAAGGACCTCTTACATTAGTTGGTTTACCAACCTCAAGTGTAACAATTGCAGCAAATGACGAAGGAAAATTGGTTTATAAAATAAAAGCAAAAAATGAAATTGGTGAAGCTAAAGTTACAGTTTCGGTAATTGCTTTAGGTACAATATTTAAAGAAGAATTAGACATAACCGTTCGACCAGCATCTTCTCTATTAAAGATATTTGGTTCCGGCTCAATTCCAGCAGGTTCTAATCAGACAATTACTATGGGAATAGACACATATATTCCTGAAAGTATTGATAAAAAATTAATAATCAGCACACTTCCATTGATTCAATTTACCAAGGATTTGGATTATTTAATAACTTATCCTTATGGTTGTGTAGAACAGACTGTTTCGTCAGCTTTTCCACAACTTTATTATCCCGAATTATCGAAAATTATTCTTGAAAAAGAAGTTAACAGCGAAACTACCGATTTCAATATTAACGAGGCAATACGAAAAATAAAATTAATGCAACTTTATAATGGAGGTTTAACCTATTGGGCTGGTGGAAGTACGGAAAGCTGGTGGGGTACAGCTTATGCAGCACATTTTTTAATTGAAGCAAAAAAAGCAGGTTACGAGGTTGATGAAACAACTCTGAATTTAATGTTAGCTTATCTGAAAAATCAATTGAAAGATAAATCTACAATAACATATTATTATAATTATGCAGAAATAAAACAAATTGTACCAAAAGCTGCAATTTATTCATTATTTGTACTTTCGTTAGCAGAAACGCCAGATAAATCTTCAATGAATTATTACAAATCAAACAGAGATTTGTTAAGTCTGGATAGTAAATATTTACTTGCAGCATCTTACGCACTTAACGGAGATTCAGAAAGTTATAATGAAATTATACCAACTGGTTTTGATGGTGAAGTTTCAACACCAGTATTTGGAGGAGATTTTTACTCCCCAATCAGAGATGAGGCAATTGCATTATATTCGCTTTTAATAGTTGACCCAACAAATCAGCAAATAGGAATTATGGCAAAACATTTATCAGAAACAGTAGCAGTTACAAAATACATGAGTACTCAGGAATGCGTTTTTACATTTCTGGCAATGAGTAAAATAGCAAAAATGGCTGAAGCATCTGATATTAAAGCATCAATTAAAGTAGATGGAGTAGAAATTGCAAATTTTGATAATTCAACTGTAACTTTGAATACTGATGATTTTGCAGGCGGAAACTTAGAAATAACAACGTCAGGAACAGGAACTTTGTATTATTTTTGGGACGCTGAAGGAATAAGTGCTGATGGTTCTTATATTGAAGAAGATAGAAATATTGAAGTCAGAAAATATTTTTACGATAATCTTGGAAATCAAATAAAAAACAACAAATTTAAACAAAGTGATTTGATTTTGGTAAGAATATCAATAATTGGATTAACCGATTTAAGTATTGATAATGTAGTTATTACAGATATTTTACCTGCAGGATTTGAAATAGAAAATGCACGTCTTGTACAGGTTCAGAATGTTGTAATTCCGACAAGCAAAACTTATCCTGAATATCTGGATATCAGAGATGATAGAATTAGCTTTTTTACAAACGTAAACTCTACTGAACGAAATTTTTACTATTTGGTAAGAGCCGTAACCAAAGGAACATTTAAAATGGGTCCGGTGGGTGCTGATGCAATGTACAATGGTGAATTTCATTCGTATAACGGCGGTGGAGAAATTATTATTGAAGAGTAAAATTATAATAAGTAATGAGACAATTTGAAAATTGGATAATTTGAAAATATTTATTTCAAATTCAATAAATTACAAAATTTGAATATACAAATAAATTTGTCTGGTTACATATTTCCAGTCTTAAAAAATATGCAGTTGATAATTATGATATAATTTGTCATATACAGTAATTTACAAATAATTTTAAAATGAAAAAATACATTTTAATAACACTTACAACTTTTATTTTAATTCTTCAAATATCATGTAAAGAAGAAATTATAAGTTTCGATGGTCAAAATAGTTCTTCGGTTACAATTAATTGGCAAAATAGTTTTGGAGGAAAAGATTTTGACGATATTAGTAGTATAATCAAAACATCTGATGGAGGTTACATGGCAGTAGGTTCGAGTTTAAGCAGCGACTGGGATTACTGGGTTTTAAAATTTGATGCAGATTTTAATTTATTGTGGGAAAGAAAATTTGGTGGTACAAATGCAGATTTCGGAAAATGTATTGTTGAAACAGAATCAAACAATTATGTGATAGCTGGATATTCAAATTCCACAGATGGAAATATTACGCTAAACAAAGGAGGATATGATATATGGATAATAAAAATTTCGTCGGAGGGAGTTCTTGTTTGGCAAAAAAATTATGGTGGAACAGGTTCTGAAACTATAACTGAAGAGTCAATTTTAACCACTAATTTGGGTGGATATGTTTTTTCAGCAACAACAACTTCAGATGATTACGATGTTATCGGACAAAAAGGTGGTGCTGATATCTGGCTTGTTAATATTAACGACACTTCGGAAATTGTGTGGGCAAAAACTTACGGTGGAGCAGATGATGATTTTTCAAACAGAATTAAATATACTCCTGATGGTTCTTATATGTTAAGCAATATAGTTCAATCAGTTGGCGGTGATATTCTTTATAATTATGATAAAAAAGATATATGGCTGGCAAGAATAAACTCTTCCGGAGATATAATGTGGCAAAAAACAATTGGAGGAACCGGTACAGAAAGTCAATGTGATATAACAATGACAAGTGATGGCGGAATTATTGTAATGACACAAACAAGCTCTAAAGATGGTGAGGTTCAGAAAAATTACGGAAACAAAGACATTTGGTTTTCAAAAATTGATGCTACGGGAAATATTGTATGGAATACAATTTTTGGCGGCAGTTTAGATGAAAATTCAGGTGAAATTATTCAACTTTCTGATGGGGGATATTTAGCTTCTATTAGTTCAAATTCAATAGATTATTTTCTTGGATTTAATTACGGAAAAAAAGATATTTGCTTAATAAAATTATCTGAAACCGGAACGATTGAATGGACTAAAATTTTTGGTGGTACAGATGACGAATACAGTAATTCGTTGCTCGAACTAAGTTCAAATTCTATATTAGTTACAGCAAATTCGAAATCAGAAGATTTTGATATTACAAAACATATAGGAGGTTTTGATTTCTGGCTATTTACAGTAAATTATTAATTATCACTGAAAATTAAGGAAATTATTAATTTTCCGTTTAAATAATTCTTTATCAATAGGTTTTGCAATAAAATCATCGCATCCTGCTTCAAAAGCTTTTCTTATTTCATCTTGCGAACAATAAGCAGTTTGCATAATAACCGGAATTTGATTATTCATTGATTTTATGGCAATTGCAGCGTCGTAACCATCAATCAAAGGCATTTTTGCGTCCATCAGAACGAGCGAAAAATCTTTTATACTCTCAAATAATTCAATTGCTTGTTTTCCATTTTTTGCATGAACTATTTCAAAATTTTCGAAAGGAAGCATTTCCGAGATATAAATAAAGTTAATATCCTCATCTTCTGCAACAAGTATCTTAAATTTTGGAATTTGCTTTACTTCATTTTGAGAACTAATAATTCCTTCATTATATTTTTTAAAACGTAATTTTACATTTGTTTTCTCTTTTAAAGTACTTTCAATTTCAATCAGTCCATCATTTTTACTGATAAAATCCTTGCAAAGAAGTAAACCTAATCCTGTTCCTTTTTCGTTTTCGGTTCCGGGAATTGAAATATTTTCGGCATATTTAAATAAATTTTCAATAGTTTTGTTTTCCATTCCGATACCAAAATCCGTAATATTCACAATAATATAATCACCATCTTCTTTTGACGAAATATAAATAATACCTTTTCTGTACGAATATTTAATAGCATTTGAAATTAAATTCCTAAGTATTGTATTGGTCATATTTAAGTCGGCATATATAAAATAGTCCGGCGATATTTCCGAAATCAATTGTATCTCTTTTGCATTTAAATTCTGCTCAAGGAGTTTTACATTATTTTTAACTACCTCTGATAAATGTATTATCTGCTTATTAGTTCTAATTTTATTAGACTGTGATTTAGACCATTGCAATAAGTTTTCTAAAAGCTCAAAAGCATTTTTAGCCGATTTATTAATATATCCGAGAATTTCCAAGATATTATCTTTTTCAAAATCAGAAGGTGTTGATTGAATTAAATCACAAAATCCCAGAATATTATTAAGCGGATTTTTCAAATCATGCCCAATTACCGAAAAAAACTTGTCTTTGGTTGCATTTAATTCTTTAAGTATTTCTTTTTGTTCGATAAGTTCTTGAGTTGCATTTTTACTTTCTGTAATATCCTCTACATTAGCTAAAACGCCAATTATTTTATCTTCTTTTTTTATTGGATTAAAATAATAACGTATATAAACCTTTTTATCCCATTTACTGTTATATTCTTTTTCGGCAAAAATTGTAGTTTCGGTTTTAATACACTTTATAAAGTCGGCAGAAAAACCTGCATCCATTAAAGGCTTAAATGTCAATAAATTTATACGTTTTGTCTCTTCAATTGAAGGTGAACCTAATATTTCGATTAATTTTGAATTTGCTTCAAGTATTTTTCCGGTAATATCAGCGTATAAAATAGCCGTTAATGAGTTATCGAACAAACTTTTATATCTGTTAAAATTTTCTTTGTACAGTAATTCAGTTAATTTAATTTTTGTTTGGTCAATTAAAATAACGGTAAACTTATTCTTTTGAAAACTATATATATGTACTTTTAAATATTTTTCGGTATGTTGATAAAAATAGTCGAAAGTATAAAATTTTTCTTCGTTTAGTATATTTCTATATTTTGAAAAAAGCCCAAAATCAATATTTGTAAATATCTCATTAGCTGATTTTAATAACGTAATTTCTTTTGGAAAACCAATTATTTTCAGAAAAAAATCATTTGCTTCTAAAATTTTGCCGTTCTTGTTTTTTTCGTCAAATTCAAAAATTGCAAAGCCATTGTGCATATTTTCAAACAGAAGTCTGTATTTTTCCTCATTTTCTTTTAGAAGTATTTCGTCTTTTATACGTTTTGTAATATCTTTTGTAATAATGACAAAACCAGAAGGTTTATCATTTTCTTCTTTTATTATAGATACAGATAATTCAGCAGCAAATTCAATGTCTTTACGTAATAAATTATAATTTAGACTTTCTAATTTTTCGAGTTTATAAGCCGAAATTAAATCATTCTTAGCCAAGTCTTTATATTTATCAGAGACAAAATCAAGAATGTTTTTTCCAATTAGTTCTTCGTAAGAATTTATTCCTAACAGTTTTAAAGTTACAGTGTTAAAATCAACAATAGTTCCATCTAAATTTATTATTGCAATAGAATATGGTGAAAATTCGTAAATTGTCAATAATTTGATGTTAGTTTGGAGCAATCTGCGTTTTATCTCTTTTTGTTCGCTAATATTCAATGCAATTATCTGACAGTAGTTTTCATTTTTTGAATAGTCAAAAAATAATTTACTTTCAAGTTTTAATCTTATTTCATGATTTGAAGAATCAATAAACTTAACTATCAGATAATTAAGAGAGTCTTTTTTACTGAAATTATGGTCTAAAAAATTTCGGAACTTATCGTGAAATTGTATGTCAATAAAATTGAAAATACTTACGTTAGATATTCTTTCTGAAGGTGCTAAAAACTTTTGCTTAAATAATTCATTTGCTGATATTAACTCACCGTTTATTTTTAAAATAAATTGATAAGATGGAGAATTATTAAAAATATCGAAGTATAAACTCAACTTGTCGGTAAGCAAATTCAGTAAATTTTTAAAAGACACATCTTCAATATTATCAAATGCTTTTTCAATTTCAACTTTATATTTCTCTATTTCTCCAAATTCAAGCATATTCAATTTTTTTCTAAAAATAAATAAATTTTATTCAAATTCAAAATTGAAAATAAATAAATTCATTTAACTCCCAGTTTCCAAAACCGATAATGCTAAAAATAATAATGTAATAAACAGTCCATCTGAATATTATATTTTTAGTTTGCAAATATTTATTCAAATCTGTTTTATATTCAATTTTATCAATAATAAAAAGTAAAGATATTAGTATGAAGAAAATTAAAAGCAGTTTCCTATCGAATGAAAAATGAGGTAAAATGCTTTTTATCTGTAACATGTTGTCAATTAAAACAAATGCTTCATTAATGTTATTTGCTCTAAAAAATATCCAAGAAAAACAAACAATTATAAATGTAAAAAATATTCTTGCAAGTTTTATAATCAAACTATTATCTATTTTATTTGTAATATTTACATTTTTTTTGATTTTACTTCTGAATATTGTTTCAGCCAAATAAACACTTCCGTGAATAGCACCCCAGATTAAAAAAGTCCAGTTTGCACCATGCCATATTCCACTTATTATAAATGTAATAAACAAATTATAGTACCATCTCCATTTAATAACTCTTTTCCCGCCAAGAGGCAAATATAAATAATCTCTAAACCAAGTAGATAACGAAATATGCCATCTTTTCCAGAAATCTCTAATTGAAATTGCAAAATAAGGCTGCTTAAAATTTTTCAACAGGTCAATGCCCAGAATATGAGCGGCACCACGTGCTATATTTGTATATCCTGCAAAATCGCAATAAATTTGAATTGCAAATAAGAATGTTGCCAGAATTATGTCCCAGCCAAAATAACTATTTGGTTTTGAAAAAACTTCGGTTACAATTAAAGCTAAATTATCGGCAATTGCAATTTTCATAAAAAATCCGAGAGCCATAAGTTTTAAACCGGTACTAAGTCTTTCTGCATTAAACCTGTGTGGTGTATTTACTTGTGGTAAAAGAGCATTTGTCCGTTCTATTGGACCTGCAACTAATTGAGGAAAAAACAAAACATAAAGTTCGAATCTTAGAAAGTTGCGTTCTGGCATAACTTTTCGTCTGTAAACATCAATAGTATAACTCATTGCCTGAAAAGTATAAAACGAAATACCAACAGGCAACAGCACATTTAATAATGGTAATTGTTTTTGAAAATCGAGATAACTTAAGCCCCAATTTAAATTTTCAGAAATAAAATTATAATATTTGAAACTAACTAATATTAAGAGATTTATAAAAATACTTACAAAAAGAAAAAATTTCTTTTTACTAGAATTTCTATATTTGAATATAAATAATGCGGCAAAATAATCAGTGAATGATGAAATTAAAAGTATAATTATGTATTCTGGCTTCCAGAACATATAAAATACAAAGCTGGCAATCAATAATATAGACCATCTGTATTTAATTGGAAAAAGAAAATACAAAGCAGCAACTAAAGGAAAAAATATTATAAATTCTTGCGAATTAAAAATCATTTATTTATGCCTGAATAAAAGAAAATAGTGAGAAAAAATTAATATATTTCAATTAAACAGCCTTTAAACTCAAGTCTAAGCTTTTGATTTGATGAGTTAAAGCACCAATTGAAATATAATCAACGCCGGTTTCAGCATAACTTCTTAAAGTTTGGATATTAATGCCACCTGAAGACTCTGTTTTATAACGACCTGCAATAATTTCAACTGCTTTTCGAGTATTTTCAACCGAAAAATTATCAAGCATTATAAAGTCAACTCCTCCAAATTCAAGAACTTGATTTAATTCTTCAAAATTTCTGACTTCAATTTCAATTTTTAGTGTTTTATTTTTCTCCGACAAATATTTCTGTGTTTTAGAAATTGCATTTACAATTCCTCCGGCAAAGTCAACGTGGTTATCTTTAATCATTATCATATCGAACAAACCCATTCTGTGATTTTCGCCTCCACCTAATTTAACCGCCATTTTTTCAAGAATTCTAACTCCGGGAGTTGTTTTTCTGGTATCTAATATTTTGGTTTTTAAGTCTTTGATTTTTTCGGTATAGATATTTGTCTGCGTTGCTATACCGCTCATTCGTTGCATAATGTTTAAAACCAATCTTTCTGCTTGTAAAATTGAATGAACTTTTCCTTTTACTGTAAAAGCAATATCACCTTTTGAAATTTGAGTTCCATCGGTTAAAAAAATATCAATTTCAAGATTTTTATCAATTGCAGAAAAAACACGTTTGGCAATTTCAATTCCTGCTAAGATACCATTTTCTTTTACAATCAGTTGTGCTTGTCCAATAGTATCTGCCGAAATACACGACAACGAAGTATGATCGCCATCTCCAATATCTTCTAAAATGGCGTTTGCAATAATGTGGTCTATTTTTTCCATAAATTTAAATAAATTAAAAAAGCAAAACTACTGATATTTTGAAAAATTATTCCAAAATACAACAATAATTTTGCTTTAAAAAGGATAAGTTAAAATTTATTTACTGTACCTCAATCTTAAATTGAGTAATAACTACCTGTTCATCTGAGTTTTTAACTAAAAAATAAACATTGTATTTTTTGTTTGAATCAGTTAATAATTCGCCCATAACATGCAATGCATCTGATTGTTGTCCCTCATAAACAACTTTAAAATCTGAAGGTTTATTAAAATCGAAAAAATTTTCGACTATCAATTTTGCTTGTTTCTTTGTACAAATATCTGTTTTTTCAAGCATTACCAATTCCAGATTGGTGTTAAAATACTCGGAAAGTTCGTCAGAATTTCCATTCAGTAGAGCTTTTGTAATTTGAGAAGGCACTTTTGTTGGTGAATCTGCAAACATAAAGCCCGAAAATAACAATCCACCTATGGCTAATAAGCCAATCAAAATAAAATTTATTTGTTTCATTGTTTTTATTGTTTTTTTCCAGATTGAGAATAAACAAAAATTGAACCAAATATATATCGACTTGATTTTATGAGAGTTTAACAAATGTTTTCTTTTTTTTTACAATAATTATCAAATTGTAAACAATTGTTTTCAAATTGAATAATTTTGTTTCTCAGGAAAGTAAAAAAAAATATTTTTAATTATCTAAAACATTTAGAAACGAACAAAGGTTGATTTTTTGACTTTAAATTACATTCAATAATGATTATTATTATTTATTAAAAAATATATAACGACCTAAGATCAAACATTTAATATTTTGTAAAGATTAAATAGAAAAAAAATATTTCGATAACTAATATTTATAAAAATTATATGTTTAAAATAATAATTACTCTGAATAACAGATATTTATGAAATAAATCCAATATTAATTGCTTTTTTAATTAAGCCAACTGAATTCTTAACTTCAAATTTACTGAATAATATTCTGCGGTAAGTTTCAACAGTTGGTACACTTATAAATAAAATTTCTGCAATTTCCTTGTTAGTTTTTTCATCCGAAATTAATTGCAGAATCTCATTTTCGCGTTTTGAAAGTTTTATTACAATACCGATATTATCTTCATGCGTATTTTGTAATACTTTAATTATTAAGTTATTAATTGTTGGTGAATAATATTTTTCTCCTTCAAAAACTTTTGTAATGGCTTGTTTTATACTTTCTTTATCCTGTGATTTTACTATTATTCCATCAACATCAATTTTTATTAGCGGTTTAATAATCTGGATATCTTCAAATTGAGAAATAATAATAATTTTAATTTTTTTGAATTTATTTTTAACAATTTTTGCAAGTTCAACACCTGAAATTTCGGGCATTGAAATATCAGTAATTAGAATACTAATATTTTGAATATTAATAATATCCAATGCCATTTTTCCATTTGTAGCAGTATAAATATCATTAACGTAATCCAATTCTGTAATAATATTTTTTAACCCATCAAGAATTAGTGGGTGGTCGTCAGCAATTAAGATATTTATTTTATCCATATAAAAAATTATAATTTTACAAACGGAATAGTTAAAGTAACTGTAATACCGTTGTTTGGCGAACTGTCTATTTCGCAAGTTCCATTTAATGAATTGATTCTCTTTTCAATATTTTCGTGTCCAATTCCTTTTTTTACATTGCTTTTATCAAATCCAACACCGTTGTCGTTATATAAATAGTTTAAGTTTGAATCTATTTCAATTAATTGAATTTCAATATCTTTAGCTTGCGAATATTTCAATGTATTATTTATCAATTCCTGAGTAATTCTGAAAATGGCTTTTTGAATTTTCTGATTGTTTTTTATTTGTAACCAGTTAATTGAAATACTATTTTCAAAATTCACATTTATTTGATTTTTTATTCTAATTTCTTCTACGAGAGCTCTCAGTTTTTCAATAATATTTACTTCTAAAAACATTGGTTCAGCCAAATAATGAGAAAGTTGTCTGATTTCAAAATACAAATTTTTTATTTCAGTCATAATATTTACTGCTGTATTCTTCGAACTAAAATATGAAATTATACCAAGTAATCTTCCAGCAATATTATCATGTAATTCTTTGGCTATTTCGTCTTTAATTTTCTCTTCGGCTTCAATTGCTGCACTCATTATTCTTTTTTTCTGTTCGGCTTTTTCTCTTTGTCTGAAAATGTACTGCAAAATAAGTATAAAAAATATTATAAAAATGCTTATAGAAATAATTATGAAAATATTTTTTCGTTTTTGCAGTAATTCAGTAGCTTGTAATTGTTTTTCGTACTTAAGTAACTGAATTTCTTTATGTTTTTTTTCAGTATTATAAATCATTTCTAGTTCTAAAATTGTTTTAGTTTGCTGATTTTCAATTAAACTGTCATTTAATGATTTATAAGATGATAAATATTTATAAGCATTTACAAAATCGTTTGTAATAGCATAATTATCAGCCAGTATTTTATAAATTTCAATTTGTAATTCAAGAATTTGAAGATATTCTGATTTCTGGAGAGCAATTTCGGCAAAATATTTTGATTTCTGATATTCTTTAGTTTCAAAATACACCTGAGCCATAGAAATATAACTATAAATAATATCATATTCAATTCCAAGCAGTTCTCTTAATTTTAATGATTCTTCAAAATATATAATTGCTTTGTCAAAATTTTTCAGCAATATTTCTAATTGTCCTTTAATGAATAAAATATATGCTTTTTTGTTTTCGAGTTTTGTGTCTGAAGATAAATTAAAAGCTTTTGTAAGTATCTCATCTGCAATTTGATATTTTTTTTCGTCAATATTAACTAATGCAATATTTATCAATATGTCGCAAATGTATGGTGTATTGTTACTATCTTCATAAATTTCAAGAGCTTGATTAAAATATTCGAGAGATTTTTTTTTATCACCTTGTTCGGCAACCAAAGTTCCCAAGTTCTGATATAAAACACCTCTGCTTTCAGCATCTAAGCTATCGTCATAAAGATTTAATGCCTCAAGATATTGCTCCATTGCTTTTTTCTTGAATCCCTGCTGACTATAAGTAACGCCTGTATTAATTAAAAAATTAACCAAGCCATAAGTATAATTTGATGTTAAAAAAATTTGTTTTGATTTTTCAAAATACTCGAAAGCAACATTATAATTACTTTTATAAACATAACAATTTGCAATATTTGTAAAAAATTCTGCTGAATCAATAGCTGTTTTCGAAAAATCTATTCCGGATATATAAAAAGATAAAGCTTGTTCAATATTTCCTTTGTAAGTATTTAAAATACCGAGATTTGTATAAATTTCTTTAGCTCTGTAATTTTCACCAAATTTTTTCATTTCATTGTAAGCTTCAGTGCAAAAAAATATTGCAGAATCAGGTGAAGAATCAAAAAAAATCTCACACATAAATAATAGCGAGTCAATTTCTTTTTTGGAAGATGAAATATTATCATAAGTCAGAATATCAAATTTATAATCAATTTTTTGTGCGTTTAAATTAACACAAAAAAATAGTATTACTAAAATTGATAATATTTTAATTTTCTCGAACATTTAAACAAGCATTTTTTCTTTTTTTATAAAAAGAATAAAACATAAATAAGTTGATTTTCTTTTACAGGACAAGCAACAAATATATAATTTTTTTTGAAATTTGATTCTTTAATTTCATTCAATAATTAAACCTTATCTAAAATTTATTATAGAATGCACATGTTGAACATCTTTTTATTGTTAAATGATTGTAAAAAAATAAATTTGTGAATTATAAATATTTAGAAGTAAATTATTTTGAAAAAGCAGTTAAAACTGAATAAAATATCTATTTGCATATTTGAAAATAATATCTAATTTTAGCCATTAAATGAAATTTAAAAAACAAAATATTATGGAAAACTTAAAAATTAATATTGACAAAATTTTTAATTTTGCTTCACAATCATCTGTTTATGAATATAAAGAAGCAGCCTTGCAAAAAAATTTACTTCTTCATAATAAAAAAGGAAAAGGAAACGACTTTTTGGGCTGGGTTGATTTACCATCATCAATTACTGAAGCAGAAATTATAGATATTGAAGATGTTGCAAAAAATCTAAAAAATAAAATCGAAATATTGGTTGTTGTTGGAATTGGAGGTTCTTATTTAGGCTCTAAGGCTGTTATTGAGGCTCTTTCGCACAGTTTTATATATCTAAAGGAAAATCGTGAATTTCCGATAGTATTATTTGCCGGACAAAATATTGGTGAGGATTATTTAACCGAACTTCTTGAAATTCTTGATAAAAGACAATACGGAATTTGCGTAATCTCAAAATCCGGAACAACAACAGAACCAGCAATTGCTTTTAGAATTTTGAAAAATCACATCGAAGAAAAATTTGGAAAAGCAGAAGCAAAACACAGAATTATTGCCATAACCGACAAGCAACGAGGAGCTTTAAAAACATTAGCCGATAATGAAGGTTATAAAACTTTTGTTATTTCTGACGACATAGGTGGCAGATATTCAGTTCTTTCGCCTGTTGGTCTTTTACCAATAGCTGTTGCAGGATTTGATATCAGAAAGTTAGTTGCTGGAAGTGTTGAAATGGAAAAAATTACTGGCAGCAACAGTGATTTTGAATCTAATCCGGCTGCAATATATGCTGCTGCTCGAAATGCTTTGTACAATAAAGGTTTTGATGTAGAAATATTAGCAAATTATAATCCAAAACTTCAGTATTTTGCCGAATGGTGGAAACAACTTTACGGCGAAAGTGAAGGAAAAGAGAACAAAGGAATTTTTACAGCAAGTGTAAATTTTACTTCCGACTTACATTCAATGGGTCAATACATTCAGGAAGGTCTGCGAAATTTGTTTGAAACTGTAATATCTGTTAAAGATACAAACCACAAACTTTTAATTCCTTCTGATAAAGATAATTTAGATTCACTTAATTTTCTGGCTAATAAAAACTTAGACTACGTTAATAAAATGGCACAGCTTGGAACAATGCTTGCTCATATTGATGGAGGTGTTCCAAATATTTTAATAGAAATTCCTACACTTAACGAATATTATATCGGTCAGTTAATTTATTTCTTCGAAAAAGCTTGTGGCATTAGTGGTTATTTACTTGATGTTAATCCATTTGACCAACCCGGAGTTGAAGCATACAAAAAAAATATGTTTGCTTTATTGGGAAAACCCGGTTTTGAGAAAGAAACTCAAGATATCTTAAAAAGAATATCATAACTTAAACAATTAAAGCCGTTTCGATAAAAAGAAGCGGTTTTTTTATTTGAAAATATTTTAAAAGTTGAAAAACCGGACATTAAATAGTGTTTATCAAATATTTCATGCAAACAACTATTTAGAGAATTTAAAACCTAATAATTAATAATAAAAAATATTTTTTGAAAAAAGTAAAGTTTATAATTTTTTTAAATTAATAATTAAATGAACCATAAAATATTAATTCTAGATTTTGGTTCGCAATACACACAGTTAATTGCCAGAAAGGTGAGAGAATTAAATGTTTACTGCGAAATATATCCATTCAATAATTTTCCCGAAATTGATAATTCTGTAAAAGGAATTATTCTTTCCGGAAGTCCATTTTCGGTAAGAGATAAAAATGCTCCCGACGTTAATTTGCAGATATTCAGAAATAAATATCCATTACTTGGCGTTTGCTATGGTGCTCAACTTATAGCTAAAAATACTGGTGGCGAAGTGCTTGCAGCTTCTCATCGTGAATATGGTAGAGCAAATCTTAATTTTGTTGATAAATCGAGTCAACTACTTTACGAAATATCTGATAATTCACAAGTTTGGATGTCTCATGGAGATACAATAACCAAAATTCCTGAAAATTTTAAAATAATTTCCAGTACTGAAGATGTAAAGGTTGCAGCTTATAAAATTGAAAATGAAGAAACTTATGGAATTCAATTTCACCCCGAAGTTTATCATTCAACCGAAGGTCAGATTTTGCTTAAAAATTTTGTTGTAAATATATGTAAATGTGTTCAAAATTGGACACCTGCTTCGTTTATCGAAACTACAATTAAAGAAATTAAACAAAAAATAGGAACTGAAAAAGTTATTTTAGGACTATCCGGAGGTGTAGATTCCACTGTTGCAGCAATTTTGTTGCACAAAGCAATAGGTAAAAATCTGACTTGCATTTTTGTTGATAATGGACTTCTCAGATTAAATGAATTTGAAACCGTTCTTGAAAATTACAAAGTTCTAGGATTAAATGTTATTGGTGTTGATGCAAAAAATAAATTTATTTCCAGACTATCAGAAATATCTGACCCTGAGACAAAACGAAAAATTATTGGAAATGCTTTTATTGAAGTTTTTGACGACGAAGCACATAAAATAACAGACGCAAAATGGCTTTCACAAGGTACAATTTATCCAGATGTTATTGAATCAATATCAGTTAACGGACCTTCGGCAACAATAAAATCACATCACAATGTTGGAGGTTTACCCGAATATATGAAATTGAAAATAATTGAACCTCTGCGACTTTTATTCAAAGACGAAGTTCGTAGAGTAGGCAAAGAACTTCTAATTGACGAAAGTTTTATAAAAAGACATCCTTTCCCTGGACCAGGTTTGGCTATCAGAATTTTGGGAAATATTACCTCCGAAAAAGTTCAGATTTTACAACAGGTTGACAATATTTTTATTCAGGAATTAAAAAATGATAATTTATATGATAAAGTCTGGCAGGCTGGAGCGATACTCCTTCCTGTACAATCAGTTGGTGTAATGGGCGATGAAAGAACTTACGAAAATGTTGTAGCACTCAGAGCAGTTTCATCAACTGACGGAATGACAGCAGATTGGTCGCATTTGCCCTATGAATTTCTGGCTAAAGTGTCGAATAAAATAATAAACCAGGTAAAAGGAGTTAACAGGGTAGTGTATGATATTAGTTCAAAACCACCTGCAACTATTGAATGGGAATAAGCTGAAAATGACTATCACTATAATATATTTAGAAATAATAAAATATCATCCTTTTCCCAAATACTGTGGTATGTTTAAACTCTATCTGAATGTCATTAAGGAGAACTTTTTCACGACTTTAGGAGTAAATCTTGCTTTAATTGAAATACTAAAGTTAACGACATAGCAACGTAAATACAAAGAATATTTGTAGTTTAATTAACTTTATACTTTCAATTTAAGCAAGTTCGCAAAGCGATGACATTTTCTTTGTTAAATTGTTACCACAGAATTAGGGAATAGAACATAAAATATTTAACATTGTGTTAATAAGAATTTGCAGGAAATACTCAAATTTTTTTCATCTTAGTTACTTTGTGATTAAATTTAATGGAGATGAATTTTGTTTTTTTACAAAGATATGAAGTTAGGTTATGGTTAAAAATAATATTGAATTTTTAAACAACCATATTACGTTAATATCTTTTATTTTATAAGTTTAAATCAATGTTTTTAATATTTTTATAAAAAGTTTTTGATTTTTATTTTGCAAAAAAACTTTATTCAACTAAATTTGTGTTTATTTAGATTTAATCTAAATTGAATTTAAAATTAGAAAAAAGCAAAATATGAGCGAAGATAATCAATTAATTAAGGATTTATCAAATAAAGAATACGAAGCTGGTTTTACCACAGATTATGATATGGAAATTTTCCCGAAAGGGTTAAACGAAGATATAATTACCAGAATATCAAAGATTAAGGAAGAACCCGAATGGATGCTTGAATGGCGTTTGAAAGCTTATCGACATTGGCTAAAACAAACAATGCCAACATGGGCAAATCTTAAATTTCCAGAACCTGATTATCAGGATTTAAGTTACTATGCCGGACAAAAAAAGACTCCAAAATATAATAGTCTTGACGAAGTTGACCCCGAAATTATTGCAACATTCAAAAAACTTGGAATTCCGCTCGAAGAACAAAAAATTCTTTCGGGAGTTGCAGTTGATGTTGTTATGGATAGCGTTTCGGTACATACAACTTTTCGTGAAAAACTTAAAGAAGTTGGTGTAATTTTCTGTTCCATAAGCGATGCCATTAAAGAACATCCAGAACTGGTTAAACAATTTATTGGCTCGGTTGTACCGCATACCGATAATTATTTTGCATCTCTAAATTCGGCAGTATTTACTGATGGCTCTTTTGTTTACATCCCAAAAGGAGTTCGCTGCCCAATGGAACTTTCTACATATTTCAGAATAAACGCACAACAAACCGGACAATTTGAACGAACTTTGATAATTGCAGACGAAGGTTCGTATGTAAGTTACCTTGAAGGTTGTACTGCTCCGATGAGAGATGAAAATCAACTTCATGCTGCTGTGGTTGAACTTGTTGCAATGAAAGATGCCGAAATAAAATATTCTACTGTACAAAACTGGTATCCTGGTGATAAAAACGGGAAAGGTGGAATTTACAATTTTGTTACAAAACGAGGAATTTGCAAAGGCGATAATTCCAAAATTTCGTGGACACAAGTTGAAACAGGTTCTGCAGTAACCTGGAAATATCCAAGCACTATTTTAATGGGCGACAATTCTGTAAGCGAATTTTATTCAGTTGCAGTTACTAATAATTATCAGCAGGCTGACACCGGAACAAAAATGATGCACTATGGCAAAAACACCAAAAGTACAATAGTTTCCAAAGGAATTTCACTGGGAAAAAGTCAGAATAGTTACAGAGGTTGGGTAAAAATTTCGAAAGGTGCAGAAAATGCAAGAAATTATTCGCAATGTGATTCGCTTTTAATTGGCGACCAGTGCGGTGCTCATACTTTTCCATATATTGACGTTGATAATCAAACTGCAACAGTAGAACATGAAGCTACAACTTCAAAAATTTCGGAAGACCAGATTTTCTACTGTAAACAACGTGGAATTGATGCTGAAAATGCTGTAAGTCTAATTGTTAATGGTTTTGCAAAAGAAGTTTTGGCACAATTACCAATGGAATTTGCAGTTGAAGCTCAGAAACTTCTGGCAATCACTTTAGAAGGAAGTGTTGGGTAAATGGTAGTTAGGGAATTAGGGAGTTAGCGAGTTAGCGAGTAAGGGCGTTAGGGAATTAGGAAGTTAGCGAGTTAGGGAATTAGACGTTAGGGTGTTAGGGGATTCAAAACTAATAATTCATAACTAATAATTCATAACTAATAATTTATAACTAATAATTCATAACTAATAATTCATAACTAATAATTTATAATTTATAACTAATTAAAAAATGGGAACTTGCAATGTTTGTAATACACGAAAAGCAAAACGTAAATGTATAAACGGAGAAGAAACTTGTCCATTATGTTGTGGAACAACCAGAAATTCTGATAAATGTGAAGGATGTCAGTACTTTTCTGGAGGTGGAAGTAATGGAAATAAAAGGAATTATAAAGAAATTTCACGGTATTCTGCCGAAATTATTGCTGAAAACTTTTCAATACAATCTAAATGTCAGAATATTGAATTTGTAATAGTTGAATTTGATAAACAAAATAATCAGAAAATTAACGATGAGATTGTACTAAAAGCACTCGAAAAAACATTGGATAAATTTCATTTTAAAAATGAAACCTTAATTTTTGAAAATGAATTAATTGAAGAACTATTTGAAATGATTGTTTCAATTATTGACGAATTTTTTGGAATTCTTCCCGAAACTGAAACATCAAAAATACTCGCAAGCATCTGGTATTATGCTCAAAAAAGAAGTAAAGGCAGAAGAGAATATCTTGATTTTATAAAAAATTATATTATTTAATGAAATGGACAATTCAAAAATATTTTCATCAAAATCAGTAAACCTTGTTGAATTTATTAATAATTTAACAACCGCAGAAATTAAAAATTGTTGCGAATCTGTTTATTACGAACGCGGTAAAGATTATTTTGAATCCAAAGCTATTAAGGAATTTGAATATATAAGCGAAAATAAAATTATTGCAGAAGTGTCAGGTTCTGAATATTATAAAGTAGAAATCGGAAAAAATGAAAATTCTGTTTTCGCTTCTTGCAGTTGTCCTTTTAATGATGATGTTTGTAAACACACAATTGCAGTTTTACTTTATGCTCAAAAAAATAAATCTCAAAATAAAAATATTTCAACCGAAAATAATGTCGATATATTTGATAAACATTTAGAATCACTTTCAAAAAGCGAACTTATAAAACTTGTTCAAAAATATGCTCCTTCCGATTATAAAAAAACTATTGTCCTGAAACAAAGTGCACCACGTGATTCTGAAAACGAATTTAAAAGAATAACTGATGCAATTGAAGACCTTTTAGATGATGAAGACGTACTTTATAATCCCGAAAGGTTTGAAACCAGATTGATGAAAAGAATAAATGCACTGAAACCAATTTTGTCAATAATTCCTCTTAAAATATCAGATTATTTACTTGAACTAATGGAAAAAATAGATGACCTTCAAGATGAAGGTTATTTATGGTTCGAAGGCTATAATAGAGATGGTTATTACGATGAAGTATATTTTGAAGGTGACGAATTCTGTAAATTTATTGCTCATTTTATAAAAATTTATCCCGAAGAACATTTATTTGAATTTAAACAGAAATTATTTGAAATTCAATCACAATGTAGCCATAGTTCGTTTGGTTCAATTGAAGATTATATTGGTAAATTTTTTGATGAAAGTAATCTCGAACTACTTAAAACTAATTATTTGCAAAGTGTAAAAAATTCAACTAATCAAAATGATACCCAATATTTTAAAAAAATAAAATCCATTATAAATGAAGAAGAAAAAGAATTAATATTGTTTGAAACGTACAAAAAAGAAAGTTCGCTGTTGTTTGAATTTTTAGAGTTTCTTAAAACTAAAGAAAGAAATAAAGAAGCTTTAAAAATACTGAGTGATTGTTTAAATGAGAATATTCATAATTACAAACATTCAGATTTAAAGAAAGAACAGATTATATTATCACATAAATTAAATTTACCTGTCAAAACGTTTGTTATAGAGTTATTTGAAAAAGAAACTTACTTTTCAACTTTAGAATTTGCTTTGAAATATTTACCTGAAGAAAAAGAAAATCTCGAAAAAACTCTAAAAAGCAAAAACATTTCTCAATATTTCAAATATTTAGAAAAAAAGATGAGACTAGAAGAAGCTCATCAATTAATTCTGGAAAATACAATTGAAGATAATAACTCTTTTTTCAGTAATAAAATTTCTGAAAGTGATGTTAATGAATTCTATTCAAAAAATAAAACAACATTTACGACTCATGCTGAAAAATTTTTCATCAATACAATAAGGAAAAACGAAAAGAGTACAGGAGATACATATTATGATAATATTTACAAAGCTTTACAACAAATCAAAAGCATAAATCCAAACAAAGTACAGGAAATAGTATTTGAATTAAAAGACAAATATAAACGCAGAACTAATTTGATAAAATTACTAAATAAACTCTAAACTATGGAAAAAGAACTTTCAACAAAAAATACAAAGCAGTAAAAATTAGATTTTTAAGAAATTTTTGAAAAATAGCAGTAATTTTAAACAGTTGAATAAAAAATGAAACACAAAAAATGAAAAAAAGAATAATATTTTTGATGTTATTTATTATTTCCTTTCAAGGAATTAGTCAGAAGAAACACAATCCTTTTGAACCGTTCTTGATTGATACTTTGTACATTTTTGAACCTTATGGACAAATTTTATATCCGCAAAAGTTTGAAATATTGGAAGATACACTTGTAAATATTGCTTTTGTTGAAACTTTCAAAAAAGTAATAACAGAAACTACACCGTTTGTTTCTCAATTTTTTACAAATGATTTTCTAATGTCTGATTCTGTGAGACTTTATCTTGATGAAACAGCTTATAAAATTACAACTCTAAACAAAAAGTATTTTCAAGAAGCAAAAGTTAGCGATAAATTTATTGATTTACTCAAAAATCACAACGGAAGATTTTATGCAATAGTTTTTTATGAAGGTTTTTATCAAAAAAATTATACCGAAAAAGTTGTTGGCAGCATACTTCTGGGAATTGCAACTACAATTCTTACAGGTGGATACGCTACACTTTATACTACGCCGAGTGATCCTTATTTATTTTCTGATATTGCAATAATTGACAAAGATACAAAGCAAATTTTGTATTACCATTTTTCAAGATACGGCGGTTCACCAACGAAAATTAAAATTGTCAATAAAAATATCAAACGAATGTTAAAACCTTACATTAAAGCATATAAAAAAAAAGATAATGAGCAACAAAAAAATTAATCAAATCTTATATTTTCATTGATAAGAAATAAAAGATTCGAAGAGCATCATCAGTTAATAAAAATATATGAAAGTAATATGACTGATTTCTATTCAAAAAATAAAACAACATTTACGGCTCATGCCGAAAAATTTTTCATCAATACCTTAAGAAAAAACGAAAAAAATACCGGAGATACATATTATGATAATATTTACAAAGCTTTACAACAAATAAAGAGCATAAATCCAAACAAAGTACAGGAAATAGTATTTGAATTAAAAGACAAATATAAACGCAGAACTAATTTGATAAAATTACTAAATAAACTCTAAACAATGGAAAAAGAACTTTCAACAAAAAATACAAAGCAGGAAATATTAGATGCTTACAACGAAATGCTTGAAAAATTACAATCATCAGAAACTGTTGAACCAAAGGTTTTGAAAGAAAAGGAAGAAAAACAAAATCTTGTAAAAACAGCATTGCAAAATACGGAACAGTCTATAATTAAAAGTATTGCTGAATTGAAAATAGGTCTGAACACTTCATTGGATAAAATTTCAGAACATCTTGTAAACGAACAAAAACGTCTTGCACAAATTCAGGAAGCTATTGGATTAGAACAAAAACGTTTGGAAGATTTATACAAAATAAATGCAAATGCAGATTCTCTTGCTGCTTTAATTATGGCTCAGAAAGAGAAAAAGGCTGAATTTGAACGACAAATTACTGAAACAACAACACAAAACGAACAGGAAATTGCTGATAAAAAAGCAAAAACAGAACACGAAATTGCAGAAAAAATATTACAAACCGAACAAAAAATTACACAGTTAAATTCAGATTTTGAAAAAGAAATTACTGATAAAAAATCACATTGGAAAAAAGAACAATTAGAATATCAATTATTTGTAAAAGAACAAGATACAAATTTAACCAAAAATAGAAAACGTGAAGAAGAAGAGTATTCATACAACCTGCATATAACCCGTAAAAAAGAACAGGATACTTACGACCATAATAAAACAACACTAGAAAAACAACTTACAGATAAAAAAGCAAGTTTTGACAAAGAAATTGCTGAACGCGAAAAACTTGTAGCTGAACGCGAAATAGAATTTGCTGAATTAAAGAAAAAATCTGAAAGTTTTGAAAAAGAATTATCAAGAGCAATTTCTGAAACAGAGAAACGAGTTACAGAACAACTAAATACAAAATTCAATTACGAAACTCAACTTAAAAATAAAGATAACGAAGGCGAAATTAAATTAAAAGACCAGATTATATTAACTTTACAAAATAAAATTAAAGATTTGGAATTACTTAATAAACAATTATCTGTAAAAGTTGATAATTCCGAAATTAATGTTAAAGAAATAGCTATTAAAGCATTAGATACATCATCAAATATTCGTGGATTTGAAAAAGAAAAACAATCAAATCAGGAAAAAAACTAAATTAATTATAAGTTGTTAGTTATGAATTATTAATCACTAATTCAAAAAATCCAAAATATCTACTAACTTCTAATTACTAATTACAAATTACTAATTACAAAATATTATGCTCAAAATAAACAATTTACATGCCTCAATAAATGGCAAAAAAATATTAAAAGGAATAAATCTAGAAATAAAAGCTGGTGAAGTTCATGCTATTATGGGACCAAATGGCTCAGGTAAAAGCACTTTGGCTTCGGTTTTAGCTGGTAGAGATATTTTTGAAGTTAACGACGGTGAGGTAATTTTTGAAGGAAAAAATCTGCTCGAACTTGCTGCCGAAGAACGCGCAAGAGAAGGTTTATTTCTTGCTTTTCAATATCCTGTTGAAATTCCGGGAGTTTCGATAACAAATTTTATGAAGGCTGCAATATCCGAACTTCGTAAACATCGTGGATTAGAACCACTTTCGGCAACCGAATTTCTAAAGTTAATGAAAGAAAAACGTGCTTTAGTCGAATTAGAGCAAAAGCTTGATAATAGAGCTGTTAACGAAGGTTTTTCGGGTGGCGAAAAAAAGAAACTTGAAGTTTTTCAGATGGCAATGCTCGAACCTAAATTTGCAGTTTTAGATGAAACAGATTCTGGACTTGATATTGATGCTCTTAGAATTGTAGCAAATGGTGTAAATAAACTGAAAAATGATAAAAATGCTTTCTTGGTTATTACTCATTATCAGAGACTTTTAGATTATATTGTTCCTGATGTTGTTCACGTACTTTACAATGGACGAATTGTAAAAACCGGTGGCAAAGAACTTGCTCTCGAACTTGAAGAAAAGGGTTATGATTGGATTAAGAAAGAAGTTGATGGAAATTAAATTATATCTTGCAAATATTAATCTAAAATTATAAAATGCAGTTTGTTAAGTTACTAGATTCAATTTTAAAAACACACGAACACTTACAATTAAAAGCTGTTCAATCGGTTAACCAATATCTTGTAATTAGAAATTGGATAATTGGATACTATATTATTGAATTTGAACAAAATGGTGAAGACAGAGCGAATTATGGTGAAAAACTCCTTTTCAATATTTCACTCGAATTAAAAAAACGAAAAATCAAAGGTGTTTCAGAGACTAATTTAAAGATATTCAGACAATTTGCAATTTCTTATAATCAATTTTCCGAATATTTTTTTGAGAATAAATATTTACCTATTTTACAATCGAAGTCATTTGATTTAAGAGAATTAGAGATTCGTCAGACCGAATCTGACGAATCTGAACATCAGAAAACGAATATTCGTCAGACCGAATCTGACGAATCTGAAAATGATAAGTTACCATTGACTCCACCAGAAAAACTTTTACGATTTTTTAGCTATTCACACTTTGTTGAATTAGTTAAAATTAAGGATAAATTAAAGCGAATATTTTACGAGCAGCAGACAATAAACGCAAACTGGGATGCAAAAACTTTAAAAAGACAAATCGGAACTTTACTGTTTGAAAGAACTGCTTTATCTAAAGACAAAAATGTTTTATTTGAAAATATCAAAAATAACGGACAGATTTCCAAAATCGACGAAATTATAAACAATCCTTACATTTTTGAATTTCTAACTTTGACCGAATTACCTGTTTTTACAGAAAAAGATTTAGAAACTGAATTATTAAACAAAATTCAGTCTTTTTTAATTGAACTTGGAAATGGATTTTGTTTTGAAGCCCGTCAAAAAAGAATTTCTATTGATAATGAACATGATAGAATTGACTTGGTCTTTTATCACCGTATTTTAAAATGTCATGTTTTAATTGATTTAAAATTAGGTGCTTTCCAACATTCTGATGTCGGACAAATGTTATTTTACCTTGGATATTACGAAAAAGAAATTATGTCGAAATTTGATAATCCGCCTGTTGGAATAATTTTATGCTCCGAAAAAAATTCTGCAAAAGTTGAATACACAACAACAAATCTTGGTAAAAAACTTTTTGTTTCAGAATATATAATTGAACTTCCTGACAAAGAAGAATTAATAAATTTAATTAAACTTTAAATTATGTCAAATACAGATTTTTTAACATATAAAAAAGACTTTACTAAAACATTGTTTAACAATGGTGAAGCATTGTCATCTTCAGAAATTAAAAATATTGCAACTCAATTTATAGATTCGAATGATTTTCCTTCAAAAAAACAGGAAGACTGGAGAAAAACTGATTTGGCAAAAATGTTTAAACACAAATATGCCAGAGCCGAAAAAGTTGATGTAAACGAATTTATTGTCTCAATTTACAAAGTTCGCGAACTTGAAGCAAATTTGATGGTTTTTGTAAACGGTTTTTTGATAGATGAATATTCAAGTATTATTAGTAAAAATCTTATTATTAAAAATATAGCAACTGCTAAAATTGAAAATAAAGATATTTTTACAAATTATTACAATACTTCAGAAGTTTTTAAATCAAATATTTTTGCGGCATTTAATACAGCTTATGCAACAGATGGAACGTTCATTTATATTCCTAAAAATAAAACGGTTGAACATCCAATTCATATAATTAATTTATCTGATGGAAATAACCGGAAAACAATTTCACAAATCAGAAATTTAATTATTGCAGACGAAAATGCTGAAGCAAATATAATTGTCAGTCATCATTCAATATCAGTAAATTACACTTTATCAAATACAGTTACAGAGATATTTGCAAACGAAAATTCACGACTTAGCTATAATATTTTTCAGGGTGAAGGTGATGATGCAATACAATTTAATAATACAATTGTTGAACAAAAGCGAGGTAGTTCTTTTTCAAGTCATTATATTACACTTTGTGGTTCATTAATTCGAAATGATTTAAAAATAGAACACAAAGACGAAAATTGTGAAACCGACCTCAGCGGATTTTATTTGCCTGATAGAGAACAACATTTTGATAATATGATTTATGTTCATCATGCAAAACCAAATTGTAATAGTAAACAATTATATAGAGGTGTTTTAGACAATAAAGCAACATCTGTTTTTTCAGGAAAAGTTTTAGTGGATAAAAATGCACAGAAAACAAATGCAGAACAGAATAACAACAACATACTTTTATCGCAATATGCTAAGGCACATAGCAAACCGCAACTCGAAATTTATGCCGATGATGTAAAATGTTCTCACGGTTCAACAACCGGTCAACTCGACAAAGAAGCTCTATTTTACTTACAATCAAGAGGAATTGGTTTTAAAGAAGCTCGAATTTTGTTACTTAATGCTTTTGCAAATAAAGTTGTGGACAAAATAAAAGTTCCTGAATTCAAACGTTTTGTAAAATTTTTGATTGAAAAAAGAATGAGTGGCGATAAAATTGAAGGTCAATGCTCTATGTTTGAAGAATGTGGCGGGTGTTAAATAGTATTTAGCATTTTAAAAAGGACTAATACTCTAAATTTTAGAATATTAGTCCTTTATTTTTTATAATTTTTAATGATTATAAAAATCAATCAAATCTAATCCCCAATCTCCACCACTTAATTTCGTTATTTCCATAAAATACAGGGAAATACATTATTTACTTACATATTAATATTATTTTAATTAAATAATTAGGTATTTTTCTATATTTTTGCATAAAATTAAAAAAATCATGAAATCTATTTTATCAATTATAATTATAAATCTATTTATTTTCAATATATTAGTATATTCTCAGGAAACTGTTACAAAAAATGAGTTTTCCAAAATAGAAAAAACAGACTCAACAACAAATAGTATAACATTCAAATTATCTGACGTAAAACTTTCAACTTCAGAATTACTTGAGACAACTTATAAAAGAGCATTAGAAAGAAGAATAAATCGGGTAATATCAGATTTTCCTGAAAGTTATAAAGATGAATGGATTTGTCCTGTTGATTTTAATGCCTTTGTTGCAGCTATTCACTTTTCATATTGCGACCATCGACCACTAATTATTTCTCCTGATATGATTTGGTTAACTATTTGTCAAGGAGTTTCAATTCATTTCAATGAAAACTATGATGAGCTTAAAGAAAAGATTGTTGATTTTACAGACATAAAAGAAATTACAGTTCGCCGTGATGATTTTTTAATAGGTCAACATAATAATTGGAATGAAGTCTTTGATATGTTTGCTGATAGTGTAAAATTTTACACCAAAGACAGTATCTATAATTTGTTTGTCCCAACTTTTTCTACAACAGGAAATCTTGAACATACTGCTTATGTTGTAACTTTACTTGAAGCTACAAAGAATTCTTTTTCAATGATTACAGAAGGTGGTTGTGGTATTCCTGAAATTACACTTGAAGGAAATACTGAAGATTGGAAATGGATTAGAAATAATATTGAAAAATTCAGAAAATACGATTTAAATATTTGGATAGACAATTTAATTCCAATTTTAGATGAAATTATAAATACTTCTGAAGGAAATATAAATATTGAATTTTGGGAATCAATTTACAAATATACTCAAACTTATGACGGATGTTTTTCATCGGGATGGATATTAAAATTATTTCCTTATTGTCAGGAATGGAAATTACATTTTGATAAAGAATACTCTTACAGATATTTAGAATATTTCAAAAATCCATTTATCGAAAATATGGATTATATATATTCAACTATTACTACCGATAATTTTCCAAATGGCTATTCAAAATACGAATTTATTTGGGATTATCAATATACCGGTGAAAAATTTGATATGGAAGTATATGCAGGATTTATGGGAGTTAAACAGAATAAAGAAACTAAATCTTTAAAACCTGTAATTTCATGGGCTTTAATTAATGCGGATAATCCTATTTTAGATGATAATATTTATGCCAATGCAAAAATAAAAGAACCTGAGAATTTCTTTTTCCCGAATAAAAATAATTTAACAGATTCTTTTTATATTTACGAAAAGCCAGTATTTAACCAAGATTCATGTTCAAACTACTATGAAGGAATATTAAATTTAACTAAATATATTAACAGAGAAATTTCCAAAAATGATACCTTAAATAAATTAAATGGTTATGTTAAAGTAAAATTTATTGTTAGTTGGGAAGGAAAAGTTACTAATTGTGAAATAATTAAAGGAACTAGTGGTAAAGAGGATGAAGTTGCTAAACAAATTATTGAAAACTTGCCAAAATGGAAACCTGCAAAAGTTTACCAATTTGATGTTGGTAATGATTATTTTATAAATTACTACCAAACAATAACCTTAAATTTTGATATTAATGAATAAGATTTTCAAATCATTTTCAAAATTGAACCTGCCTGATTTTTGATATCCGGCAGGTTTAGAAATCAATATTTTTTATTCCCCAATTTCCACAACTTTTATTTCATTATTTCCATAAAAAACTGGGAAATACATTAGTTCGGCTTTTGCTGTTTTTGGATGGTACTTTAATATTTCAAATAGATTCGATAATTAAAACATAAGATAATAAATACATTCAAACTTTAAAAACTCAGAGAAAACAAAGAATTCATATTTGAATGAAAATATTCAATATTTCTGATTGAAATATTAACATGAATTTAAAGAATAAACTATTAATTTATAAAATAAAAATAAAAAAGTTCGCATATTGTGAACTTTTTTTTATATTTGTAAAATATTTCTAGAAAGAATGGTTCAAATTATATCAGAAAAAAACATCAACGAATTTATTTATAAGCATTCAGAATTTGCTGAAAGCCTTAAAGCTTGGATGTCAATTGTAAAACAATGTACATGGGAGAAACCTCAGGATATAGTTGAAAAATTCGGAGCCAAAGCAGTTGATATCCTACCAAATAGTAATAGAAGAGTAGTAATTGATATAAAAGGAAATAAAATTAGAATTATTGGACAATACAAATTTTACACAAATCTTGAAAATGTGAAAAAAAGTAGATTTTATATTAATTGGATTGGAACACATGCAGAATATAATAGATTGTGTAAAAATAATTTACAATATACTGTAAATATTTATTAAAATATAAGAAAACATGGAACCCAAAATAATAAAAACAGAAGCAGAATATTTTGAAGCTATAAAATATTTGGAAGAAATTGATAACAATCCCGATTTTGAAAGTAACGCTGAACTAATTAAAAAATCAGAATTACTTGAAAAGTATATCGAATCATATGATAAAGAACATTATCCTATCGAAAAAGGAAATCCAATTGAAATTATTAAATTGCGAATGCAATACATGGAATTAAAACCAAAAGATTTAATTACCTCAATAGGAAGTAAAAGCTTGGTTTCTGAAATTTTGAATAAAAAAAGAAAACTTTCAAAAAAAATGATACGTGAATTATCCAATTTTTTGAATATCAGTCAAGAAATACTTAATACTGAATACGAATTAGAACAAACTAAAACAAAAAATCCACAGAAAATTAAAATTGAAAGAAGTAGTTGTTTTACTTTTCAAAAAAATACTAATTTAGAAATTGAAGAATATTCAAGAAATATAAGTCAAAGAAAAGCAATTTTTAATGTTATGCAATTAAGATAAAAAAATGAAAACTATAACATTTTATTCATATAAAGGAGGTGTTGGTAGAACTTTAGCACTTTCAAATATAGCAAAAAGACTTGCAGAATTTGGAAAAAAAGTTTGTATCATCGATTTTGATTTGGAAGCACCCGGACTACATCATAAATTTAAAGAAAATATAAAAGTAAAAATAAAAAAAGGAATCGTAGATTATATTAACTTTTTTGAAACTAAAAAAACTACCCCTGAAAATTTATTTGATTATGTAACTCCATTAAAATTTAACAATAAAAAATACAAAGACATTGATTTCATTTCGGCCGGTGATGTTTTTTCTGATAAATATTGGAAAAAATTATTTTCGATTGACTGGATAAACCTTTTTTATAAAAAAGAAAGTCAAGGTGTTGCACTTTTTGTTGATTTAAAAGAAAGAATTGAAAAAGAATTAAAACCAGATTATCTCTTAATAGATTCAAGAACAGGCATTTCAGAAATTTCGGGTATAACAATGTCGTTGATGGCTGATGAAATAGTTTTATTATCGGTAAAAAATGAAGAAAATTTACAAGGTATAAAACAAATTATCAAAACACTAGCACAACCTGAAAATACATTATCGGGAAAACTTCCAAAACTTAATTTTGTTTTATGCAGAATACCGTATTTTGATAAACCAAGCGAAAAAATTATTGAACAAAGGGCTGTTAATGAAGTAAAAAGAAACCTGATAGAATTTATTGAAGCATCAAAAATTCCTTTTGAATTTGAAAAATTATTTGTAATACATTCTGACCCGACATTAGAAATTGAAGAAAAATTTTTAATGGGTTATAAACATGATTATAACGATTTTAACAAAAATACTAATTCTTCACTAAGAGATTCTAAACCAGTTTCACCAATAGCAACAGACTATTTGGAATTATTTGAAGAATTGACAAAAGATAATTTAACGGAACAAGATAAATTAATCTTTAATAATATCAAACATTCTGAATTTCTTTTAGAAAAAGCTAAAAATATTGCTGATATTAATACAAAATATGAAATTTTAATGGAAGTGATTTCTCTAAATCCGAAATCTGATGAAGCTCTTTTTGAATTAGCTGAATACTTTTTTGATAAAGAAGATTACATAAATGCATTAAATTATATTGAAAAAGCAATTGAATTGAATAAAAATCCTTTTGATTATTTTGTTAATAAAGGAGTAATTTTAATTGAATTAAAAAGACTTAAAGATGCGGAAAATGTTTTTAAGAATATTTTGAAATATGACGATAAAAATAAGATTTCTCTTCAACTTTTGGGTTATATTTCTTCAATTCAAAACAATCCGGAACAGGCTTTAGAATACTTTTCAATAGGCTCAAAATTTTATCCCGATGATGCTGACTTTTATAATGGAACTGCGGATGTTTTTAAACTACAAAAAAAATACGAGAGTGCTTTAGAATTCATATATAAAGCATTAGAATTAGCTCCAAAAGAAAGTATTTTCAATGCCACTCTCGCTGAAATTTACGCAGGATTAGGAAATGATTTTGAATTTTACAAAAATTTTGAATTAGCACTAGCTTTCGGAATGCCAAAAAAAAATCTAAAAAAAATTTTTGAAGTAGAAGAAGTTTATAGACCATTTTTTAAAGAACAAAAATTTTTAAACATTTTAAAAAAATATAATATTGATATTGATGTTTCTCAATATCTATAAATCAGAATGTCATTTATTATTTCTTAAATTATATGAAAATAATCCGTCCAACCCAAAACGGTTTGACGGATTTAATCATTTTTTACTCCCCAATCTCCACAGTTATAATTTTATTATTTCCAAAAAAAATGGGGAAATAAATTAGTTCAGCTTTGTTAGTAAAAACTTCAAAAATCATTATTCAATTGTAAATGTAATATTGTTAACATATTCAGAATTTATAGTTGTTGTATAAATTTCAAATTCTATAACATCGTTTTTTCTTAATTTTAATATCTCATTTTTTAACTCTTCTGAAATTAAATTACCATCAAATTCTTTTTCGTATATTAACCGTTTACCTCTTCTATACATTTTGACCGAATAATTGGTTACTGTAAATTCAATATTAATTTCAAAATTTGCAGGATTTGAACGAATATATGATTGACACAATAAAATCTCCTTTTTAATATTTCCTCCTTTTGAACCGGCAATAGTACAAGTTAATTCAGGAAAAAATTTTATTCGTAAAGAATATTTTGAAATCTCAACTGTGTCGTTACCGGAGATTTTATAAATAGTTAAATTTGAAATATAACCTTTTTCAACATAAATATTATAAGAACAATCAGCTTCAAATTTAGTAATTTTTCCATTATCAGTTACCACATAAATCGAATCGCAAGGAATATTCTCTGCTAAAATGCTTAATGGATTATCTATTAATGCATAAACAACATTCATTTTTGTTGCAGCTACTACAACATTCTGACTTTCTGTTTTTAAAAAACAAAAAAGTGTTATTAAAATTACAAGAAAATATTTCATTCAAAAAATTTTTAAATTGATTATTTTACAAAAATATTAAATCCGTCCAACCCAAAACGGTTTGACGGATTTAATCATTTTTTACTCCCCAATCTCCACAACTTTAATTTCGTTATTTCCATAAAAAATAGGGAAATACATTAGTTCGGCTTTTGCTGGATTTAAAGTGTATGTTCCTGTATATCTTGGTGTAAGTTCAACTTCAAATGTATAAGTTCCTTTTGTGAGTTTTTCGCAGAAAATTGATGTTTTGTTTTCGAAATACTCGCGGTGTTCTTCGTTCCAGAAACTGTTTGGTTTGCTTGTATATGAGCAACCTGCCGGAATCGGAATTTCAATCTGAACATATTCGGCATCTTTTTTTACAGTTACCGTTGTGCGTAAAATCAAAGGTTCGCCGGCGTTAAGTGTGTCAACCGGAATGTATTGTCTGATATTTCGATTATAATACCAATACCGGCAGCATGGTCTTATGGTTTTGAGTTTTACATCATAAAAATCGGTTTCGACATCAAAATATTCGGTGTTTTCGCTTGGTTTTGTTTCCCAATATCGCTGATAAACCGATAAATATGCTGGAAAAATTCCATCTTTTTCCATTGTGAGAGTTTCACCCGATTTTATGGTTGCAGTAAATGGAAATTCTGTAACAGTTTGGTTTATTGCTCCAGAAAATGTTAATTCGGGTTTTGTGATTTTGCTGTCTCCATTCATATATTCGGGTAAAATATTTTCGATAATAAGTGCTGTTTCATAAGTATTTCGCCAGTAACAACCACCATCTTTTTCGAAGAAGTAACTTCTAATTTTTTGTAAAATATCATTGTAACCTCCGGCACGTTTCAAAATTCGGTATCCTGCTAAAGTTAAAGTAGTTCTGTTATGATAAATGTAATAATTTTCCCACTGTGTCGAAAAATATTTGTTTCCGTACATTGTCGAATACATATAATCGAAAATTGTGTCAACTTCCACATCAATATTACATATCTGTTTCATTTCAATGATATTAAATAAAAATTGCGGTGGAATTTGTTTTTTATTCTCGACATAATAAGTTGTAAAATGGTTGTCGTATTTTTCGATATATTTTGAAAAATCCATATTATCAACATCAAAATCTTTAAGTAGTTGAATGTACAAAGGAATATTTGCGAAATTTCCATCGCTTTCCAGTTTCCAGATAATGAGATTTTTCATTGCTTCAAAGTCGATGTTAACATCATAGCCTGCATTTTTTGCTTTTCGTAAAGCCTTAATTACGTGCATACTCAACCACTCCGAAGTTTTACCTCTGTTCCACCAGCCCCAAAGTTTTTCATCATTTTGATTTGCAACGAGTTTTTTTATAACTTCCTTAACATCATCATTTTTCCAGAATTTCATTCCTTTAAATTCCTTGATGGTTTTTTCGGTCAAAAGTGCAAATAATTTAGATGCAAGTTGTTCGTTACAATAATATTGATAAGAAATTACATTTGCTGTTTCGTAAAGAAAAACATCAAAAACATCAGCCATAGCTGTAAATTCAATATCACCTTCATAATTAGATAAATCGAGTTTGAAAACTGTATCGGTATCGAACGAATAAAACTCACCTTTAGCTAATTGAACACCAACCGGATAAATTGGCAAATCGCGTTCTTCACCATCAAAATAACCGGCTTCGGTTTCCATAAAATATTTAATTTTCATGGTATCAGAATCATCAGCGGTAAATATAAGTGTGTCGATTACAGCATTTTCGCATTTACTTTGTCGTGTCCAGATTGTAGAATCGTTGACTTCGAGATTTGTTGTAATATTATAAATATCAGGTGTATAATTTAATGATTTTCCAATTGCACCAACTTTGTCGCCACTTACTGCAAAATTAGGCAAAGCAAGTTGAGCCATAAGAGGTTTATACGATTTTATACTTCCTTCTGTCTGACCGGTTTGTTTTTTGGAATTCATAGCCAGTACATAAGTTTTCCAGTTTGTAACATCATCAGGAAAAGTTACCGAAAATTTCGCTTTACCGTTTTCATCAGTAAGAAGTTGCGGCTGCCAAAAAGCATAATCCGAAAAGTCACTTCTAATTCCGCTTGATGCCATTGCAGAATTGAAAAAATCCATATCGTAACTTGCCCCTTTAATGTTTATTTGAGATAAACTTGTAACTCCTCTTAAAGTAAGTTCAGAAGACGCTCCGGGAGCAAAAGCAATATTAACACCGTCAACTTTTCCCGAAATACCACTTAAAGCTTCCTCTTCAACTTCATAAAAATCATTGCTGATTGCCTGAACAGAATAAGCTAATTTTTTTTCAGATTTTTTTATCCCCATAGCAGTAACGACTACTTCATCTAAACCAATATTTGAATTATATAAAGTTGCATTTATAATATTTTGTCCTGAAATACTAATCTCCTGATTTTCCATACCCACAAAAGAAAAAACCAATGTTGTTGCTTCATAAGGAACATTTGTAATTGTATAATTTCCATCTATATCAGTAATTGTTCCTATTTCAGAAAAATCTTTAATCCTGATAGTTGCACCAGGAATTCCCATTCCGTATTCATCTATTAGTTTTCCAGCTATTGATCCAGTTGAGCCGGTGAAATTGTTTAACAAATAGTTATTTACAATTATTTTGCTGGTTGTTAAAAATATTTGCAAACTATCCGTAATAAAACTCGAAATTGTGAAATTATCGTAACCCGATTTTGAGAAAGTTAAAATTTCACCTTTTTTTACTTCAATTTTAAAATAACCTTTTATATCTGTTAAAGTTTGATTTTTAAATTGTGAACTTACAACTGTAACTCCTTCAATTGCTGTACCTTCTTTTGTAAAAACATTTCCTTCTAAAGTTGTATATTCAATTGCATTTTTTAAAAATTCGGAAATTGAGGTTTGCAGAGTGTAATTTTTATTAAAACAATTTTTATTTAACAAATCATCGCAAAAAATGCTGAATGAATCTTTTAAAAAAACATCAGGCTGATTTATTTTCAGATAATTATTCCCAAAAGGTTTTAAAAACACACTATCTTTTATAAAATATTTTCCATCATCATATAAAAATATAACTTTTTGTTCGTTTGAACTTAAATAATTGAAATTTCGGGTAGAACCTGCTGAAATACAAACATCTTTAGTAACATCATCAACTATTATAATATTTAATGGAGTTGCAATTCCTGTTAAATTGATTTGTAATTTATTAAAATTTATATTGTTGTAATAGTAGTAACTTCCATATTGTTCATAAGGAACATTGTAACCGGATTTACGGAGATTTAACACCAGATTTTTGAAATTTAAGTCAATATCTTGCTTTGTTATAATTTCATCTGATAAAGAAGTATTGCTTTTAGTGTTAAAATAATTTGGAAAAATTTTGGTTCGCATTCTAATTTTTGGAAAATCAAATTCGTATTCAAACATCGGTTCAAAAAGAAAATTAACATCTGTTGAAGTATTATAGTAATGTTTTAAATTTGTATTTTGCTGTTTAACAGGTCCAGTAATTGAATTTGTATAATTATTATAACTATTTAATTGAAAGTATTTTCCATCTTGTTCCAACCATGCAATATCATTTCCGAAATTACTCCGATAAACAAATAAATAATTCTGTAAATTATTTAATTCTAAATTTGTAGGATTTTTGGGTTGCTTAGAATAATTGATATTTATTGATTTATTTCGGAAATAAATTGTATAATTTTCAGGATTATTTTTTGTAATTACATCTAAATCAATAGATATAATTGTTTTTGTATTTGGGACAAATTTATAATTCCCAATATTGATTAGATTTTCTGAAGTTCGGATTGAAATGTAATGAGCATATTGCGGATTTGTAATTTCAAAAGAATAAGGTATTTGTGTAGTTGTCCAACTTATATAAACCGGAATATTATCGACATAAATTGCATAAATTGGCAGAATTTTACCATTTTGTACAACAAAAGGAGAAAACTGAGTTTTTCCATTTTCCGGATTATAAGAATAGCTATACAATCCACTATCAGGATATAAAAATTTATAATATTCGATACTATCCAATCCAAATTCTGAATTCCATTTTTTAAAATCTAAAGCTTTAGCTACCGATGAATTATTTAACTGAGTAGTTGCCAGATAAAAATTATTTATTTCGTTTCTAGACTTTTGTGCAGTTCCAAAATATGGAAGACTTGGAGGAGTATAAGCAAACTTTTTTGTAAGAGAATATGCGGTTAAATCAACATCTTCAACCGGAGAACCTTGTGCATCTGTAACAGTAATTTCAATATCGACATTTTGCCCCGGATAAATTAATTCAGGTTGAGCTACATCAATGTTTAACAGCTTGTTAAATAATGGAATTTGTTCCGAAATTTCCACAATATCACCAGCCCAGAGATATTCAATTTCCAAAGAGTACAACTTTTTTCTCGAAGCTTTATTTTTGTACTCAAGTTCTGTTGCCAGACCACGTTCAATTTCTTTGTCGCCTTTGTAAATAAAATAGTTAAACGGAATTTTCCGTGGGTTGTAAACACTAATGTAAACAGAATCATTTTTCCGGAATTTATAACTTTCGAGTGATGAAGGTGCAGATTGTAAGTTAATAGTATTTGAAAATTCAGGAGAATAAAAATTATAACTTCTTATAGCATAATTGATTTTTATTTTGTATGGAAGTGTAACATTTTGGTTTGAAATTACTTTTGAATTTACATCATAAGCCGTAATCGAAAAGTCTTTTACAATTTCTATATCATTATATTGATAATAAAATTCGATTGAATCTTCTGAAAATCTGTAATCTATATTATGTTTATTTGCAAAATAATTTACATAGATTGTTTTATCTCTTATTTCGTTATCAGAAGTACTCATTCTGGCAATAATTGAGTACATAAAATTTGCCTTAGGCATTAAAGAATCAGGAATTACAACTTTAGTTTCACCAAGTTCATCAAGTTTAATATTTGTTGTAAAAAAAGTATCAGCAATAAAAACTAAATCGTCATAAGTTTCTGTACTATATGATGTTTTGCAATAGATATCGACTTTTGCATCAAGCAAATTTAAATCATTTTCGTCTGTTGCTTTTAAATAAATTGCATATTGCTGGTCATCAAACTGCTCATTATCAGGCTGACGAATTTCAAATTTACTTTCTTTAAGTTCGTATTCCTCGTAATAAAAACTTCCCTGCATTGCATATTTATTTTTCCTCCTTTCGAGATAAAGATATTTCCAAGAATCCAAAGTCAAATCCAGACTGTCGTTCAACACAAATTCGTACTTGTAAGCTCCTTTTCTGTAAGGTTCTAACTCCGAAAGTTTAATCCTTTTTCCGGTGCTCCAATCAGTTAAAACCAAATCTAAATCTTTTCCGTAAGGATTTCCTTTTTTATTGACAATAAATGCTTTAAGCATAACAGTGTCGCCAGGTTTATATTTAGGTTTGTTAAAAACAAAATAACCGGTAAACTTGTTGATAAACTTTGTTCTGAAATCGAAAAATTGTATAAAATTGCGAAATAAATATCCTGTAGTTCTGAATGGATGAAAAACCATACTTTTAGAATAATACAAAGCATTTCGCACAACTCGCATTGGCTGAGAATAATATATAGCCTTACCTGCTCTGAAAATGTATGGATTATATTTTCCTCGATTTAGTCTTAAAAAAATAGTTTTATTATCATACTTTACAGATAACAAACCTCTTCTGTTTGAGTTTTTAATTCTGTATGTTTGTGTTTTGTTATCAAATTTTAATTTATTATCGTTAAGTTTTACAATTGCATCAGAAATAATATTAGAAGAATTATCAAAAACTTTAATATTAATATCTACATCATTATTAACAATATCAACATAAAAATCCTGAATTGTGAAACTTTGAATATACAAATTTTCGGCAAAAGTATATAATTTTAGGTAATTACCACCTTCTAAATCTGGAACTTGGAAATTATCGGTAGCAACCGAATCCACCAAAGTGTGAAAATAAGAATCATCAACCTTACTTGTTCCATAACGGGCAATATTTTTTGATTCCTCGTCGCTTAGTTTGAAAATATAAGTATAATAACTTGATTTTCTACTATTTAAGAAGTCTTGCGAAAAAGCAGAAGTTGTTAATAACAACAGAAAGAAGAAAGCTAGATTTTTCATTTCAGTAAAATTATTTTTAAATAAGAGAAATTTTACAGATTTTACCCTTACAAGATAAATATTTTTACATTAAAGATTAAAAAAAAGTCAAATTTCCATAAATCAGTAAAAAAAAAAATCTGAAATATGATATTTTTTTGTAATTGATTTGGTGAGTAATGTAAAAAATGGATTAAATTTAAAAATTTAATCCATTTTTTAAAACTGATATAATTTTATCAGAATTTTCGATGCCAACAGAAAGACGAATCATTCCCGGAAATGGATATTTCTGTCCCCAAACTGCCTCGATAGGAATTAAAGTAGTCTCTACATCACCAAGCGAAGGTATAAGTGCAATGTTTTCAGCAACTTTATAGATAAAATTATTGCAATTAAGAAATTTCTCTTCATTATTATCGCCTTTAATATCAAAAGTTACCATACCACCAAATCCATTATCGGCAAATAACTCAACAGCCTCATTATATGTAGAATGAGATTTTAATCCGGGATAAAAAACTTTTTCTATTTGTGAATGCTGTTCTAAGAAATTTGCAACTTTAAAAGCATTTTGACAGTGTTTTTCGAAACGTAAATCAAAGGTTTTCAGATAATCAGACAATCTGTAAGCATCATCAGCACTAATTGTGTGCCCAATCCATTTTCGATATTCAATTGCATCTTTCTCAAACTGAGGATTATTTCCACAAAGTACACCCGCAGTTAAATTTCCGTGACCTGCTAAATATTTTGTAACACTGTGAATTACCAAATCAGCTCCATCATTTAGCGGCTTCCATAATTTTGGAGTTGCAAAAGTATTGTCAACAATAATTTTTATATTTCTTGATTTTGCAAGTTTTATAATTTTTTTTACATCAGCAACAATAAGCATTGGATTTGAAACAGCTTCAAAATAAATTAATTCAGGTTTAATTTTATCTAAAATCAGTTCGAGTTCTGTTAAATCATATTTTCCGTTTTTTGAATAAAAATGTTCAATATCTCTTCCACGCTTTTGTTTCAAAACCAGTTCGATATAAGAATTGGTACCTCCATATATTTCACTAAAAAACAACCATTTTCCTGTATTATTTCCTTTTTCAAAAATTGATAATGCTAAGTCAATAGCCGCCATTCCTGATTGGGTTAACAAAGCCCATGCAGATTGTTCTATTGTGATAATCTGATTTTCGGCTTCAACAACATTTGGATTTCGATAACGAGAATAAATATAAATATCAGTGTCGCGTTTTATCTCTTTTTCAAGTTCAAAAGCTTTTTTAGTTGTGTCAATATCTGAAAGATAAAAACCAGAATCACGAAATAAAGGAATTCTTGAATTATTTATCGTCTTTTTCATTTTTTCCAAAATTCTTTTTGAGTATGTTCTACAATTATTTTAAAACCAAAATCTTCTGTAATAATTTCGGCAAGTTTTTCGGCACAGTAAACAGAACGATGTTGTCCACCGGTACAACCAAAATTAATAGATAAATAATTGAAATTATTTTTAATATATTTTTTTATTACTTTCTGGATAATTTTATAAATATCCGAAATAAAAATTTCGACTTCTATTTCTGCTTTCAAAAAATTTTTAACACTCTGGTCTAAGCCCGAAAAAGTTTTATATTGGTCTAATCTACCAGGGTTTGGAAGCGAACGACAATCAAAAACAAAACCGCCTCCGTGTTCTGTTTTATTTTCAGGAATTCTATTTCTATATGAAAAAGACTTAATTTCGAGGATAAAATCTTTACTTATTTCCGATTTTTTTTCTGCAAATTCACTTTTTTCTGTTAAATATTTTAGAGATTTTAACAAAGTAGGTATTTCAACATTAATATTATAATTATTTATAATATATTTCAAATTCTCAATAGCCGGAGGAATACTTTGAATAAAGTGTAATTTTCTTTCAATTAAACCTCTAAATCCATAAGCACCCATTGCCTGCATAATTCTGACTAGTGCAAATGCTGGGAAAAAACTATTAAATTCTGTTTTACTTATATTTGTATATTCTGTTAATTTTTGAGTGTAATATTCGAGCAATTCATTTCTAATTTCTACCGATAGATTAGCTTTTGCATCAAAAAGCAATGAGGCTAAGTCATATTGTAAAGCTCCTCTCCTACCCCCTTGATAATCTATAAAATACGGTTCATTTTCTAGAATCATAATATTTCTTGATTGAAAATCGCGAAATAGGAAAAAGTTGGAATGTGCCTTTAATAAAAAATCGGAAAATGAATTAAAATCTGTTTCCAAATCCTGCTCGTTGAATGGCACTTTTGCAATTTTGAGGAAACAATATTTGAAATAATTTAAATCCCATAAAATTGATTGTTTATCGAATTCAGCTCTGGGATAGCATTTTGAAAAATCAAAATTTTCAATTCCCAAAATCTGAATTCTTAATAATTGGTCAATAACTTTCTTATAAATATTTATAACTTTAAGTCTATTTTCATCGCCATTTTCAAAATTAAATGAATGGATAAAATCGTATAGCGAAATATCTCCCAAATCCTGTTGCAGGTAAATGTCATTTTCTAAATCTTCGGCATATATTTCTGGAACAGGAATATGTTTGGTTTTAAAATGTTTTGAAAAGGATACAAAAGCTAGATTTTCTTTATAATCAGAATTGATTACCGCAATAGCTGATTTATTAACACTTTGAATTCTATAATATTGTCTGTAAGAACCTGATTGAGGTAATGCTTTAATGGATTCAATTTTTTCGGTAGCCCAATTTTCAAAAAGTTTTACAATATGCTTATTTTCCATTGTTTATATGTTATTCCAATTTTCGGGATTTTGTTTCCATTTCATTAGTAAATCCATTTCGGACTGATTAATATAATTAGTTTCTAAAGCTATATTAACCAGAGTATTAAAATTAGTTATGGTGTCAAATTCGCAATTTGCATTTGCAAAATTAGTTTTGGCAGACTCAAATCCGTAAGAAAAAATTGCCAGTAAACCCAATACATTGCAATTTTTTTCTTTTAGAGCTTCAACAGCCTTTAAACTACTGCCTCCGGTTGAGATTAAATCTTCTAAAACAACAATTTTCTGATTTTCGAGAACTACACCTTCTATTAAATTTTTCAGTCCATGTTGTTTAGAATCAGGTCTAACATAAGCAAAAGGAAGGTTTAGACTGTCTGCGACTAAAGCAGCTAAAGGTATTCCACCTGTTGCAACACCTGCAATTAATTCTACATCAGGGTATTTTTCGTTAATAATTTCAATAAATGCTTTTTTTAGGTCTGTTCTAACATCAGGATATGACAGTGTTTTACGATTATCACAGTAAATGGGAGATTTTATACCGCTTGCCCAAGTAAAAGGCGAACTTGGATTTAATTTTACAGCATTAATTTTCAACAAACTTTTGGTAATTTTGGTTCGGGTAATCATTTTAAAAATATTAGTTACAATGTTTTTAACTATTAAAAGGTCAATTGGTTTACGTACAACTCCATCAAAAACAGAAAAATCTATATTATCAAATTCTTCATAACCTGATTGAGCAATTATTGGAATATCTGGATTTATTTTTCGAATTTCTCTTGCAGCTTCATTTCCATTTAAAAGCGGAAGAAAAATATCCATAAAAATTAAGTCAATATCTGTAGTATTCCTGAAAATATATATAGCTTCAATTCCATCTTTTGCTCCTACAACTTCAATATCAAATATTTTGAATATTTTTTCGAGCAAAGTGAAATTTAACTCATTATCTTCAACAATTAATACTTTTTTTTTCTTTTGCTTAATAGTCATTACTAAAAAAATAAAAAAACCCGCAAAGCTGTACATATTGAAAAAGTTTTTTTGAAAAACTCAATCATACCAACTTTGCGAGTAAAATATAATTTATAAATATTCAATATAAGTACTATTTACTTAATATTTTAGCTTCAACTCTACGATTTAACTGTTTACCTTCTTTTGTTTTATTTTCTGCTCTAGGCTGCTCTTCACCATATCCAACTGCAATAAGTTGACTTAACGGAACGCTAATGCTAACTAAATAATCTACAACAGCTTGTGCTCTATTCTTAGATAAAGTCTTGTTTGCTACATCAGAACCATCACTATCGGTATGTCCTGAAATTTCAACAATTATTTTAGGATATAATGCAAAAACCTGTGCTAACCTAACCAATTCTGGATATGATTCTGTTCTTAAAGTAGCTTTTCCAGTGTCAAAAAATACATTATTAAGAACAATTTTTGCACCCGGGTCTAAAGATAAAAGCTGAACATCTTTTATAATTTCCTGAAATTGAGTTTCAGAAGGAATTTCAAAATTTTCTGAATGAAACATATAACCTTCAGCCGAAACAGACATACCGTAATTTTTGCCTGAAGGTAACATAACAGTATATTGTCCGGTTGCATCTGTTTTGATAGTTTGAATAGCTTCATTAGTAGCATTATCAATTATTTCAACTGTTGCAACTAATGGTTTTGCAGTACTAAAATCAGTAACAGTTCCTTTTACCACAGTAAGTTTCATTGTTTGAATAAAAATTGGAGATTCCATTGTAATTTCTTTTACAGGTTCTTTGAAGTATGCAATTAAATCGTCTTCATTTTTCTGTAAAAGAGGTTTTTCAGGTCCTAAGAAAATAAATGAAAATAAATCGTAATCTCCATAATTAACTTCATTACCTCTAGATGCATAAAAACCAGTTCTTCCGTCTTTAGAAATTGAGAAAAACAAATCATCATCTGGAGTATTTAACGGATAACCAAGATTTTCGGGAGCCGTCCAAGTACCATCAGGTAACCAATATGACTTAAAAATATCAAAACCACCCATAGATTTGTGTCCGGTAGAAGCAAAATACAAAACACTGTCATTTTCGGTTAAATATACAGATTCTTCATCAAATTTTGTATTAATATTTGCACCAAGATTTTTAGGTCTGCTCCAACCAACATTTGAATTTGGTTTTTTGTGACACACCCAAATATCTTTTCCACCTAATCCCTTTTTATTTGTACTAACAAAATAAACAGTTGTTGAATCTCTTGAAAATGTGAGTGTTGTTTCGCGATATTTTTTTGTATTTATTTTTTTAATAATTCTTTTTGGTTTTTTCCATTTCTTTGTAATAGGTTTAAAATCTGCTTTATAAATTGTTCCGCTTCTTTCATTACCTCTATAAATTAACATTTCTTGTCCTGATGTTGAAATTGCGACACTAGCATCGTTTCCGGTAGAATTTATTGGTTTATCAAAACTTTTAGATTCCCACCATTTTCCGTTTAGCCAACTTGTAAAATACACATCTTCATAATATTCATTTGTCAAAGGATTTCGTTTTCCACCCAAAGTTGTATTTCGTCTTGAAGTAAATAATACAATTGAATCATAAGATGCAAATACAGGAGCATAATCAGGATATTTTGAGTTTATACCTTCACCAAGATTATCAATTATAACTCTTACAGGCTTTTTCTCTAATTCTTTACCAATCTCACATTCAGCTATGTATCTACTTAAACCGTATTTATCTTTTTCAATCTGTTTTACTGTTAAACCATCTTTAAATTCTTCATATTCTTCTATTGCTTTAGAGAACTGAGAATTGAGATGATATGCACGACCTAACCAAAAATGAATATCTTTTGTTAAAAAAGCATCTAAATCCCAAGCTTGTTTTATGTATTTTAATGTATTAACTTCATCACCAATACTTTCATAACAAACAGCAATTCTGTATAATAATGGGGCACAATCTTCATTATATTCTAACGCTTCGAGGTAATAATCTAACGCAATACTATAACTTCCTTTAACATGTTGTCTGTAATTTCTGTTTCCCTTTTTTAAATATCTCCATGCTTTATTAAAACCAATGTCGGTGATTTTAAATTCGTCTTTTTTAATTTTTGGATTTTCTTGAGCGTAAATAACTGATGAAACCAAAATTAGTAAAGTCAGTAAGAATATTATTTTTTTCATTTTATTAAAATTTGTTTTAGACATAATTATGCACTTATAAATAATACTTGTTCAAAAAAATAATAACAAATATAGTGTATTTAAACAGTAATTTCTACTTTTTAATTGATAATTTTAAACTCAACTCTTCTGTTTAACTGTCTTCCTTCTTCTGTATCATTAGATGCTATAGGTTCGTCATAAGAAGCTCCTCTGTATGTTAGTTTCGAACTAGGTATTTTATTTTCAATAAGATAATCAACTACAGACTTTGCTCTGTCTTCAGATAATTGTTTATTTAAAGCATAAGAACCGGTATTATCTGTATGACCTGAAATTTCAATTTTTAAATCAGAATGTTCTGTCATAAAAGCTTTTAATCGTTCTAATTCTGCAAGTGATTCACTTCTTAAAACAGATTTATTTACATCAAAGAAAATATTATTTAAAACAACTTTTGCACCTTGTTCAATAGGCATTAAAGCAATATCTTTGATAATTTCATTATAAGTTTCGCTCTCTGCAATGTCAAAATTTTCGGAATGGAATAAATAATTATCTGCTTTTACTACTAGTCCGTAATTTCTACCTGATGGTAACGAAACCAAATATTTTCCGGTTGAACTATTTGATTTCTGTTCTGAAACCAGCTCATTTTTTGTATTGTCGTAAATTTCAATTGTTGCTTCTATAGGTTCAAGTGATACAGCATCAGAAATAATCCCTTTTACAATGGTCAATCTAACAGTATTAACAACAGCAACTTCGACAACCAAAGGTACACTGTCTTGTACTAGTGTATCAATAACAACAGGTTTTTCTTTTGCAAAATTTATCATGTAAATATCTGTAAATCCAAGTGCATCTTCCTTAATACTTGAATAATACCCATGCATTCCATTAGCAGAAAGTACAAAATATACATCATCATCAGGAGTATTGATAGGATAGCCAAGATTAACTGGCTCAGTCCAAGTTCCATCTGTCTGTAAGATAGTTGAAAAAATATCGTAACCTCCCATAGTATTATGACCTTTAGAACTGAAATACAAAGTTCTGCCGTCAGGATGCATAAAAACTCCATCTTCATCAAAAGTTGTATTAACTACCTTAGATAATTTTAAAGCTTTTCCCCAAACTCCTTTTTTCTTTTTACTAACGTAAATATCACCATTGCTTGTAGTAGCGTCATCGGTTTTACCTCTAATAAAATAAATTGAATTTCCGTCAAACGAAAAACATGCAGAATTTTCAATACTTTCTGTGTTAATCACTTCAGGTAATAATTCTGGTTCAGTCCAACTTTCGCCTTTTAAATAACAAATGTAAATATCACCATTTCTGTAAATTAACATAGATTGTCCATCTGGAGCTAATCCTACAGTAGCATCATGATATTGAGAATTCAGTGGTTTTCCAATATTCTTAGCCGGTTGCCATACAGACTTAATGTTATTAGCTACATAAATGTCTTCATAATACTGTCCGTCGGTAATATCCGTTTCAGCATTAATACCTTCTGGTCTTCTGGAAGTAAAAATCATCATAGACTCGTCAGCTGAAATAAGCGGACAATAATCTGGATATTGGCTATTTAATGTAGTTATGTTAACTATATCAACATAAGTTGGATTGTTATAATATGTTAACCCATTATTACACTGCTCGATTTTTAAGTCTATAGTCTTCTGTACTTTTTTAAGATCAACAGATTTCAAAGAACTTTTGTAAGTATTATAAAATTCAATTGCTTTTTCAAACTGATAATTATATTGATAAGAATAAGCAAGTTGTAATACGATGTCGGTTGCAACCTTTGAATTTGCGGTATATGCTTTTTCGAGGTATGAAAGCGAATTTGCTTTTAATATCGAACCTAAGTAACTTATTCCAATTTTATAATTTAACTGAGCATTTTCCGGATTATATTTGTAACCTTCCAAATAATATTCTAAAGCCAATAAATAAGAGCCTTTGTTATTTGCAATATAATACTTGTCTGCTAATTTTACACTACTCCAGGCTTTTTTATATCCCTCTTTACTAATTTTAAAATTGTCTTTATCAATTATTACATTTTCCTGAGATTTAGCATAATATGAAAATAAAAGTAGAAATAAAAATGCTAAACTAAAGGTAGTAATTCTCATTTTTAATATTTTTTAAAAAGTTAATATATTAATTTAAAAATTTATTTTATTTGCAATCTTCAAGAAAACTTCTTGCATCGTGAACTCCTAGTTGAACTGCTTTTTCCCAATCGTAACAAGCAGCTTTAAATTCTCTTAGCATTTCTTTTGCACTTCCTCTATTGGCATACGCTTCGCCGTAAGCAGGGTCAATCTCAATTGCTTTTGTATAAGCTTCTATTGCCTCAGTATATTTTTCTTGTTTCATTCTAGCTGTACCCATATTGTTAAAAGCCCAAGAATACAAAGGATTATATTTTGTTGCACTTAAAAAATCTTCCTCAGCACCTTTGTAATTTTCCATTTTAAATTTTAAAGTTCCTCTGTTGTTATATGCAACATAATACTCAGGTGAAAGAGTAATTGCCTGATTATAATCTTTCAACGCTCCTTCATTATCGTTCAGTATTGATTTTATCGAACCTCTGTTATTATAAACAAAAGATAATTTAGAGTTTAATTCAATTGATTTATTGTAGTCAGCCAATGCCATTTCATTTTGATTTAACATTCTACGACAGCTACCTCGGTCGTTATATGCATAAGCATAATTTGCATCAATTGCAATTGCTTTGTTAAAACTTTCTACAGCACCAAGATAATCTTCGAGTTTAAATTTTGCAACACCTTCATAATAATAAACTTTAGCTTCTGAATATCCTAATTCTACAGCTACTTTAAAATCTTCGAGTGATTCTTTATATTTTTCAACATTTACTTTTGCATATCCACGACCAAAAAAAGATTTTTCGTTAGAAGGGTCTAAATTAATGGCTTTTGTAAAATCTTCGATTGCTCCTTCATAATTAGCAACTTCCATTCTAGCATTAGCTCTATTGAAATATGCTTGTTCAAAATTTGGATTTGTTACTATAGCCTGACTGAATTCCTGAATAGCAATCTGATATTTTCCCTCGGAGTAACTTTGCAATGCTTGATTGTAAGTTATTTCAGCATCTTGTCCGGCTGCGACCAATATCATGCTTGATGTATCTATCTGTGATTTAGATAATGCAACAAAGGAGAAAAATGCAACTAAAAAAATGGTTATTTTTTTCATTATCATAAAATTTATGGTGTTTTACAATTACAAATATATTAACAAAAAAATATTTCAATTTTTACAAATGTAAAATTAAATAATTTTAATGAATATCGAAACAAATTTTGAGGTTAAAATAAAAAAACATTATTTTTGCAAATAAATAATAAATTGTTTAAAAAATATGTTTAACTTAAATTAATTTTAAAAATGTTACAAAGAATTCAAACTATATATTTGCTAGTTAGCACTTTATTTTTATCAGTATTTTTATTTATCCCAATATTTAAATTTAACTCAGGAAATATTATTTTTGACACAATTTCGATTGAAAGTTTGTCAGTAAACCAACAAGTTACAACTATAAATACATTTCCTCTTGCTCTGTTAGCTATAATTACAATTATTCTAACCATTGTTACAATTCTTTTGTTTAAAAAAAGAAGTTTACAGATGAAGTTTATATCTTATTCAATCATTTTACTTATTGGTTTTTATTTATTAATAGCTTTTTACAGATTTTTTGTAATAGATTTTGAAATTACATCAACAACTTATTCATTTTCATTAATTATTCCTCTCATTTCAGTAATTTTGAACTATATGGCAAAACGTAGCATTAAAAAAGATGACGATTTAGTTAAATCAGTCGATAGAATTAGATAAATTTCAAATTGTTACAAAGAAATATGTAATAATAAATAAACAAATAGTTATTCGTTTAAATACTTATACTGAAAATAAAAATAAATGTCGATTGAAACTATAAATCAAGAGATTAATAAATTACAGTTGTTGCTTAAAATTGAGAAGGAAGAAGATTTAACACAGTACAAAATAAAGTTGCTTAATACTTCATTATTTGAACGTAGAAATCAAGGAATTTGCTGGTATCCAGTAAATTTACAAACGACAGAATATGATGCAGGTGAAAGACTGATTGTGAAAATAACACGACCTAAAGAACACAATCATAATCATTTATTTCAATCAGGAACATTAGTAAATCTATTCTCAAATGCTAATGGAAATAATGAAAGTGAAGAATCTATAAACGGAATTGTAAATCAGGTAAAAGAACACGAAATGATAATAAGCCTTAATGGAGAAGAATTTCCAGACTGGCTTGACGATGGAAAACTAGGAGTTCAGTTACTTTTTGACGAAAACTCGTACAAAGAGATGGAAAATGCACTTAAATTTTTATCCGAAACAAAAATTGAGCGAATTAATTATCTTAAAAATATTCTTTTGGGAGATTTTGAAGCACAATTTGCAGACAATTTTCCGATTAAAAATTCACAATTAAACGAAAGTCAAAATAAGGCTTTAAATTTGGTAAATAATTCATTAGACTTAGCAATAATACACGGACCGCCCGGGACTGGAAAAACAACTACTCTAATTCAGAGTATTTTACAAACACTAAAAACCGAAACACAAGTATTGGTTTGTGCTCCAAGCAATGCTGCTGTTGATTTATTGGTCGAAAAACTTACACAACAAGGAGTTAGTGTATTAAGAATAGGACATCCTGCAAGAGTTAGCGACGAGGTTTTAAGTTCAACTTTAGATTCCAGAATTTCACATCACCTAAGTTATAAAGATTTGAAATCCATAAAGAAACAAGCCGAGGAATATAGAAATCTAGGTTTAAAATACAAACGAAATTTTGGACATGCAGAACGTGAACAAAGAAAACTTTTACTTTTAGAAGCTCGAAAATTAAGAGATGAAGCCAAACAACTTGTAAATTACATTACTGACGACATTATTAATAAAACACGTGTAATAGCTTCGACTTTAGTTGGTGCAGCAAATAATTCAATTAAACATCTGAAATTTAAAACAGTATTTATTGATGAAGCAGCTCAAGGACTTGAACCGGCAACATGGATTCCTATAATAAGAGCAGAACGAGTAATTTTAGCAGGCGATCATTGCCAGTTACCGCCTACTGTTAAATCGTTTAAGGCAGCAAAAGATGGTTTGGAAGTAACATTGTTCGAAAAAGCAATTGACAGAAATAAAGCAGACGTAATGCTCAACGAACAATACCGAATGAACAAGAATATTATGAATTTTTCAAACAGATTTTTTTACAAAAACGAATTAATTGCTAATAAGTTTGTTGAAGATTGGAAAATATTTGAATCTGATACAGCTTTGGAATTTATTGATACAGCAGGTTGTGGATTTTTTGAACAAGTTGACAGTGAAACAAAAAGCATACAAAATAAAGAAGAAGCCGAACTTCTGAAAAAACATTTGACAAACTACATTGACGAACTGGAACATTCAAATATATTGGAAGATGTGCAAAATATCGGAATAATATCGCCTTACAAAGCACAAGTTAACTTATTAAAAGAAGAATTATTTGAAAATAGCTTATTGTCTGATAATTGCAAATCAAAACTATCAGTAAATACAATTGATTCTTTTCAAGGTCAGGAAAAAGATATAATTTACATTAGCTTAGTTAGATGCAACGAAAAAGGTGAAATCGGTTTTTTGGCAGACACCCGCAGAATGAACGTAGCAATGACAAGAGCACGAAAAAAATTAGTTATTATTGGTGACAGTTCAACAATTGCAAGTAATAAATTCTACAATAGTTTTATCGATTATATAAATGAAATTGAAGCTTATAAAAGTGCTTTTGAATATTTATATTAAAAATTAAACCACTTTTGGAATAATTAAATTTTTATAATTTAAGGCATTTTATTTGTAACTATAAACTTGTTATGTATATTTGTTTTTACAGAAAATTTCAATTAATACACAAAAGTGAATTTGCTCGAAAAATATAAACTTGTACAAAAGCATTATTTTATTATAATACTTTTTGCTGTAATTTTATTACTTTTCATCTCTTCATTTATTTTTTTTATTAGAAAAATACAATTTGCCGAAAGATATAATAATGATTTTATTACACTAAAAAATTATTATTATGAACTTACCAATATTAAAACAGATTTACTCGAAAATGACGAACTAACTGACGACTTTTACAATTCTGGAGTTGATAATCATTTATTAATTTTTACCGAACAATATGATTTGTTTTACAAAAAAATTACAGAAATAAGCCAAAATAAAAGAACTCGAAAATTCAGTTTTACCGACCAGATAAAAAAAATTTCTGACGATATAATAATTTATAATCAGAGTATAAAAGAAATTTTCACGCTCGAACAAACAATTGGAAATAAAAATTCGGGAATTAAGAAAAATTTATTATTCTCTAAAAATCAAATAGAAGAAATTTTTAACGAAGAAAATATCGATATTGAAATAAAAAAGAAAATAAATTATTTGTTCGAATTAGAAACTAGTTTTGAAACAACTAAAAACATAATATATTACAACGAATTTGAAAAAAAATACTCAGATTTTAACAACTCCTCATTAAAAATAGACACTTCAAATATTTACAAAAAATATATAAATACAAAAATACAGGATTTACTAGCTGAATACAAAGATAATTTCATTATCAAATTTGAAAAAAGAGTAGCAATAGGCTTATCAAATACTGAAGGATTATTAGGTGAACTTAATGATAAAGAACAAATTCTATACGAAAATATTATACAGTTAATTGAAGACAATACCCTTAAAAACAAACTTAATTTATTAAGTCTATACTTATACACAATTATTTTATCAATTGTATTTTTAACTATAATAATTTTAATAGTAGCCTATATTTCAAGTTATTATAATAGAAACATTTCCGAAATAAATAATAAAATAACAATCCTTTCCACAGGCGAACTTGTTCTCGAAAACGAAAATAAACTAAAAGACGAATTTGGAACAATAAATAATAAAATAGAGCAAATTTCGTCAGGAACAATGACTAAAATTTTGTTTGCACAAAAAATTAAAGAAAAAGATTTTAATGCAAATTTAGAACTACTTAGCAACAACGATTTGCTTGGAAAATCCCTTATTGATTTAAAAGACAGTTTACAAAAATCGGAAGAAGAAGCACAATTTTTGAAAAAAGCTGACGACATTCAAGACTGGAAAACACTTGGGCTAGCCAAATTTGGTGAAGTTATGCGAAAAAGCACCGATAATTTACAACAATTATCACGCGAAGTAATTAAAAATCTGATTGATTATGTAGAAGCATCTCAAGGTGGTTTTTATATTTATAATGATGAAAATCAAAACAATATTTTTTTAGAACTTACAGCACAATTTGCGTATGGAAAAGAAAAAATAACTAACAAGCAAATAGCACTTTATGAAGGATTAATTGGAACTTGTGCAGTTGAAAAAAACAAATTTTACTTTGAAAAAATTCCAGATGAATACATTTATATATCCTCAGGATTTGGACAAGCAAAACCTCAAAGTCTTATAATTATGCCACTTATAGTTGATAAAAATATTTATGGTGTAATTGAACTTGCGTCTCTCAGAAAATTTCACGATTATGAACTTGATTTTCTCGACAAACTTGCTACAGATATTGCAATAACAGTATCTTACGTAAAAATTAACGACGAAACGGCAAGGTTTTTAAAAATGAGTGAACGACAAACCAGAAAACTTTTACGAAAACAGCACGAATCACAAGAACAAATTGTTGAACTAGAAAAAAATTTAGACCTGACATCAAAAAAATTAATGAAAAAAGAACAAATTTTAAAAGTTAAAGATGAACTGATTACCGAAAAAATTAAAGATCTTAGCAAAGCATTACTCGATTATAAAAACAAAGACAACCAATTTGAAAAAGTTAGTTCAGAACTTAAACAAACACTATATAAATCAGAAGAAAACTTCAAGTTTTATTCAAAAGAAAAGACTGAACTTTTAAACAAAATAACGCTTCTCGAAAGTGAAATACAACATTTGAAAGATTTGAAAAATGACGAAAAATTATAACCAGATATTTAATTTGGCAAAACGATTTGAATATAGAACATGATAAAATTTAAATTTATATATTCTCTAAAATCAAGAATAATAATCATTATTGTAACAGGCTCAATTTTAATTGTTTCGAGCATGACTGTTTATTTTCTGTCACTTATAAAAATTCAGAAAAATAAAGATAACAAAAAAGAACTTGTTGCAGAATCCGAAAAAAATACCCAACAACTTTACGAAGAAATAAATACATTTATAAAAATTTCGCAAACCATAGCATTTACTTTTGAACAATTTGAACAAATTCCGGAAAATTTCAGAAGATTATCATTTGAAAGTACAATAAAAAATAATTTAAAAGGAAACGAAGATATTTTAGCTTTATGGACTAAATTTAAGCCATTTACCATAGATAAATTAGATACAATATATCAAAATAAAGTACTTGGAACAAGTGGACAGTTTTTTAAATGTTTTTACAGAAATAAAAGCGAAATATTAGAAAAAGAAGTAGAATATGTTGACGAAGCAAATTTTGATTTACAAGAATATATAACTGTTTTTCAGAATAATAAGAAAGCATACATACAAGCACCATTATTAAATTTTTATAACGAATCGTATATAGATACAACATATATAATATCAATTGTTTCGCCTGTATTTTATGATAGGAAGTTTATTGGTGTGGTTGGTATTGACTTAAATTTAAAGCAATTAATAGAAAAGTACAACAGCAACAATTATACATTATTTTTTATTGACGAAAACTCAAATATTGTTTTCAATTCTAATAAAAAATTAATAAATAAAAATTTTAATTATATCTATCCCGAAATTTACTCAAAATACAATATTGTTTACAATTTAAGCGAAGGTATTTCAACATACATTAGAGAAAAATCTTATGACGAAGAGATTTATTCTCAGTTAATTATCTCACCAATATTTTTCAAAGATGCAAGTCAGACTTTTGCTCTGGCTCAAAAGTATGCCGATAAAGAAGTTAACCAGAGTTTTAGAAATATTCTGATTTTTACAATTGCTATTTCTCTAATTTTCATTATTATAACATTTTTTCTAAGTCTTTTTATATCAAATATTCTTGAAGATATTTTAGTCTCATTCAAATTACTACTCGAAAATGTAGCAAAAGGAATTTTCAATATTTCAAATGATAAATACAAAAAATTTACATCTAATGAACTCAAAGATATAGTTATAAATATAGAATCTATGACTTCAAGTTTAAGTAAACTTGAAAATTTTGCAGACGAAATAAAAGAAGGAAACTTAAGTGCAGAATATACGCCTTTAAGCAAAAAAGATAAAATTGGATACTCATTATTAGCTCTTAAAGAGAACATTAACACAACATTAAAAAATCAGGAAAAACGTCAGCAAGAAGACAATATTTCAAAATGGTTGAGTCAGGGAGTTGCAAATTTTGGCGACATTTTACGAAAAAATCTGGGAAATCTCGAAAATTTATCATTCGAAACCATTAGTCAGCTTGTCAGATATTTAGAAGCCATGCAAGGAGGCATTTTTCTTTACAATGATGATGACCCTCAGAATATTTTCCTCGAATTAACAGCATTATTTGCTTACGATAGACAACGATTTATTAATAAAAACATTCAGATTGGTGAAGGAATAATTGGAACTTGTGCATTGGAAAAGAAGATGATACATCTTAAAAAAATTCCTGAAAATTATATCGAAATCACATCTGGACTTGGAAAAGCCAAACCAAATACAGCATTAATTATTCCTTTAATTTATAATAATCAAATTTATGGAGTAATGGAAATTGCTAAATTAGAAGATTTTAAAACTTACGAAATTGAATTTGCCGAAAAAATAGCTGAAAATATTGCATCAACTCTGGCTTCATCAAAAATAAGTTCGCAAACTACAATTTTGCTCGAAAAAGCAAATTTAAAATACGAGCAATTACTTGTAAAAGAAAAAGAACTAGGAAAAAATTTCGACCATCTGCAAGATGAATATAATAAAATTCAGGAACTTGAGAAGGACAAATCAAATATTATCAATACATTAAATGAAATTTCGCTTTATGCTGAATTTGATACAAATTTTAAACTAATAAAGATAAACAGCAACCTTTTACGATTTTTAAAGCAGACATACGACGAAGCACTTTCAAAAAATTATTACGAAGTTTTTAATATAGAACTCGAAAACTTTGACGAACATTCGCGTAGGTTGAGTAATTTAAAAGTTGGATTAAAACAAGAATTTATTTTCAATCTATTGGTAGCAGGTGAAAAACTTTATCTGAAATGCGTATTTAATCCAATTTACGATAACGACCGCAGAATCAACAGATTTTTACTTTTTGCTTTCGACCACACTCAATTTATTAAAAAAGAAAGCGAAATAAAAAAACTAATTGAAGAAACTCAACTTAGAGCCGAACAGATTGAAATTCAGGAGATGGAAATGGTTAATACTTTTGAAGAACTAAATCAGGCAAAAGAAGAAACCAACATGCAAAAAGAAGATAAAAACAGACTTTTACGAGAAATAGACCGTCACGAAAAACGAATAGAATTTTACAAACGCGAACTGGAAAAACGAATTGATAGATTTAAAAAAATTGAAACTAATTTAAAAGATAAAGTAAAATCGCTTGAAGAACATATTAAAAAATTGGAAAAATAAAATGCTAATGTAGCTAAAATCAATAGTTGACGTCCAAATTTCAGGTATAAAAACATGAAATTTGCAGATGTTGTTTTTATTTAACCAGATATTTGTTTGATTTACTTTTTCTTAATTTTTATTACAAAAGTAAAAATATTTATTCAGCTAATTTTATTTTCCAAAGTCCTCTACCATAAGTTGATATGTATAATTCGCCGGTAATGTAATTAATCTTCATATCGCTTACAATTATTGTTGGTAATCCAAAACCTAATTCTTTCCATTCCTTATTATCACTATCCATAAAATAAACTCCAATATCAGTTCCAATTATTAGTAAATCAAGCGGTTTATAATATTCAATTTCGTTAACCGGATAATTTTCCAGATTATAAGTCAAACTAATCCAGTTTGTACCACCATCTCTGGAATATAACACTTTAGTATTTTCCAAAAATCCTCCCATCGTTATCCAAACTTTATCAGGGTCAGAAGGATGAACCTCTAAATCAGTAACCCAATATTCATTAATTAAAGATTTAAAAAAAGTCTCATTAACAGTTTCCCAAGTTTTGCCTCCGTTTGATGTGCGTCGTAAATATCCCCAAGATTTATTAACATTATCAAATGTAGTAAAATAGAAATTTTTGGGAAAATCTTCACATTCGTCCATTGCAGTAAGAAGCCCAAGTCCGTAACCATAAGGAGTTTTGGGGTCTTCAAAAGTTAATCCGTTGTCAAAAGACCTGATAATTGTAGTAACCTTAGAGTCATAACCTTCAATTTCAGAAGATTGAGTTGCAGCATAAATAATGTTTGAATTTGAATGAGATTCAATTATTGGAAAATCACATATTTGAGGCGAATAAAACAAATCTTTTGAAATAGTTTTTCGTTCACGTCTTCTAATTGCAACATTTCCGCCTGATGAATTATATACAAAATATGAAATTTCAGGATTTTGCGAATTAATTAAAGTTACGCCACCATCTCCACCAAAAATATGTTGCCAAACACCCGAAGAATCAAGTAAGTAAGTGCCATTATCGTGAGTTCCGGTAATTAGAAAATTTGTATCCATCTGACAAATTCCTATACTGTAACACTGTGTTATATTGAGATTTGAGTTAATATTCTGCCACTTTTTACCTCCATCAACAGTTTTGTAAATTCCTCCATCTGTTACTGAGTAAATTAATTTTAAATTTTCATTGTCAGGAAAATATATATTTCTGATATCAACGTGCATTTGTCCGGTAATGTCTTTAAAACCATTTCCATAATCGGAAGATTTCATCAAATAGATTCCACCAACAAACAAATTTCCATTTTTTTGTGTCCACAAACTCATTATGTAATTTTTTGCCCAAAGATTAATTTTTTTTTCTGTCCATGAATTACCGTCATCAACAGATTTTTTCAAAAAATTAGATGTTTTTGCAGAATCTAACGAAATAGCATACAAAGTATCGCTATCTCCGTAACATGCAGATATTTTTGTTACAAAATTGCAATAATTATCAAAAATGTTTGCCCATTTTTTACCACCGTTTTTTGTTCTGTAAAGTACATTTTTACCACTCAAAACAATAACATCTGGATTTGAAGGTTTGAAAGTAATATTATAAAATGTATGGTCTTCGTCAGGATTTGAATTTACCTTTAACTTCTTCCATGTTAATCCTTTATCTTCTGATTTATATAATGTATTTCTTGCAAGAGCATATAAAATATTGGTATTTTTTGGGTGAAAAACAATATTGCTGAAATACATTTTATCTTCATGAGAAATGTTTAAATCAAGAATTTGCCATGTTTTGCCTTTATCCGTTGACTTTAAAATTCCATCACCATAAAATCCTGGTGCTTGTAAACCGTTGACGTAAGTGCCTGTTGCCAAATATATTTCGTCAAAATTATCAGGGTTTACCAAAATATCATTTACACCGCACAACATATCTTCGGTCATACATTTCCAGCTAACACCACCATTTTCTGAGAACCATAAGCCAGAAGTTGATGTACCAAGAAAAATTTGAGAAGTGTCAGTCGGGTTAACCCAAACACTTTCAGCACGTCCTAAATGTTTATAATTTTTTTCGAGTGTTGAATAAAAAGGACCAAGAGCTTGCCAAGTAAAATTGTTTTCGTAACTTTGTGATAATAAAGTAATAGGAATAACAAAAAATATTAAACTGATAATAAATTTAAACATCTATTTTAAATTTTCAATTTCAAAACCATTTTTTCTTCTTCATAAAATAAATCATTACCAAAGCAGAAATGACCATTAAAACCAACAAAAGCGGATATGTCCATTTCAAGTCAAGTTCTGGCATATACTTGAAATTCATACCATAAATTCCTGCAAAAAAAGTTAGCGGAATAAAAATTGTAGAAACAATTGTTAAAATTTTCATAACTTTATTGGTTTCGTTATTCAGCTTAGTTTGGTGCAAATCGAGTAAATCTTTAAGCATTTCGCGTTGATTTTCAAACGAACTCAATAAATGGTTAATATGGTCAACTACGTCATTGATATATGCAATGGTTGATTTTTTAATAAACTTTTCCTGATTAATTACAAGTTTTCCGAGTATATCCTTTAACGGTATTGTAAACTTTCTAACCTGATTTACAGTATTTTTAAGTTTTGCAACATCAGGTATTATATCAACATTTTTGTTATTGAATAAATTGCTTTCAATTATCTGAATTTCGTCTCTTGTTGTTTCAATAATCTTAAAATAACCATCAACTATATTATCAATAAGCATATAAAACAAAAAATCAGCAGAATATTTTCGCACCTTTCCAATCCCTGATTTTATTTTGGTACGTGTGTCGTCAAAAACATCTCCAAAAATACCTTGTTGTAAAGACAAAACATAATTTTTGCCCAAAATAAGGCTAATATGTTCGCTTTTAAGAATATTATCATCATTTAATATTAAGATTTTCAAGGTAACAAAAATATAATCCTCAAAAATTTCAATTTTTGGAAGGTGTTCGTAATTTATAGTGTCTTCAATTAACAAATGATGAATATTAAAATAATTAATAATTTCTTCAACTTCTTTTATATCAGATATTTCAATATTTATCCAGTTAATTAAATCACTTTTGCAACTTTCAGCTACTAACTTGCTATTTATATTGTTAGCTTCCTGATATTTTGTCTCATTATATAAAATTAAATCTATCAAATCGGCTTATATTTATATTATTAAAGTATTGATTTATAAAAAAAAAGCGTTCATTAAAAAGAACGCTACACCTATATTATTTTATACAAAAACTTAAAACAAAATTTTAAAATAATGTTTAGTCAAAAAATAAATTATTAAAAGACTTAAACTAATAATCTATCATATTAATTTTTAAGCCTGTGTCAATAATATAATCTTCAATTGCTTCTTTTAAATCAAAATCGTCTTTTTCAAAATACCAATTTACAGTAACATGTCCGCCATTATTTTCGTACCTTTTTAAAACCTTGAAAATATCTAACAGACTTTTGGTAGAACTTGTATTGAAATAGGACAATTTACAATTAAATGTTATTGGTCGTTTTTCAGCAATATATTCCTCAATCCATTCCATTAGAGGCGAATAAAACTTATTTGTCTCCTCGAGAAATGATTCTCCGGCAATTTCGCATATACCTGTCTCCCAAATAAAATTTACTGATGGTATAAAATATCCTTCGTGAGAACCTTCAATTTGCAAATCTTTCATATAATTTACTTTTTATCTACAATACGCAAATATAGAAAAAAAAAATTATTAATAAGTAAAAAAAAATGGTTTAAAAATATGTAATTTTCAAAAAAAAATATTTCATATTTAATTGATACGATATTAGTGTTTTAAATCTGATTGATTTTTGGTATATTTCAAATATTATTCGAAAAAATCAAGAATTGTCTGGTCGGATAATAACTTCAACGGATTGTTACTATTTACAAACGCATCTGCAAGATTTAACTTATCTGATTGCAGTTTTAGAATTTTTTCTTCAATAGTATCTTTTGAAATAAAACGATAAACCATAACTTTCTTGTCTTGTCCAATTCTGTGTGCTCGACTAATAGCTTGATTTTCGACAGCCGGATTCCACCATGGGTCGAGAATAATTACGTAATCGGCTGAAGTTAAATTTAATCCTACGCCTCCGGCTTTTACAGAAATCAAGAAAATTTTATTTTGTTCGTTATTTTGAAATTCATTAATAATTTCTTCGCGTTTTGCAGAAGCACCGGTTAATAACGAATAGTTTATGTTTTTTTCGATAAAATATTCTTCAAAAATTTTCAGATGTTTTACAAACGACGAAAAAATCAAAACTTTATGATTTTCAGATATTAATGTTTCAATAATTTCTTTAGCTTCTTCAAATTTCCCTGATTCTAAATCACTATGACCTATCATTTTAGGATGATTTGCTAGTTGACGTAACTGCGACATAGCTTTTATTATCCATATACCTGATTTTCGAGTAAGGTTTAAATCAATCAGTTCGAGCATTTTATTTCGAATTTTCGATTTTTCTTCTTCGTAAAGTTTTCTTTGTTCTTCGGACATTTCGCAGTAAATAACCTGCTCTGTAAGTGATGGTAAATCTTTTGCAACTTCGCTTTTTGTTCGTCTTAAAATAAAAGGAAGTATAATTTTCTGAAGTTTTTCAATAGTTTGCTTATTTTTATTTTTTTCTATTTCATCAATAAAATTTTCTTTAAAAAAAGATAATGAACCTAACAATCCGTTATTTACAAAGTTAAGTTGCGACCACAAATCTTGCAACGAATTTTCTATTGGTGTTCCGGTTAAAATAATTTTAAACTGTGAATTTAGTTTCAAAAGTGCGTTATATATCTTAGAATCCGGATTTTTAATATACTGACTTTCATCTAACACAATATATAAAAAATTTGTTTTTGCAAGAATTTCAAAATCGTTACGAACAACACCATAACTGGATAAAACCACGTCATAATCGGTAAGTACATTTTCGAGAACTTTACGTGAAGAACCCGAATATTTAAGAATTTTTAGATGTGGTGCAAATTTCGAAAATTCATTATACCAGTTGTGTATTAATGATTTAGGCATAACTATTAAAGAAGTTAGACTTGCAACATTATTTTCGTTTTCTAAAATAAGTTTTTCATTACATTTTAAATCATCAATACTTTTTACTAATAAAGATATTGTTTGCAATGTTTTACCAAGTCCCATATCGTCAGCCAAACAACCTCCGAAATTATTTTTCTGAAGTGCATACAACCATGCAAAACCTCGTTTCTGATAATCACGTAAAGTTGCATTAATTGTCTGAGGAAGTTCTAGTTCTAGTTTATCAATATTTGAAAAAGTTTCTATAAGACTTGATATTTCACTTTTATCCGAGAAATTTCCGAAAGTTTCCTGAATTAATGAAAAATGAATTTTTTTTAAAGCTATTTGTTCTCCTTTTCCTTGATTCATAAGTATTAATGAGCCATATTTTGAGAACCATTCTTCTGGTAATACTGCAATTATTCCGTTTGGTAATTCAAATAATCGTTCGCCTCTTTTAATCAGGTCTTTTAATATTACAAAAGGAAAAGAAAATTCGTCAAAAGCTACAACAGCATAAATATCAAACCAATCTTTTTTTGAACTTACCTTAAAATCAAGACTTACAGTTCCGGTAAAATATTTTTTATCTGTTGTAATTTGAATAATTTTTATTCCAGCTTCTTCAATTTTTTTAGAATTCTCATTCAACCAATTAATTGTAGCTAATTGCTGTAATTCGGATACCGGATTTAGAATATTGATTTTATAATTAGTTTCGTTTTCGATAATTAATTTAAAACTATTTAGAATTTCTTTGATATTATTTTCCCATAAATAATCTCTGTCCAGTTTACTGAAAAAAAATTCTTCACTAATATCATCAAATTTAACAATAGTGTTTGTTTTACTATTTGCCAGAAAATCAATATCATTATATCTGAATTTGAGTATCAGAACAAATTCATTTTTCCAGTTTTTTTCCAACGAAAGTATAGCAGTTTTTTCGACACCAACATTAATTATGTCAAAACCGGTATTTTTTACTTTAAAATTTTTAATTGCGTTCAACACAAACGTTTCGTAATATTTTTTTTCGGTACGTTTTGCAACCGGAATAAATGCTTTTGTAAAAAATGGTTGAAGTTTTTTTGCATCAATATCACTAAAATAATATAACGCATTGTTTAACACGATTCTACATGGGTCGGTAGAAAGTGTAATTCCAACTTTATTTGTTAAATTTATTTCAGTTTCGTTGTGTAAAACAGTTAGAAAATAGCGGGTTTCGGTTTCGGTTCTGATAAAGTTGAAAACTGCTTCTGCTGGATTTTTTTCAATTTTAATTTCATCTTCGTTATACAAATTTTCAAATCTGTCAACTTTGTGAAACAGACGTATTTGATTTTGTAAAGCAATTTCAATTATCTGAACATTACGTCTTTCAATATAAGGTTTAATTCGGGTTTCTGCAAAATCTGTTTCAAGATTTGCATAAAATTCGGATACAGATATTTTTTTATTTCGTGAAAATGCTTTAACAAGATTATTATCAGAATATTCGTCGGTTAATTTTACAATTTTTTTCTGAACATCAGTAAATGTACGAAGCTCACGGTCAACATCATCTTTAATTATGTTTCCAATTACTTTATAGTATTCTGTTCCAGATAAATCTATTAAATATGCTGTTAAATATGAACCAAGTAAAGTGCTTTCTCTAACACCTAAAACAAATTCTAAAGCCATTAATTTCTAGTTTTCTAATGAATATTAAAAGAAACCCCAAGTTGAGCCAAGTAAATACTATGATTCAAAAAATAATTCTGATAAATTATTCCGGCTTTTAAATATCCAAATAAATTATTGTATGTCAAAAATTTAAATCTAGCACCTAAATTTACTTCGGTATAAAAAACGGCATCTTTAGGATTTGCAATTCCAAAATTATAATTAGTTGCAAATCTACCATTTAAATATCCTTCATAAATCATATTTACAGATTTATAAGTATAGCCTATAAAGTGTTCATTATAAGGTTTTTTTGAATACACTTCCATATTAATTCCTGTTCCAAAAGTAATTAAATGATTTGCTGTAGGTTGAATATTTATTAGAAAATTCCATTGCCATGATTTAAAAGCATCTACAGAAAAATCCTGAATATCAGTAAGTAAATTATATCTTAAATCGGTTGAAAAAGCTCCCCATCTTCCATGTATTTGTGGTAAAACATCAATATAATCATAAAATTGTCCTTCTTCATGGTTATAATGTGAACCATAGGCTAAAGTAGGTGAAACTTCAACCGACAATTTTGATTGGTCAGGAATACTTGACATTACAAAAAGATGGTGATTTATAACAGCTTGACCTACTACACTAAAAACCAAATTATAAGCCGTTCGTAAACAAGTACCAAGCAAATAACCATTTGATGGCGAAATAAATGAAGGAACATCGTTTGTAGTACCTGAATTATTTTTATTTTCTTCAGCTTTATCTTTCAAATCATCAATCTGTGCAAAAAGATTTAAGCCTAAAAATGAAAAAAACAAAAGAATTAATATTTTCTTTTTCATTGTCTTTGGTTTATTAGTTTATTTTTGTTTAACATTTAAAAAATATAATATCAGACTTTATATTTTTCAAAAAGCAAGTCATTCAATTGGTTTTAAGTTTAATGCATTTATAAAATTGTTTTTAATTCCTTGTTTTGCCAAGTGACCAAATAGTAGCATTAAAGTAGGTACAGCAAATGTAAAAACCAATCCAATAATTCTAGTTTCGTCAAATTCACTATTTAAATTTCCATCTGTCAACCCGATTAATCCAAAAAATGGAAATCCGAAAAAGAAAATCATAAAAATAGAATTAGGTCTAACTGTGAAAATTACTCGTGTCCTTTTAAATTCGTCAGCAAATATATTTCCATTCAAATACGATAATTCTCGCTCAAAATTTTTGATATTAACTAATTGCCACTTTGGCGTCATTTTAAACTCAAATTCAGAAGTAAATTCTCCAGTTAGGTTAACTGAATAATTCTTTAGTTTTTTACCTTCAAAAAGTTGCTTAATGTCTTTTTTTAATCCTTCAACCGATTTGTCAGAGTAGTAGTTAAACTCTTCTTTCCATATTTGTTTTGGTAATAATCTCACTATCGTTTGTATTAAGGTTTTCTACAACTACGCAAAATAACGAAAAAAAAGGTGAATAATGAATTTTTTTATAATAAAGTTTCGTTTGTTTTATAAAATTAACTTTACTTTTGTAATTTCAAAATCAACTTATAAAAAACAAGAAAATGTCAACAAAATCTCGAAAAATATTCAAAGTTTTTTTAATAATTGCATTAGTCGGTCTAATAATTGGAGCTTTAGCAGGATATTACTTATACAACAAAATATTCAGTTCAAATGTAAATTTGGGCGAAAAAGAATCTATTTATTTGTATATACCAACAAATGCAACATATACCGAAGTTATTGATAGCTTGTACAGTAAAAATATTATTATTGATACAACATCATTTGAATGGGTTGCCGAATTAAAAAAATATCCCGATTTAGTAAAATCAGGAAAATATTTAATCAGCAATAATTTGAGTAACAACGATTTAGTTGATTTACTTCGTTCAGGAAAACAAGAGCCTGTGAATGTAACATTTAACAATATCAGACTAAAAAAAGAACTTGCTTCAAAAATATCCAAACAACTTGAGGTTGACTCAATCGTACTTCTGGAAGCATTAAATAACAAAGAATTAGCTGAAAGTTACGGATTTTCAACCGAAAATATTTTATCAATGTTTATTCCAAATACTTACGAATTTTACTGGAATACTAAATCAAAAGAATTTATTGAAAGAATGTATTCTGAATATAAAAAATTCTGGACGGAAGAACGATTGTCAAAAGCAGAAAAAATTGGACTTACAACATTGGAAGTTTCGGTTTTGGCTTCAATTGTACAAGCAGAACAAGCAGAGTATAAAGACGAACAACCTACAATTGCCGGTTTATATATCAACAGATTAAACAAAGGAATAGCTTTACAGTCAGACCCAACTTTGGTTTATTCCTCAGGCGATTTTACAATAAAACGAGTTTTAAACAAACATAAGGAAATCGATTCTCCATACAATACTTACATGTATGCAGGACTGCCACCTGCCCCAATTAATTTACCCGAAATTTCGGCATTAGAAGCAGTTTTAAATTATGAAAAAAACGACTATATTTTTATGTGTGCAAAAGAAGATTTCTCTGGTTATCATTACTTTTCAAAAACAAATGCACAACACGAAATTTATGCGAAAAAATATCAGAATGCTTTAAATAAGTTGGGAATTTAAAATTGAATATTTATATCTTTTTGAAAATGTGGAAATTTGAGAATTTGGAAATGTGAGAATGTGAAAATTTGGCAATTTCAGAATATTGGAATTTGGAAATTGATAATCTGATTTTTTTCGTTTCAGTAGTATTTAAATTGTCAATACTTTGTTACTTTTTGCAATATTATTTATATCAATTTATTAACTTAAAATTTTTATAGAAATATAAACTATTTAATATCAATAAACTATCTTTTCTATTGGCTCGATTGTTTATGAACATATAACTAATTATTGATTGTTAGTAATATGACATTTACATCATTTTAACTCTTTTTAATTGCTTTATTGTAGATAAATATAAAGTTTTTCTTAATTTTGTTTCCAAATATAAACTTTACAACTAACTAATAAACTGTATTTTAACCATTTAAACCAAATATATTAAATATACTGAAAAATGAAAAAGATTGCATTTTTGATTAATTTATGCCTTTTTGCTTTGATTTTTAAAGGTTTTGCTCAAGAAGAAATATTACTAACTATTGGAGAAAAAAATATAACAAAAGAAGAGTTTGTAAGAATTTACGAAAAAAATAATTCGCCCGAATTATCTCTCACTACAAGTACTCCACAAGAATATCTTAATTTATTTATCAATTTTAAACTTAAAGTTATAGAAGCTGAAAATTTAGGATTAGACACAGCTCAAAAATTTATTGATGAATTAAATATGTACCGCGATGAACTTGTAAAGCCTTATCTTACAAACAATGATATGTACGAACAATTAATTAAGGAAGCATACGAACGCAAAAAAAATGAAGTCAGAATTAATTATATTTTCTTTGAAATGCCAGTTGGAACAAAAGCTAAAGATACAGTTGAAATATATAATAATGCATTGAATGTTTACAAAAAACTTGCAAAAGGCGAAGATTATGAAAAAGTTACAACCGACAGTACACTAAAAATAACATCATCAGGAGATGCGTGGTATTTGTCTTCATTAACAGCACCTTACCAAATTGAAAATTTTATGTTCAACAATAAAAATGGTTCAATTTCGAAACCATTACGCGAAAAAAATGGATATTACATAATAAAAGTTATTGACAAAAGACAAAATCCGGGACAAGTAAAAGTTGCTCATATTATGGTTGCTTTACCTGAAAATTCTAGTCAGGAAACAGAAACAGCAGCTAAAGAAAAAATTGATATGATTGCTGAAAAATTGAAAAACGGAGAAGATTTTGCAACTTTAGCAAAAGAATACTCGGACGATAAATTCAGCGGAACAAATGGAGGAGATTTAAACTGGTTTGGAACAGGTGCTATGATACAACCATTTGAAGAAGCTGCATTTGCACTAAAAAATGCTGGAGATATTTCCGAACCTGTACGCACATTTTACGGTTGGCACATTATAAAAAAATATGATTCAAAGGAAGTCGAAACTTTTGACGAAATGTACGAAGATTTATCTACTAAAGTATTAAATGACACCAGATACGAACTTTGTGAAAAAACATTCGTTGACAAACTTAAAACAGAATATAACTTTAAAGAATTATCTAAATCTACAAATTTCTATACAATTGTAGATTCAACTATTTACAAAGCAAAATGGGATGTATCAACGGCAAAAAATTTGAATTCAATCTTGTTTACTATTGCCGATTTAAAAATTACCGAACAAGACTTTGCAAATTATCTTAATGAAAATCAGAAATGGCAATACGAAAAAGATATAAATGAATTTATTGATAATGAATACGAAACATTTGTAAACGAAGAAATAAAGGAATACGAAAAGAGCAATCTCGAAAATAAATATCCCGATTTTAAAAGTATAATGCAAGAATATCACGATGGCATTTTACTATTTGGTTTACAAGAAGAAGAAGTATGGAATAAAGCAGTAAATGACACAATAGGACTGGAAAATTATTATCAGCAAATAAAAAATAATTATATGGCTGATAAAAAAATGAGAGCTTCAATTTATAGTTATTCCTCAGAAAGTTACATGAAAAAAGCACAAAAAGTTTTGAAAAAAAATATTTCAATACAACTACCGGATAGTACAATTGTACAGAAAGTTGATAAAACTGGTGAAAACTTTAAAATAATATCACAAGATACTTTCGAGAAAGGTACAAACGACACTATTGATATGGTTTTTACAAAATATGAAACAAATGAAATTCAAGAAACCGAAAAAATCGTAACACTACCAAATTCTAAAATTATAGTTGCCGTTTATGAAATTATACCATCACAACCAAAAGAATTATCAGAAATAAAAGGACTCGTAATTTCTGAATATCAAACAATTCTTGAAGATAAATGGATTGAGGAACTAAAAAATAAATATAAAATCACTATTAATGATGAAGTATTAAAATCAATAAAATAAAACAAAGTATTTAACTTTTAGATAAAAACAGACAAAACTAATTATATTTGTAAAATTGATTCTGAAAAATTGTTATTAACTAAAACCCCAAATTGTGAAAAAAATAACATATTTACTAGTTTTTACTTTTCTAACTATTTTAGGATGTAATAGTTCTGATATACATAACGGAAAAAATCCAATTGTAAAAGTGGGCGATAGTTACTTATATACTGAAGATTTAGAAGTTATTCTTCCTGAAGAATGTACGCCAGAAGACAGTTTAATTAAAGTAAACAGTTATATTGATTTATGGGTAAAAAAACAATTGATGGTACAAAAAGCTGAAATGTATTTAACTGAAGAACAAGCCGATATTGAATCTAAAGTTGAAGATTACAAAAACTCTCTTTTAATTCATAAATATAAAGAAAAATTTATTGAACAAAAACTAGATACCAATATTACATCAGAAGAAATAAAAGAATACTATCTGATTCATTCAACTGATTTTAAATTAACTAAACCTGCAATAAAAGGAACTTTTGTGAAAATTTTGAAAACAGACGAAAAAGTATCAACAATAAGAGCTTGGAGCATATCTTCAAATCCCAAAGATTCAGTAAAATTGCAAGAATATTGTTTAGAACATGCTTACAAATACAATGATTTTGAAGGCGATTGGGTTTATTTAAGCAATATTCTGAATGATACTCCTTTGGTAATTGATAATCAGGAAGAATTTTTACAAAGAAGAAGTTTTCAGGAAAGTGAAGACGAAAGTTTTTACTATTTCCTTAAAGTAAAGGAATACAAGCTAGTAAATGAAACATCTCCTATTGTATTTTGCAAAGACAATATAAAATCAATTATATTGAACAAACGCGAAAAAATGATGCTTGAAGAACTTCAGACTACAATTTATCAAAACGCATTAAACGAAGGAACATTAGAATTTTTAAATCAATAACTAAATAAAAATGACAAAACTAAAAACATTACTACTAATAATAACATTGTTTTCGGCTGTAATTGCTAAATCACAAGATACAATTACTTTAGACAAAGTAGTTGCAACCATTGGAAGCAAAATTGTATTAGATTCTGATATTCAAATACAATATCTGCAAATGAAAGCAAGAGGAGCAGCAACAACAAACTCTAAATGTGAAATATACGAAGACCAACTGTTCCAAAAACTACTTCTCAACCAATCAGAACTTGACAGTATTGAAATAACTGAGGCAGAAATTCAAACAGAACTAGATTCAAGATTAGCTCTTTTTATTGAACAAATGGGTAGTGTTGAGGCACTTGAAGATTATTTTAACAAAACATTATTTGAAATAGAAGAACAGTTTTACGATATTATTGAAGAACAGCTCCTTACACAAAGAATGCAATATAATATCACTGAAAATTTAAAAGTTACACCTGCCGATGTACGCAATTTTTATAATAATACAGATAACGATAGTTTACCCATTATTGATACAAAATACGAAATTCAACTTATTAGAATATACCCACTTATATCCGAAGAAGAAGAACAAATAGCATACGACAAAATTGAAGGATTCAAAACAAAAATTGAAGCCGGCGAAAAAAAGTTTGAAACACTTGCATTATTATATTCAGAAGATGTACTATCAGCAAAAAGTGGTGGAGAACTGGGTTTTATGGGACGTGGTGAACTTGATGCAGAATTTGCTAAAGCAGCATTTTCGTTAGAACAAGATGAAATTTCTGATGTAATAAAATCGGCTTTTGGCTATCACATTATTCAACTTATTGAACGAAAAGGTGAGAAAGTAAATTGCAGACATATTTTAGTATCGTCAAAAGTTTCGGGCACTGCAAAATTTGATGCCAAAAATAAAATAGACAGTATTAAAACGCTGATATTATTAGACTCGCTAACATTTGAAGAAGCTTCAATTAAGTTTTCGGAAGACGAAAATACCAATAAAAACAATGGAATAATGATTAACCCATACACAGGAACTCAAAAATTTGACGAAACAAGTTTATCTGCTGAAATTAAATATATTATAAACAAAATGGCTGTTGGTGAAATTTCAAAACCTCAGGAAACAACCGATGATTCCGGAGTTACATGTTATGATATTTACAAATTAAAATCGAAAAAAGAAGCACACATTGCAAATTTAGAGGAAGATTATCAAGATATTATGAGTTTGGCTTTAGCAATAAAACAACAAGAAGTTATGAACAAATGGATAAAAGAAAAGCAGAAATCAGTCTATATTCATATCTCAGAAGATTATAAAACCTGCAATTTTACATATACAGGCTGGTTAAAGTAACAATCATGTTTACAATTAATTATCACTTTTTGAAAATAAATTAAAACAATGCAACAATATAAAAATGACGTAGAAGCAGTTGATGCTTTAAAAGAAAAATATACTAATTTTCAATCCGAAATAAAGAAAGTAATTTACGGACAGGAAGAAGTAATTAAAGAAGTACTAATCAGCATTTTTAGTGGCGGACATTGTCTTTTGGTAGGTGTTCCGGGTTTAGCAAAAACTTTACTTGTAAATACTATTGCTCAGATACTTGGATTAAAATATAAAAGAATTCAGTTTACACCGGATTTAATGCCATCTGATATAATTGGTACTGAAATACTTGACGAAACCAGAAAATTCAAATTCATTCAAGGACCAATATTTGCAAATATTATACTTGCCGATGAAATAAACCGAACGCCACCAAAAACTCAGTCAGCTTTACTGGAAGCAATGCAAGAAAGAGCTGTAACAGCTTCAGGAACAAGATACAAACTAGATGACCCATTTTTTGTACTTGCTACCCAAAATCCTATAGAACAAGAAGGTACATATCCTTTGCCGGAAGCTCAACTTGACCGATTTATGTTTAACATTTGGCTTGATTATCCGGAATTTAACGAAGAAATAGACATTGTAAAAAATACAACTACCGATAAAATTGTTGAACTTAAAAATGTAATTTCGGGCGAAGAAATTAACTTTTTCCAACATTTAGTAAAAAAAATTCCGATTAACGATAATGTTCTACAATATGCTGTAAAACTTGCTTCTAAAACCAGACCAAAAACAACCTTGGCACATGCTTGGGCAAATCAATACATTAACTGGGGAGCTGGTCCAAGAGCATCACAGTTTTTAGTAATTGGAGCTAAAGCTCATGCGGCTATTTCTGGAAAATATTCGCCTGATATTGAAGATATTAAAGCTGTTGCACCTGCAATTCTACGACATAGAATTGTAAAAAATTATAAAGCTGAAGCCGAAGGAATTTCAATTGAAGATATTATTCAGAAATTTATGAAAGATTAGTGTATTGTAAAGCGAAAGTTGAAATTTGAAAACACCTGACAAGTGTATAATTAACAACACATTTCAGTGTTTTCACCTTAAATTTATACATCATATAGTGTTTTACATTTTACTATAATATTACTTTTTTAATAATTTATAATTCAGTTTATAATCTAATAATTTTATTTATAAAGTATTAATACTAAACCGACATCAAAAACACCACTGCACCTTTGATGTGTTTTCACCTCAAAGCATAGAATATCAGGTGAAAACACCTGATATATGTATATTTTTATCGCGAAACTTGATGACGATTTAGTATAAGAAATATAATACGTTTATAAAAATAATTTCTGTAGAATTGTTTTTAGTTTAAAATGTTTTTCAATAAAACACATGTTTTGTGCATAATTTATTGTATATTTGAAGGTAAGACGTATTAGTTTAAAATTAGCAGAAAGAAGAAAGGTAATTATCAGACAAATACAACATTATCTGCATGTTTCAAGTCTATTTTAAAAAATTTAAAATAACTTTACGACTTACCGATATTAATATTTCATCAACAATTATAAATTAAAAGATATGAAAATAAATGATAAGGTTCGTCAAAGAAGTTATACAAAAAAAACTTATTCAGATTTAAATTCAAAAACCAAACAAAAAGATAACAAAGACAATAATAATCTTGTATTTGGAGTAATTCTTTTTTTTATTTTTATTGTTGCTTACATAATTTTCAACAATTTCTATTTTGTTTAATATCAGTATAATCAGTTAAACCATTGAATTTTACGTTAGTAATAAAAAGCAACTTAAAATACATTCTTTCAATAATTTTTCTTGTTATAATATTGATAATTATAACAATAATAGATTTATACACTGGTCCTGTAAAAATTTCAATATCAAATATTTTATCATTTTTGCTCAGAAATACTTTGGAAAATAGCGATAACTATTTGATAATTAAAGAAGTTCGTTTTCCAAGAGTTATGACTGCAATATTATCTGGTGCAGCCTTATCAATAAGCGGATTACAAATGCAAACAGTTTTCAGAAATCCTCTTGCAGGACCTTATGTACTGGGTATTAGTGCAGGAGCAAGCCTTGGAGTTGCAATTTTAATTATGGGAGCCGGTACAATTTTCAATTTCGAGTTAATTTCCAAAATAAATAATTGGGCAATTATTTTTTCAGCTTGTATTGGTGCAGGATTAGTTCTTTTTTTAATATACGCTATATCATTAAGAGTAAATGATATAATGACAATTTTGATACTTGGAATTTTATTTGGAAGTGCAATTTCAGCCTTCGTAAGTATTTTGCAGTATTTTAGCAGTGCTACATTACTTAAATCTTTTGTTATATGGACTTTAGGAAGTTTAAACGGAGTTAGTTTTCAACAACTGAAAATTTTGAGCATAATTGTATTTTTTGGATTACTAATTTCAATATTATCGTCAAAAATGCTGAATGTTATGCTTTTAGGTGAAACATATTCAAAAAGTTTAGGTTTAAATATTAAGTTATCACGATTTGTAATTTTTACAAGTACAAGTTTACTAGCTGGCAGTATTACAGCATTTTGCGGACCAATAGGATTTATTGGAATCGCTGTTCCACATATTTCAAAAATGTTGTTTAAAACAGCAAATCATAATTTATTAATACCTTCTTCTATTTTGATTGGAGCAATTTTGATGGTTTTAAGTGATATGCTTTCGCAAATTACCGGTTACGAAAAAGTACTTCCAATAAATTCAGTTACAGCACTTTTAGGTATTCCAATTGTAATCTGGATAATTTTAAAAAATTTTAAACTTTCGAGATAAAATATAAAAAAATAAAATAATAATTTTAATAATATGCTGATTGCCAGAGAAAAGAAAAGAACAAATATTGCTGAATATATAATTTATATGTGGCAAATTGAAGATAGTGTTAGAGCTTATAATCTTGATATTGAATTAATAAAAAGAAATATAATTGATGCTTACAATCAAACTGATGAAATAAAAAAAGAAATCAGATTCTGGTATGAAAGTCTGATTGAAATGATGAAATCTGAAAAAATCGAGGAAAAAGGTCATCTTCAACTAATTAAAAATATTCTTGACGATTTAACCGATTTGCATTTATACCTGTTAAAATCGCCTTTTCACAGCGATTACAGAACAGCATACAAAAATGCAACGGAGTCTTTAATTGAGTTTCATTCAAAACTTAAAGTAAAAAATAAAACTGAAATCGAAGTTTGCTTTGAAGCTCTTTACAGTATTTTTCTTTTAAAACTTCAAAAAAAAGATATTTCGACAGAAACTATTGAAGCTGTGAAAAGTATAAGTTACTTACTTGCACTTTTAGCAAAAAAATATCTCGAAAGAGAAAATGAAAAGTTACAATAATATTTTCAAATTCATTAATTACAAGGCAATTGAAAATTAGAGACTTCATAAAAAATACAAGTAGAATGTGAATAATGCCACCATTCGGTTTTAATTGCTTTGAAGTTGAATTTTTCTAAAGAGTTTTTCAATAATAATCTGTTTTGCAATATTGTATCATTAAAACCCAAATAAGCATGAAAAGCTTCTTTCCCAAAAAAATCATATTCAGTGCCCATATCTAATTCTTTGTTTTTTAAATCAGTAACTGTAATATCAACTGCACCTCCCCTATTATGTATTGAGCCTTTTTCTGGATTTGCAACAAAATTAATATTTGGCATTGCTTCCCACATTTTGTACTGAACAGAATGTGGTCTGTAACAATCAAATAACTTTAGTTTATATCCTAAATCCAACAAAAAATTATTTGCCTCAACTAAAGCTAAAGCTACGGTATAACGCAATAAACAATCCTCACAATCATATAGTTGTGTTTTTGTAAAATTATTTAAAGTTGCATATCTAATGTCAAGTATTAAACTTGTATCCAAATCTTTAACTCTCACAAAAGCCTCATCAGGTATTTTATAATACATATTTAGAAATGAATCTATTTCGATTTTACTTTTTGAGATTTTTAGCGTTTTATGTACATTTTCAGTTGTAGTAAGCTTGTTATCTGTAATATATATACTTCCTGAAAAATCAATTTCTACAGTTTCAAATCCAGACTTTGCTGATGTCGCTTTTCCTATTAATACGATTGTTTTTTCTGATGTTTCGATTGTAGAAAATATTTTATTTTCAGAATTTATTTGAAAACTATTTTTTGTAAATCCAAAGTCAATAATTTGATTATTAATTATATCATTACAATATTTTTTAATATCAGAATTTAAATTTTCAAAAACAGGTTTGTAGTTAGCCGAAATTTTGTATTTATTTTCAAATTTGTCGGTTATTTGAATTTTGTCAATTTTTGCAGGTTTGTTTAATTTCTGATTTTTGAACTTATGTTCTAGACTATCAATATATACTGTAACAAAATATTTCTCATCTACTTCAATAATCTGAAAAAATAATTTCTTAATTTTTGCATCTATTTTTATAGCATCTTCAATTTCAAAATCACCAAAAAAACTATCATCAACAAACAATCTGATTTTTTTTACTACTGAATAATTTTCGCTTTTTTCTGAAATAATTTTCAGGGAATTTACATACGTTTTTTCAATAAATTCAAAACCAATAATTTCGCCAATGTTATTTGAATTTGCCGAACACCAGAATTTATTTTTTGTTAAATTATTTTCAAAAATATTTTTTATTTTATTAGAATCGTTTTCGCTTGAGGCAAATAATTTTGAAAGAGTTACATAATTTTCAGAAATTGATTTTTTTGTTTGAATTTGCTCTTTATCGTTATTGCAAGAAACAATAATAGAAATAGTTAAAACAAAAAACAGTATAGCTTCAGGAGTTTTCAAAATAATATTTAAATCAGTAATTAATTCTTTTTCATAATAATCATGTAAAAATACACTAAAATATTATTCAAATTATAATTCAAAATCAATCAATTAATATCCAACTTTAAACCGTCATAACTTAAAAAAACATTTTTTGGTAATTGTTTTTTTACAACTTCGTAAAATCCAAGATAATGACTTATATGAGTTAAATAAGCTTTTTCGGGTTTAATTTCGACTATTAATTCTAAAGCTTCATCGAGGGTAAAATGCGAAATGTGTTTTTTAATCCTCAAAGCATTTAAAACCAAAACTTTGGTTCCAATGATTTTACTTTTTTCACTTTCAGTAATATAGTTGGCATCAGTAATGTATGTAAAATCCTCAATTCTAAATCCAAAAATTGGCAATTTATGGTGCATAACTTCAATTGTAACTATCTCTAAATCATTGACTTTAATTTTTTGATTTTTTATTAAAATTAGATTTATATCGGGTACTCCCGGATATTTATTTTCTGAAAAACTGTAGGCAAATTCTTGTTTTATTGCCTTCACAACTCTTTCATCTCCATAAACATCCATAAATTTTTTTTGTGTATAATTGTAAGCTCTAACATCGTCTAATCCAGCAATGTGGTCTTTGTGCTGATGAGTGATTAACACTGCATCTAGTTTTTTCACATTTTCACGTAGCATTTGCTGCCTGAAATCTGGTCCGGCATCTATAACAATTATTGTATTATCAGTTTCAATTAAAACCGAACTTCGCAATCTTTTATCATGCCAATCTGTTGAATTACAGACTTCACAATCACATGTAATTACCGGAACCCCCTGAGATGTGCCTGTACCTAAAAATGTAACTTTCAAAACTATTTATTTATATTATGTAAAAGGTAATTATTTAATTACGAATTATTTAAATAATTGAATGATACTTTCTATTAAATAATCTTTTTTTATTCTCAATAGTTCAATAATATTTGAAAAATTTGAGAATGCAAAATATTAGAATATGAAAATTTATTCCTTCAAATTTTTTAATTATTTAGGTATTTTAAAATATTGAAAATTAGTTTATTAATTAACCACAGAGTTTCACTAAGTTTTGCACAAAGTTTCACTGTTTTTTGATTATCAAATAATTAATTTTGTGTTACACTGTGATAGACTTTGTGTTACACTGTAGTAAAAAATTATTTCTCAAAACTATTTCCAACCTAAATAAATACCAAATTTTTAAAAAAAATCCTAATTCATAACATCATAATTCCTAAACTATCTAACTCCCTAAAGCCCAAAAGCCTAAACCCCTAAAAACCTAAATCCCTAAAAACCTAAATCCCTAAAAACCTAAAACCCTAAAAACCCAACAACCTAAAAACCTAATATCAATAATCCCCCAAAGTTTCTTTTAACTGATTTAGAGCTGATTCTGCTTCTTTATCGCTAGGAGCTTTTCCGTGCCATTTATGCGTACCAACCATAAAATCAACACCCATACCCATTTCGGTTTTCATTAAAATCATTACAGGTTTTCCTTTTCCGGTATGTTCCTTGGCAACATTTAGCATTTTTACAGTATCTTCCATGTCGTTTCCATTCATTTCCAAAACGTCCCAGCCAAATGCAGACCATTTTGCATTTAAATCACCAAGAGGCATTACTTGGTCAGTAGAACCATCAATTTGCTGTCTGTTAACATCAACTGTCGAAATTAAATTATCAACTTTTTTTCCGGCAGCAAACATAGCAGCTTCCCAAATCTGACCCTCATCTAACTCTCCATCACCATGTAGAGTAAATACTAAACTTTTATCATTGTTCATTTTCTTGCTTAGAGCAGCACCAATACCAACAGACAATCCCTGACCTAACGAACCTGCTGACATTCTGACACCTTCCAAATGTTCGGCAGTTGTTGGATGCCCTTGTAAACGAGAATTTAATCTACGAAATGTAGATAACTCTTTAATATCAAAATAGCCAGAACGAGCAAGCACACTATAAAATAAAGGAGAAATGTGTCCGTTTGAAAGGAAAAACAAGTCTTCGTTTTTGCCATCCATTTCAAATTTTTTCGGATTATGATTCATTATCTCAAAATAAAGTGCAACCATAAAATCGGTGCAACCTAACGAGCCTCCCGGATGACCGGAATTTACGGCATGTACCATTCTAATAATATCTCTTCTTACCTGACTGGCAATGTTTTTTAATTCATTTATTCTTTCCATTTTATATATTTTTTTTGAAAATTATTATCTCGAAATTTATTTTTAAGGAAACAAAATTGTTTCAATTTATTTTCAATTGCAAACTTTTTAAGAAATAAAGATATTATTTTTATAAATTCTTGACAAAAAAATACACTTTAATTTTAAAAATAATTTATTTTTGTAGAAATTATTGATACCGGACTGACAAGTCAGGGGAAAAATATGAAATTGTTATTTGTAAATTAAAAAAAAGAAGAAATGGCATTAAGATGCGGAATTGTGGGTTTAACCAACATAGGAAAAACAACTATATTTAATTGTTTTTCAAATACTAAGGCAGAAGTAACAAATTATACTTTCAGTTCGTCAAAATCAAATATCGGAATGGCTAATGTGCCTGATATGAGATTGTACGAACTTGAAAAATGTCAGAAAACAGAAAAAATAATTCCAACTACTGTCGAATTTATTGACATTCCGGGATTGGCAAAAGGTTCAAATAAAGGCGAAGGCGTTGGAAATCAATTTTTAGGAGATTTAAGAAATGCAGATGCAATAATTCACGTTCTCCGCTGTTTTGACGACGAAAATTTACCACATATTGAAGGTTCTGTAAATCCGGTAAGAGATATTGAAATTCTTGATTTTGAACTACAAGTAAAAGATTTGGAATCGATAGAAAAAAAAATTATCAAAGTTGAAAAATTAGTAAAGATAGGCGAGAAAGATTCAAAAAAATGTTTAGAAGTGCTTTTAAAAGTTAAATCACATATCGAAAATTTTGAGAATGTAAGAACATTAGAACTAGATGAATACGAACAAGAACAAATTGCAGATTTATTTTTGCTTACAGTAAAGCCTGTGATGTATGTCTGTAATGTTGATGACGCATCGGCATCACGTGGAAATAAATATTCTGAAGCTGTAGAATCAGCATTGAGCGGAAAAAATGCTGAAATTTTGACAATTGCAGCTCATCTCGAAGTCGATATTTGTGAACTTGATAAAAACGACCAGCTTGAATTTCTGCAAGATGCAGGATTAAACGAACCCGGAGTTAATAAATTAATTCGCTCGGCATACAAGTTATTAAATTTACAAACGTTCTTTACAGTAGGACCTAAAGAAATTCGGGCATGGACAATTAAAAACGGATATACTGCACCGGAAGCAGCTGGCGTAATTCACAGCGATTTAAAAAGAGGATTTATTCGTGCCGAAGTAATGAAATATAACGATTTTACAACTTTAGGAACAGAGGCTGCATGTAAAGCTGCCGGAAAATTTTATATCGAAGGAAAAAATTATGTTGTTGCAGATGGAGATATTTTGCACATAAGATTTAATGTTTAGATATATAAAACCAAAAAACAAACTATTTTTTCAAAAACCTAAAACCAGTAAACATGAAAAAAAATAATCTATATTTTTTGAGTTTTTTGCTCATTCTCAGTTTTACATTTTTATCCTGTAAGAAAAAAGGTAATATTAAAATTGATTCAGTAGAAAGCGAAATAACAAATTGCTCTTTACCATATTATGTAAATTTTAATGTAGTTTTAACATATCAGGAAGGTGATATTGAATTTCATTGGGACTTTGGAGATGGTTCATTTTCTGAAGATAAAGACCCTGTACATGTTTATACACAGACAGGTGCATACATTGTTACATTAACTATTACCAATTACGAAAAAACAGAAGTAGAAACACTAAGTATTGATATTCAAAACCAAAGTATTCCAATTATTTCAGATTTTGATTATGAAATTTTGGATAATAATTATGCACCTGCCGAACTTACTTTTACAAATAAATCGAAATATGCATCAAATTTTTTCTGGAATTTTGGTGATTTACTTGGAACAACTGATTTTGAACCAATACATACTTTTGAAAATTCAGGAATTTTTGATGTAACTCTAAGTGCTATTTGTAGTAACGGTGATACAGCAAAATATACCGAACAAATTGAAATACTTCCTCCTCCGGCTGATATTTTTATTAAAAGTGTAAATGTATGGCTTCCGAACGAACACTTAAACAAAGAATTAGAATTGAAAATATATTACGATATTTTTGACGAAACACCATCTCTGTTATCAAACAAAATAGCCTCACAAATACCCGTTTTATGGACAATGTACGAAGAAATCTACTTTTTTAGTGGAATTTATGATTCTGAATTACTAAAATTTGAGATTTGGGACAGTAATTATTACAATTCGCCAATTTATACTTTTGCAATTACAACATCAAAAATAGCTGAATTACACTACCCTGCACTTATCAGTTTTAACGACGGAAACGGATATTCTGCTGAAGTAGGTATTGAATATGTGAATTAACTATTGAAATTTGTTTGAAATATTTAACTTAAAAACTACGTTTTAAACTTATAAAGATTTTGAATTATAAAAAAATTTTTACACTTTTGTGAACATAGAACTACTTAATATTATAACCATGAAACAATTACAAAAAATAGTACTAATAATTTCAATTATTAGTTTTTTAGCAAATAACTCTTTTTCACAATCAGACAGAGATTGGTGGAATGGACTTTCAAAAGGGTGGAAGACAGTTTTTCAAAAACAGGAATTAAAAGGAAAAGACATAGAACCAAATGACGAACAGCTAGAAAGAATAGTAAAGATTACAAATCTGGACTGCTCTTTTAATACAGATATTACTGATTTAAAACCTTTAACAAAATTAATATTTCTAGAAGAAATTCGTTGCAACGATACCAAAATAACAAGTCTTGAAGGTATCGAAAATTTAATGAATCTTACAGTTTTAGATTGTTCTAACAACGATAATATAAATAGTTTAATACCTTTATCAGGAATTACATCGTTAAAAGAATTGTATTGTGGAAATACAATGGTAAAAAATCTTTCTCCACTTAAAAATCTTACTAATTTAAGAATATTAGACGTACATTTTTCAACTATCAACAAATTAGTTGTAATTTCAGAACTTAAAAGTCTTGAAATATTAAATGTTTCGCAAAACTTACCTTTATTTCAGCTTGACGGAGTTGAAGGATTAGTAAATCTGATAGAATTTAACTGCAGTGAAACTAAAATTGATGACTTAACTCCTTTACAGGAATTAAAATATTTGAAAATTTTAGACATTTCAAACACGTCGATAACAACATTAAGACCACTTCAAGAAGTAAGAACTCTAGAAGAACTTGATTTTTCTAACACATTAATCACAACCTCGAGCCTTGATTATTTTTATTCACATCTATCTCTCACAATGTTGAGAGGACGAGAAATATTAACCACTACAAAAGAAGTTGACAGTTTTGTAAAATATTACGAAAAACGTAACCCTAATTGCACAATAATTATTACACCAAAATCTGAATAACTAAGAAATTATACATCTTTAAAAAACCTAACTCTGTAATTAATATAAGAGTTAGGTTTTTTTATTAATTCAAATCTTATTAATATTAACTCTCGAATAAATAAATACTTACAAATACAAAATTATTATTAACAATTATTTTTTTGATTTTAACCGATAATGACTTAAAATAATTTTGAATCTAATTCAAAACTTTTTAACTTTATTACAAATATTAAAAAAACAACCGATGAAAACTGCAAAATTTAGTCTTCTTTTAATTACATATATATTTACAAATATTAGCAATTTATTTTCTCAGACAATATCTGGAATAACTGCTACACAAATAGATAAAACTATACAAATAAATTATGATTTTCTAAATACAGGTACAGATTTGTATAACATAAGCATTTACTGTTCACAAGACGGAGGAATAACTTATGGAACTGAATTAGTAAGTGTAACAGGTGATGTTGGTACAGGAATTACAGGAGGAAGCAGTAAGAAAATATTATGGGATGTAACCAGTGATTTAGACGAACTTGCAGGTGATAAAATAAAATTTAAAATTATTGCTAAAACTGATAAATTGCAAAGCTATGCTGTATCAAATATTTTTCCAAAAGACGAAATTTACAAATTCTGGGACGAAGAAATGCAAATTACTTCTATTGCTTATGGAGTTGATAAATGGGCAGTTATTGCATCAAGCAAAACAAATTTCGGACTACAAACTTGGAAAACCAGAACAGCATTTCCTGAGTCTGATATCAAAGAACTTTGGGAACAGGATTATAGAATAACATCAATTGGTTACGGTGGAAGTCTTTGGGCATTAGTAGTTTCAAAAGAAACCGGATACGATAAACAAATTTGGAGAAGTAAAGTAACATTCCCAGAGCCTGAAATTAAAGAATTTCGCAGCAAAAACTATTACATTACCGATTTATGTTTTGGAATGGGTTACTGGATTTTAGTAATGTCTTCAGATTCTGCATATACTAATCAAACTTGGAAGACTAAAAATGTGTTTCCCGAAATTGAAATTGCGGATTTATGGAAAAGAAATTACGAAATAACAAGTTTAACTTATGGTGCCGGACTTTGGGCTGTGGTTATGACCGAAGGAAGTAACTATATAACACAAATGTGGAAAACAAGTTACACTTTTCCTGATATTTGGATAAAAGAACAGGAAGCACTTGGATATCTGGTAACTTCTGTAGCCTACGGAAATGGACTTTGGGCTGTAGTAGTTTCAAAGTTTAAAGAATAAAACGCTCAAAAATGTAAATTTGGAAATTCTCTAATTTTTTAATTTTTTAAAATTTTCATACAAAGAATGAAAATAATTGATTTATAACCTAAAACAAAATTACTTACAGATGAAAAAAATATTAGCTCTTATATATTGTGTCATTTTGGCAATTCCTCTCTTTTCACAGATTGTAGGAGAAAGTATTAACTATAAATTTTATATTTACAAAACTCCACCGGCACCACCGGCTTTTACAATTACCGACATAAAGTTGGAAGATAAAAATGCAAATCAGATAATTAATGCTAACGAAGAATCTCTTATTAAATTTAAATTATCAAACACCGGTACCGGAAATTCAACAGGATTAAGTGCATATTTCTCATCTACAGGAAGTAACCAAGGTATTACATTCAAAGAAAGCCAGTTAATCGGCGATTTACCGGCAGGAGAAAGCATAGAAATAGAACACTCTGTAAAATCATTTCTAAACACCGTTACCGGAAATGTAACATTTACAATTTATGTAAAAGATATTGTAGGAAATACTTCAAAATCATATATATTAGTAATTCCAACAAAGGTTTTTGAAACACCAATGATTGAAGTCGCAAATTACACATTAACCTGTATAAGTTCAAAAACGTTAATTAAAAAAGTTCCGTTTGATGTTCAGATAATAGTTCAGAATACTTCATTTGGTGATGCACAAGATGTTAAAGTAAAACTTACCATTCCGGCAAATATTCTATGCCTTACCGGAAACGAAAACCTAAGTTATGATTATTTAAATTCAGGCGAATATCAGAGCATTGTTTACTCTTTGATTATAACCGATTTATATACCGATACAAACATACCTATTTTAATTGATTTGAGCGAAAAACAAGGTTTATACTCAAAAGATCAAACAATATCGCTAACACTAAATCAGGATATGTCAACCGGAAAAATTACAGAAGTAGAAGGATTAGAATCTGCAACAATAACTTCAAAATCAGATGTAGATACCGATATTCCATCAATTGGCAAAGAATACGAAAACCGGTTTGCACTAATCATCGGAAACGAAAATTATTCGAAATATCAAACCGGATTAAAAACCACATCTGATGTTGATTACGCTATAAACGATGCCGATATTTTCGAGAAATATGCAATAAACACACTTGGAATTCCTGCCGACAATATTATTTCTTTACGAGATGCACAACGATTTCAGTTTGTTGGAGCAATTGAAAGATTTGCAAGATTATCAGAATTAAAAGCCGGTGAAGCTGAACTATTTATATATTATGCAGGACATGGTTTCCCCGATGAATCTACAAACGATGCTTATTTAATGCCGGTTGACATTTCGGGAACTGAAGTTACAAATGGAATAAAAATTGCTGACTTTTATAAAGATATTACTGAGTTTCCGGCAAAAAAAATAACAGTCTTTTTAGATGCTTGTTTTAGCGGCGGTGGTAGAAACGAAGGTTTGATTGAAGCTCGTTCAGGTGTAAAAATTAAAACAAACGAAAATATACTTTCCGGAAATATTTTTGTTTTTTCGGCAAGCGATGCAGAACAAATTTCGCAACCATACTCTGACAAAACACACGGAATGTTTACATACTTTTTGCTAAAAACATTACAAGAAAGTAAAGGAACAATTACTTACGGCGAGTTAGCAGACAAAGTTATTGATAAAGTTCAGACAAAATCTATTCTTGTAAACGGACAAGAACAAAATCCTAAAGTAAACATAAGTGCCGAAATAGAAACAACTTGGGAAACTTGGAAAATGAATGAATAACAAAAAATTTAGCCATTGATTAGTAACGTGTGAAAATAAAAAATGTAAGTTATTTCACACATATAACTTAAATATTTTTAAATTAACTAATGTTAAGTTAAGTAAAATTTTTCAGGTGAAAAACACCTGACAAGTGCAAGAGCATCATCATATCTCAGGTGTTTTAACCTGAAATTTAAACATCAATTTACGATTAAAATAACACTAATATCAAAAAGCAAAACAAAAACAATAAACAAAATAGATATGTATTTAATAAATTATAATTTATATTTTTGAATACTGATTTAAAATTAAATTTAATGCAAAAAAAACCGGCATACAACGAATTAGAAATCCAAATCAAAATTCTGACTGAGCAATTTGAACAAAATGAAATACTCAAAAATAATTTATTGAATAATATCAACATTGGTATTTACAGAACTTTGCCAAGCGGAGAAATTATTTTTGCAAATAAGCAATTAATAAACATGATGGGTTTTGAAAATTTCGAAGATTTAAAAAAAATAAATTTAGAAAATGCTAGCAGCAATTCAAAAAGTTATGATAGAAAGAACTTTAAAGCAGAAATGGAAGCTTATGGACAAGTTACTGATTATTATGATAAATGGGAAAGAAAAAACGGCGAAATTATTTACATAAAAGAAAACAGCATTGCAGTTAAAGATAACAACGGCAAAATCCTATATTATGAAGGTAATGTTGTAGATATTACAGAGAATGTTAAAAATAAACGTAAACTAGAAGATAACAATGATTTTATTTCGCAGGTATTTAATATAGCACCCGTAGGAATGAGATTGATAGACAAAGATTTTAATATAATCAAAGCAAATGATATTTATCTTAAATACATAAACTATAAAAATAGCCATGAAATAGTAAACAAAAAATGTTATGATTTTCTTTGCTCAAACAATTGTAATACAGATGATTGTTCGTTGGTAAAAATTATGAATGGACATAAAAAAATTGAATCCGAAATTATAATTGAAACCAACAACCAAAAAAAATACTACTCAATTACAGTAGTGCCTTTTACAAATTACAAAGGAGCAATATCAGGTGTTTTAGAATGTTTTAACGACATTACCAGTCTTAAATTATCAGAATTAAAAAATATAGAAAATAAAGAAGAATACCAAAGTTTGTTTAATAACGTACCAATTAGTCTGTACAAAATAAGTATGGACGGTAAGTTACTGATGGCAAACGAAACTTTACTAAAATTGCTATGTTATAATAATATTTCTGAAATCAAAAAAATAAATTTTCATACCGAAATTGCTGATATTGAAGACCGAAATATTTTTATATCAAATTTAAACAGCAAATCAGAGGTAAAAGACTTTAAAACAATATGGACAACTAAAACAAACCAAAAAATTCTGGTTAGCGAAAATGCAAAAGCAATAAGAAATAACAAAAACGAAATTATTTTTTACGAAGGTTCAGTTATTGATATTACTTCGAGAGTAAAAGCAAAACAAAAAGAGAAAAAATTTCAGGATATTCTTAATTTCCTAAGTATTAGCGGTTCGGAGTTGGTTGAAAAAACTACAAGTACCGAAATTTATTCATATCTTGGAAACAGTCTGCTAAAAATTCTTGACGATTCTTTAGTCATAATAATGACATATAATTCTGAAAACAATAGCCTTAAAATAGAACAAGAATTTGGAATATCCACAACCGAATTAGAATCTGTAAAAGAAATACTTGGCTTTAAAGACAAAGATATTGAACTAATTTACAACGAAGATTTAAAAAAAATTATTTCCAGAAATAAAATTCAGGAAACAGAAAAAAACATACCTCTTTATTTTGCCGATATTTATTCAAAAAAAAATATTATAAAAGCTTTACAGAATATACGAAAAAACAGACTCTATACAATTGGCATTGAACGAGAAAATAAATTACTAACGGCAATATTTATATTAACAAAAAACAAACTTGGACTTGATTCTAAAAATTTTATCGAAACAATAACATATCAGGCATCAATTGCACTTTACCGTAAATTGCAAAACCAAAAACTAATTGACGAAAAAGAAAAAGCCGAAAGAGCAAATATGGCAAAAAGCGAATTTCTTTCAAATATGTCGCATGAAATTAGAACACCAATGAACTCTATATTAGGCTTTTCTGAAATATTGAAATCTAAAATTGATAATACACAGCACAAAAACTACATCGAAGGAATAATAAAAAGCGGAAAATCTCTGCTCGAATTAATTAACGATATACTCGATTTATCAAAACTTGAAGCACATAAAATATCATTAAACAATGATAAAGTTAACTTACGAAAATTATTAAACGAAATGAACAATATCTTTTCTATTGAAATTCAACAGAAAGATATAAAATTTGAATATTTTTTCGACTCCGATTTTCCATCACAGATTGTAATTGACCAAACACGATTGCGTCAGATTCTATTAAACTTAATTGGAAATGCAATAAAATTTACTCAAGAAGGCAAAGTATCGGTCGAAATAAAAACCTTGAACAAAACCAGTAGCACAATTGACTTTAAAATAAATATAATAGATACAGGAATAGGTATTTCAGACGAAAATCTTGAAAAAATATTTGAAGAATTCAAACAAATTGACAGCAATACAAACCGCAAATTCGGAGGTTCGGGGCTTGGATTAGCCATCACTAAACGACTAACTCAAATTATGAATGGAAACATAACGGTAACCTCCAAGCTAAAAAAAGGTTCTGTTTTTTCAATTGATTTTTTTAATATAAACTACTCATTAATTGATGATAATATAGATTTTGAACAGAAAACCTTAGAAATAAGTAAAGTAAAATTTGTCAAATCTAAAATTCTTATTGCTGAAGATGTTGCACTTAACCGCGAAATGTTAATAGCTTTTTTTGAAGATTATGACTTCGAAATTTTTGAAGCAGAAGACGGAATAAAAGCAATAGAACAAGCTAAAGAACATTTGCCCGACTTAATTCTAATGGACATTCAAATGCCTGAATTAAATGGATTTGAAGCAGCTATAGAAATAAAAAAAGATAAAATTCTCCAAAATATTCCAATTATTGCCCTTTCAGCTTATGCACTTAACGAACTGGAAGATAAATACAACACTACATTTAATGATTATCTTAAAAAACCAATTCAACGAGAGCAACTAATAGGCACTATTTCTAAGTTTTTAAAAAACAGCATTATAAACACAACTCCTGAAAATGAAAAAAATATCGATTTATTTACTCAGTTAATTAATAAAATAAATACAGATTTTGCAGAAAAAAAATACAACAATACTTTTTTTAAGAATCTTGAAAACACATTATACAAAGAATTTAATGATATAAAAGAAACAATATCTTTTGACGAAACAATTAACTTTGCAAAAAATATTATTAATTTTGCAACTAAATTTGATTTTGACATTCTCAAAATTTACGGAAACCAATTGCTAACATCTCTTAATTCATTTAAATTAAGAGATATAAAGAAAAACTTGATGTTTTTCGAAAACATTTACATAAATATAATGCAATATAAAGAAAAATAAAAAAATAAAAATTGGACACAAAATAAATTGATTTTTAAAATTTAAAATATCAGACACGAATAACACCAATAAAAAAAGGAAACAAGATAAAAAACCGATAAAATCTACATCAAAAATTGACTAAAAAACAAACAAAAATAAATTAATGGAACAAAAAGTAAATATCCTAATAGTTGATGATATTCCAGAAAATCTTGAAATTTTGAGTAATGTCTTAATTTCAGAAGGTTATAATGTTACTTTTGCCGAAAATGGAAAAGAAGCCTTAAACATTTCCGACAAAAAAGACTATGATTTGATATTATTAGACATAATGATGCCCGAAATGGACGGCTTTGAAGTATGTAAAATACTCAAAAACAAGAGCAAAACTAAAGAAATTCCAATTATTTTTCTTACAGCCCGAACAGAAACCGAAGACATAGTAAATGGATTTGAAATTGGTGCTGTCGATTATATTTCAAAACCATTTAGCTCAGCAGAATTACTTTCAAGAGTTAATACACACATCGATTTAAAAAAATCGAAAGACTTAATAAAACAACAGAATAAATTATTACTCGAAGAAATTGAAGAAAGAAAAAAAGCTCAGGAATTAATCGCAAAACAAAAAAAGGAATTAGAAAATAAAAATCAAAATATAACTTCGAGCATATTTTATGCACAGGTAATTCAAAACGCAGTACTGCCATCCGACAGTTATTTAAAACATTACATGCCCGAAAGTTTTATTATCAACATTCCGAAAGATATTGTAAGCGGTGATTTTTACTGGATAAAACAAATTGACGATTTGATACTTGTTGCAGCGGCAGATTGTACCGGACATGGTGTCCCTGGTGCTTTTATGAGCATGCTCGGAATTGCATTTCTAACCGAAATTGTTATAAATGCTGATTGGAAATCAGATTATAATGCCGCAAATGTTCTTGACGAACTCAGAAATCGAGTAAAACTTGCTCTACATCAAGACAGAAGAAAAGATGCAGTTAGTGATGGAATGGATTTAGCTTTGTGTATCTTTAACTTAACTTCTAAAAAAATGAATTTTGCAGGTGCAAACAACCCTGCATATATTATCAGAAATAATAAAAATAACGAAAAAGAATTATTAATACTTGATGCCGATAAACAACCTATATCAATACATTTACAGGAAAAACCATTTGATAATAAAGAAATTCAGCTTTTAACCAACGATATTATATATATTTTCTCAGACGGATTTATTGACCAGTTTGGGGGTGCATTAGGTCAGAAATATCTTCGAAAAAATTTTAAAAATATATTACTCGAAATATCCGATTTTAAACTCGACAAACAAAAAGATTTACTTTTAAAATCCTTTTACAACTGGAAAGGGAAAAAAGAACAAGTTGACGATGTGCTAATTATAGGAATGAAAATTGAAGAAAATTACGGTGATGTAGATTTATTTTTTGGAGAATAAACCAATATTATCTTGTAAATAACTTTTAAAATCGAAAACTAAACCTGAAATAAAAAAACAAAAAACAATAAAAATGAACGAAAAAAACAATATACTGATTGTAGATGATATTCCTGAAAATCTTGAAATTTTAACCGATTTATTATTTTCAAATGGAATAAATGTAACAATTGCCGAAAATGCAGAACAAACTTTTAATGCCCTAAAAAAGAAAAAAATAGATTTAATTTTATTAGACATTAATCTACCCGAAATAAATGGTTTTCAAATTTGCGAGAAATTAAAAAGCAATAATCAAACTAAATTTATTCCTATTATTTTTCTCACAGCTAAAGTTGCTAACGAAGACATAGTTAGAGGATTTGAACTTGGTGCTGTAGATTATATCACAAAACCGTTTAATACTGTTGAACTGTTGACAAGAGTAAAAACACATCTCGAACTCAAAAGTTCAAATCAAGAAATTCAGAGATTAAGCCTAACAAAAGATAAGTTTTTTTCGATAGTAGCCAGAGATTTAAAAGCTGTTTTTTTCACAATGAGCGATTATTCTGAAACTCTAAGAAAAAAACAAAAGGAAGGAAATATTGATGAAATCGAAAAATATATAAATTTACTTTGCGAAACATCAAAACAAGGATACTCTTTTGTCGAAAATCTGTTGGAATGGTCTAAAATACAGATTGGTGATGTAAAATACGAGCCAAAACGAATTAATCTCAAAAATACAATCGAACCAATTTTTAACTTCCTCCGAAATACAATTGCAATACAGAAAGGAATAATTTTTTACTCTATGATTACCAGTGGTCTGGAAGTTTTTGCCGACGAAAAAATGCTTCAATCAATTGTACGTAACATTGCAACAAACGCACTAAAATACTCAAATAGCGGAGACGAAGTAATTATTAGTGCCGAAGAAAAAAGCGGATACGTAGAAATTTCTGTTTCAGACACCGGTGTAGGAATAGAAGAAGAAAACATAAATCAACTTTTCTCGCTCGACAAAACATATTCAACCGAAGGCACAAAAGGCGAAAAAGGAACTGGTCTCGGTCTAATTTTATCAAAGCAATTAATTGAAATACACAGCGGAACAATTAGTGTAACCAGCAAACCAAATCAAGGGAGCGTTTTTAGGTTTACTGTTCCAAAAAACAGAATTTCAAATTAATAATAACAAACTATAAATTACCAATGAAAAAACGAACATTAATAATTATTTTAATACTAGCAGGTTTACTTCTTGTATTTGGAATATTTTACTTTATAACACAAATTCAGGAAAACAAAATTTCAAAACTCGAATCAAAAATTGATTTATTAAAAGAAGAAACAATTCCCCTCAGATTCAAAATTTTAAAAAAAGAAAATGGTTATATCAATTTTGCTTTAAAACTTTACGATTCTGATGATAATGAAATTATTAGAAAAGAATTTCAACTAAAAGGTACACAACTATCGTTTGATTTTGTGGTTTTACCTGTAAATGACAAATATTTAGCATTTCCATACAAAATTTTTACAGACGAAATAGCTCCAGAAAATGGCGAACTATTATACGATTTATACGACAAAAATGGTTTCCCTCAAATATATAACACAGCAAATATCGACAAAGATGTTTATGCATCTCTCACCTCAATTTTTGAGTTATTAAAAACCAACAATACCGATGAACTCGACGGAATATTTGGAAGTATGGTACAAGATGTAAAAAAATACAACGAATTTACTGAATATCAAATTTATAAAGTTGTAATTCATACCAAAGGTGGTATTGAAATTATTGAAGATTAAAAATATAATTACAATTAAACTACTGTATTTCAATAATTTTAAATATCAAAACTAAAAAGCTCAAATGAAAAAATATATTTTAATTTCAATAATAATATTGGCAACATTTATTTCTTGTAAAACAAATAAATCGATTGTTGCTGAAGTAGAAAACATTCCTTTAGATGCCGGAATGTTATACTATTATTTCAGCAACAATCCCGATAGTGCAGTAGCAAGATATTCTGGAAAAAAGATACTGATTGATGGCAAAATTGCAGAATTTTACAAAGATAAAGATGGAAATATTACAGTTATTCTTGCTCAATCTGAAAGCATTAATGGACTTGAATGTAAAATTTTACCAGATTATATACCCGAAACCCCTTTCAAAAAAGGAAACAAACTGAAAATAATTGGAAACTGCACTGAATTTAACAAAAACGTAATTTTTACTGATTGCGAAATTCTGAAATAAAAAAAAACCTGCAAACTTTTAAGTATGCAGGTATAAATTACAAAATATTGTAGTGTTGAAAAAACTATACTCCAATTTCAGCTTTAATTTTAGCCATTTTATTCAATTCTTCTTCCTTGTTTTTACTAACATTATTTTCGATAATATCGTCCATCATTTTACTGAAAGATTTTGTTAGCGAACCATCTTTTGAAGGATTTAAATCAAAGGTTAACAATGCTTTTACAGCTTTTACAAAATCATTTTCATATTTTTTCATATTTTTGCTTAAAAACAAAATTTCAGAACCAACTCTTAAATTAAACTCTTCGTTAGTAATAACTTGTACTGGTTCAGGGGCAACAGACATAAACTCCATTAAATCAAGGTTTACCATCTTTTTAACATCAATAAATTTTGCTATTCTTTCTAGAGCTGCAATTTCAATTTCGTCAACACTACCATCACTTGCAATTGCAAGAGCAGCTGGACAATAAGTCAAAAATGTAAAAAGCTGAGGATTTGATAAAACAAAATCTCGTTCGGCTGTAAATTTTTCAATTCCAACTCTCATTTCATTAAAAATGGTACGGATAAAAACTTTATCCTCATTAGTTAAAGTGCTTACATTCATAGTAAATATATTTAGATATTATTTTCGATTTTTTTCTAAAATTATTAATTTATTTCGGATATTACAAAAGTTACAAATTTCTTTTTTCAAAAAAATAGTTAAAACTTGAAAAAAATAAATTTTATATTAAAAAGCCATATAGTAATCTTTTGTAAGTGAAATATAATCGTCGGTATATTCATGACGATTTTCTTTTTCAATTATCAATATTTTTTCAAAATAAATATCCTGTAAAAATGAAAACTCAATTATAATCCGCTTTGGTAATTTATTAGAATTTGGTTTGATTATAAGTGATTTATTAAGAAATAATCCGTAAAATGTACAAATATCTGTAAAATATTTTTTTTGCTCAAATGGAATAATTACGCAAAATCTGGAAAAAGAGTGCATTAATTTAACAACTCCTTCTATCAGTATATCAAATGGTAATGAATCGTTATGTCGAGCAAGACTCTTATTGGTATCAATATTTTTTAACGAATTTGTAAAAAATGGGGGATTTGAAACAATCAAATCGAATTTTTTACTGTCAAGTTGTATAAAGTCTTGAAAAGATGTATGATATACTTCTATCCTATCATTCCAAACCGAATTTTTAATATTTTCTAAAGCCTGATTAAATGCATTAATTTCTGTTTCAATAGCAACAATCTTTGCATTACATTTCTGAGCCATCATAAGTGATAATAAGCCGGTTCCGGTTCCAATATCCAAAATTGAATTTACATTAGAACAATCAGTCCATGCACCAAGCAAAACACCGTCAGTTCCAACTTTCATAGCTGTATTATTTTGTAGTACAGTAAATTTTTTAAACCTAAAATAATTATTTGACATAAAATTCAATAAAATTTGTTTTATTTTGATTATTACAAACTCTAAACCAATAGTTTATAATAACTTCCTCAGAATATATTACCTTAAAACAAAGTAAAGCAATTGAAACTGCCAAATTAAAAAAAAAATATAATCTGATATTTTTTTCAAGCAATTTTTTAATAATAATGTAAAGTATAATAAAAAATATTTGTTGATTCCCAAATATTAAATATCTTAGCACGCTCAAAATTTTAAAAAAGTGTCGGAATTATTAAATAACATCAAAGAATTATTTGCATATAATGCATCAAACCCATTATTATTTAATAGTGGTGCTTTTTTCGTTTTGTTTACGGTTTTTATAATGATTTACACATTGTTATACAAACGTAAATTGTCGGTATCTATATACGTTGTTGTTTTCAGTTTCTTTTTCTACTACAAATCGAGTGGAATTTATGTACTAATTCTCTTGTTTACAACCATTACCGATTTTTCATTTGCATATCTGCTGCATCGTTCAACAAAAAAGTTTTGGAGAGTTTTCTATCTGATAATGGGAGTAATACCTAGTTTAGGTTTACTTGCATACTTTAAATACACTAATTTTATTTTATTTAATTGGGCAGAAATTGCTGGGGGAAATTTTCAGCCTTTAGATATTTTTCTTCCAATAGGAATTTCGTTCTATACATTTCAATCAATAAGCTATGTTATTGATGTTTACTGGAAGAAATTAGAACCCACAAAAAATATTTTAGACTATGCTTTTTTCCTTTCTTTCTTCCCCCAACTGGTTGCAGGTCCAATAGTAAAGGCACACGATTTTTTACCTCAAATAAATAAGTTTAAAATAGTTTCAAAAGAAGAAGTATATTCTGGCATTTGGCTTATAATGATTGGCTTAATAAAAAAAGCAATAATTGCCGATTATATATCACAATATAATGATTTAGTTTTTGCTTCACCCGAAACTTACAGCGGATTTGAAAATCTGATGGCAATTTACGGATATACATTGCAGATTTACTGCGACTTTTCGGGTTATTCAGACATGGCAATAGGTCTTTCACGTATTTTAGGTTACGATTTGGGGATAAACTTTAACTTTCCCTATAAAGCACTAAATATTACAGACTTTTGGCGACGTTGGCATATTTCATTATCAACTTGGTTACGAACATATATTTACATTCCGCTTGGTGGAAACAGAGGCAAAAAATGGAAAACATATTTAAATCTAATGCTAACTATGTTAATTGGAGGGCTTTGGCATGGTGCAAATTGGAAATTTGTTTTCTGGGGAGCAATGCACGGAATAGCTCTGGCTGTGCATAAAGCTACAAAAAAAATTTTGGATAAAATACCAAATAACATTTTCTCAAATTTTTTCTCTTGGTTTTTGACATTTCATTTTGTAATTTTTTTATGGATATTTTTCAGAACTACCGATTTAAAAAAAGAATATGTTGCCACAGAAGTTGTTAACGGAACCGAACAAGAAGTTGTTAAAACCGAAACAATTGATGCTTTCAACGTTGCTTGGTTAATGGTAGATCGCATTTTTACTAACTGGGACGGGTTAGAAGATGTTGAAAAAGTTGCAGTTGTTGAAAATAAAATTGACAACGAAAACATCAATGAAAATATTGATAACATCAATAACGAAAATTTTGTTTTGCATGAATCTGATACACAAAATTTAGAACAAAGTAAAAGTATAGTTGTTCATTTTATTAGCGTTAGATATGTTTGGTTTATTTTAATGGTTATTGGTTTTTTGATGCATGCATCACCTACCAAATGGACTGAAAAAATAATGAATGCTTACATAAAATCACCATATTTACTAAAAGTAATAATATTTATAATTGTGGTTCAGTTGGCAATTCAGTTTAAAAATTCAGATGTACAACCATTTATATATTTTCAGTTTTAAAGGTTATTTTTAAAATAATTAAATTGCTGAAAATGAGTATTTACAATATTTATTCTGTTGTAAATTAAAGTAATAAATATTTCTTTTAGCCATATATATCATTTTTTTGGCTAAACTAAATTTTGTTTCCTTATATTTATATACGGTATTAATTACATTTCTAATCAAAATCTAAACATAATTTTACGATATCAAACATAAAGATATTTAAAATTTATGACAAAAAAATTTGCTCACTTTTTGTTATTGAATAAAAAAAATATTACTATGTCAAGAAAACGCAGAACCCTCAAATTCCAATTTTCAATTTTTATAATAGCTTTATTTTCAGGAATAATTGTTACATTTAGTGTATTGTTTTATTATCACATGAAAAAAGGTATAATTGAACGTAACAAGGAAATGATAACAAGTCAATTACAAGATTTTTCAGATGTTTTTGATTTATTACAAAACGAAAATCGAAAAAATATCGAAAAGCAATTGATTACAGCTCATTATGTATTTTACAATGATTTCTCAGGAAACATTGTCGAAGACCAAAACAAAACCGTAGAATTTGATGCTACGCATTTTTATAGTCAGCAAACTATTTCTACAAAACTAAATAAATGGACAATCAATGGATTAGAAATCCATAACAACTTCGAAATTGTAGATAAAATTCAACTTCTGGGTGTAAATTCAGCAATTTTTCAGAAAACAGAAGATGGTTTCGTAAATATCTCATCTTCAATAACTAATGCAAATGATAGAAAAGGACTTGGCATTATATTAACTGACGATTTGTCATTTTTGCCATTAATCGAAAGCGGCGAAACGTATTATGGCAGAGTTTTTATTGTTGATAATTGGTATTATGCAGCATTCGAGCCTATTAAAATTAATAATCAAGTAAAAGGAATTTTATGTGTAGTAGAAGAAGAAAAAAATCTTGAAATTCTAAAAGAAAAATTCTACTCAAAAAAAGTATTGGATAATGGATATCCATTTATAATGTCAAACTGCGAAATGGATAAAGGTAAGATGGTTATAAATCCATTCTTTGAAAATGAAAACTGGGCATCAAGCGATGTTCCCGAAAAAAAAGCAATATATTTAACAATCCAGCAGAATTTTTTAAACTGTCAGCAAGATGCTACATTTCAGGAAACTAAAACCTGTAGTTTTAATTTTGAAGCAGAATTCAATAACCAAATTTATTCGTTTGACTGTAAATACTACGACGAATATAAATATTTTATATGTATAACAAATTCAGTTTACGAATTAGTTGATAAACCTTTACATAAATTAAGATTAGCAATATTTTTAATCGGTTTTATAAGCCTTGTATTTGATACTTTTGTGGTTTTTAAGTTTATGTCGTTTTCATTAAGATCAATTGATAAAGTTTTAGAAACCATAAAAAAAATGTCAAAAGGCGAGTTGGTTGAAAGTATTGAAGTTACCTGCAATAAAGAAATTGCTGATATCAGCGATTCGTTAAACATTTTAAGTTATGGAGTTGGTAATAGTGCAAAATTTGCTGAAGCAATTGGAAAACAAAATTTTAATTTCGAATATATTCCGCTTAGCGATAAAGATGTTCTGGGAAATGCTTTACTTAAAATGCGAACAGATTTATCAGAATATTCAAAAATCAGAGAAGAAAATAGTTGGACGCAAGATGCAGTAGTTAAGGTATCTAACATTTTAAGAGGAGATAAAAATACATTTGTTTTGGCAAACGAATTATTAAATTTACTTGCCGAAATTATTAATTATCAGGTTGCAGCTATCTATCTGACAAACGAAAACAATGTTTTGGTTTTAAGCGGTACTTATGCTTTTAATGTAAGAAAATCCAATTGTCAGGAATTTAAATTTGGCGAAGGACTTATAGGTCAGGCTGCATTGGAACAAAAAACTATTATTTATAAATCAGCCCCAGCCGATTTTATTTTAATTCAATCTGGTTTGGGCGAAACATCTCCTTCAAATATTCTGGTTGTTCCACTTGTATTTGACGGAAAAGTTCTTGGAGTTGCCGAGTTTGCAACAACTTACCAATTTACTGAGCGACAAGTTAATCTGCTTAACAGAATTTCAGAAAGTATTGCAATTGCCTTTAATACAATAAATTCAAATAATAAAACTAAATTATTGTTAGAACAAACTCTCGAACAATCAGAAGAACTTAAAACTCAGCAAGAAGAATTAAAAAGTATAAATGAATCATTATCGGAGCAATCACAAAAACTGGAAGAGTCTCACGAAGAGTTAGCATCACTAAATGAAGGACTGAAATTACATCAGGAAGAAATTCAATTTCAAGCTGACAAACTCGCAATTATTACGGAAACTGTACCGGCATTGTTAGCCTATATTTCAATAGAACAGGAATTTTTGTACGTAAACGAAAAATATGCTGAATTTTTTGGAAAAAAGCCCAAAGAAATAGAAGGTCTTAAATTAACTGACTTTTTTACTGGAAATGATTTGGTTCATGCTCAGGATGTAATAGATAAGATAACCGATGGTCATCCAATGTATTTTGAAAATAAAAAAGTGGTTAATGGCTGCGATTGCTTTATTAGTATGAATTTTGTTCCTCAAAAAGACGAAGTTACTGGAAAAGTAAAAGCTGTTTTATTAATGATTCAGGACATAACTGAATCTAAAAAAGCCGAAGAAACAATAAGAAAAAGCGAAGAAAGACTAAAAGCTGTAATTAGCACATCTGCTGCAGGTTTTGGAATTGTAAAACCTGATGGATATTTTTCGGAAGTAAACGAAACTTTATGCAATTTATTAGGATATACAGAGTCAGAATTATTACAAATTCCTTACATTGATTTACTTCACAAAGACGACAAACTTTCAAGTGAACTTGGAATAAAAAAATTCTTCGAAGGCGGAATTCCTGTCCAAAATATTGAAAGAAGATACATTAAAAAAGATGGAACTGTTTTTTGGGCATCACTTTCACCATCTCCACTAAAAAATAATAAAAACGAAATAGATTCATTAGTTGCTGTAGTTATTGATATTACCGAAAGAGTCGAAGCCGAGAACGAAATTAAAAGATTTAACGAACAGCTTTTTGTTCAAAATGAAGAGATTGCTACACAAAGAGATAACCTTAAAAATTTAAATATAGAAATTGAAAGTCAAAAAAATCTGGTAGAGTTAAAAAATAAATCTATAACCGACAGCATTAATTATGCACAACGTATTCAAAAAGCTGTTATTAAACCTGATAAGTTGTTCAATGCCGAACAGATTTTTGTCTTTTTAAAACCAAAAGACATTGTAAGCGGCGACTTTTTCTACATAAAAGAAGTTGATAATTTATTATACTTTGCTGCAATAGATTGTACAGGTCATGGAGTTCCCGGTGCATTTATGAGTATTCTTGGTATTTCATTTCTAAATGAAATTATTGGTAATGAAATTATTATAGCCGGAAATATACTTGATGAATTACGAAAGAAAGTAAAAATTTCACTTGGTCAAACCGGAAAATACGAAGAAGCTAAAGATGGTATGGATATGGCACTTTGCGTTATTAATAAAAGCAATAATTCAATGACTTATGCAGGAGCTCACAATCCCATGTATTTAGTAAGAAACGACGAATTAATAGATTACAAAGCAACAAAAAATCCTATAGGAATTTATCTTAAAGAAATACCATTTGAAAATCACGAAATTTCTTTACTTGACAACGATGTAATTTATTTATCATCTGATGGATACATAGACCAAACCGGATATGAACATAACGAAAAGTTTAAAACAAAACGATTTAAAGAATTATTAGTAAAAATAAATAAACTACCAATGAATCAGCAACAAAATATTTTAGAAGAAAATTTATTAAAATGGCAGGGAAAATGCGACCAGATAGATGATATTCTGGTAATGGGTTATAAAGTTGGGAAATTTGATGAATATGTCGAAATTTAGTTTTATATTAATCAAATTATAAGTAATTTATAAAATATGTAATTAAAAAGGTTGAGTTTTTTTTAATAAATTCAACCTTTTTCTTTATATTGCAATGTTTTGATTTGGAATAAATTTTGCTCATATCAAATAATTAATAAAATACATCAATTTTTAAATTAAATATAGATGACAGAAGATACATCTTTTCAACCTGTTACAGTTAAAGATATAATACTTATTTTAGCTGATGTAGATAATAGAATAAATGCTTTACAGGAATGTTCCTCAGAAGATTTTTTGTCATTAAACGAACAACTTAAAATATATTTCAAAAAAGCCGGAATAATTTCACAAAATTCTTCCGAAATTCTGGATATTATTCGTGGCGAAGATTACTATAAAATACTACAGAAATTAAACTCTTTACAAGACGAAATAAAACTTCAGATTTTCCTTTTCGAAGAACGAATTGAAAAAAATATAAATACTTACGAGAAAATTTTAACAAACCTGAATCTTTTATTTGTACCATTAAAAAATTACAGTCAGAATATTTTAATGCTCAACCTAATATTAACTAATCTCAAATTAAACATAACATTTTCAAAATCAGGAAATATTATTGACTTCGAAACAGAATCAATAAAAAAACATATTTCAGAATTAAAGCCCGAACTTCAGGATTTTGAAATAAATTTGAGCAAACTTAAAAATATTACAAATATAACATTATCAAAACTTCAAGACCTCAAACGAAGAAATTTTATTAATGTTGATAAAATAATTTCAAACATTTCAACAAGCATTGGAATTGTAAAAGACAAACACGAGGAAGCAGCTCTCAAAATTCCCGAATTAAAAAGAATTACAAATAATTACATCGAAAATTTCAACAAAATTATTACGAATCTACAATATCATGACATTATTCGCCAGAAAATGGAACACGTGCAGAAAACGCACAAACGAATAATTGACGAACTAAATATAATTAAAGATATTGAAGAAAAAGATTTTCATAAAGAAGCCGACCTTTTTATAAAAGTCAAAGATATTTCGAGCCTTCAGGTTGAACAACTTGTACAGACAAATCAGCAATATCAGAAAGCTGTTGACGAAATTACACGAAAATTCCTCGAAATAGCAGATGATATGTCAATCCTCATTTCGTTGTGCCTTCAGTTTACAGGCAACAGATTTGGTGGAAACGAAACATATTTTAAAGAAGTTGCAAATAAACTTTTAAATGTTAATGACTTATTAAACAGTTTTTTAAATATTAATTCTGAGTTTACATCAAATACAGATGTAATAAATGAACTTATAAACGAAAAAAACATAACATTAAGCACCTTATTAAAAGACTTTTACAAAATTAAAGAATACGAGCAGAATATTTTAAAGAAGGTTAATTTAAATTTTGGCTCAGATACAGAGATACTTAATATAATTCAGCAACTCAACAACATAACAATAAATGCACAAAGCAATATCGAAAACGTAAAATTAAACTACGAACAGATAATAAATTTAAATAACTTATATTCAAGAAACAGCGAAAGTAAATCAAATAAAAAGTCAAATTTCAGTAATTTCACAAAATCTGTCGATAAAATTGTTGATATTATCGAAATACTAAATAAAAGCAATAATATAGTTGACCAGAAGATTTTGAATAATTCAGATTTAGGTATGAATATTTCGACCGAAATAAAAACCACCACATCGCAAATAAAATATTACGACTTTTTTGAGAATATAATATTTGAAATAGTAGAAAATCTTGGACGCCTGCTAAATAATATCGACGAAGATACTTTAAATATAATACGAAAAAGTAAAAAAGAAAATCTTGCAAATCTGGAACACGACTATACTATGCGTGACCAAAGAGATATACACAAAAAAATAATTAACGAAGAAAATACAGAAAACAGACAGGAAGAGGGAGATATAACCTTCTTTTAATAATATAAATAAGAATTAAATTATGTCAAAAAAAGTACTAGTTGTAGACGATTCTGTCAGTATACGAGAAGTAATAACATTTACTTTAGAAAATGCAGGTTTTACAGTTTTAGCAGCAGAAGATGCCAAAACTGCACTAAAATTATTGGATGTAAATTTGGTCGATTTAATTATAACCGACCTATATATGCCCGAAATGGATGGAATCGAGCTAATTAAAAATATTAAATTGAAAGAAAATTTCGGAAAAGTACCAGTTCTTTTCCTAAGTACTGAATCTCAAATGAACAAAAAAATGGAAGCAAAAGAAGCTGGTGCCACAGGCTGGATTATTAAACCGTTTGTTCCGGCTAAATTATTGGCAGCTATTAATAAAGTTCTGGAAATTAGTTAATAAGATTACTTTAATATTTTAATGAAATATAATTTTCCAATATTAATAAATAAAATAGCTTAAATACAAAATATAAGGTTTTAACAAAAATTAAAACACATGAAAAAAACTATAATTGTAGTTGAAGATTCTAAAACCATACTCGAAGTATTAAGTTTTTCGCTTGAAAAGGCTGATTATAACATTCATACTGCATCAAACGGACAAGATGCCCTTAAACTTTTTGATGGAAGAGATATTGACTTGATGATAACTGATTTATATATGCCCGAAATGGATGGATTAGAATTGGTAAAGAAAGTAAAAACAATAGATTTTTACAAAAATATACCTATTCTATTTCTAACCACAGAATCGCAACAATCAAAAAAGCTGGAAGCCAAAAAAGTAGGAGCCACAGGTTGGGTTATTAAACCATTTGTACCCGAAAAATTAGTTCAGGCAATAAACAAACTTTTACAAAAATAAACTTTTTGATGAAGACCAGTGAATTACATAAATTTTATGAAGCAAAACTATCAAAAAGAGATTTTGACAGATTAAGCGATTTCATTTACAATAACTATGGCATAAAAATGCCACCTGCAAAACATATCATGTTGCAAAGCAGACTACAAAAACGTCTTAAAGCTTTAGAAATTCAGAGTTTTGACGAATATGTAAATTATGTATTCAGCAAAAAAGGTATAGATGAAATTGTTCACATGATTGATGTGGTTTCGACTAATAAAACGGATTTTTTTAGAGAACCACAACATTTTGAATTTTTGAGAGATACTGTTTTACACGAAGCATATAATCATTTTAAACAACGCTTTTTCAAAATCTGGAGTGCTGGCTGCTCTAGTGGCGAAGAAGTTTACACTCTATCAATGATTTTGGCAGAATTTATGGCTAAAAACCCCGGAATTGATTACTCAATTTTTGGTACCGATATATCTACTCAAGTATTGCAAAAAGCAATTACTGCAATATATTCAATTGATAAAGTTAGTGTTGTACCGTTAGAATTAAAACGTAAATATTTATTAAAAAGCAAAGCAAGTGACGAAAAAACAATAAGAATCGTTCCATCTTTGAGAAGCAAAACAAATTTTCAGCGTATTAATTTTATGGACAATGCCTATGGTGTAAACGAAAATTTCGACATTATTTTCTGTCGGAATGTACTTATTTATTTTGATAGACAAACACAAGAAAAAGTTATTAACCGATTAAGCAGACATTTAAAACAAGGCGGATATTTTTTTCTTGGACATTCAGAGTCTATTACAGGCTTAGAAGTACCTCTAAAACAAGTAAAACCAACTATTTTTAGAAAAATTTAAAAATATGTATAATAATACCAAAATAACAGACGAACTTTTGATAGACGAACTGAAAATCAGAATTTTCAGATACAGAGAAGCTCTCGACGAACTTCACAAACTTAATCTTGAACTTAAAGAAGTAAATAAAAAGTTACAAGACTCAGAATCGTTGAAATCTCATTTTCTGTCAAATATTGCAAACGAAATTGTAAATCCATTTACATCAATTCTAGGATTATCTAAAAATATTATGCAAGTTGAGGCGGATAATTTCCCTAAAGCAAAAAAAATGGCTGAATATATTTACCTAGAGGCTTTTAATCTAGATTTTCAGCTAAAAAATATTTTTGCTGCTGCCGAAATTGAAGCTGGAGAAGCATACCCATTAATTTCTAAAGTTGATATTATTGAAATTATTGAAGATATTAACGCACAGTTTAAATTTGATATGCAAAATAAAAATATCAGTTTTGAAATGATTAATAATCTGAAAAATAAAAAGATGATTTTTAAAACTGATGCCGAAAAATTTTCATTGATTTATTCTAATTTTATGAGTAATGCCGTAAAATATACCAAAGATAATCGACAAATTTCAGTAACAGTAGAGAAAGATAAAATATTGAAAATAACTGTAGAAGATACAGGTATTGGTATTTCATCTGAAAAACAACAAAAAATATTTGATAGATTTAATAGACTTGGAAAAGGCATAAACTCTGTAGATAGAGGACACGGAATAGGTTTATCAATATGTAAAGCTTTTGCAGAATTATTAGACGGAGAAATATCATTTGAAAGTACAGAAAACGAAGGAAGTAAATTTATATTAATTTTACCGGAATCTAAAACTGATAGTAATAATTTTTCTTCAGACGCAAATAAAATTTTATTTGGCGAAGACGAAATATTTTAATTAGTTAAGCAATGGAAAAAATATTTTTATATCCTTCTGCTTTATTTGCTAGTAATAAACCTTATGAAATTACAACTATTTTGGGTTCTTGCGTTGCGGTATGTTTGTTTGACCAACAATTACAAATTGGTGGCATAAATCATTATATGTTACCTTATTGGAATGGAAAAGGACTGGCTTCACCAAAATATGGAAATATAGCAATACTTAAATTAATTGAAAAACTAGAAAATTTAGGAAGCGACAGAAGAAACTTAATAGCCAAGGTTTTTGGAGGTGGAGAAGTTATTGAAAGCTCTGGAGCAAGCCAGTTTAGTATTGGTGAACGAAATATTGAAGTGGCAAATGAAATTTTAAAAGAACAAAGATTAAAAATTATTAGTACAAGCACAGGTGGAAAGTTTGGCAGAAAAGTAATTTTTCAGACTTCAACAGGTGAAGTTTTACATCGATTTATAAAAAGCTCTAATCAAATAACTTAAGTATATTTTTATCTTTTGTCTTTTGATTATCAAATAAAAAAAAATTATACAGTTAATAATTTAACAACTATCAGTTTGTGGAAAAAATTAAAGTATTAATCGTAGATGATTCTGCTCTGGTAAGGCAAGCTTTAACAGCTATTTTCAGTTCTGACCCTCAGATTGAAGTAATTGCAACAGCTTCTAATCCTTATATTGCTGTAACTAAAATACAAAAAACTGTTCCTGATGTTATTACATTAGATATTGAAATGCCTCGAATGGATGGGCTTACTTTTTTAAAAAAAATTATGGCTCAACATCCAATGCCGGTAATTATTATATCTAGTTATTCAGATAGAGGAAGTACAAATGCTTTAAAAGCATTAGAATATGGTGCTGTTGAAGTAGTTAATAAACCTATACTTAGTAGTAAAGATGCAATAGAAGAAGCCAAAATCGGATTATGCGATGTAA
>Ga0316608_1000006_pt1 | contig 111615 bp, 82 predicted proteins | sample MIS2016152B_MG_FD_207673 | JGI IMG/M metagenome (GOLD analysis project Ga0316608, IMG submission 207673) | Microbial mat bacterial communities from Middle Island sinkhole, Lake Huron, Michigan, United States - MIS.2016.152B | ecosystem: Environmental > Aquatic > Freshwater > Lake > Sediment... | reverse complement strand
TTACCATCAGGAATACCCTGAATATAATTGCCTTCCTGTTTTAGAACACCATTCAAATAATACTCTTTCCAAATACCTTCCTTTAACCCGACAGCATATTTTCCCTTTTCTATAAAATCACCAACTTTTAAAATCCAATCACCTTCCTTTTCGCCTTCAATAAAATTTCCAAAGGTAATTGTATCACTTTTTTCATTAAATTCAACAAACTTTCCTTCTCTCTTTCCCGATAAATATTCCTCAATACGAAGTGTTTTTCCATCTTTATAAAACCATTTCCATTCCCCATCCAAAGAACCATTATTAAAATTTCCTATCTGTTCAGGTTTACTGGCGCTAAAAAGAAACTTCCACTCCCCTACCTGTCTGTTATTTTTAAAATTCCCCTCAGAACGCACCTCACCATTTTCATAAAAATTTTTCCAAAAACCTTCCTTTTTTCCATCCTCAGTTAAAAACCCTTCACTTAAAACAATACCAGTATCACTATAGATTTTTGAATTCTCAATTTTACCATCTTCATTGTAAAATTTATGTATACCAATTGGAACCTCTTTTTTATAATACCCTTTCCTTTTAACATTTCCATTACTATAATACTCAATTTTCTCTTCTAAGGTAAATTCTTCAGATTTTTCAGGTTGCTTAAGATTACCCTTATCATAAACTAAAGCTAGAGAAAGCTCACCATTTTCTTTATAATCTTTCGAATAACCGTTAATAGTATCATTTTCATAATTCTTTTCATTTCTCACCTTACCGTTATTATACAAATCAATCCATTTCCCTTGTTTAAGTCCTTTTTCATTATACCTATTCACATATTGTTTATCAATCATATAATCATTAAAAAACTCATAAAGCGTAATAATTTGTCCATTCGAATTAAATTCTTTTCCAGTCCCATTCTTCTTACCATTCTTAAAATTGATAATTTCCTTTATTGTGTTATTCTCAAAATAATAATACGATAACCCTTCCCGCTTATCATTTACAAACAATTCCTTAGATTTTAAATAATTTACATTTCCAACATTTAAAACTGTACTAACTTCATATTTATATTGATATCCATTTTTCTTACCCAACACATAATTAATTTTTTCGGTCGTATCTCCCTTTTCATCATAAAAAATCCAAGTACTATCCAATAAAAAATTACGTCTGTTACCTTCCGATTTTTTTACTCCATTGACATAATAAGTTTTCCAGTATCCATCTGGTTTTCCATTAATCATATTCCCTTCACTGGAAATTTGACCATTTCCATATAATATTTTTGCGTACCCATTTTGAACATTATCAACCTGGCTGAAAACAACCTGGCTAAAAAATAACAGAGGAATTATAAATTTTTTCATTTTTTAATATTTCTTGAAATATCAAGCATTCGCATAATAGGTCTTCTTGCTTTTTCCATTAAAGCAACATCCAAATTTATCTTATATGAATCACTTTTTAAAGAATTATATATTTTATTTAAATCAATTAATTTCATAAACTGACAATCGTTACACGCACAGGTAGAATCGTTAGGAGGAGCAGGAATAAAAGTTTTACCAGGACATGCTTTTTTCATCTGATGCAAAATACCAGATTCAGTAGCGACAATAAAAGTACTTGAATTATCTTTTAAAGAATAATCAAGTAAGGCTGAAGTAGAACCAATAAAATCTGATATAATTAGCACCTGTTTATTACACTCGGGATGTGCTATGATTTTTGCACTCGGATTATCCTCCTTTAATTTAATTATCTTTTCCAATGAAAACCGCTGATGAACATGACAACTTCCATTCCATATAATTAACTCCCTACCTGTTTTACCTTGAATATAATCACCCAAATTTTTATCGGGAGCAAAAATAATCTTTTGATTTTTTGGAATACTATTGACTATTTCAAATGCATTAGAAGAGGTGCAAATAATATCGGATAAAGCTTTAATTTTTGCGGTAGTATTAATATAAGTAACAACAGTACTTCCGGGATGACTTTTTACAAATTCTTCAAAGGCATCTTCCGGACAAGAATCGGCTAAGGAACAACCCGCATTCAAATCAGGCAAAAGAACTGTTTTATACGGACAAATAATTTTTGCAGTTTCTGCCATAAAATGAACACCCGCAAAAACAATAACGTCAGCATTTGTTTTCTCTGCTTGTTGAGCCAAAGCTAAACTGTCTCCAATAAAATCAGCTACATCCTGAACTTCGTCAACCTGATAATAATGCGCAAGAATTATTGCATTCCTTTCTTTTTTAAGCTTCAAAATTTCTTGAACTAAATCAGCTTTATCAACACCTATTTTCATATATATTATATTATTCTTTTTAATTAAATCTATTATGATAATGATAATATCCTGTTAATACTGTTTAAAACTTTTATGCAAAACTGTTGATTTTTTCGATATGAATAATGTAAAAACATCTTATTAACATTTACTTTAAACTAAAATAATTTACTAGTAGCATTTTAGCTAATTATTAACAGTCTGTTTATATCTGTACTTGGTGATAAATACCAAAATCAATTTACTCAGGTCTACGGTTTATTGTTTGTTGAATAATGGTAATTTAATTTCATAACCTCATTTGCATGGCATCGGAATAATTATAAGTAACTCTTTTAATCAATACCCTAAAGAAACTTATTAATTATTATTAGGATAACATTACATAATTATTAACAATTTCTTAACCTAATTTTTTAAAAGGATGTTTTTAAGGTAAAGAACCCTAAATAAAGATTCATACTTTAGAGTATTTAATTTATTTGGTTAAATTTGAGCGTTTTAAAGTAAATTTAAAAATGAAGCTTGGAATTGCAAATGATCACGCTGGTTATCAGTTAAAGACACATATAAAACAGTATTTAATAATCAACGGCTACGAAGTTACTGATTTTGGATCAGATTCTGCCGAATCGGTCGATTATGCTGACTATGCGCATAAACTAGCTTTTGCTGTTGAAAAAAAAGAAGTCGATTTTGGAATTTCAATTTGCGGCAGCGGTAATGGAATTAATATCGCAGCCAATAAACATCAAGGTGTTCGATCGGCTTTATGCTGGATACCCGAAATAAGCCAGTTAGCACGTTTACATAACAATGCCAATATATGCGCTTTGCCGGGTAGATTTATCAGCGAAAAATTAGCAGTTGAAATTATTGATAAATTTTTAAATACTCCTTTTGAAGGAGGAAGACATATTCAACGGATTAACAAAATACCTTTAAATAATTTATAATAGATGTTGTCAAATACCAGTAAGTATGCAATCCGTGCGGTAATTTACCTTGCTTTAAATGGAGAAAAGGATAAAAAAATCGGAATAAAACAAATTTCTAAAGAACTTGATATCCCAACTCCGTTTCTTGGGAAAATACTTCAATCGTTGGCAAAGCATAAGCTATTAGCATCTACAAAAGGGCCTCACGGTGGGTTTTCTCTTGGAAAAAAACCAACTGAAATTTCCTTAATGGATATTGTTGAGATTATAGATGGACTTGATAGTTTTAATATGTGCGTATTAGGTCTTAGTACCTGCACCGATAATGAGGCTAATTGTCCCATACACGCATCGTATAGTACTATTCGGGAGCAACTGAAGAATCTTTTTCAAACTGAAAATGTCGGCGTTTTGGTTGATAAAATCAAAGGTTCGGAAAAACAACTTGTACTGTAATCTCATTGGCTGGAATTTATATACACATTCCATTTTGCCGTAAAGTCTGTTATTATTGCGACTTTCACTTTACGGTGTCTTTTAAAAGCAAAGAAAAGGTAATTTCTGCAATTTGTAAAGAGTTGCAGGACCGCGAATCCTTTCTCGAAAATCAACTAATAGATACGATCTATTTTGGTGGAGGAACTCCCTCGGCAATTGAAATCGAAAGCATTCAGCGAATATTTGATACTCTAGATAAAAACTACAAGGTATCTCCTTTACCCGAAATTACGTTAGAAGCCAATCCCGACGATTTAACAGAAGATTATCTGCATAACCTTAAAAAAATTGGGATTAACAGACTAAGCATAGGGGTGCAATCTTTTTACGATAAGCATTTGCTTTGGATGAACAGGAGGCACAATGCTTTTAATGCCGAATTGTGCATAAATCTTGCTAAAAAGACCGGATTTAATAACATAAACATTGACTTGATTTATGGAATACCAGGAATGACTGATTTCGAATGGCAATATAATCTGAATAAATTTTTTGAGTTGGATATTCCTCACTTGTCGGCTTACCACCTCACCATTGAACCGAAAACTGTTTTTGGGGTGAAAAAGAAAAAGGGAGAAATTTTTGAAATAGCTGAAGATGATAGTGTATCCCAATTTAACATACTAACAGAAAAAATGGGTAAGGAAGGATATTTACATTATGAAATATCTAATTTTGCCCGCGAGGGATGGTTTTCGCAGCACAATCTGGGATATTGGAAAAACAAACATTATTTAGGTATTGGTCCATCTGCACATTCGTTTAATGGTATCCTACGCAGATGGAATACCAAAATTCATAGCGATTATATAAAAGAAGTTGAATCTGAAAAGTCGTATTTTGAGATGGAAGTGTTAACGGAGGTTGAAAAATTCAACGATTATATCCTCACGAATCTCCGCACCATATGGGGGATAAATACCCGTGAAGTTACCCGTATTTTTGGGCAACTATATACTGATCATGTGCTTCAGGCCGCAGCAAAGTATTTGGAGTATATAATTTCTGAAGGTGAAATATTAAAACTGAATCTCAGGGGAAAATTTATTGCCGACCGAATTGCTTCAGAGTTATTTATCGATAATGAATAAATTATAAATTAACCGATAGTAATAGAAGAATAACTAAAATATTTTCCTCACTTCCATCATTTTAACAATTGCATCAACAATTTCTTCTACTTTAAAAGTCATGCAATTAAACCGAACATCGAACCAGGTATAATCGGTATTTTTTCCTTTGAAAAACTCACGGTACTGTTCTCTTTTTTTATCAATTTCGATGGCATACTTTTTCGCTTCAGCCAATTTGAGATTACATTTTTCACTAATCAAACTGGCGCGCCACTCTAAAGGCCCTTCTAAAAATATATGCAACGATTTTGGAATATCTCGGGTAAAGGCGATGCCTCCCCTTCCTAAAACAATTACATTACCATGGTTTGCCATAGAGCGTATAACTTTACCGGTAGAGTTTAAAATTTTCTTATCGCTTTTATAATATTTGCTTGTTTGGGCGCTTAAAATTTCATCCAGTACATTTCGCTTTTCTTCAAAAACCTGTTTAATTTGATGTGTTTCTACACCCAATTCTTTGGCCGTTTCATCAAAAATTTCTTTTCCAACCCACTTCCATTCATGTTTTTTTTCGCATTGTTTAATCCGTGTGTTTAGCACTTCGGTTAGTAATTTTGCTACCCTTTTTCCTGGACAGCCCATTTCTCTGGCAATAGTGATAACAGGACCCGGATCAGTGCTTTTCAGGTCAATTTCCTGATGTCTTTCTTTTAAATAACTAACTAAATCGATACTCATAGCATGTAGAATAAAATTTACAACACTAGAAAATTCAGTTTTTACTAGAAAACCTTGAATAAAAGGTAGATTTCAAGTTTTACTAAAGTTACATCGAAATCGGGAAAATATCAAATCTGTTTAGATGATTATGCGGTTTCCTAAATTTTTCGAAACCTCTTTTTTAAAATTGGTAAGGGTTATATACTTCTGCTGAAGAATGTTCATTTCTTCTATATTGTTCATTCGCTGTGCATTTAGCAACAATGTTTCTGTTTCTTTTAACAATAATTGCACCTTTTTACTTTTAAAAGCCAAAACACATTCAGGGACTAAAAGCTTAAGTTTCATATCTTCAGTCTCGATAAATGTCTCGTTGCGATGCCATATTTTGCTTAACTGGTGTGGGTTTGAGAATAAGTCAATTACAAGACGGCTTATAATATCGTCTGGATGTTGCGTGTAATATTTGCTGTCGATTTCCTGACCACTTTCGTAAAGCATTTTTATTTCGTCGAAAAGCTTTTGATAGGCAGGAACAGAAAAAGTTAAATCGTCGTGCTGAATTTCCTGAAAAATATATTCATTTACTTTAATGATATGTTCTGATTGGTCCTCATTTATATGGTTAAAGAGCGTATGCGGACCATAAAAAAGTAAAACCCTAATTATTTCACGTTCCGTAACTTCAAGCTGATTATATTCAGCTTGTACTTCGGGAATAACAGGGGTTGGTGTTATTACTTTCTGTTCATTTCTGTTTGTACTTTTCTGTTCGTTTTTGTTTTGCCGAAGCTTATTTATTTCTGTATAGAGAATAGTTTCGTTAATGTCGATTATTTTACTGCATTCGCGAATATACTCCGAACGGGTAATGGCATCGGGAATAATCGAAATTGATTTTACTACATCATTAATAACCGAGGCGCGTTTAACGGGATCGTTCGCGGTATCCTTCAGTAATAAGGTAGTTTTAAAGGTTATAAAATCGGTAGCATTCGAATTTAGGTATTCCTGTAACTCCGCCGCTCCCAGCTTTCGCGAAAATGAGTCGGGATCTTCTCCTTCTGGTAATAATAAAACCTTCACATTTAATCCTTCTTCGAGCACCATGTCTATTCCCCGGAGAGAAGCTTTTATACCGGCTGCGTCTCCATCGTAAAGGATTGTTACATTTGGGGTGAACCGTTTTATTAAACGAATTTGATCCTCGGTAAGCGAAGTACCGGAAGATGCTACCACATTTTCAATTCCGGCCTGATGCATTGATAAAACGTCGGTATACCCTTCTACCAAATAGCATTTATCGAATTGCATAATTGCCTTACGCGCCTGATAAATACCATACAATACCTTACTTTTGTGATATATTTCACTTTCGGGCGAATTCAGGTATTTGGCAATTTTTTTATCTGTTTTAAGAACCCTTCCACCAAAGGCAGTTACCTTGCCGGTTAGGTTGTGAATAGGAAACATCACCCTACCACTAAAGCGGTCAAAAGATCCATGTTCCCCTTCGATAGTAAAACCGGTTTTAACTAAATATTCCAGCTTGTAGCCTTCTTTTAAAGCTTTTTTGGTGAAGGCATCGCGTTCCTCCAGACAGTAACCGAGTTCGAATTTCTTAATTGTATCTTCCCGAAAACCGCGTTCTTTGAAATAGCTGAGTCCAATGGCTTTTCCTTCAGGTTTTAAGAAAAGGTTATCTGAAAAAACCCGCTGCGCATAGGTCGATAGAACCATCATGCTTTCGCGGTCGTTCTTTATTTGAACATCTTCCTCTTTTTGAACCGTTTCGACAACCTCAATGTTGTACTTTTTTGCAAGGTACTTGAGCGACTCATAATAAGTCATATGCTCATGTTCCATTATAAAATGGACTGAATTACCTCCTTTGCCGCACCCAAAACATTTAAATATGTTTTTTGCAGGCGATACGGTAAAAGAAGCCGTTTTTTCGTTATGGAACGGGCAACTTCCCAGATAATTTACCCCACGGCGTTTTAACGATACAAACTCCTGAACTACCTCCGTAATTTGAGCTGCATCGAAAATTCGATCTATCGTGGACTGGTCAATCATAGAATATTTAAATATTGTTGCGAAATTAGCCTTTCCTATGGATAAAATATTGAATAATGTGAAGGTGTTTTCGACAAAAAACCTGTATTTTGTGTTAATCAATTGTTAACAACCTATGCAACCCTCAGTTTTAAAACTGAATATACTTATTACGAAAAAGAGATGTTATACGAGATAAATAAATGATTAAAATGAAAAAGCTGGTTGTACTTACGGGAGCGGGAATAAGCGCCGAAAGCGGGCTAAAAACATTTCGCGACATGGGTGGACTTTGGGAACAGTACGATGTTATGGAAGTTGCCAGTATTGAAGGATGGCACCGTAATCCACAACTTGTCCTTCAGTTCTATAACGATCGCCGAAAGCAACTCGAGACAGCTCTTCCAAATCCCGGACATTTTGGTTTGGTCGAACTCGAAAATTATTTTGAAGTTTTTATTATTACTCAAAATGTAGATAATCTGCACGAACGGGCAGGGAGTAAAAATGTTTTGCATTTACATGGCGAACTTACGAAGGTAAGAAGCACTTCTAACCCATCGGATATCATGGATATTGGATATAAAGAGTTAAACTGGGGAGATAAATGTGAAAAAGGGTCTCAACTGCGACCAAACATTGTTTGGTTTGGAGAAGCGGTTCCCGCTATTTCCGATGCTTCTGAAATTGTTCAAACGGCAGATGCTTTTGCTGTAATAGGAACATCGTTGAATGTTTATCCTGCAGCCGGTTTGGTAGATTATGCACCCCGCTCCTGCCCTATTTTTTTGATAGATCCGAATGAAGTTCCAGCCCCACGAAACAGAAAAGTTGAATTTATTAAGGAAAAAGCAGGTAAGGGAGTAGGAATTTTAAAAGCCATACTGCTCGCGCACTTTAAAGTTTAAAACATTAAAAATGAATAAGAAATTACTTTACATTTTGCTACTTTTAATAGTACCATCGTATGCCTTTGCACAACGGTTTAATGGGGGAATTTTAGCAGGGATAAATGCCAGTCAGGTAGATGGCGATAATTATGCAGGGTATAATAAATTTGGGTTTGCAATAGGCGTATTTACAACAACTAAATTATCCGATAGGATAATGGGCGAAATGCAGTTAAGGTATATGCAAAAAGGAGCGAATAAAAAAATAACCGATTTGGATCCATCCATGTATATTAGCAAATTACACTATATCGAATTGCCTTTACTGCTTCGTTTTAAGCTAAATAATAGAATTTCGTACCATGTTGGTCCGGGGTTAGGGTATCTTTTTAAATCAACTCAGGAGAACGAGTATGGATTTCTAAATCCTCCCGATGGCGTTAAATTTAAATCCTTTGAATTATTTGGAATTGTAGGTTTTAACTATAAAATATATAAGAATCTGGCTATTTCGGTATCTTTTTCGTATTCCATTTTACCAATAGCAAATCATACCAACAATCAAACATATTATCTTAACCGGGGTTCGTATAACAACCTATTTACAACCGTGTTTTATTATCAGCTATAGTAGTACTAAGCCATAGCCAAAACAGCAATACTCACTTTTGTATTTGGCGCTTTTAATATAGCCGAAGTACAGGCCTCCAGAGTCGATCCGGTAGTTACTACATCATCGATTAATAAAATATGCTTGTTTTCTGCTTTGGAGGCGTCAATGAGTTCAAAAATACCATCTACATTGCTCCAACGCTCATACCTTCCCTTTTTTGTTTGGGTGGGATTTTCAACTACTCTTTTTATTAAATTATTTTCTAATGGCTTATTCAGGGTTTCCGAAATTCCTTTAGCAATTAAGTCACTTTGATTATACCCTCGCTTCTGAAATTTCTTGGGATGTAATGGAACCGTAGCAATGCAATCGACCAAATTAAACGGAGAATTAATTAATTCAGAACCAAACCATCTCCCTATTTCAATTCCAAGATTTTGGTGGCTTCTATATTTAATTTTGTGAAGAATCTTCTGAAACCGGCTTCCTTTATGAAATACAAAATAGGCTGTTGCATATTCAACAGTAACCCTTCCCCAAAAAAGTTGCGATACCGGATTATCCTTATCGCTGTGGAATCGTGTATAAGGCAATAATGACCTGCATCTGGTGCATATTTCACGTTCTCCTCTGAAAAGAGTTGCATTACATGCGGCACAAATATTAGGATATAATAAATAATAACAATCTTTGCCCCATTCGATCAGATTCATATATGAATTGCTTTTTATGAGAGAGGGAATTGATTAATTTCTTAAATTAAAGGTTTAAAACTTACAGTATATGTTAACCAAACATAATAAATATTTTTATTCAATACTGGTAATCCTGCTTTTAATTATTTGTACATTAATATATTTGCTGGTTGATGATCCTGTTTTTTATATTATTACCGCCATTTTAACCATAGCATTTTCAATTTTATTAATTCATTTTTTTCTGATAAGAAAACAATTCGAAGATTATTATAAATCTTCAGAATTGCTTATTAAAATTATGCAGAATGAGTTAGAAGAAAAAGTTGGTAAAAGAACAGAAGAACTCCAGCATTTATACCAAAATACCAAAATTAGTGAGGAGCAATTCCGGGAAGCTTTTGATACAGCAATGCAGGGAATGGCGCTGATTGCAATAAATGGTTCATTTATTAAAGTAAATTCTGCTATTAGCGATATGCTTGGATATAAAGAACAGGATTTACTGAATACCGATATGCAGTGTATTACTCATCCGGATGACTATATAAATGATGAAATCCAGATGAGAAGCCTTCTACATGGCAACATTCAATCGTATCAGCTTGAAAAAAGACTTTATCATTTAGAAGGATTGACTGCATGGGTATTGCAAAGTATGACACTTGTCCGTAATTCGGAAGGAAAGCCTATGCATTTTGTTACTCAGTTTATCGATATCACGGAGCGGAAGCAAGCAGAGGAGCAACTAAAAAAGTATTCCGAAACACTGACCGTGCTTTTGCGGGAGGTTAACCACCGTGTAAAGAATAACCTTGCAGCCCTCATCAGTATGCTGCATATGGAACAGAAAAAAGCATCCACGATTGATCAAAAGGGATATCTCGATTTTTTAAACGATTTAATTAGCCGAATCCAAAGTTTATCGACTGTCCATAGTTTATTATCGGCCCAAAACTGGCAACCACTGGAGATTAGTGAACTATGCAATCAGGTAATTCGCGGAGCCATTCAGGGAACCCCCCCCGATAAAAAAGTCCAAATAGAAGTTACAAAAACAAATATTAAGGTAAATAGCAACCAAGCCCATCATTTAACTTTAGTAATTAACGAACTTACAACCAATAGTATTAAGCATGCTATACACGACCGGGAGACTGCAAAAATTACCCTCGATATTTCAAATGAAAATAATTATGTAATCCTTAAATATAAAGATGATGGCCCAGGTTTTCCACAGTCATTAATTGATGGGGATTATACAAACGCAAATATTGGTTTTGAACTTATCAGAGGGATTGTAAATCAAAGTCTCGACGGAGAACTTAAACTTGAGAATGAAATGGGGGCAACTGCAATAATAAAGTTTCTGAACGAAATCGACTAATATTTAAAATTTTGAGTTAGAAATTCTTTAAATAGATACTTTTACTTCTATGCAATTAGTATAATTCCTGCGAAAAGCTTTTTTATCATGTTTTTAAATAATTCGGTTTTACTGTTACTTGTCATTATGTTTTTTGGGTGTACGAATTATACTCAAAGCACTGATAAAGAAATAACTAAATCTTCAGGAGTAATTACACTTTCGAAAAAGCAAATAGCATCCATGGGAATTAAATGGAGGAGACCTGACAAGCAGAAAATGGTTATACAGTGTGAGTCTAAAGGTATAGTCGTGATAGCTCCACAAAATAAAACAACTATTTCTATCCCTATTGGAGGAATCGTAAAAAGTATTTTTATATCGGAGGGTGATTATGTTAAAAAAGGAGCAATAATTGCCGATCTGGAACATCCGGATTTTATAAAAGTGCAACAGGAATATCTTGAAAATTACAGTAGATACGAATATTTGAAGAATGATTATGCCCGTCAGGGCGAACTAACTTTGGAACATGCAACTTCTATTAAAAAAATGCAGCAAGCTCAGGCAGAATTCAATGTCTTGGAAGCAAAAGTATTTTCTCTTAGAAAAATACTGGAACTCCTGGGTATCGATTATTCTGTTTTAAAAGCATCAACTATTTCCTCCACAATAAAATTGTTAGCACCAGAAAGCGGATATATTGCAAATTTGAAAGCTAATCCCGGAGAATATTTAGTACCAGGTGGAAAAATTTGCGAAATTATTGATTACAGAAACTTATTACTGAAATTAAACATACCCCATAAAGAATTACCAACTATTCAAATTGGACAAAGAATTAAATTCAGCGGGATTAGCCAACCTGAGATAAGCTATTTTGCAACCATTTCAGCTATTACTAAAGTGTTCGATCCAAAAAATCAGAGTGTTTTAGGGGTTGCTAAAGTTCAGTCTCAATCATCTTGTTTAATACCTGAGATGGAGGTAAAAGCCATATTTAGATCCTATACACACAATGTTTATGCCTTGCCTAAAGGATCAATTATTAAATCTGGGGATAGAAGTTTTATTTATATATTCGAGAATGGGAGGTTTTTTAAAATTGCTATTAAAATTGGATTAGAGGGTAAAAACCTTGTTGAAATAGAAAATAACGACTCGAATTATTTAAAACAAAACATTGTCGTAGAGGGTGCATATTTACTGGATAAACTTCAGCATAAGCTTCCGAATTAGATATGAGCTAAAATTTCTATGTTCCTAACTGCAAAATATTTGTAACTTTGTTGCGTTTTTTTGCAAACCCTTTAACCCAAAAAATATGGAAAACAGTTTCGAAACCAAACCAAAATCGAGCAAAGGACTAACCATTTTGCTAACCATTGTTGCTTTAATTTTACTTGCCTCTGTTGTTGTTTTGTTTTACCGCTTAAACGATACTAAGAAACAAGCTGCTGAAACAGAGCAATATCTTGAAACCCAAAAATCATCATTAACAAATGAACTTCAAGACCTTATAGGAGAATATGATGGTTTAAAATCAAACAACGATAGTTTAAACATGAAATTAACTGAACAGCAGGAGAAAATTAAAAAGCTCATTGGCTATCAGGCATCCAATATACAAAAGATTAAATTGTATGAAAAAGAATTAAAAACCCTCCGCGATGTTTTGAAAAGTTATATTGCACAGGTCGATTCTTTAACAACCCGAAATCAGGAATTAATTACCGAAAACTCTGATGTTAAAGGAAAGCTTGATGTTGCACGCAACGATAATGTAAAACTTTCGGCTGAAAAAGAAGATCTTTCCTCAAAAGTTCAAAAAGCAGCGGTTATCACTACCAGCAATGTATCTGTTAGCCCTTTGAATAAAAGAGGCAAAGTAGAAGACAATGCAGGTAAAATTACCAAGTTGAAGGTCGATTTCACTTTACGCGAGAATGCTATTGCTGCTGCTGGTGCAAAAGATATTTATATTCGTATTACCCGTCCTGATGATTTGGTTCTTGCTTATTCCGAAGGAGATGTATTTTCTTTCCAGGGCGAAAACATTGTTTATTCGGCAAAACGTCAGGTGGAATATGATAATAAAGACATTGAAGTTAGTATTTATTGGGACAACAATAATCAACTTATTGTAGGTACTTATACTGTAGATATCTTTACTGATGGAGCGTTAATTGGAACAACCAAATTTATTATCAAGAAAAAATAATTTAACTTTTATAAGAAAGGGCTGTTAGCGATGAACTAACAGCCTTTTTTTATGCATGAAATTAAGCTTTTCTATCCATAATTTCCAGGGCTAATTTCTCTAAAACTTTAGTAGAATAAGGAGAAATTACTGAATAAAGAAATTCCATTGCCTGGTGGGTATATTTTTCGACAGCGTTAGTGGTGATTGTTTGAATATTTAAATCGTTGAAAATTGAAATTACATTTTTTATCTTTTTATCAGAATCTACCGAAGTTTCAGTATAGATTTTTTCCAGGGTATTTCGCTGATCTTCATTGGAGATTTCTATTGCCTTAAGATACAGGAATGTTTTTTTATTTGCCAGAATATCTCCACCAATTGTTTTACCGAATTCAGCTTCATTTCCAAAAGTATCGAGTAAATCGTCTTGTAATTGAAAAGCAGTTCCTAAAGCAACTCCAAAATTATATAGTTTTTGAGTTTCAATGAACGGGGCATTGCCGCACAGTGCACCGATCTGCAAGCTGCTACCGAGTAATACAGCCGTTTTCAGGCGGATCATATCCAAATATTCGTTAATGGATACATTATTTCGGGTTTCGAAATTCATGTCAAGTTGTTGGCCTTCACAAATTTCAAGGGCTGTTTGAGAAAATATGGTTAATAATTCAGGAATAAATTCAACATTAGTTTTGCATAAGTATTGGTAAGCAAGAATGGACATAGCATCGCCCGATAAAATTGCAATGTTTTCGTTCCACTTTTTATGCACAGTTGGTTTATTGCGACGTAAAGGAGCTTTATCCATTATATCGTCGTGCAATAATGTAAAGTTATGAAAAACTTCTATTGCTAGTGAGGGACTTATGGCTGGTTTAACATCGCCCGCAAAAAGATTACAGGCCATAAGCGAAAGTATGGGCCGAATCCGTTTCCCGCCTAAGTTCAAAATGTATGAAATGGGTTGGTATAATTCCGGCGGGTATTTTTCGGATAATCCGATGTTTGCAATTTCCTGTTCAATTATATCTTTACATTCAGAAAAGTGGAGCATATAGGAGATTTTATATCGCTTGCAAAATATTAAAAAACCACGACTTGAGTAGATAAAAATGAAAAATATTTTGTATTATTTTGATTTTTAATTAAATATAGCGTTTTAAGAATTAATATAAAATTAAACAATTGAAAAAGATTCTATAAAAAAGGAGTTGTTTCTTTGTTTAAATTTAGTTTTCTAATAAGGTGAACCCAGGAGAATGATTGGTGCGATAATAAGTATTCTCAGTGTTATAGGCTCTATAGGAGTGTTTTTGTTCGGAATGAAGTTAATGAGCGATGCCTTGCAAAAGGTTGCTGGTTATAGAATGCGCTCTATCTTAGCTGCAATTACATCTAATAAATTTAAAAGTGTATCAACTGGATTAATAGTAACTGCAATTATTCAAAGTTCTTCGGCAACTACTGTAATGATAGTGAGTTTTGTAAATGCAGGGTTGCTCACGTTAACCGAGTCTATTGGTATGATCATGGGTGCAAATATTGGCACTACCTTAAAAGCTTGGATATTTGTAAGTATTGGATTAAAAATAAAAATTACTCAATTTGCTCTCCCAATTGTGGCCCTTTCTTTTCCTTTATTATTTTCGAAAAACAGTGTTAGAAAATACTGGGGAGAGTTTGCGATGGGTTTTGCTTTTATTTTTTTCGGATTGGACATGCTTTATGGTATCCTGCCAGATATTACTTCTAATGAGGGTCTAGTTTCATTTCTTGAAAAAATTAATAACCTTGGAGCATTATCCATATTGCTTTTTGTAATTATCGGAATGTTAATTGCCGCTGCATTTCAATCTTCAAGTGCAGCATTGGTTTTTACATTGGCCTTTAGTACCATGGGGTATATAAATTACCCTTTAGCTGCAGCTATGGTGATTGGCGAAAATATTGGGACTACAATAACAGCTAATCTCGCTGCCCTTATAGGAAATCAGCAAGCCAGAACTGCAGCCAGAGCTCACTTTTTATTTAACCTCATTGGAGCCGCTTGGGCGCTTTCATTATTCCCTTTCTTTTTAAAAGGTGTCGATTGGTTAATGGTTTTGACTCTTAATAGCTCAGCATATACCGACCCAAAGATTATCCCCTGGGCTTTAGCTACTATCCATACTGCTTTTAATACAATAAATACCCTTGTTTTAATTTGGTTTATACCTTTTCTAAAGGAACTCTCTGGGAAGCTGGTGAAGCAAACGCATGATAGTAGAGAGAATTTCAAATTACCTTACATTTCTAAAACAATATTTTCAACTTCCGAAATAGCATTACTACAGGCTCGGAATGAAATCAGCCAATATGCTAAACGAGTTAAGGCAATGTATAAAATGGTTAAATTGATGTTTAGCCAGGTAAACGAGGATGACTTTAATAATTCGTTTAGCCAAATTGAAAATTTCGAAACTATTTGCGATCAGGTAGAAATTGAACTATCTACTTATCTTACTAAAATAGGACAAGGTGAATTAAGCTTGCAAAGTCAGGAACGGTTAAAAGTAATGCAAAAAATTGCTGGAAATCTGGAAAGCATCGCTGACAATTGCTATAATATTGCTAAAACATTTAACAAAAAACGGCTCGCAAAAATTTGGTTTACGCAGGATATCAGGGATAACATAAACGAAATGCTTCAATTGCTTGAGGAAGCTATTGAAATAATGCATACTAACCTCACAGTTGAATACACGGTTGTGACTATTGATAAGGCTAAAGAGTGCGAAAACAGGATAGACCACCTTCGAAATAATCTTAAAGAAGAATATTCTTCAAATAAAGAAAGAGGTTATAAATATGAAGCCGGGGTGATTTATAACGATATTTTTACCCGATGCGAACGTCTTGGCGATCATATTTTTGATGTCACGCGGGCAATACTGAATTCAAATGCTGCAGCTAAAAAGTAATACTTTTGAGCAGAATTTTATTGTCCAAACATAAATTGACCAACTGCAGCAAAATTAGCTTTGGGGTTAATACACATGACAGGTAGTTTTTCCTTATTGGCAATTATTAATTGTTCATTAGCCCCAAACATATAATCGAGTATGCTTATATATTTGGTAGTCATTATCAATATAATATCGGCACCAATGGCTTTTGTAAATGCTATAGTTTCGTTGGTAAAATTTTTCGATTTTTCGGGTGAATGAATTTCGTAATTTAAGTTATTCTGAATAATAAAGCGGATAGCAAAGTTCAGATTGGTATTTATTTTTCGCTGCAATGATTTATCCTTTACAGGATATTTAAAAATATGCACTTTAGAGTTGAAATATTTCCCAAAATAGATAGCCCAATGTAGTTTTTCTTTGTTTTCGGACTTAAAGTCGATCGGGAAAACAACATTGGAGTATTTTTCATGAGTGGTTGGTTTATCTTGTATCACGATAAATGGAACACTCGATCCAACAATCACTTTTAAGGCCCAACTTCCAAAAAGTTTTTGCATAAAGGTCATTCCATGGGTTCCCATTACTACCATACTAGCTTTATTATCAGATGCATATTTGGAGATATCCCTGAAAATAGATCCCTCTATCAATACAACTGCGGGTTTTATGGCAAAGCGTTGAAATGCTTGTTCACTCGATAGCTCCATCTTTTTCTTTTTTTCTTCAATCTCAGCAGCTGGAGTGTTTGGCTTTAATATGTGGAGCAAATGAATGTCCTTTTGAATAGTACGTGAAATGCGAATGGCATGCTCAAGGGCATTCTCCGAAATCACTGTAAAATCCCAGGTAACAACAACGAAATTTGATGGATCTTCCATAGTTAGAGGGTAATTTGTCCTAAAATTAGAAATTTATTTGAATTAATAATAATTTGCAAAACTAACTTTACCATTTAATTACAAACTGTTAACGGATATAGAGTAAAAATAATTATTTTAGCGGCTTGAATTTTTTTTAGATAATGTATGAAGAACGAGCGTTATAAGATCAAAGATTTTCTTTCCTTGCAGCCAATTGATAAGGAAATAGTTGTAAAAGGGTGGGTGAGGACAAAGCGTGGTAATAAAAATGTAGCTTTTGTAGCTCTAAACGATGGTTCTATAATCCATAACCTTCAAATTGTGTTTGAAGTAGCTCAATTTGATGAAGAATTGCTGAAACGGATCACTACCGGAGCTTGTATAGCCGCAAAAGGAAAATTGGTAAAATCGATGGGGCAGGGGCAAACTGTTGAATTGCAAGCTTCAGAATTAGAAATTTATGGAGAGTGTGATCCGGAGGTTTACCCGTTGCAAAAAAAAGGACATACTCTGGAGTTTCTTCGTGAAATTGCGCATTTACGTCCTCGTACCAATACATTTGGAGCCGTACTCCGTATTCGTCATGCAATGTCGTTTGCTATTCATAAGTATTTTAACGATAACGGATTCTTCTATTTGCATACCCCTATTATTACCGGTTCAGATGCTGAAGGTGCTGGTGCAATGTTTCGGGTAACTACACTGGACTTAGATAAGCTTCCACTAAATCCTGACAAAACCATAAATTACGAAGAAGACTTTTTTGGCAAATCTACCAATTTAACTGTTTCTGGTCAATTGGAAGGTGAATTGGGAGCTATGGCACTCGGGGCAATTTATACTTTTGGGCCTACTTTCCGAGCCGAAAACTCGAATACCCCCCGACATTTGGCAGAATTCTGGATGATTGAACCGGAAGTTGCCTTTAACGATATTATCGATAACATGGATCTGGCTGAGGATTTCCTGAAATACCTCATCACATATGCCCTTGAAAATTGTAAAGACGACCTGGAGTTCCTCGGTACTATGTATGATAAGGAATTAATCGATCGTCTTAAATTTGTGACCGAAAACGATTTCCAACGGGTAACATATACCGAAGGAGTAGAAATTTTAGAAAAAGCAGATCAGAAATTTGAATTTCCTGTTTTCTGGGGAGCCGATTTGCAATCGGAACACGAACGCTATCTGGTAGAAAAACATTTTAAACGCCCTGTAATCCTTACCAATTATCCGAAAGACATAAAAGCTTTTTATATGAAGCAAAATGAAGACGGCAAAACGGTGAGGGCAATGGATGTTCTTTTCCCTAAAATAGGTGAAATAATTGGTGGTTCTCAACGCGAAGAAAGTTATGAGAAATTACAAAACCGAATTGGCGAGTTAGGAATACCGCAAAAAGATCTTTGGTGGTACCTCGAAACCCGTAAATATGGCACCGCACCGCATGCCGGTTTTGGATTAGGATTTGAGAGGTTGCTCTTATTTGTAACTGGAATGGGCAATATCCGTGATGTGGTTCCTTTTCCCCGGACTCCGAAGAATGCTGAATTTTAATTTTTTAGCGAGTTCTTCTTTAAAGTCTTTTTTGTAATATTTTAATTTTTAAATTGTTTTATAATAAAAGGGGGTGATTATTTTTTTAATAATCACCCCCTTTATTTTTTATTTAACGGTAGGTGGTTGAATTTGTATTTTAATTTTTAAAGTTGGTTTTTAATACTAAATATTGAGAAGATTCTTTTAATGTGCATAAACAAAAGTAATTTTTTAGGAGATGATTTAATCTTTTTTGAGTTAATTTTCCAATCCTTGAGCATATAGTTAAAACTAATTTGATTAGAGGAAGTACCCTGTCCGCTTGAGGCTAGGAGCCTCATTTTTCAAAACAATCAGAGAATAGATTAAATAAATTACCCACACATTTTATTGCATAATTACTTTATATCATACAGTATATATTTCATATCTGCTGTTATTTATTTATTGGTATCCTCTCACAAAAAAAAGGATAATATTTTTTGGGTGTATCGTAACTCTTTTTTACCTTTAATATGATTTTAATGTAGCATTTATAATAATCTACTTGAATTTAACCTAATATATTTCTTTATGTAATTGTTTTCTAAATTTATATCTATAGTTTAAAATAAATCCAACTATAATATGACTCTTAAGAAAAAACTTTTATCATTGGTTATACTACCAGTTCTTGTTTCTACTACTATCGCGGTAATAATATCTTCTATTGAAATTAAAAATCAAGGAATTGAAGGACTTGAAGACAAAAGTTCTGCAATCCTTTCATTAAACATAGATGAATATGTTATTCATCATCAGGATGGATCTAATATTGTTGACGATACTAATAATGAGAATGTTAAAAAAGGTGGAGATGATCTTGCCCAGCATTATAAATTTAGAATTTCTTCAAAAGACCCGGAAAATTCTAAGCATTTGTCTACCTTAAGAGATAATAAATTTATTGACCAATTCGAGAAAGAAAAGGCTGCACAAATAAATTATATCGATAAGGAAACCGACTCGCTTTTGGTAATGCGCCCTGTATTTATGGATAAATCAAAGGGATGTATGGATTGTCATGCAGTATCCAAGAGTGGCTTAAAAAGTGATGAAAATGCCTTAAGGGGAATTTTTGTTGTTACATCAGCAATGAAGCACACAAATGACCAGGTAAAATCTGCAATTTTTCAAATTAGCTTATTAGGCTTTATAATAATTATTGGTGCGATTTTATTAGGTTCGGTGGTTGTTTTAAAGATTCTTTCTGCTTTAGAACAAATAAATTCTGTAAGCAAGAAAGTATCCGAAGGTGATCTTCAGCAAAAGGTTGTTATTCATACCAAAGATGAGTTGGCGGAGTTAGGATCGTATATAAATATAATGATTAGCTCACTTAATAAAGTATTAGTCAGTGTGCGTAAAGCTGCAACTGGTTTGACTTTATCTACTAAGGAAATTGCCTCTACTTCAGAAGAAATTGCTCAGGGGGCACTCAATCAGGCTAACCAATTTGAAGATTTGAGAAATTCCTTTCAATTTGCTTCAGATAATGCTATAAAAGTTAATGATTTTATTAGTAAATCTGTTTCAAATGCTAAAATTGCTGGGGTGGGAATGAATAAAACAGTTGAATCGATGAGTAATATCGAAAAGAGTTCGGTGAAAATAAATGAAGCAGTTAAAATTATCAGTAATATATCGTTTCAAACAAATTTGCTTGCCCTGAATGCTGCTGTTGAAGCTGCTCATGCCGGGAATAACGGAAGGGGCTTTTCTGTTATAGCAGCTGAAGTAAAAAAATTATCCGATATAACTACTAACTCTTCAAACGAAATAAATCAGGTTACGACAAATAACTTATCTCAAGTTGAAAATGGAGTTAAGGTTGCTCAAGATGCTGGTAGTAAAATAGCTGAAATTATGCAATCGATTACAGATATTGCGATTATGCTGAAAGAAATTGCAAAAGCAAATCAGGAACAATCAGTTATTTTAGAGAATAATAGAGAAATTACCATTTCCAATACCGGGGCATCTGAAAGGCTCAACACTTCTGCTATATCTTTGGATGATCAGGCAAACCAGTTAATGGACATTGTTCAGTACTTTAAGTTGAACCTGGAATAGAAGTTTCTATTTTAACTCTCTGATTAATATTGGTATGTAAGGGCATTTCCTTTTTTGGGGAAGCGAGTCTTCAGAAGATTTCAAATGTTGTAATTAATTGCAATACTTCACTAATCCATTTGGTTAACAGTTTTTTCCCCCTGTATTTGTCTAATTGAACTCATTTGACGGCCCTTCTAAATTTAAAGCTATTTCGTTCGTCAACAATACTGATATGTTAGACGAAAATATAATATCTAACATCAATAATATATATCTATTTTCTATCAGTGTCGTAAAGGTTCATAAATATCAACACCAGATAAATATCTAAACAAAACATAAAGTAGCCAACCATGAAACAAATTATTATTGATGCAACAAAATACTCACCGAGAGTAGAACTAAATCCGGAAGGAGAAATGATTATTCAGGGACGATCGATTTTGGAAGATCCAACTGCATTCTACAACCCAATCATCAACTGGATTAAAAACTGTTCTGTTAAAGTATTTACACTTGAGGCCCGCATAGAATATATGAACACCAGCAGTTCAAAAATGGTTTTTACTCTTTTGGAAGCAGTAAAAGAAAACTATAATTTAAAAGAAGTCTATATCAAATGGTTTTATGAGGAAGATGATGAAGATATGTTTGAAATAGGTAAAGATTATGAATCAATGATTCATATTCCGATAGATTTTTACGAATACACTGATCATCATGTATAAATTTAGATAACTTCATTAGTTTTTGCTTTCAGAATAGAATACTGTCTAAAGCAATTCGGATAAATTGGCAGAAACCTTTATTGTTATTGTGTTTATTAATAGAAATAAACCTTCAAAATTTTAAAATGCCAGATTTCTGGCATTTTTTGTTTTTGCTACCTCTGTTTAGTGATTTGATATATCCCTGAATAAAGCTTTTATAAGGATTGGGGCGTAATTATTAATAATAAGTATTTTAAATAACAGCATAATTGATATGTTCCTCCATTTTCAAATAGTATTACGGAACCTTCAAACCAAATTTTCGTTAAATTTGTGTCAAATGTAACAATAACAGAGTCCTTAAAAGGAGGGTAAACTATGCTTCATCAAAAACTCCAGCAGAAACTTCTTCAAAAGCTTTCTCCACAGCAGATTCAAATGATCAAGCTGCTGGAAATACCTTCCATGCAATTAGAACAAAGGATCAAAAAAGAAATTGAAGAAAATCCGGCTCTTGAAGAAGGTGCGGATGAAAATTCAGATGAATCGATTGATGATGTGGCTGCTAAAGAAGAAAGGCAGGTAACACTCGACGAATATGAGTATGATGATACTCCATCTTATAAACTGAATGCAAACAATTACTCCAAGCCGGAATTAAAGCCTGATATTCCTTTTTCGGTGGGTTTTTCGTTTCACGATTACCTCGAAAACCAATTGGGGATGACTGATTTGGAAGATAAAAAACTTGAATTAGCCCTTTATTTGATTGGAAATATTGACGACGACGGCTATTTGCGGCGAAAACTCGAAGCAATTGCAGACGATTTAGCGTTCTCCCAGAATATTAAAACTGATGAATTTGAGCTTCTCGAAATTCTTCGGGTTATTCAGGATTTTGAACCCGCCGGAGTTGGAGCAAGGGATTTACAGGAATGTCTTATCCTTCAAATCCAAGCAAGGGATCAAAGTATCCCGGAAGTTGCCTTAGCCCGAAAAATATTAAAGCATCATTTCGATGAGTTTACTAAGAAACATTTCGACCGCATTATCGACCGTCTCGATATCACCGAGCAACAAATGAAAGATGCAGTTGATGAGATCCTTAAACTCAATCCTAAACCAGGAGGCGGATATTCCGATCCGCACAGTAAGGTTGCCGAGCATGTGATCCCCGATTTTGTCCTCGAAAATGAAGATGGGGAACTTCAACTCAGTCTTAATTCCAGAAATGTTCCTGAGTTAAGGGTTAGCCGCACCTATAGCGAAATGCTCAATACATACAGCGGAGGGGCAAAAGGAAAAACGTCCCATCAACTGAAAGACGCAGCCAGCTTTGTGAAACAAAAAATGGATTCGGCTCGTTGGTTTATCGATGCTATTAGGCAAAGACAAAATACGTTGATGGTTACCATGGAGGCTATAATAGAGTATCAGGAGCAATATTTTCAGGATGGCGACGAAAAGCTTCTTCACCCAATGATCCTGAAAGATATTGCTGATAAAACCGGACTCGATATCAGTACCATTTCCCGTGTTGCCAATAGTAAATATATTCAAACCCATTTTGGAATTTTCCCCCTTAAGTATTTTTTTTCCGAAGGGATGCAAACCGACTCAGGCGAAGAAGTTTCAACCCGGGAAATAAAAAAGATATTAGAAGAATGTATTGAAAATGAATCGAAGCGAAAACCCTTAACAGATGATGAATTAGCAGATATTCTTCAAAAAAAGGGGTACCAGATTGCACGCAGAACAGTTGCGAAGTACCGCGAACAATTAAACATTTCGGTAGCCCGGTTAAGAAAGGAACTATAATTTGAGAGGGAAATTGCGTTGAATAATACCGTTATACTTACCATTAAAAAAATCCTGTTTAAACATATTCCATATGCAGTTTCTCTGGCGTTTCATCCATTGATGATGCCTACTCTTGGAATATTTATCCTTTTCAATTCAGGTACTTACATTTCTTTTTTACCCGTTGAATTTAAACGGTCGGTTTATTTAATAGTAGCTATATGCACTATAGGGATTCCATTAGTTTTTATTCCGTTTTACATTTACCGTAAAATTATTGTAAGTACCCAAATGGACACCCGCCAGGAGAGGATAATTCCGTTAATTGTTACAACTGTTTTATTTTATGCAGCCTTTTACATTTTAAATAACCATAACATTCCACAAGTAATAACACTATTTTTACTTGGATCTACTTTTGGTGTATTAGGTACATTACTTTTTTCTATAAAATGGAAAATTAGTGCCCATATGGTTGGATTAGGTGGAATTGTTGGACTTATAGTTGCTTGCTCATTACTGATGCATTCTGATATGATTTTATATTTAATCATATTTCTTTTTTTGTCTGGTATTGTGGCTTCCGCAAGACTCCTGCTTAACAGCCATTCTCCTTTTCAGGTATATGCCGGATTTTTTTTAGGTTTTCTGATAATGGTATCTACCTTATTTATTTTATAAAAAATATCGATTACCCTTTCGGTATTTTGTTGATAACCCTATCTTTGTAAACTTTTTATGTATTCGATTTTCCTGAAAATCAGGGATGTTAGAAGAGTTTTTAATTAAGCAAGAAATAACGTAATAGAATTGTATGAGCAACCGTTTCCCGGAATATAAAAAATTCGACCTTTCTCAAATTAACAAAGAGGTTCTCGCTACCTGGAACCAGATAGATGCATTTAATAAAACCCTGGAATTAAGGAAGGGGCACCCTAAATTTGTTTTTTACGAGGGACCTCCATCGGCAAATGGAATGCCAGGGATTCACCATGTGATGGCCCGGACCATTAAAGATATTTTTTGCCGGTTTAAAACCATGAAAGGGTTTTATGTAGAGCGGAAAGCTGGTTGGGATACACATGGTTTACCCGTAGAACTTGGGGTTGAAAAGGCTTTGGGTATTACCAAAGAGGATATTGGTAAAAAAATCAGTATTGCTGAATATAATGAAGCCTGCCGTAAAGATGTGATGAAATACACCGATCTCTGGGAAGATCTCACCGAAAAAATGGGTTATTGGGTTGATATGGAACATCCGTATATTACTTATGATAACCGTTATATCGAAACTCTATGGTGGTTATTAAGGAAATTATACGATAAAGGGTTACTATATAAAGGTTATACCATACAACCTTATTCACCGGCTGCTGGGACAGGTTTAAGCACGCACGAGCTAAATCAACCAGGATGTTATCGTGATGTGAAAGATACCACGATGGTTGCGATGTTTAAAGTAATCAAAAACGAACAATCCGAATTTCTTTTTGCAAATACTGATGCTCCTGTATACATAATGGCTTGGACAACTACTCCCTGGACATTGCCATCCAATACAGCGCTTGCAATGGGGAAGGAGATTCATTATTTAAAAGTTCGAACCGTAAATCCATACTCTGGGGATCCATGTGTTGTCGTTTTAGCCAAAGAATTATTCGACAGTTATTTCAATCCAAAGCTTGCTGAGCTTGACCTAGATGTTTTTCAGCCTGGAAGCAAAGAAATTCCGTTTAAAATAATCGATGAATATAAAGGAGCGAAGTTTAATGGAATTCGCTATGAACAATTAATTCCATACCAGCAGCCGGCTACGGGAGATGCTTTTCGAGTGGTGATGGGCGATTTTGTTACAACCGAAGACGGTACCGGTATAGTGCATATAGCCCCCAGTTTTGGCGCCGATGACTTTAGAGTAGCCCGTGAAAATGGAATTGGAGCTCTAACGCTTGTTGACAGGCAAGGAAAATTTGTTGACGGCATGGGGCCTTTTAGCGGGCGATATGTTAAAAATGCCTACGATCTTAAGCTAACCGAAGATGATGTGACTGTGGATGTTGATATTGCAGTTATGTTAAAAAAGGAAAACAAAGCCTTTAAAATAGAAAAGCACGTTCACACATATCCACATTGCTGGAGAACCGATAAACCTGTACTTTATTATCCGCTCGATTCGTGGTTTATAAAAAGTACTGCTATGAAGGAAAGGATGATGGAGTTAAACGATACCATTAATTGGAAACCTGCTTCTACGGGTACCGGCCGTTTTGGTAAGTGGCTCGAAAACCTTCAGGATTGGAACCTCAGTCGGTCGAGATATTGGGGAACACCCCTGCCTATTTGGCGCACCGACGATGGTAGCGAAGAAATTTGTATTGGCTCGGTTGCCGATTTGAAATCTGAAATTGAAAAAGCTGTATATGCAGGGTTTATGAAATCAAATCCCTTGGCTAGCTTTAGCGATGGGGATAATTCAGATAAAAATTATAGTATATTCGACCTTCATCGTCCTTTTGTGGATGAAATATTCCTGGTTTCTGCCAGCGGAAAGAAAATGGTTCGCGAAGCTGATCTGATTGACGTTTGGTTCGACTCTGGAGCAATGCCTTATGCACAATACCATTATCCTTTTGAAACACCAACAGGTTCGCTTTCCAATATTCCATTTCCTGCTGATTTTATAGCAGAGGGGGTAGACCAAACCCGTGGTTGGTTTTTCACATTGCATGCTATTGCCGTAATGCTTTTCGATTCGGTTTCGTTTAAAAATATTGTTTCGAATGGTTTAGTACTTGATAAGAATGGGAATAAAATGTCGAAACGGCTTGGAAATGCCGTTGATCCTTTCCAAACAATTGAAAAATATGGTTCTGATCCATTGCGTTGGTACATGATTACCAATGCCCAGCCTTGGGATAACCTGAAATTTGACCTCGGAGGTATTGATGAAGTAACTAGAAAGTTCTTTGGTACATTATACAATACTTATTCGTTTTTTGCTTTGTATGCCAATGTTGATTCGTTTACATTTTCTCAACCTGAAATACCGGTAAATAAGCGACCAGAAATTGATCGTTGGATAATTTCGCTTCTCAACTCATTAATTCACGAAGTGGAAGAATGTTACGAGACCTATGAACCTACCCGCGCAGGAAGGGCTATTTCTGACTTTGTTACAGAGAACCTCAGTAACTGGTATGTTCGTCTTAACCGCAAGCGCTATTGGGGAGGAGAGATGGATAGTGATAAATTAGCCGCTTATCAAACATTATTTACATGTTTATCTACCATTGCCAAACTTGCAGCCCCAATTGCTCCGTTTTATGCCGATAAGCTATATACCGATCTGAATAGCGTTTCTAAAAAGGAATCGTTTGAGTCGGTTCATTTGGCCGATTTTCCCACCTTTGATGAAGGCCTCGTAGATAAGGATTTGGAAGAAAGGATGGATCTTGCCCAAAGCATATCTTCGATGGTTCTGGGCTTGCGAAGGAAAGTAAATATTAAGGTTCGGCAACCACTGCAAAAAATCATTATTCCATTGCTCGATAATTCATTAAAGGAAAAGATTGAAGCTGTTAAAAAACTGATTTTTACAGAAACAAATGTGAAGGAGCTTGAATATATATCCGATACTGTAGGTATTTTGGTTAAAAAGATAAAGCCTAACTTTAAAACGCTCGGCCCTAAGTATGGAAAGCAAATGAAAGGAATTTCGACAGCTTTTGCCACCTTCGATCAGGCAAAAATAAACCATATTGATCAGATGGTGAACGAAACCATATCGCTGAACATTGATGGTGTTGAGGTGGTTATTACAAATGCTGATGTGGAAGTTACTTCTGAAGATATTCCGGGCTGGCTGGTGGCAAGTGAAGGCAAGCTTACCGTTGCGTTGGATATTAAATTAACTGCCGAACTTATCGAAGAAGGCCTTGCCAGAGAATTCATCAACCGTATCCAGAATTTGAGAAAAGATAGCGGGTTTGATGTAACCGATAAGATTACCATTAAAATCCTGAAACATGAAGCGATAAATTCAGCCCTCGAAAACTATAAATCATATATAGGAGCGCAGACACTGGCTCAGCAAATTGAGCTGGTAGATACTTTAAATGATCCTGAAGCCAAAGAAGTTGAGATAGACGATGAAATTAAAACTTTAATAAAACTTACCAGGATTATTAATATAATTAATGATTGATAAAATTTGTTATCTTTAGCAAAAAATTTGGTTATGGCAGAAAAAACGAGATACTCAGATGCTGAGCTTGAAGAATTTAAACAAATAATTACAGATAAGCTCGAAAAAGCCAAACAAGATTATGAACTTCTGAAAAGTGCTATTACTCACAGTGAGAGTAACGACACAGAAGACACTTCTCCTACTTTCAAAGTGTTGGAAGAAGGAGCTGCTACATTATCTAAAGAAGAGGCGGGAAAGCTTGCGCAACGTCAGCAAAAGTTCATTCAGCATTTACAGGCTGCCATGATACGCATCGAAAACAAGACTTATGGAATTTGTAGGGAAACCGGCAAATTAATACCTAAGGAACGTTTACGGGCAGTGCCTCATGCAACTTTAAGCATAGATGTGAAGCAAAATCAACGATAGAACTTAACGTTTGACAATATTAAAAATGATTGAAGCCCTGTGTTTCAATCATTTTTTTTATTTTTGGGCAGCCTTAAGAAATAATACAACAGCATTAATTTTAACGATATTTTGTTGTTTCGTTAGTGTTGTAATAAAAACATAAAATTCATTTATAATGAAATTATCTATCAGTAAAAAAGCAATACTACTTGTTTTCACAGTATTATTTGTCGATCAGTTAGTAAAAATTCTTATTAAAACCCATATGGCAATGGGTGATAGTTTTCGGGTATTGGGTGATAAATTTTTAATTCATTTTACTGAAAATCCCGGAATGGCATTCGGAATGCAATTTGGAGGAGAAGCAGGAAAGTTAACATTAAGTATTTTCAGAATAATTGCTGTAATTGGAATTTGCTGGTATTTGATTCATCTAATCAAAACAAAAGTTAGTGGAGGATTAGTATTATGTTTTGCATTAATTCTTGCAGGAGCAATAGGAAATATACTAGACAGCGCTTTTTATGGATTAATTTTTAATAAGGGCATGACATTCAATCCTGCAATAAATGATTGGGTTCCTTATTATGGGGTTGCTGAATTCGGTAAACCAGGTTATGCAGGCTTTTTAAGCGGATGTGTTGTTGATATGCTTTATTTCCCCTTAATTCAAGGACACTATCCAAGTTGGTTACCCATTTGGGGAGGCCAGGAATTCTTGTTTTTCAGGCCGGTATTTAATATTGCAGATTCTTCGATAACCGTTGGGGTGTTTTTAATTCTGATCTTTCAAAAACGATTTTTTAAAGAAGAAAAGAAGGATGAGGAAATTAAAGAACCGGATGTAATAAAACCGGAAGAACAGAATTTACAAGAAATATAAGAATGAATTTAGTAATTGGAGGAACGGGATTAGTAGGGTCTCATCTTCTTCTGGAGTTGTTGAAACGTGGAGAAAAGGTGAAAGTTTTAAGGAGATCGTCCAGCAATATTAATCTGGTTTTAGAAACATTCCAATCTTATACTCCCCAAGCAGAAGAGCTATTTCAAGCCATTGAATGGATAGAAGGTGATATTTTGGACTTTCAGGCTATTGAATTGGCGTTGGAAAATGTTTCTCAAGTATACCATTGTGCTGCCATGGTTTCCTTCTCTCCCAAAAATAAATACCATATGCTTCGAACCAATGTGGAAGGAACAGCCAACATTGTAAATGCCTGCAAGCGTAAGCCAAATATTAAACTTTGTTTTGTCAGCTCTATTGCTGCTATTGGTTCAGCTGAGAATAATGAATTTATTACTGAAAACCATATGTGGAAACCTACTGAACATAGGTCTGTTTATTCAGTAAGCAAATTTAAATCGGAGATGGAGGTATGGCGAGGTATTGAAGAAGGTCTTAATGCTGTAATTGTTAATCCTTCGGTTATTATTGGTCCCGGAAATTGGGAAAAAAGCAGTGCGTCTTTTTTCCCTTTAATATCAAGGGGAATGAAATTTTATACCAATGGAGTAACCGGATTTGTTGATGTAAGGGATGTTGTAAAAATAATGGTTCAGTTAATGAAATCGGAAATTTCCGGAGAGCGTTTTATTGTCTCCTCAGAGAACCGTTCATTTCGAGAATTGTTTGCAACAATAGCTAAATATTTGAATGTTAAACCTCCTAAATATGAAGCAACGAGGTCAATACTATTAATAGGTTCATTTTTGGATAAAATCAGGAGTTGGATTACTTTCAGTCCTCGTAAAATATCGTCCGATACTATATCGGCAGCAATATGCAAAGATTGTTACAGTAATAGAAAGGTATCGGATAAGTTAAATTATTCGTTTATACCTTTCGAAACTATGATTCAGGAGTGTGCAGCAAAGTATTCAAAATAAAAAAGCCCTGTTTAAGGGCTTTTTTAATATATAGTCTTTCTTTATTTACTTAGCAGCCGGAGCTGGAGCAGCACCCGGACATTTTAAATTAGTCATTTGGGCTTTGGCAGGTGTTAGAAAAGGACCATATAAAGCATTTTTAAAGGTGGCACAAGCATTTGCATCGCCTTTACCAGCCAAGGCTACTGCTAATTCATAGTAAAATTTAGCTTTTGCTTCTGGAGTACCGGTTTCCATATCTAACCCTTTTTGAGCAGTGGTTGCACCATCAGCAAACTTTTTCTGCTTGTTATAAGTTAGAGCTAAATAATAGTATACATCTTTATCGTTTCCATATTTAAACGATGCATTTAAGGCAGTTATAGCATCGTCTAGCTTGGTTGTTTGACTTAATTTTGCTCCTGTGGAGCGAAAATAATCCAGCGCTAATTTGTTCGCCTGAGCAGTTTGAGTAGTATCAGCCTGGGATTTTGAAATAAACAAATCTATTGTTTCGGTAAACTTGTCAGCGTTATCCATTTTTTTGTAAACTAAAGCTTTATTAAACATCGCTTTAGTATATTCCGGATTTATGAAAAGAGCGCTATCAAAAGCTTTAATAGCATTTTCGTTATCGTTGTTTTTAAAATAGGCATTTCCTTGCGCAGCATAGGCAAAGACCATTAGTTTTTGAGCTTTTTCTTTGGTGCTTTCATTCCCATATTTTTCAGAGACTTTAATTACTTCTTTACCAGCTATTATCGATTCAGGGATTTTTTTATCTGTAGCATATAATTTATAAGCTTTTTGATAATATAAATCGGGTAAAACAGCAATGGCCTTATCTTTCAATTCAGTTGCCGAGTCTCCAACTTGTTCGCTCATCTGAATACTTTTTTCAAAAGCGGAGATAGCTCCCGGAATATCAGTTTTCATCAATCCTATAGCCTGATTATAAACTTCAATCACTTCATTTTTAGTTTGTGCGTTCAATCCAAAGCAGGACACGAATACAATGGCAATAAATCCGGTTAGTTTTTTTGATGTAGTCATATGCATTTGTCGTTTAAGTTTTCTCAATCAATTTAAGGTTGCTAAAAGAACAAATATATAAATATAAATGTTCTGACAAAGTACCGATTACAACAAAATTAAACTGCCGCTTGACAAAGCGGCAGTGAGAGTATATTTGAACAGAAAAGGCCTGTTTTTAAATAGGAATTTATTCAGTTCTATTCGCTGCAAATTTGTTATCGGGTTGTACAGTTTTTTTATGCCGTAATGGAGCAAAATATTGTTTCGATAGCCAAACTTTTACTTCCGAAGCTGCCTGGATCATATCGTTAACTATAGGCGCTGTCGCATCTTTTATTTCGTTAACGGTTGCTTCAATTTTAGTTTTATTTTCAGATATCCCAATATTTTTAGGCGAATCGGTTAAAAAATCGGAAATCTCACTGATGGTTTCTGTAGCCGTTTCATCAATAAATTGAGTTATTTCTTCTACTTGTTTTTCGATGCTGTTGTATTCAGTCGATTTTTGACCAAAAATGGAATTACCCGAGAAGAGTAGGAGAGTGACAAGTAATAATTTTATTGGAGAAAAAACTAATGGTTTCATTTTTTAGCATATTTGATTAGTTTGGTAGAACTATCATTAATTATGCCAAAAAAAGCATAACACAGAAAAATAAGGATTTAGTGCTAATTAAACCTACTTAAAATTGATTTTAGTTGCTCCATATTTAAACAGTTCCTGTTCGAATTCGGGCATTTTTAGATTTGCATAGAATTATTAACAGTATTTAAACTGAAAAATTCTTTACTTTTGAGTTTCAAAACATAATAAGATGTCGATTGCAGTTGAGAATGTGAATAAAACCTATGGAAAGCAGCAAGCTTTGAAAAATGTTTCGTTTTTGGTTAATCCAAATGAAATATTGGGTTTTATTGGTCCAAACGGCGCAGGTAAATCTACCATGATGAAAATAATTACCGGGTATTTACCAGCTGACGAAGGAAGAATTCTGATAAATGGCATGGATGTGAATGAGCATCAGCTTGAGATACGGAAATCGATCGGGTATTTGCCAGAAAGCAATCCATTGTATTTCGACATGTACATTAAAGAATATCTTGAATTTGTGGCAGGGATTTATAAATTAAAGAATAAGGATGCCCGAATTAAGGAAATGATCGCTCAAACCGGGCTGGAAGCCGAAAAGAATAAAAAAATTGGTGCTTTGTCCAAAGGATACAAACAAAGAGTTGGAATCGCTCAGGCGCTTATTCACGATCCTTCTGTCGTAATTCTTGATGAACCTACATCAGGTCTCGATCCCAACCAAATTCTTGAAATTCGAAATCTGATTTCACTCACAGGAAAATCAAAAACCATAATGCTTTCTACCCATATTATGCAGGAGGTAGAAGCTATATGTAACCGAATAATTATTATTAACAATGGCGAAATTATTGCAAATGACCAAACCGGGAATCTAGTTTCACAAGCTAATTCGTTGATAAATACTATTTCAGTAGAATTTGATCGCCCGGTTGATTTAGATAAACTGGAAACAATACAAGGGGTTACAAAATCGGCTTTTGTTAAGGGGAATACCTTTCTTTTGCAGAGTAATTCGGATACCGATATTCGAGGCAATATATTTCGTTTTGCCGTAGATAATGGAATTACAGTTTTATCGCAGCAAAAAATGGAGAAAAGCCTGGAGGAAGTTTTTCATGAATTGACTACAAGCCCCTCTGGATCAGGTATTCGGTAACGTTGATAAACAAATGCACTATCTTTTTTTTATGGTTAGGGTGCGGATTACAAATTCACACCAGCCAGATAGAAATTAGTTTTATTTTTCTTACGACTAACGACTAACTACTATTTCTTACTCCAATCAAAACCATCCTTTCGGTCTTTTACCTCAATACCCAATTGTAATAAGCGATTTCTAATCTGGTCGGACGCCGCAAAATCTTTTCTATTTTTAGCTTCAATGCGCATTTCGAGCACCATATTCACTAACCCATCTATGAGCTGAACATCCGTTTCAGAAGCAGTTTCGTCTTGCAACCCTAAAACTTCTCCCACAAAAGTTTTATATAGATTTTGAAGGTTTTCAAGTTCTTCCGGGCTAATAGATTCGTGGCCATCATTTACCGCATTTATAAGCCGAACACCATCAAATAAATGGGCTATTAAAATTGGGCTGTTGAGGTCATCGTTTATGGCCTCGTAGCATTTTACACGCAGGTTGGCAACATATTCGCCGCTAGTACCGGTAGCTTTAAGCTGAGACAAAGTTTTTATGGCAGCGAACAAGCGCTGCAATCCTTTTTCTGACGCCTGCAAAGCTTCATTCGAAAAATCGAGGGTACTGCGGTAATGTGCCTGAAGTATAAAAAACCTTATAGCCATTGGGCTATACGCTTTTTCAAGGCTCTTATGATTTCCGGTAAAGAATTCTTCGAGGGTTATAAAATTTCCTAACGATTTACCCATCTTCTGCCCGTTTACTGTAATCATATTATTATGAAGCCAGTAACGAACAGATTCTTTACCACTGGCTGCAACGGTTTGGGCAATTTCACATTCGTGGTGCGGAAATAACAAATCCATTCCACCTCCATGAATGTCAAACTCTTCTCCCAGATATTTGGAGCTCATGGCAGAACATTCGAGGTGCCACCCGGGAAAACCCTCACTCCACTTCGAAGGCCAGTGCATTAAATGTTCAGGACTAGCTTTTTTCCAGAGGGCAAAGTCAAAATTATTGCGTTTTTCTTGTTGCCCATCCAGCTCACGGGTAAAGCTTAAAAGGTCGTCAAGAACACGTCCCGAAAGCTTTCCGTAAGGATAATTTTCGTTGTATTTTTGAATATCGAAATACACAGAACCATTGCTTTCGTATGCATAGCCAGCTTCCAGGATTTTTTCGATCAGTTGAATTTGTTCAATAATATGTCCTGATGCCAAAGGCTCTATGCTTGGAGGAAGAACCAATAGTTTCTCCATGAAATGATGGTAGCGGTTGTTGTAATATTGAACCACTTCCATCGGTTCGATCTGTTCTAAGCGTGCTTTTTTGGCAATTTTATCTTCCCCTTCGTCGGCATCGTTTTCAAGATGCCCAACATCGGTAATATTTCGCACATAGCGCACTTTATATCCCAGGTGAGACAAATGGCGGAATACCAAATCGAACGTTATAGCCGACCGGGCATGTCCCAAATGTGGATCGCCATAAACGGTGGGGCCGCAAACATACATGCCAACAAAGGGAGAATGCAGCGGGACAAAAAGTTCTTTTTTGCGGGTCAGTGAATTGTATACCGTGAGCTGATGCTTCATGAACGAATATTTATGATTCGCAAACGTACATGAAATTTAGAAAAAGAACAAGGGCAAGGTAGTTTGAATAAATTATAGCCATGTAACAACCAGGCTTATAAACTCTTCAAGTGAATACCAATATTGCTTCAATAAATTATTTCCCCTTTCGGAAGTACAATCGGGACAGGAATTGATGATGGAACCAATTTGAATTTTGGGGTCAAGAATTTTTTTGTATGCTATATGGGTGCGCTTTGAATGAAAATCCAAACTGTAAATATTCAATGAATTTAGATGAATAGAATGTTTTTCAAGGTACGATCGAAATGCTTTGGCAGAGGCTAATGTTTTGTTACGTTTATAAAACAACGTGTCAATAGTAATAATTTGGCTATTTACCTTTTTTGTATTTTTTAGATATTGCTCAGTTTCTCGTGCATTTGAATCGAATAACCTAAAATTATGGTCTTCCTGATATGCTTTTAGATACACCAATTCACTTTCAGTAGCACTATAAGAAGTATTATTAATAATTATTTCTTTAACTACCAGGTTGATGTCTTCTGTTTGTGTAAGGACATCATTGTCAAAATAAAGATTAAGTAATTTGCCTTTTAATGCGGGAACGTTTACAGTGAAGCAAAATGTATCATAATCAGCTTTTACAAATGTTTGCCCCAAAATGGAATCTTTCACAGAAATATAAAAATGAGCAAATTGTCCTTTTGCTAGAGTCCCTTTTGCAATAATTTTAATAGTTTTAATAGTGTCCTCAGAAATTTTTTGGTTTTTATCATCAATAAATAAAAAACCTTCAGTTGGCAGCCATAATTCTTCAGACGCTGGCTCTGCATTAATTCGATTAATTTCTTTCTCAATATTCTCCCAATTCGTTTTTTGTTTAATTCCGACAATAAAAATTGTATCATATTTTTTTATATCAAAAGGGAGTTTATCCAAAGTAAAAGAAGGCAGCCAGCCCTCAATCAGCAATATTTTAGAGTTTACCGGTTTTTCATAAATGAATAACCCTGATTTCATTAGAAATAATGGGAATGAAGCAATTATTATGGAAAATGATAATATATAAAGCTTTTTAATCATTTTATGGTATTTTTGAAATGCAAATGTAGCAGTATTTTAAAGTTCAACATTTATTCAAGAGTCGAAAGCTGAAATAGTTTTACATTCATAAATGCAACCGAATGAAAGTAAATATTAAGCTTGTAACTATAGAGGGACCAAGCACTGCTAATGATCAAAAAAACTACTGTAAATAATATTGGTAAATGGTAACTGCTGCTCCAATAGAAATGAAAAATGGTAACTATGATCCTTCCTAAACTGGGTTAAAGAAGAGTAAAACAATCGGCTTAAAGTGTTAACTAAAAATTTTAATGAAAGTGAGTTAATTGTTAAATCATTTTTACCTAAATAGCATCGGATTTTAACAGATTAATAATGGATCTTTTTTTAAATAAACCAATTGCTTTTTCTGCTATGGCTAAGCCAATTGGCTCTGTATGCAACCTCAATTGCACCTACTGTTATTATCTTGAAAAGCAAAAATTATATACTGACAAGTCTAATTTCAAGATGAACGACGAAGTACTCGAAACGTTCATTCGTCAATACATTGAAGCTCAGCAAGTGCCAACAGTAAATTTTGTATGGCAGGGAGGGGAGCCGAGTTTATTAGGCCTCGATTATTTCAAAAAAGTTATAGAGCTGCAACAAAAACATGCCGGGAAAAAGCTAATAGAAAATGCTTTTCAAACAAACGGAACAAGGCTGGATGATGAATGGTGCCGTTTTTTCAAACAGCATAATTTTTTGGTAGGGATATCAATTGATGGCCCTGAAAAGATACATAACCAATACCGGGTATATAAAAACGGGCAGCCTACGTTTTCGGATGTGATGAGCGGGATAGATTTACTTCGGAAACATCAGGTTGATTTTAATACACTTTCGGTTGTTCAACGTTTCAATTCCATTAAGCCACTCGAAGTATATCATTTTTTAAAGGAGATTGGAAGCGGGTTTATGCAATTTTTGCCCATTGTTGAAAGGGAGTCCATTTCAAAATCTCCTGATGCTTTAACGTTAGTGCATGCAAATAGTAATGTAGATGCCAAGGTTACAGATTGGTCGGTGATACCGGAAGATTATGGGCGATTTCTTATTTCAATTTTCGATGAATGGGTACGAAACGACGTCGGACGTTACTATGTTCAAATGTTTGACGTTGCTTTGGCAAATTGGGTTGGCGAACGGCCTGGGTTATGTGTTTTCGATGAAACCTGCGGAAATGCTGTTGTAATAGAGCACAATGGAGATATCTATTCGTGCGACCATTTTGTTTATCCCGAATTTCTGCTTGGGAATATTAAAGAAAATCCCCTGACAGAAATGCTTAAAAGCGATGAACAATACCATTTTGGGACTCAAAAGTTAGAAGCATTACCTCAGTTTTGTATCGATTGCGATTATCGGTTTGCTTGTCATGGCGAATGCCCCAAACACCGGTTTGATATCGCTCCCGATGGTGAATTCGGACTGAATTACCTCTGCAAAGCCTATAAAATGTTTTTTGCGCATGTGCATCCTTATATGCAATACATGGGCGATGAACTTTCAAAAAAACGTCCCCCGGCAAATGTAATGCAATGGGCAAAAAGGTTGGATGATCGTAAAGCAGGAATTGTTCCGACTCAAAAAAAGGTAATTGGACGAAATGATCCTTGTCTTTGTGGAAGTGGAAAAAAGTTTAAGCACTGTTGTTTTGCCAGGTTCAATTTGTAATAAAAGGAAATTAAATTTTCCAAAAAAAAGCCTCTGAGAATGGATATTCCGGAGGCTTTTTTTATTGTTTTCTTAATAAAGGAATGAATTGTTTTCAATGAAATATCCCCTAAAGTTTAATTGTAATGATTTTAAATTACAATTAAAATACTTAAAAAACGTAATATAATAATTTTAGGAATTAAATTTGTAGGGGGTAAAATATATTAATACATATTAAATATATTTTGTTATTTAAAATATAAGGGGTATGTCGGAAGTATGCAAAAAAACAGGAGGGGATTGTTATGGTGTTCGGGAGTTGAAACTTCTTTTTGAGATTAGTACCCTATTAAATAAGGTAAAACGTGATCTAAAAAGCAACCTCGATCCGGTAATTGAACTATTGGCGGATTATCTGGATGCCGAAAAAGTAATTTTGACCATATTAAATCGAGAAAACAATAAAATTTCTATTGAAGTTGCTTTTGGTCTCTCGGATGAAGAACGAAACAGAGGAACTTATAAAATTGGAGAAGGGATCATTGGAAAAGTTGTTGCAACAGGAAAAGCCGAAGTCATTCCAAAAGTGTTGGAAGAAGAAAAATACCTGAATAAAACTGGTACAAAACTCGAAGGCGATGTTTCTTTTATTTGTGTTCCAATCCGCGAAGAAAATGAAGTAGTGGGGACACTAAGTATTCATCGCATTTATAATCAACATATCACCATTGCCGAAGATGCCCGCATACTTTCCATTGTTGGATCTATGGTAGCTCAGGCAGTGCGCACACGGCAGGAAATTGCCGAAGAAATAAATCAATTGCAGGACGAAAACACGAAACTGCATTACGAACTGAAAGAGCGTATTAAACCATCCAATATTGTTGGAAACTCCGGAAAGCTTCAATCGGTTTTCGATATGATAGAATTGGTAGCCCCTACAAATGCCACTGTTCTTATCCGTGGCGAGAGTGGAGTGGGGAAGGAGCTCATTGCCGATGCCATTCATTTTAACAGTACACGCAAAAATAAGGCTTTCGTGAAGGTGAATTGTGCTGCGCTGCCCGAAAGTTTAATTGAAAGTGAATTGTTCGGACATGAAAAGGGAGCGTTCACGGGAGCTTCTTTTATGCGGAAAGGTCGCTTTGAAGCTGCCGAAGGAGGAACCATTTTCCTGGATGAGATTGGCGATTTACCAGCATCCACACAGGTAAAATTGTTACGTATATTACAAGAACGGGAGTTTGAGCGCTTGGGTAGCACAAAGCCCATTAAAATAAATGTACGCATTGTGTGTGCCACAAACCGCAATCTGGAAGAATTGATTGAAAAGAACCAGTTCCGTGAAGATCTATTTTACTGCATCAATGTCTTTCCTCTGTACGTTCCGCCATTGCGCGAACGGATAAACGATATCCCGGGGTTGGCCGACCATTTCATTGCCAAGTTCAATAAAAACAATCACAAAAAAATCAAGCGTATCTCCTCTTCAGCCATTGATATGTTAATGGTTTACCATTGGCCGGGTAATATCCGTGAACTGGAGAATTGCATGGAAAGGGCCTGTATTCTTAGTGTCGATAGCGTAATCCGGTCGAGTAGCTTACCACCTACCCTTCAAACGGCTATTTCTTCAAAAACCAAATCCTCAGGCACATTGGAGGCAATGGTCGAACGGGTCGAAAAACAAATGATACTTGAAACATTGCTATCTACCAAAGGCAATCTTTTAAAAGCAGCTGAATTATTGGGTATCACCGAACGGATAATGGGATTGAGGATTAAGAAATATGAGATTGACCCAAAACGTTTTAAAAAAGCTTCCAAAATCTCGGACTGACAATCATTTATCTTCTCATTCCTATCTCTCACAATTAATTCTATTGACTAAATATTGCGGAAGATTAGGGAGAGTTTATTATATGCGCTAATTATAAATGAAGTATTAAGTAATAGCGACAACACATTTTAAAAATACTCTACCTATTAACAATATCAATTCTTTCGTTTATATCCCTTTTTGAAGTATTCATTCTCTCTGTGAATTATTTAACCAGGATTGCGGCTATGGTTTATTAAAAGTTTTCTTTTGTATACAATAATTTTTAAAAATATCAGAAGTTACTATTTTCAAAATAAGCCCTCATATTTAGTAGAAATCTTTTCATACAGGTTTGCGTTTTTTAAATGTAAGGATTTATTAAGACCTTAACATTAGAATTTTTCTCTTTAAAAGAACATTTTATTGTTTGTTACCAATATTATCTAAAAGAATTTTATTATGTTTGCCAATGCCTTCTGCTACTACTTAATCCAATATCAATGAATAAGATAATTACAACAATTGTATGGATATTCCTATGTTTTGGAATAACTAAAGGGCAAACTATTCTAGCTGATAAGTTAGAGGTGTCAGGTACATGGACAAAAATAAATTCCCCTTATATTATAAATGGGTTGGTAACAGTTCCACAGGAAAGTACGTTAATAATAGAACCTGGTGTTGTAGTTCAGTTTAAAACCGGAATCGATTATAATTATAATGACAATTTAGGCGATGTTGGAATATTATTGATAAAAGGTAAATTAATAGCAGAAGGGACATATGACCAGAAAATTACATTTACCCGCAACGGGAGTACCGGTAATTGGGGAAGCATTGCATTTGCAGAAATGGCAAAGCTGTCCTCAATAAAATATTGTAGAATTGAATATGCCAACCAGGTTCAATCTTTACAAAATCAATCATATGGCGGTGCAATCTCCATGATAAATCCAGGAGTTAAGGTACTTAATACAGAGGTATTGAATAATTTATACACTGGTATTTTTAGCTCGAATTCGAATCCCACCATAAAAAACTGTATTATAGCCAAAAACAGTCAAAGTGGGATAAATATTAATAGTATCTTTAATTATAAGGACACAATAGCCATTGCAAACAATACAGTTGTAGAAAATAAGGCTACGGGATTTATTTGTTGGAATGCCACTACAAAAGTGATAAATAATATATTTTGGAAAAACAAGCAATCTTTTGATATAGTAAATAATAAATCTTTTATTTCGAATTGTTTAGTACAGGAGGATGCTTTTACTTATTGGACCCTTATCACTCAAACGGGGATGATTTATAATGTGGATCCTAAATTAAAGGATGATTATAGTCTGCAATTTTATTCTCCATGTATAAATAATGGTTCAGCCGACACGTCAAGGTTAAGCCTGGGACAAGAGGATATTTTAGGAAATAATCGTTTAAATATCAATCGGATAGATATTGGATCGGTGGAAGCCAATGTTACCAATTATATAAATATAACCTCTCCTGGAGGAAAAGAAGGATTTTTAGGAGGCAGAGAAATTGCTATTCGTTGGCACAGCAATACTACCAACATAAAACTGGAATATACCCAAAACAATGGGAGTACATGGAACAAAATAACCGATAGCACGCCCAACGATGGATTATACTCCTGGATTGTACCTTCTATTGAAAGTACAGCTTTTAATATTCGGGCATCGGATGCATCAAATATTTCGTTATCTGATGTTTGTGATCATAATTTACGGATTTTTACTTCAACTATTCCAGATAGTACAATTTTATCAGGCCGATTAACTCTTGACCACTCTCCCTATTATGTAAACGGATTGGCAATTGTACTTCCCAAAGATTCTTTAATAATAGAGCCGGGTGTTGAGCTCAGGTTTAAAACCGGAATCGATTATAATTATAATGACAATTTAGGCGATGTTGGAATATTATTGATAAAAGGTAAATTATTAGCAGAAGGGACATATGACCAGAAAATTACATTTACCCGCAACGGGAGTACCGGTAATTGGGGATGCATTGCATTTGCAGAAATGGCAAAACTGTCCTCAATAAAATATTGTAGAATTGAATATGCCAACCAGGTTCAATCTTTGCAAAATCAATCATACAGCGGTGCAATTTCCATGATAAATCCAGGAGTTAAGGTACTTAATACAGAGGTATTGAATAATTTATACACAGGTATTTTTAGCTCGAATTCGAATCCCACCATAAAAAACTGTATTATAGCCAAAAACAGTCAAAGTGGGATAAATATTAATAGTATCTTTAATTATAAGGACACCATAATTATTCAGAATAATACAATTGTTGACAATCGTTCTACCGGATTTACATGCTGGAATGCAACATCAAAGCTATCAAATAATATTTTTTGGGGGAATCAGCAAACTTTCTATGTAGCTAATAACAGGGCATACTTATATAATAATTTATTTCCAGAAGAAACATTTTCAAATTGGGCTTTAACTATGAAAACTGGAAACATATTTAACTTTAACCCTCAATTTGTAGATGCAAAAAACCAAAACTATCACTTAAGAGCAACTTCTCCTTGCATTGACTCGGGCGACCCAACCTCCATATTTACGAATGAGCCTTCAGATAATGGAGGTAGAATTAATATGGGATCTTATGGAAATACTAACGAAGCTACTACTTCAGAATATTTCCCTACAATAACATATCTCTCTATTCGAAAAGGACGAATGTTTGGAAGTGACACCTTAATTATTAAAGGAAGAAATTTCCTTTCTACAAGAGGAAACGGAAAAGTTACTTTTTTTGCTACTGAGGCTAAAAAGTATTTAATCTGGAATAGCGATAGCATTGTATGTATAACTCCTTCTCATAATACTGGCGCATTTGATGTTTACATTTTAAATAACAATAATAAAAAAGGTTTTGGGGTGAAAAGTTTTACCTTTTCACCCCCTTTAATTAATCAGGTTAAACCTGTTTATACAAATATTGCTGGAAATAGCACCATTACTTTTACTGGGAAATTATTTGGAAGGAACCAAAGCGGCGCAAAACTTTTATTCGAAGACCTCGAATCAAAATCCTATTCAAAATGGAACGATACTATCGTTGTTGTATCTTGCCCAACTCATTCAAAGGGATTGGTTGATTTAGTATTTAGCATCGACGATACTGTTAAATATAGTTATAAAAATTCGTTTTTATACACTGATGAAGCAATACAGGAATTATGCGGAACTATTCCAGATACCTTAAAAAGATCAAAAACATATTTAATTACATGTTCGATTACAATTCCCAAAACTCAGAAATTACTTATCGAACCTGGTGTTGTTATTATGATTCAGCATTCTCCAGATAATGAGATTTTTATTAAAGCAGATGGTGTCATTTCTGCCATTGGTAAGGAAAATGAGCCTATAAATTTTATCTCAATTCCTCAATATGGAGGTTATTGGAAAGGACTTATTCTAAACAACAATGCCGATTTTAGTTATTGCTCAATACAAGATGCTCAGAATGGCATTCTTCATAACGATGGTAAATTAATTATAACTAATTCAGAATTTTCAGCCAATTCAATCACTGGATTAAAGTTAAATGGTGATGAATCTTATATAAATGCCAAAATCCAAAATACGCTTTTTAAAGGGAATAGTCTTGGTTTGTATGCATATGCCGATTGTAATAATTCTTCGGGGGACGTTGATTTAACCATCGTAGGATCAACTTTTACAGAAAATTCTGAAGGAGCAATTTCTATGTATTCAACAGGTTCAACTTCAGGTTATCGTGTTTCGTATTCTGAAAGTTCCTCTATAAATTTGAAACTACAGAACTCCATTATTTCAGATAATGGGGGGAATGCCATTAAACTAGAATCTTTTGGTTATATAGATGATGATTATATCCCCAATGCACATAGGTATGGTCATGTAAACCTAACATCCGAAAACAGCTTAATTTTTAAAAACGAAAAGGGAATTTATGTAAATAGGAGAAACATTACCAATTGTTCAGCCTATCTTAAGCTTTATAATACAAATTTTTACAAAAATAACTCTACCATCGACATGAATGCCGATAAGGTTTTTGTGTATAACAGTAATCTTTGGGATAATAATGTTTCTTCATCTTTTACTGGAGATTGCGATAGCTTAATTGTTAAAAACTCGAATTTAAATAGCTTGAATAATTTACCCCTAAGCGACAATAACATATCGACCAATCCAATGTTTGTTTCTGCTGACAATAGTGATTTTCACCTAATGCCAAATTCTCCTTTCATTGATAATGGAGTGAATGAATTTGCTTTAGCAGCAACTGACTATGATGGGAAAGCCAGAATTTTAGATGGCGATGGAAATTCTGTTTCAACGGTTGATATAGGTGCTTTTGAATCAGGTATTGCCACCTTAACGGTTACTCCAATAAGTCGAACTGTAGAAGCATCATCCGGATCCACTAACTTTGCTGTTACTGCAAATTATATCTGGACAGTAACTGAAGATGAAGATTGGTTAACAGCAACCAAAACAAATGCATCAACTTTAAGTGTAAATTATAATCAAAACCTAGGTACAAATCAACGAACTGCAACCATAAATATTCCAGGAGTGGTTAGTGGTTTACATAACATTTCGTTAATTCAAAATGGGGCCTCTCCATATATAACGATAACTCCATCCTCCAAAACAGTTAGTTCGGGGGCAGGAACCTCAACTTTTTTAGTTAGTTCGAATGTAGTTTGGACTGCTACTGAAAATTCTGATTGGATTACTGTTGTGAAAACAAATGCTACAACCCTCTCAGTTACATATTCTGGTAATACAAATGGGGTATCGAGGTCAGAAAGCATCACTATTTCAGGTCCTGGAGCCACTAATCAAACGGTGACATTAATACAAAACAATGCAACCCCTACACTAAGTGTTTCTCCTACTTCAAAAACAGTAAGCGCTACTAAGGGAACCGCCACTTTTACCGTTGCCTCAAATATTGACTGGATCCTTAATGAAAATTGTGATTGGTTAAGTGCAGTAAAAACTAACTCAACCACCCTAACAATTACTTACGATTCTAATATTAGCGTTAATTCTCGAACTGCGAATATTACTTTATCAGGAACCGGAGTTACCTCTAAAAACATTTCATTTATTCAAAACGGAGCTACTCCATATATAAATACTACTCCAGCCTTCAGAGATGTTTCTTCAGAATTTGGTACAACTTCAATTTCGATTGATTCTAATATAAGTTGGAGTATAAGCGAAAATGCTTCTTGGATAGTAACATCAAAAACAGATGCCAATACACTTGCTATTAATTATGATGAGAATACTGCTGCAAATTCCCGGTCTGCCATTATAACCATTTCTGGTTCTGGAGTAACATCAAAAACTGTTACTATTAATCAAAATGGAGCAGGTTTAAAACTTGAAGTTTCTCCTAATTCAAAAACTGTAAATTCATCATCAGGAACTATTGTACTTAATGTTGATTCAAATATTGATTGGCAATTTAATAAAACTGCAATCTGGTTTAGTGTTGTTAAAACGGATGCTTCAACTGCAACAGTTACATATGACGAAAATATAAATACTTCCACTCGTTCCGCTGATATTACATTTACTGGAAACGGTGTTACATCTAAAACAATTACTTTAAATCAAAATGGAGCTGGAACATACTTACAAATTGCACCAATCCTAAAGAATGTGAATACTACTTCAGGGACAACAACTTTCGAAGTTAATTCAAATATTGACTGGAGTCTTAGTGAAGATGCGGAATGGCTTACAGCTATAAAGACCGATGCAGCTACTATTACAGTTCATTATGACGAAAATATTGCTATAAATTCAAGATCAGCAAATATTAAAGTTGAGGGTACAGGAATTGTTACCCAAATAATTGTTGTTACACAAGAGGGCAATGCACCAATCTTAAATGTATCACCATTGGATACAATAGTATCTTCGGAAGCTGGGATTATAATATATTCTGTTTCATCTAACACTAATTGGGAGATTGACGAAAGTATTGATTGGATAAAAACAGAAAAAACTAATGAAACAACCTTTACTGTTGCATTAACGAAAAATACTGATCAGCAAGACAGAACTGCCTCAATAACTGTCAAAGCCGGCCAGACAAGTTCAAAAACTCTAAAAATTACGCAAAAGAGTAGTTTGCCCAATGAGATTTTGGATTTAACTAGATCGGGCATCATAGTATATCCTGTTCCCACAAAAGGTAAGCTATTTTTTAAATTCGCGTCACTTCATAAATCTGACATTATCATTTCTATTAATGATGTTATAGGAAATGAGGTTTATATTAAACGTTATACTTCAGTTGATGAAATTGAAAGTATAGATATATCTAGTTTGGGGAGCGGTGTATATCTTGTGGTCGTAAATTCTCCTAATTATAAAGAAATATTTAGAATTCTTAAAGAATGAAAAACTATCTGATTTGAGTATCTTGTAAAGATTAGCTGTAAATTAAGAGATTATACAACAACGGGAGTTTAAGCAGCACAAAGCCCATAAAAATAAACGTGCGCATTGTGTGTGCGACTAACCGTAATTTGGAAGAATTGATTGAAAAGAACCAGTTCCGTGAAGATCTATTTTACCGCATCAATGTCTTTCCTCTGTATGTTCCTCCCTTACGCGAACGGATCAACGATATCCCAGGGTTGGCCGACCAATTCATTGCCAAATTCAATAAAAACAATCACAAAAAAATCAAACGGATCTCTTCCTCGGCTATCGATATGTTAATGGTTTACCATTGGCCTGGTAATATCCGTGAACTGGAGAATTGCATGGAAAGGGCTTGCATTCTTAGTGTCGATAGCGTCATCCGGTCGAGCAGCTTACCACCTACCCTTCAAACAGCTATTTCCTCAAAAACCAAATCTTCGGGAACGCTTGAAGCAATGGTCGAACGGGTCGAAAAACAAATGATACTTGAAACATTGCTTTCTACAAAAGGCAATCTTTTAAAAGCAGCTGAATTATTGGGTATTACCGAACGGATAATGGGGTTGCGGATTAAGAAATACGAGATTGACCCCAAACGGTTTAAAAAGGCCTTAAAAAGTGCAGAGGGGCAATTACCTGAAAGCTAGACGTTATATTATAGCAATTCGCAATTGCCTTTGCTGCCATATATATTGCATCCCAGCAATTAGAAAGTTGCTTCCTTAGTTTTTTAAATATTGAAATCATTGTTTTTCCGAAAATTGCTTTTATACATTTTCCTAACGGTGTTTTTATCCTTTAATTTGCTTTTTGGTTTTAGCCGGTAACAACCGATTTGCCGGTTTTGGCTTCCAGCTCAATTCGGGCATTTTTGGCAACAGCGCCACCCTTTTTGCTTGCTTTGGCGTTTTGTGGTAAGCCCTAGGCTTTGTCTGATTCGGCAATTTGGCGGGTGGATAATTTGGCCAAAGCAGTAAAAATTAACTCGGCTTCGCTCATGTGGTCGCGGAGATTTTGTGTTTTTAATCCTTTTAAGTTCTTATGTTTTTGCACGGTTAAGCCAGTCCATTCCTGATGAATTATATTGGTAAGCAATGCAAATTCGTCTTGTTCCTTTATTCCGGCATCTTTCCAATAATCGGTAAGTTTATTGCGGGTTTCCTGCCCGGTCATGCGTTGTTGTATCCACTTTTCGCTGCGTCCGATTTTTTGCCAGTTTTCGCGGGCTCGTTCTATGCTTTGGGCAGGGTCGTTAATTTCCTGTATGCGCTCGTAGCCTACCTTTGCCAACCATTGTTTAAAAGGATCGGCTTTAGGCGAAGGTATAGATTGAATAATACTTAACAGCGAGCGGGTATCGGCCATATCGGTTTCGCGCATTTTACCATCGATGGCTTTTATTTTGAACTATCGACAATTTGTCGACAGTTCAAGTCCATCGTCCAATTGAACCCTTAATTTCATTTTATACCAATAGTCGCGAGGGTTGACGCTATCCGTTAATATTTCTACAACATCAATGATAGAAAAAAACCACTGTTCCGAGGGTTCGTCCCAATGTGTGCGCACCCTGCGATTTTCAAACAATTTAATGCTGTTTTCCATAATGCAATAATTAGGTTTATGCTGTTTGCCTTTTTTTTACTCAACCTTCAATTTCGGCAACCCTTTCACAATCTCTACCGTTTCGACACTTACACGGATAATGCTCAACGACAAATCTAATATATAGCGTGGGTTGCCTGTGTTGTGGAAGTATATTTTAGCATGGGTCGTTTGATTCGTATTTTATTGAAGTTTTCTTTTTTTTAGCTGTTTTTCGAGTTCTTCCATATCGTTTTGGTCAGCTTTAAGGGCTTCAAAAGTTTTACGTTTGTTGTTAAATTCGTTGTATGTACTTTCTACTAATTGTTCCATTTGTGCATTACTTACTGTTCCGGTATTTGACAGTATTTTTTTATCGCTAAGGGTTAAAATACGGTCTACGTTTTCTTTCCAAAAGCTTATTGTAATATCAATCCGTTCTTTGGCGCGCAGTTCGGCAGTTTCGAGGAAAATAACCACCAAGCGGTTAAGCGTGTCTATTTCATTTTCGGTTAAATAGTTTTTTGCAATAAAAATATCTTGTTTGCGAACGATATTGCCTTTCCACGAGGTTAGCGCCATATTAGGCTCATTGGCGTTGGCGCGGTTTACAATTATTTCGGCAGCTGTTTTTCCTGTTACGGCATACAATAGTTTGTTTTGGGTTTCGGCAAAAAACATTTGGGTAGCTTTGTCGGTAGGGTCGTAATCGCTGCTAATGGCAAATAGTTCGCGTACTTTTTGGTAAAATCGTTTTTCCGATGCTCGTATATCGCGAATGCGCTCAAGCAGTTCGTCGAAATAATCGGGACGACCATCGGGGTTTTTAAGTCGTTGGTCGTCCATAGCAAAACCTTTTACCATGTATTCCTTAAGGGTGTTGTTTGCCCATATCCTAAATTGTGTACCGCGCTTGCTTCGTACCCTGAAACCAATAGCCAGTATCATATCGAGCGAATAAAAAGTAACATTGTACTCTTTACCATCGGCGGCAGTTGTAAAGTAATTCTTTACAACTGAATTCTCGACTAACTCTTTATCTTTCAAAATACTGGCTATATGTTGGCCAATGTTTTGTTTAGAGGTGTCAAAAAGTTCGGCCAATTGGTTTTGGTTCATCCAAACGGTACCATCTTTGGCATAAAGCGACACATTTGCCTTGCCATCAGGGGTATGGTAAATAATGATGTTTTTATTTTCGTTCTCGTTCTGCATTTTTTTACATATTTCATTCAAATCTTAATTTCGGCAACCCCTTCACAATCTCCACCGTTTCGACACTAACTCGGATAATACTCAATAGCAAATCTAAAATATAACGTGGGTTGCCTACTTCTATAGCCCAATCGTTGGGGTCGTTTTTGATTCCACTGTCTTTGTGGATAGTTACCTGGTAGCGTTCCATAATCCATTCGATGGCACTTTTGCCATTTACTATGTATTCGTAGGCTTCGGCAGGTATGTTTTCTATGGTTATTTGGCTGTTGTAAATAATTCGGCTTTTATCGTCCTTGCTTGGGAAGCGCATTTTATCGACTTTGTAAATACTGGCTGTGGTTTCGACAGGCTCAACCACCTTAACGACATCGGCAGGCTTCACAGTTTCGTAATTCAAATGCAAATCAGCAAGTTTGCGCCCTGCTTTGCTTAATGCCCAAAAGTCCTTTACGTCGTCGACCAACGGAATACGGGGCAACATTTTTTTAAGGTCGCTGGCAAAAGCGGTGCGGTATTCGGGACTGTGCAAAAAGCCATACACGTAATAAAATATATCTTCTTTCGATACGTTTTTGCCATATTGTTTTTTAGCTCTATCTAAAATAAAGTCACTAACGCCATCACGACGAATATAGTCAGAATCGCTTTCTCCTGAATCAAATAATGATTTTTGCTCCTTCTTGTGTTCTTCATAAACATAAAGAGGAAAACATTGCGCACCAGCATCAAGAATATTTAGGTCAGGTATTATATTTGTAATAATAGTAGAGGATTCTTTATTACCACCTAACCCTGAAACGCAAATTACAATATTATCTAAATGAGGATTAGGGAAAAGTTTTGGGATTTGATAAACCATTTCATTTAGAGCACGAGAAAAATAAAGTATTTGTTTAAAAAAAGGACGGTATGAGCTTGTAACTAATTCTCCTGATTTAAAATCGTGATATTTTCCTTTTTCTGCATCCCACTCTAAAGCTCTTGTCCAACTTATTTTTAATGAATCATATGAAATAAACTGTTTAATATTTAAATCAGAATTATTGAGTTTAGTCTTTAAATATAAAGTAGTTTGCTCATTATAAAAATCAAGCAGTTCGTTAATCTTTATTTCTAATTTAGATTTAGATGAATTATAACACCAAGCATCTCTTTGCGTTTTTAAACCGTTTGAGTAAAAAGGCACGAAAAAAGTTTGTAAGTTTTGTTTGTTTTCTTTATCACCAAGCGGAATAAATGTTTGAAAGGAATCATTACGAAGACTAATCCAATCTCCATGATGATTTGGAACAATTGTTTGCCAAACCATTTTTGAACTTTCAATAGATGCAAATTCACTTATAATATGTAGTTTTTCTTCACGAGAAAGATAATCTCCTATATTGCAATAGTATATATTAGATTTTGAAGAATTTGTGTCAGGCTTTTTTACTAATAAAGTTATTGAAATTGCTGAACGAGAACCAGAACCAAAAACGTTCCCTGCTTCCTTTTTACGATATTCACCTTGACCGTGTGCATCGCCTCTCAAATCAAAAACATAAATAGATGAAAATTCCTTTTCAAGACACTTTCTAAAACCTTGCATTGAATTGTTTGTAATCCAACCACCATCAGAAATAAAGGAAATAATACCTCCATTAATATCTAATCGGTCTGTTGACCAGCGAAATGCTTTTATATAAGAGTTATAAAGTGAATTTTTATTGTTTGCATTCGTTTCAGCTGCATAAGTTGAAGTAATTCGAGAATCTAACTTTAAATACTTTTGATTTTGAGCATTATCATTTGCAGATTTCTGACCAAATGAATAAGGCGGATTACCCATAATTACTCTCAAAGGTGCTTTCTTCTGTGCAGCCACCCTATTGGAGTTTTGAGGGAACATTTCAGAAAATAACTTTTCACTTTCGTCGGTTTCGCCCAATTGAAAGGTGTCGGTAAGTACAATACCATCGAAAGGCGTGTATTTGGCTTTTCCAATACCATCGTCGGGGTCGGGAGTCTGGTCGTGGTAAGCGTTTTCGATGTTAATGGCTGCAATGTAATAGGCAAGCAATACAATTTCGTTGGCGTGTAGCTCGTGACGGTATTTGCGTTCGAGGTCTTGGAGTTCAATAAGTCCACTTTGAAGTAAGCGGGTAACGAATGTGCCTGTGCCTGTAAAAGGGTCGAGCAAATGAATGTTTTCGTCGGAAATGCTTCTGCCAAATTCCTTTTGCAGAATGTAATTGACGGAATGAATGATAAAATCGACAACCTCGACAGGAGTGTAGACAATACCCAGTTTTTCGACCATTTTTGGGAAAGCCGTTTTGAAAAACTTGTCGTACAATTCAATAATTATACGTTGTTTGCCTTCGGCATTATCAATACCTGCTGCACGAGATTTTACCGATTCGTAGAACTTTTGGAGAATCTCGGAATCTTTCTCGATTGCCCCTGCTTCCAACAAATCGAGCATAGATTGAATAGAAACCGAAATAGGATTGTTCTTTACAAACGAATATCCTTCGAACAATGCCTCGAACACAGGCTTTGTAACAATATGCTGCGAAAGCATTTCAATGGCTTCGCTCTCGCTAATTGATGGGTTAATGTTTTTTTGCAAACCCGAAAGAAATTCGGCAAATGCTTTGCGGTGTGGTTCGTCGTCGTGTATGAGTCGTGTAATGCGCTCGATGTAACGTTCGGCAATTTTGGCAACGTCTTTCGCCCATTCTTCCCAATAACGGCGGTCGCCCACTTTATTGACCATACGGGCAAACACCACATTTTGCAGTTGCTCAAATTGTATGGCAAGTTGTTCGCCAATGGTTTTAGTTTTACCATATTCGGCTTGGGGTTCGGCAACAAATGGTGTGCCGTCGGTATCGAAAGTATATTCGGGGCGACCTACCAAAATATTGTCGGGCTTTTTGCGATTGAGTTCTATTTTATTTACCGTGGCATTGAAGCGGTCGTCGTGCGCACGAAGTGCATTGAGGACAGTCCACACTACCTTGTAGCGTTCGTTGTCGTTTAGGGCAACATCGGCTTCAATGTCGGCAGGCACCACTACAGGGATAATAATATAACCGTATTTCTTGCCTGGCGATTTGCGCATTACACGGCCAACAGATTGCACCACATCCACCTGCGAGTTACGTGCCGAAAGAAACAAAACAGCATCTAACGAAGGAACATCGACACCCTCGCTCAAACAACGTACATTGGTAAGAATACGACATTCGTTATTTTCAATATCTTCTTTAAGCCAGCCCAGCAATTCGTCGCGTTGGGGTGCGCTCATGGTGCCGTCAATATGATTTGATGCTGTGGTTACCATTTGTTCCTGTTTCTCGGCAGGGAGCGAACCTAAATAGGCTTCGGTAGAGGTGTTGAATGTAGTTGTGATTTTTTTCGATATGGCAATGCTTTGGCAAAATGCCACGGCACGTCTCATGGGTTCAGGGTCGGTGGCTTTGATAATACCTTCGTCGCCCAGTATTTGTTTTGATAGTGCGTTGATACAGCCAATGAGCTTTGAAGCATCATCGGTATTTATTTCGCTGTCTTTACTCGTAATGATATTTTGAACAGCGGGCGGAATGTCTTTTTCATTTAAGGTTAGAATTAGAACCTTATAATCGGTAAGCAAGCCCTTTTCAACAGCTTCGCCAAAACCGATACGGTATATTTCTTCGCCATACATTGAAATGTCGTCCATGGAACAAAGTACGGCTTCTGCTTGTGCAGCTTTGCTTTTAACATTATCGTCGTACAAACGAGGTGTGGCGGTCATGTACAGGCGTTTCTTTGCTTTTAGAAAATCCTTCTCGTGGACTTTTGTAAAAGCCGATTCGTCTTCGTTCGACAAGGTAACACCAGTTGTACGGTGAGCTTCGTCGCAAATAATTAAATCGAATACTCCAAAACCGTTATTGGCATTAATCAATTCTTTTTGTGCACGGGCAATTACTTCAATGGATTGATAAGTTGAGAAAACAACAGTCATTCCCTCTTTGCCATTTTTTTTAATATGGTTGAATTGATTGAGAATGTCCTTAGTATTAGTAGAAGCTGGCAATGCCAAATCGACCACACTGAAACTGTCGGAATCTTCGTTCCTGTTTTTTTTACGTGATATTTCTGGGTCTGAACAAATACATATTGCGTTAATGGGTTCTTTGGCATCGGCACTCCATTCACGAAGCGTTTGACCTAACAAAGAAATAGAAGGCACCAAAAATAAAATAAGTCCTTTGCCATTGGTTTCATTTTCGGCAATGCGAAGCGAATTAAAGGTTTTACCTGTTCCGCAAGCCATAATGAGCTTGCCACGGTCGGCCGTTTTAAAATGTTCGTGGGTTTTGTCCAACGCTTCTTTTTGATGTTGGCGAAGTTCTTTTTTTGGTGTGCGTGAAGTTTCGCCAGTTATTCCGTTGTCGAGTTTTTCCCAATCAACAGGGGCTTGGTCTAAATCGTAAAGGTTAATTCGTGTAACAGGTGGATTCTGATTTTTAATTGCTTCGGTAGCATTTATACCCCATTTGTTGGTTGTTGAAATCCAAAGTCGGTGCGAGAAACTAACGGTTTGCATGTTCTCGTTAGGAAACTCCCTGCTCGATGTTGATAGGAAAGAATCAACAGCGGGTTTATCAATTGAAGAATCTTCCTGAAAGCATTTACATTGAATAGCCCAATAATCGCCATCGTGTGTAAGGGCAACTAAATCTATTCCAGTATCGTGTCCGCCGAGGTCGCTTTTACCATGAAATTCATTCCAGAGCCAAACATGCTTAAACTTAAAACAATATGTGGGGTCGGTCTGTAAATATGCTTGCATCAATCGTTCAAAACGGTTTCCTTTATCACGTTCGGAAAAAGCTATTTTACGGTATTGGTCAAGTATTGAACGAAAAGAGGTTTTGTTTGACATATAATCAAAATCCAAATGTTTATTATTTTGCTAATGTAAGCAAATCGGTATTTAAAATGCAATGTCGCAAGGGTAAGAAAACTCATGCTTTTTATAAATGTTTCGACAGGCACAGCATCGGGCAATCGGCATGTAATCACTGAGGCCAGTCTATCAAATTATCCATCCTTTCTTGTACATTCCAAAATGTAGTTTTTATAGGTATGAATTTCGATGGAGCTTCTGTTTATGTGGCTACTAATTAGTCTTATACTGCTGTTGGCATTCCGTTTGACACTGTTTAGAAAAGGGTGAGGAAACGGATGTTAACCTTTCCTAATCATTCGTAGCTTGAAGAGGTATAACAATTAAAAATTGAGTAATATGAAAATCGCATTCCCATTGATGAGTGAAAACGAATTAGCAGACGATTTTGCCAATTCCAGGTATATAGGATTTTACGACGAATCCGATAAGCAAACTGAAATAATTCCTTTGAAAGTTTTGGAGAAAAAATTAGGTACCGGGCTTTTCCCCGAAAATTTAATTTCGAACAATCTGTCAGCAATTGTAAGCCAGCAATTTAATATACTTATGCTGCGAATTCTTAAGGATTATGGCATTAAAGCCCTTCAGGCAAATGGCAGTAATTTACAAGCAAATATTCATGCATTCGATTCCGGTGAACTTCTCCCCTTTAATCTATATAAATCAATTTTCGGAGAACAATGCGGTACGGGCTGTTCTTCGTGTAATTCATCCTGTTCTTAATTATACTATTATGTCTATAAATAGTGCAATCAGTTTAATTGGTGCAGTCGATTCTGCTCACGAACTACGAGAGAAGCTTAATCACTGTAACGGGCAGGGCGAATTTAACGATTGCCTGATTTCGAATGGCTTTAGTTTTACAAAAGATGAATTTGAAGACGCTGTTAGGCTGCTTCATCTGCGATGCCAGGAACAGGAAGATGCCGAACTGATTCTCGAAAAAGCCATGTGGCTCCGTTTTTTAATTCAAACAAATGAATACTAGTAATATGACAAAAATACAATTTCGCCCGTTAGGAGAAGTCCTTGAAATCATTCAACAAATAGGGTTCGATATTTCCTATGCTTACGACGATTTGCTATTCTCGGAGCACAATGTATTTATCATTCGGTTCGATCAGTCGAGCAATAAAAAATTGTGGCTCTATTTTAATGAAGATTGCGACCTTGTTAGGAGAGAATCCATTGGAAATCAACTAAAAAATGCATACCTCTCAAAAAAGATTGAGATACACCATGGAGGTTTATTTTCAGTTCAACAAATCGAAGGAAAAGAAGAACTTGAGCTAAAGTTTTTTGAAGCAGTATAAATATTCCCCCAATTCTAAAATAATACCTGCCGGATTAAAATTCGACAGGTATTATTATTTTACCCCCTTAAATAATCTATATAAAAATTCAAAAAACTACATATATGTAATTTTGATATAAAATAATTACATCATTGTAGCGAATAATATATCAAAATATAGTATTTACCCCTAAAATAAATAAAAAATGAATATTTTTTTTAATTCATTTTCAAATAGTTAGTCCTATAAACAGGGTCTTATTTGGAAGCCTCAATTTTATTGGCATCAAACGTGCAATACCCTCTTCGAATTAATTTATTTGGAGGAACTAAAATGAGAAAAGTAGCAATTTATGGTAAAGGGGGAATAGGAAAAAGCACAACAACCCAAAATACAGTTGCCGGCTTGGTTGAAGGCGGGAAAAAAGTAATTGTGGTTGGTTGCGACCCCAAAGCGGACTCTACCCGGCTTTTATTAGGTGGTTTGGCTCAGAAAACTGTACTCGACACCCTTCGCGAAGAAGGTGAAGATGTAGAACTCGACGATGTTGTAAAACTTGGGTTTAAAGGAGTTCGTTGTGTTGAATCAGGTGGACCGGAACCAGGAGTGGGTTGTGCAGGCAGAGGTATCATCACCTCCGTAAACTTACTTGAACAATTAGGAGCTTACGACGAAGCGATGTTCGAAACCGATTATGTGTTTTACGACGTACTTGGAGACGTAGTATGTGGTGGTTTTGCAATGCCAATGCGCGAAGGCAAAGCTCAGGAAATTTACATTGTTGTATCGGGCGAAATGATGGCTATGTATGCCGCCAACAACATCAGCAAAGGTATTGTGAAGTTTGCCGAAGCAGGTGGTGTTCGTTTGGGGGGACTTATCTGTAACAGTCGCAAGGTAGACAACGAACAAAACATGATTGAAGCATTTGCTAAAAAACTAGGAACGCAAATGATCCATTTTGTTCCTCGCGAAAACGTAGTTCAACGTGCCGAAATTAACCGTAAAACTGTGATCGAGTATGAATCTACTCACGAGCAAGCTGACGAATACCGCATGCTAGCGAAGAAAATCGACGAAAACAAAATGTTTGTTATTCCTACACCACTCGAAATTGAAGAATTAGAAGCTTTATTAATCGAATACGGAATTGCAGGTTGAGAATCTAGCAGGAAGCCTTGAAATGATGCTAGTTATAAAAGAATAAGTAAGAAAAATATTAACAAATAAAACCATCAGTCATGTTATTAATAAGAGCAATTGTACGCCCAGAAAAATCTTCGGTAGTAATGAAGGCGCTTTTTGAGGCCGGTTTTCCTGCCGTAACAAAAATGGCAGTATTTGGCCGTGGTAAACAGCGTGGATTAAAAGTTGGAAATATCACTTATGACGAATTGCCAAAAGAGCTTTTGCTCATCGCAATTAAAGATTCAGATAAAGATTTTGTGATTACCACCATTATTGATGCCGCCCGTACCAGTGAGAAAGGTGCTTTTGGAGATGGTAAAATCTTCATCACCCCAATTACGGAGACCTATACTATTTCTAACGGTATAAAAGAGGTTTAGTACGCTTAACTCAAATAGAAATGGGTATTTCAAAAGACAAGCATCTGTCATGGCAAATTTATTTATAAATAAAAAATGAACTCATGAAACATCCATTTTTAGTTACCAAACACACAAGGGAATGACTATAAGGATGTTCCATCTGACCTTAATCTAACAATAAAAAATAAAACAGATGAAATTAATACTTGCAATAATTCGCATTGCCAAGATGAACGAAACCAAGCAGGCACTTTCAGATGCAGGTCTTCCTTCGTTCACAGCTATGGGAGTGTTAGGAAGGGGACGCGGACGGGGAGAAGGTCAAAATTTCCAGGAAGTAATTAGTAATCCCCTAAACCAGGAAGCCCTGAAGCAAATTGGCCCCGAGCCCCGGTTAAAATCAAAACGGCTTATCACCCTGGTGGTTCCCGAAAGCAAAAAAGATCAGGCTATTGAAACAATCATTAAGGTAAATCAGACCCATAATAGCGGAGATGGAAAGATATTCGTAGTGGAAGCTTTGGATTCCATCCGGGTTCGCACCGGCGAAAGAGGCGAAATCACACTAGATTAAAAGCAGGAGGTAAAAATGGCTAAAATTGAGATGGATCCACAACGTTGGAAACAGGAGGTATTGAAAAAGTACCCGTCGAAGGTTGCTAAAAAGCGCGAAAAATCAATAATGGTGCACGAAGGTGCAGATAATATTAAGCCTATTCAGGCAAATGTACGCACCATTCCGGGCATTATCACTCAAAGGGGATGTACCTATGCGGGCTGTAAGGGTGTTGTACTTGGGCCTACACGCGATATTGTCAACCTGGTCCATGGACCAATCGGATGTAGTTTTTATGCATGGCTTACCCGTCGTAACCAGACATTACCGCCTACTCCCGATTCCCCAAACTATATGATGTACTCTTTTTCGACCGATATGCAAGATTCTAACATTGTGTTTGGTGGAGAAATTAAACTGAAACAAGCTTGCCGCGAAGCGTTTGAATTGTTCAAACCAAAAGCCATAGGTATCTTTTCAACCTGCCCGGTTGGTTTAATTGGCGACGACGTACATGCAGTAGCCCGCGAAATGAAGGAAGAACTGGGAATAAATATTTTTGGTTTCAGCTGCGAAGGGTATAAAGGCGTTAGCCAAAGTGCCGGTCACCATATTGCCAATAATGCACTTGTTAAACACGTAATTGGATTGACCGACAAAGCCGTGGAAGGGAAATATAAAATTAACATGTTGGGAGAATATAACATTGGAGGCGATGCATTTGAATTAGAACGCATTCTCGACAAATGCGGTATCTCTTTGAACTCCTCTTTCAGCGGAAACTCAACCATGGAGCAATTCGAACGTGCACATATGGCCGATCTGAATGTGGTTATGTGTCACCGGTCAATTAACTATGTGGCCGAAATGATGGAGAAAAAATACGGAATACCCTGGTTTAAGGTAAATTTTATTGGAGCAGAAGCTTCCGCAAAATCATTGCGTAAAATTGCCGATTACTTTGGGGATCAGGACTTGAAAAATCGTGTAGAGGAAGTTATTGCCGAAGAACTCGCTATTGTAAAAAAATCGATCGACGAAATAAAACCTCGTACCGATGGTAAAATGGCCATGTTATTCGTGGGAGGCTCCCGTGCTCATCATTATCAGGAGTTGTTTAACGAGTTGGGAATGTCGACTCTATCGGCAGGCTATGAGTTTGGGCACCGCGACGACTACGAAGGCCGCCGGGTAATCCCTACCATCACCATTGATGCTGATAGCCGCAACATAGAAGAACTCACCGTGGAAGCCGATCCAATGAAATTCAAGCCCCGCAAAACCGAAGAGGAGCTGAAAGCTTTAGAAGCGCTCGATTTTAATGGGTACGATGGAATGTTGGCCGAAATGGCAAAAGGAACGTTGATCATCGACGATTTAAGCCATTACGAAATGGAAAAGCTGATTGAGATCTACCATCCGGATGTGTTTTGTGCCGGGATTAAAGAAAAATATTGTGTGCAGAAAATGGGTATTCCGCTGAAACAGCTACACAGCTACGATTATGGCGGACCCTATGCCGGATTTGAAGGAGCCGTTAATTTTTATAAGGATATTGATATGATAGTAAATACCAGTATCTGGAAGATGATTAAAGCCCCTTGGGAAGCTGAGCCTGTAATTGAAGCTGAATATGCAGCGTAAATAGTCGTAAGTAGTAAGTCAGTAGTCGATAGACAAATATATAATACTTACGACTAAATACTTACGACTAATGACTCAATTCTAACCCTTTAAAATTAAATAATATGTTACTTCGACATACAACCGATAAAATCATCGACCGGGAAGCGTTGACAATAAACCCGGCAAAAACCTGTCAGCCGATAGGTGCCATGTACGCGGCCTTGGGTATTCATGGCTGCCTTCCTCATAGTCATGGTTCGCAGGGATGTTGTTCATACCACCGTACTGCCCTAACCCGGCATTATAAGGAACCGGTGATGGCATCCACCAGTTCGTTTACCGAAGGATCTTCGGTATTTGGTGGACAAGCAAACCTTTTACAAGCTGTTGAAACCATTTTTGCAGTTTACAATCCCGATATCATTGCCGTACACACCACTTGTTTGTCCGAAACTATCGGCGACGATGTGAACCAAATCGCACAAAAGGCTCGTGACGATGGCAAGGTTCCGGCTGGCAAATACCTGATTCATTGCAACACCCCGAGTTATGTGGGCTCGCATGTTACCGGATATGCCAACATGGTAACTTCCATGGTTAAACATTTTTCGGCCCGGAGCGCTACCCGCAAAAACCAGGTAAATCTGATTACCGGTTGGGTAGAACCAAGCGATATGCGCGAAATTAAACGTCTTGCAACCGAAATGGGGGTTAAAATTGTAATGTTCCCCGATACTTCCGATGTCCTGGATACGCCAATGACCGGCAAACATGAATTTTATCCAAAGGGTGGTGTTACCATTCCCGAACTTATCAGCACGGGCGACAGCAAATCTACCATCGGGTTAGGGCCTTTTTGTACCGAAGATGCAGCAGTATTGCTCGATAATAAGTGTAAGGTAAAATTCGATATGCTCGAATTGCCCATTGGATTGAAAGCAACAGATAATTTTATCACTTCGTTAAGTCGGGCAGCCGGGGTTCAGGTGCCGGAATCGATTACTGCCGAGCGTGGTCGACTGATTGATATGGTTACCGACATGCATAAATACCTGTATGGGAAACGGGTGGCACTTTATGGAGATCCCGATACCCTTGTTCCTCTAACTGAGTTTTTGGTAACACTCGATATGAAACCTGTTTACATCGTGAGCGGTACGCCGGGAAAAAAGTTTGAAGCCTCCCTGACAAAAGTTTTAAGTAAGAAAGTACCCGAAGCCAAATTCAAAAATGGGGAACGTGCCGATATGTATTTGCTCCACCAATGGATCAAAAACGAGCCTGTCGATTTAATCATTGGGAATAGCTATGGGAAGTACATTTCACGCGATGAAGATATTCCCTTGGTTCGGGTAGGATTCCCAATTACAGATAGGGTTGGGCACAGCTACTTTCCAATAGTTGGCTATAACGGTGCCATGAACCTGGTAACCAAAATGCTGAATATGATCCTGGATAAAGAAGACCGCGTTTGTCCTGAGGAAAAGGTTGAGTTAACGATGTAAGAAAGTCGTAAGTAGTTAGTCGTAAGTTGCAAGACAGAAGGTTTTGTTCCAGAATACTAACGGGGTAGCAACATGCAATTCAATCTGAAACAGCGATTAAAGCAGGATTATAACTAAAAATTTGAAACATGGATTCAATACTCATCGAACGCAAAAATCAGGTTTTCCGCACCGGGACTGATGCCCAAACCATTCACTGCAACAAGCCCAGCGTGGCTGGTTCTGTGAGTCAGCGAGCCTGCGTTTTTTGCGGTTCACGAGTGGTATTGTATCCTATTGCCGATGCGCTGCATATAGTGCATGGCCCCATAGGTTGTGCCGCCTATACCTGGGACATTAGGGGGGCGTTGTCGTCTGGACCTGAAATTCACCGGTTAAGCTTCTCAACCGACTTACGCGAAAAAGATGTGGTATTTGGAGGCGAAACAAAATTATACCATTCTCTTATTGAACTGATAGACCAATACAAACCTAAAGCAGCTTTCGTTTATTCCACCTGCATTGTAGGCGTTATTGGAGACGATATTGAAGCTGTTTGTAAGAAAGCGAATAAGGAAAAAGGAATTCCGGTTATTCCGGTTCAGGCTCCCGGGTTTAACGGTTCAAAAAAAGATGGCTACAAAATTGCCTGCGAAGCATTGGCCACGCTTATTGGAACGGGAGATTTAGCAGTTCCCGAAAAAAGTATCAATATTTTGGGCGATTTTAACCTGGCAGGCGAATTGTGGATGCTTTTAGAATACTACAAAAAAATGGGTATTCACGTAAATGCCACCATTACCGGCGACGGCAGGGTCGAGGCAATTGCCAGCGCACATAAAGCTTCCTTAAATGTGGTGCAATGCTCTGGTTCCATGATGCACCTGGCTAAAATAATGAAGGATAAGTATAACATTCCCATGATGAAGGTTTCGTACTTCGGCATTGAAGATATGAGCGATGCGCTTTACGAAGTGGCTAAATTCTTTAAAGACGATGAGATGATGGCGAAAGCCCGCATATTGGTTCGCGAGGAATTTGGCAGGTTAATGCCAGTCTTGAAGGAGTATAAGGAAAAACTTCAGGGGAAAAAAGCCGCCATTTATGTAGGGGGATCTTTTAAAGCGATATCACTGATAAAAGCATTACGATTAATTGGCGTTCAAACAGTAGTAGTAGGATCTCAAACAGGAACACCCGACGAATACGAAATTATCAATCAATTGTGCGACGAAGGTACCATTGTGGTAGACGATTCTAATCCGATCGAGCTATCCGCTTTTGTTAAAGAAACCTGTGCCGATATCTTTATTGGCGGAGTGAAAGAACGCCCAATTGCTTATAAGTTGGGACTGGGATTTTGCGACCATAACCACGAACGCAAGGAGGCCCTCGCCGGATACGAAGGCATGCTCAATTTTGCCAAAGAAATTTATGCCACCGCCATGAGTCCGGTTTGGCAGTTTACACGACAGCGATAGGGAATCATAGTCTAGTGTGTGCTAAGTGTAGTTAGAAACTGCGCTTTAGTAATAGAAAATTCGGGTATAACTTTTTTAAATGCTAAAAACTACAATCACGATGGAAGCAGTTAAATCCCCCAAAAAAACATTCGTTTCTACACGAAACGCTTGTAAACTCTGTGCTCCACTGGGTGCGAGCGTGGTGTTTAAAGGTATCAAAGGGTGTCTTCCGATGATTCATGGGTCGCAGGGATGCGCTACTTACATCCGTCGTTATATGATCAGTCATTTCAAAGAGCCGGTGGATATTGCATCTTCAAACTTTAGCGAAGAAACAACCATCTTTGGAGGAAATCGAAATTTTAATACCGGTATCGAAAATATCATACAGCAATACAATCCTGAAGTGATTGGCATTGCTTCCGCTTGCCTAAGCGAAACCATTGGCGAAGACATCCCGAGGTTAATTCGCGAGTATCGGACGGTCAATGCTTCCAAAGCGCTTCCGGTATTCGTGAACGCCTCTACTCCAAGCTATCAGGGTACACATATGGATGGTTTCCATGAGGCAGTATCCAGTGTGGTAGCAAATTTGGCTGAGTGCGGCGAAACCGGAACCCATATCAACATTTTCCCGGGGTTTGTTTCCCCAGCCGATCTCCGACATCTTAAAGATATTTTAACAGATTTTGGTCTCGATTACGTTCTTTTTCCCGATTATTCCGATTCGCTCGACAATCCTCACTGGAAAGAATACCAAATTATTCCCGAAGGGGGAACTGCAGTTTCGGAGATTAAACGTACCGGAACAGCAAAAGCTTCATTGGAGTTTGGCTATATTCTCAACTTGGGAGGCATAAACAGTCGCATTACCGAAAGCAAAGCAGCTTTTACAGCAGCGCAATGGCTCGAAAAAAACCGTTCTGTAATTCGTTGTAAGTTAGGAATGCCAATTGGAATCAACGAGACCGACCGTTTTTTCAAACAACTGGAAGAGTTAAGCGGCAAACCAACCCCAAATCGGTATGAACGTCAGCGGGGACGGCTGGTAGATGCCTATGTAGATGGCCATAAATATGTGTTCGGAAAGCGCGCAATTGTTTATGGCGACGAAGATATGGTAGTTGGGTTGGTCGCTTTTTTAACAGAAATAGGAATTGAGCCGGTATTAGTTGCTTCCGGTGGCGAAAGCGGCATACTCAAAAGAGAAATTGAACGCATTACCGAAGGTAAATACCCTCAAATGAAAGTTGTTAGCGGTATGGACTTTGAATCGATAAATGAAATGACGGAGGAATTGAAACCCGATATTTTTATTGGTAACAGTAAAGGGTATTACATTTCCCGACGACTAGGAATTCCACTCGTAAGAGTTGGATTTCCGGTACACGATCGATTTGGGGCACAGCGCCTCCAACATCTTGGCTACGAAGGCACACAGCAGCTTTTCGACCGTATCACCAATGCCCTCATAGAATATAAACAGGAGCATTCGCCGGTGGGATATAAATATATTTAGTAGTAAGATGGAAGTCAGGAGACCGAAGTCGGAAGTTTAAAAACTCCTACACGTAATCCGAACCTCGCTCCCGATAGTCCCGATAGCTATCGCGGATCGGCACTGCAACCTGTATTTTGTCCTCTGTAACCTGCAACTTTTATTAAACAACCCGCTCCCGATAGCTATCGCGGATCGAATCTCGCAACCCGTAACCCGTAACACAAAACCCTATGAATACACCCGAAAATTACAAAAACCATCCCTGCTTTAATGCAGAGGCGCGTCACACCAACGCACGAGTGCATTTGCCTGTTGCCCCTAAGTGTAACATTCAGTGTAATTATTGTAATCGTAAGTACGATTGTGTAAACGAAAGTCGTCCGGGTGTTACATCTTCGGTGTTAAGCCCGTATCAGGCAGTGGAATATTTAAAGGCATTGGACAAGCGAATTGATAATCTTTCGGTAGTGGGCATTGCCGGTCCAGGCGATCCTTTTGCCAATCCCGAGGAAACCCTCGAAACCATGCGGCTGGTTAAGGCGGAATTTCCCGACAAGATATTTTGTCTTTCAACCAACGGACTGAATTTGAAACCTTATATAGCAGAAATTGCCGAATTGGGAGTTTCGCATGTCACGCTTACCATAAATGCGATTGACCCTGATATTACTGCAAAAGTGTATGCCTGGGTAAGGCACGATAAAAAAATATACCGGGGCAGGGAAGGAGCTGCCTTTATTATCGAACGCCAATTAGAATGTATTCCATTGTTGAAAGAGCATGGAATTACTGTAAAGATAAATTCTATAATAATTCCGGGGATTAATGACCATCATCTGGAGGAGGTTGCCAAAAAAACAAAAGAACTGGGAGCGGATATTATCAATTGTATTCCCGTTATTCCTACCAAAGAAACTCCTTTTGAAAGCCTGGATGAGCCTTCCAAAACCATGATTTTTAGGGTGAGGACTTTAGTTAAAGACCATCTTCCGGTAATGACACATTGTGCACGTTGCAGAGCCGATGCTGCCGGTCTGCTGGGACAAGATTTTACCGAAGCTTTCGGCATGTTGCAGGAATTTGCCACCCTTCCATTGCGTCCAACGGATAACCGCCCTCATGTTGCCGTAGCTACTTACGAAGGATTATTGGTAAATATGCATCTGGGTGAGGCTAAATCACTTTATATATACAAGCAAACCCCCAACGGGTATCATTTTATCGAAGAAAGACAAACACCCGCTTCCGGTTCGGGAGATTTCAGGTGGATTAACCTCGCAAAGACCTTGGGCGATTGCCGCGCTTTGTTAGTTGGTGGAGTGGGGCCAAATCCGCTTAATATACTTCAACATTCGGGTATACGAGTAGTTCAGATGACCGGTATGATTGACGATGGACTGGAAGCTGTTTTCAATAACCAGCCCATTAAATCGGTTAAAAAAGCCGATGCTTTTAAGTGCGGAGATTCATGCAGGGGGAATGCGCAAGGATGTGCTTAAAATAGGAGTAAGTAATTAGTAGTAAGTCGTAAGTATTTATCTTATACTAACGCTGAAGGGAAAAAGAAACAAACCAATAAATAAATTTTTATGAAAAAGCCAGACCACATGATCCTAATTTGCAATTCCTACCGGGTTGCAGGAGATGCACAGGGAGCCTGTAATAAAAAAGGGGCGTCTGCCATGTTGCAATATATTTCCGAAGGATGTTCCGACCGCGGAATAGATGCCGTTGTAACCACCACCGCCTGTTTGAATGTCTGCGCCCAGGGTCCGGTTATGGTTGTCCAACCTAATAATTTTTGGTACGGAGGCGTAACCGAAGATAGAATTGACGAAATACTCGATGCCCTCGAAAATGGCGAGGCAGTGAGCGAGTATATAATAAGTGATTAAAATGAACATGAAATTGGGTCGCCCCCAAAGGTCCCGAAAGTTATCAGGGATCGGTATGTAATGTGTGAATTTTTAATCATCCACCTATAAATTAAGGAGGCCCCAATGGACAAAATAAAATTAATCGATACCACACTTCGCGATGGGGAACAAGCTCCGGGAGTGGTATTTCTGTTGAAGGAAAAACTGGCCATATGTGAACTTCTGGATAAAGCTGGTATTCCCGAAGTTGAGGTAGGGACCCCTGCTATTGGTAAACGCGAGGTTCGGGATATTCAGGCAATCACCCAAGCAGGGTATAAATTCAAAACATTGAGCTGGTGTCGCGGCATAAAATCGGATATTGAAGCTGCTCAAAAATCAGGTACCAATGGCGTCCATATTTCATTTCCGGTTTCGGAGATTCATTTGGCTGCACTGGATAAAACCAAATCCTGGGCATTAGATTCGATGCGGGAACTCGTAGCTTTTGCCAGTGATAAATTCGAATATGTCACCATTGGGGCACAAGATGCATCGCGATGTGAGATTGATTTTTTAGATGAATTTATTGAATTGGCTGAATCTTTGGGGGTTCATCGGGTTCGGATTGCCGATACTGTTGGCATACTCAATCCTTTTTCCACCTTTCAGCTTTTCAGGAAACTGCGAAGCCATCATGCCAATATTGGACTCGAATTTCATGGGCACAACGATTTGGGAATGGCTACAGCCAACACTATTACAGCCATTAAAGCCGGAGCCGATTTTGCCAGCATTACCGTAAATGGAATTGGTGAAAGAGCTGGAAATGCTGCCCTCGAAGAAGTTATAATGGCCTTGAAAATCTCGGAAAAAGCAGAATTAAATATCCAAACACAGTACCTGAGTCAACTCTCGCAATTGGTTAGCAGGGCCTCAGGGAAACCCATTAACGATTTTAAACCGGTTACAGGTGATATGGTGCTAAAGCACGAATCGGGAATTCATACTAAAAGCATGCTTAAAAATCGTGAAACATATCAAATTATAAACGCTTCTGATATCGGTCGCGAAGAGCACGAATTTGTTTTTGGAAAGCACAGCGGCAAAGCCTCCGTAAAAGCTTTTTTTCTTAAGAATAAAATTGTAATTTCAGACCAGCAATGTCAATTAATTCTCAATATTATCAAAGAACGCTCCCACATTCTTAAGAGAAGCATTTCGATAGGAGAAATATTAATTATTCATGATGAGCTGGAGAAACGATTGACAATGTCACCTAATTCATTATAAACTTTAACAACAATCATTATGAGACTTAGCGCACGGAACAATCTGAAAGGAAAAGTGGTGGTAGTGGAAGAAGGCCTGATTACAGCCAAAGTTAAAATCGATTTGGGAAATGGGAACACCATTACTTCCATCATTTCGAAAGATGCCATTGCGGAACTCGATATCAAAGTGGGTGATACTGCCTATGCTATTATTAAATCGACAGAGATAATCATAGCAAAAGATTAAAAAAATGAGCGATATAATTGAGGCAGACTATCAATTATTTATAAACCGGAAAGGCAGGCACCTTTTAGGTCCGGGAAGAACGGAGCTTCTTTTTGGTATTCAGCGTACCGGAAGCCTTAGAGCAGCTTCTAAGGAATTGAATATCTCATATCAGCATGCCTGGAGCCTTATTGATGCTATAAACCAGGCAGCTTCCGAACCAATTGTCATTAAACAACGGGGAGGAATAGGTGGTGGCGGAGCTTCCTTATCGGTTTATGGGGATAAACTTTTAAAGGATTACCTGGCTATTGAAAAGGAAGTGCAAAAATTTTTCCGGCAGCTAAACATGGAATTAAATCTGTGATTTTTTTTGCTTATCGTTATCTAATTATGTGTATATCGCATCTACTTAAAAAAATTTAATATATGGAGAAATCAGTTTTTACCGTCAAACCTAATTTTTATAAAACTCCTGCTTTAGTAGAAAATAAATAAAACTAAAAAAATGAAAGGCTACATCAAAAACGTTTGGAGTTTTGTTTCCGGTACTGCAATTGGCACCCTTGGCGGTTTAATTGGGTTGGGTGGTGCTGAATTTCGCCTTCCTCTTCTTGTGGGATTTTTCGGATTTGTAAGTCTTGATGCTGTTATCATTAATAAAATTACCAGTTTAATTGTTGTATCATTTTCGCTTCCATTTCGAAGTCAATCAATCCCTTGGGGCGACATAGGTTTGAATTATAATATTATCATTAATATTTTGTCGGGCAGCTTATTGGGGGCATGGATTGGTGCACATTATGCAACAAAAATGAAAACGGTAATTCTCGACCGCTTAATCATGGTTTTATTGATTGTCCTTGCATTTGGGATGATTTTTGGGCACAATGTTATGGATGGCAGTCATTCTCCCATTATTCAAGATGGAATCATACGAATTATTACCGGTGTAATTGCAGGTTTTATAATTGGAATGGTAGCTGCCGTTCTTGGTGTTGCGGGTGGAGAATTAATCATCCCCACTTTAGTTATATTGTTTGGGGTCGATATTAAACTTGCAGGCAGTTTGTCGCTTTGCATAAGTTTACCAACCATGATTGTTGCTTTTTACCGATATACAAAAAGCGGAGCCATTGAACTATTCAAGCGAGAAAAAAAGTTTTTATTATTTATGGCCGTTGGTTCTATTTTGGGAACGGCCATAGGTGGGCTTTTAATCGGTATAATACCTTCAAATATACTTGTTCTCGTTCTTGGAGGCATTTTATTGATTTCGGCAATTAAAACATTTAACAAACAAAGTTCAAATAGTAATCAAATTAAAACTAAGTAATATGACGAAAGTATTTATAATCCTGTTAATGGCTTTAAGCGTAAGCTTACAGTCGCAAACAGTCCGAGTTGCCGCTGCCGGAAATCTTCGTTATATTCTCGACGACATAAAAGCTAAATATGGGATGCAAAACCCAAAAGCAAAAATCGAAATTGTGTTTGGAGCATCGGGAGCGCTTACGCAGCAGATACTTAACGGAGCTAATTTCGACTTCTTTATGTCGGCTGATAAAATTTATCCGGATAAATTAAAGAATCAAGGAGCTTCTTTTGGAGATGTAAAAACCTATGCTTTTGGGAAACTTGTTTTGTGGAGCAACACAGTAGATGTTTCGAAAGGGATTGAAATGCTCACCGATAAATCGGTTGCTCGCATTGCTATTGCCAAACCCGATATAGCCCCCTATGGTGCCATTACTATTGAGTGCTTAAAGTACTATGGAATATACGAAAAAGTAAAAGGCAAACTCGTGTTTGCTGATAACATTGCCCAAGCAGCTCAGTTTGCCCAATCAGGGAATGCAGAAGTAGCTTTTTTGGCGCAGGCTCTTGTATTTGCTCCCGATTTAAAAGGCAGCTATGTATATGTGGACGAAAAGAGTTATAAACCGGTGGAACAGGCTTGTGTGCTTTTGAAAAGCTGGGAACGTAACCCGGAAGCCACTAAATTTATGAAATTTGTGTTAGGCGCAGAATGCAAAAAAATATATCAGAAATATGGGTTTACCGTGAAATGAGGGAATTGGGATTATTTAGTTTTAACCAATTTGTCAGTTTGAATCCAATTATGATACTCTTTAAAAGCTTTCGGAACAAATTCAATTATTCTCATAACAGATCTTTCGCTTTTATCTCAATGGTTTCTTTTTTTTGGTTATAGGTACTAATTCGTTCACTTAACTCATCTGCATATGCCTGATTATTTAGAATATAATCCGAATCATCAGCTAGTTGAATATTTATTTCAACAGTCCGGTGTGGAAACATTTTCTTTATTGCCTCCAGAATATCTGGTTGAAGCATATCTGTATTAATTTTTATTGTTGTTTCCATAAACATTATGTTTTTGCAAATATATGGTAAATCTCAGAATAGGAAGTTAAAGCAATAGCATTACGAATTTAAAAAATTGGTTTATGAACAAATTTTCCGGAATCATTACGCAGATAACCCGATCGGATGCCATTATGCTGGTAGATTTGGAAGTCGGTGGACATCCCATGTCGGCTTTGTTAACCGAAAGTCCTTTTTCCTCCTCCTGGCTAAAAGTGGGGAATGCTGTTTCCATTGTTTTTAAGGAAACAGAAGTATCGCTTATGAAAGGCTTTACCGGGAAGATCAGTCTGCGGAATCAACTCCCCTGCAAGGTTATCAGCGTCAGCAAGGGAACTATTTTGGGATGTGTGGCTATGCTTTTTCAGGATTATCCAATAACTGCCGCTATAACCTCCAGGTCTATCGATTCTTTAAACATTTGCGAAGGCGATGAAATTTTGGCGTTGATAAAAGCTAATGAGGTTTCGATAATGAAGTCGTAAGTCAATAGTATTTAGTCGTAAGTCGTAATCAGTTGAATTTTAATTTTTTAGAAACATGAGCGAAGATTTTCTCCAAACCATGTGGGTTACCTTTAAATTAGCAAGTTCCACAACGTTGATTCTTATTGTAATAGGCATTCCAATTGCCCGGTTCCTGGCATATTCCAAATTTAGGTTCAAGGCAATTGTAGAAGCATTAGTAAGTATGCCGCTGGTTCTGCCTCCTTCTGTAATTGGTTATTATATGCTTTTGGTTTACAGTCCCCGCTTTTGGTTTGGAAAATGGCTGCGCGAAACATTCGATATTAGGCTGGCTTTTACATTCGAAGGAGTTTTGATTGCCTCCGTGCTATTTAGTCTCCCATTTATGGTTCAGCCTATTCAAAATGGTCTTCGTTCGCTTCCCTCCAGTTTGCATGAGGCGGCATATACGTTGGGGAAATCAAAATGGAACACTTTTATAAGAGTGCTTCTGCCCAATATTAAGCCTTCTATTGTAACCGCTTTAGCACTGACGTTTGCCCATTGTATCGGCGAATTTGGCATTGTCTTAATGGTGGGTGGCAATATGCCTGGTGAAACCCGTGTTGCCGCTATTGCCATATACGACGAGGTTCAGGCCATTCATTTTGATGCAGCCAACCAATATGCTTTTGTTCTCTTTGCAGTATCGTTTGTAATGTTAACCCTGATGTATAGCATCAATAAAAGAAATGAATCATGGAAGATGCTGTAATATCTATTGATATCAAAAAAGAAATCTTTTCGGCAAATGGGAAGATTGTGCTTGAAATAGCTACCTGTATCCAACTTGGAGAACTAGTAGCGCTTTTTGGTCCTTCGGGAGCAGGTAAAACAACGCTGTTACGAATGATAGCAGGGTTAGTGCATCCCGATTCCGGGAAAATTACCTTTGGCAACGAAGTTTGGTATGATTCTGAGCAGAAAATTGCACTTACTCCGCAACAGCGGCATATCGGGTTCATGTTTCAGGATTATGCCCTGTTCCCCAACATGACGGTGAAAGAAAATATTCGCTTTGCCCAGCCAAAGAAAGACGAACGTAAAATTTATTCTTTGTTGGAAGCCTTTGGTTTGAACGAATTAGAGCACCGCAAACCTGCAAAACTTTCGGGAGGACAAAAGCAAAGGGTTGCACTGGCGCGTGCTATCGCCCGCGAACCTAAACTTCTGTTACTTGACGAACCTCTTTCTGCCCTCGATTCGGAACTTCGCAGCGGGTTGCAGGACGAAATTCAAAAAGCCCATCGTCAATCCAAAACCACTACACTGATGGTGAGCCACGATTTAGCCGAAGTCTTTCGCCTGGCGAATCATGTAGTTTGCATCGAAAACGGGAAAATCACCGCCAGCGGAAGTCCCATGGAGCTATTCTCCAATAGCGATATCAGCGGTAAGGTACAAATAACCGGTCAGGTAGTAAATATTGAATCGCAGGGCACATTTTATATGCTCACCATAGTTACCGGTATTAATCAGGTTATCAAAGTAATTGCCTTCGAAAACGATATTATAAATCTTAAAACCGGCGATCGGGTAATGGTTTTTACCAAAGCATTTAATCCCGTGGTGATGAAAATGTAAAATTAGGTTGGAATATCGTATTAAATTTATAATTTAATACTTCTTATAGGCGAATGCTTACGAGACTATAAAATTCTAAACCAAAATGATATGCCAAAATCAAAATATTTGATTTTTGGATTGTTTTTAGTAAGCACTTTTTGTGCTTGTAAAGAAGCAAATCAAAAACAAAATAATAATCAAAAAATTATTCAATCGGACGAAACAGTGCTGAATTGGATGGGGCATTGGCTAAACCGCGATGGAAAAGAAGATTTGGTGAGGAAAGTTGCCCGCGAATATGAATTTATAAACAAAGGGTTGAAAGTAAACCTGAAATTTCCGCAGGAAATATTGAAAACAGAAGATTTTAGGGGAAAGCTAACGGATTCGATAGTTAAAATGATAACCACAGGGGAGGTAACCTGGGATATCATTTATATGGACCAGGGGATGTATAGCCAGGTTGCCAATAAGCTAAAAGATCCAAAATGGGGGTCAAAATATCTGGTAAATTTTGAAGAGTTGGATTGGTTTGCCGAAAGACATAAACAGCTTGTTTTTGACATACCCCAATACCGAAACAGTATGGGTGGAAATATTACCGGCCCGGTTTTAGAAGGCTATTATTTTGGACTTTGGTATAATACCATTCTTGCTGAAAAGATTGGGCTGGATATCAAACCGCTCGGAATGACATTCGATGATTTAAAAGATTATATCAAAAAGGCGCACCAATACAATCAGCAAGCATCTGAAAAAATTCAGATCATGACTCAGGATAATGGGGCAAATACAATTTCGAGTATTTTTAATTCGTTGGTGATGTCTGAGCTGGGAAATTTTGATACGGTGCATGTTGACATAAATAAGGGGAAGGAAGCATTGCGAAAAGGACTAAGAGCATTTGAAGAGCTTGCTGCATATGAGCCTTTTAATAAATCGGGGGTCAAACTAGATGCAAAGGAGGAAACAATACTTTCCGGTAAGTGCTTATTCATTGGATTTCAATCGTATGTATATAACCGATGGGGTAAAATTGATAAAGAACGTACTAAAAATATTGTTCCGGTAGAGCTTCCTGTTTTTAAAAACCAGGGGATGTTTTACCAGGGGACTTACCAATGTGTTTGGGGAGTATTACAAAATGCCCCACATAAAAACGAAGCTATCAACTTACTTAAATATTGGTGCTCGAATGATATTGCCGAGCAATGGCTGCAAAAAACCAAGAACCCCACAGGCATAAAAACAAGGCTTAACACCAACAATTTTGGACAAGATCAGTTGGATAGGTTTAATTTGGGAATTGAAGGCAAGTACGATAAAAATGTTCAAACGTATCAATTGGCGGCAATGCTATTTGGTAGCAGAAATAAGAGCATTCAAATAAATCCGGCATCCGTTATTTATGGCGAAAAAACGGCCGACGATTATTATAATGAAATAATTAAACAGGTTAAAAGATGAAAATATAGGTTGGTTATTATTTGTTGCAACAACTAACTTAATCTATTGGAAGAATCAAGAGAGTCTATTTTTATAGGGTCTGGTCTGTTTTTGTCTGGCTATTTATTTCAGCGAAGTGTTTTGATAAAAAGGGAAAAATTTTATTTCTCAAGCCGAAACCAATCAATATCTGCATTTCCTGCATCATTGATAACCCCTTCGCGCAGAGCATAGAGCCCAACTTTAGCACCAATCCATTTCCCTTCTTTAGCAACAAATTTATCTCCTGCCGAAAAGTATTTCTTGCCATCAATGCTATACAAAAAACTGCAATTAGCGCCTTTTTCAACTTTTACCCTGAGATAAACGGTTGATCCATTGATTGGCTCCGTAAAAATTTCTTCCGGTTCTTTTCCTTTTTCGGCACCAATGCACCGAACAACTGAAACATTAAGTTTACCGTTATCACGCTTCAAAGAAATGGATTGATAGTTTTGTCCCATGATTAATAATCCTGCTTCTTCCCCATCAAAACGGGCATTAAAAGTGAGCTTAACAGTGGCGGTAAATTCTTCGGCGGGAAGTTTCTGCATCAGTAAGTTGGGGGTATCCCATAAGTTTTTATAGTCTTTAGATTTAGGAATACAATTCAACCTGAAGAAGCCTAAATTCCCGGTTGGGAAACCCCAGGTTAGTTCTGGGTTTGCATGCCATTGCCATTGCATTCCAAGCAGATGGTTATCAAACTCGTCACTTTCGGGCGGACTTGTTTTCTCATATACTTTACCTACGTTTGGCTTTTTATAAACTAGTACGGGTTCGCCAGTACCGTCATTATCATTATCACTTCCAATAATTGGCCAGTCGTTTAACCATTTCATGGGTTGTAAATGAACAATGCGGCCATAGGCACCTTTATCCTGGAAGTGAAGAAACCAATCTTCGCCAGTTTGAGTATCAATCCAAGCTCCCTGATGCGGCCCGTTTATTATCGATTTTCCTTGCGCCATTACTATTTTCCCTGTGTAAGGTCCATAAATGTCTTTTGAGCGCAGCACTAATTGCCAACCGGTAGCTACGCCTCCCGCAGGTGCAAAAATGAAATAGTATCCGTTTCGTTTATAAAATTTAGGGCCCTCAACTGTTGGGTGAGCATCGTGTCCATCGAAAAGCATCACCCCATTGTCGAGCAATTGCGTTCCTTCCGGGTTCATTTTGCTTAATAAAAGAATACTTTTTATTCCTGCCCTGCTACCAGCTAAGGCAAATACTAAATAAGTATTTCCATCATCATCCCAAAGCGGGGAGGGGTCGATCAGCCCTTTGCCCTCTTTTATCAGCAATGGCTCTGACCAGGGACCTTTTGGATCCTTCGATTTTACCATATAAATTCCAAAATCGGGATCGGGGTAATATATGTAAAATTCGTTGTTATGATAACTAATGCAGGGAGCCCAAACGCCGTTTCCATGTTGAGGTTTGTTAAAAACATCGAATGGGGGCTGTTTTGGAAGGGCATGGCCAATAAGTTTCCAATTCACCAGATCTTTTGAATGCAGAATAGGCAAGCCGGGAACACAATTAAACGATGAGGCTGTCATATAATAATCGTCGTCAACACGGATGGCATCCGGATCGGAATAATCAGAGTGCAGAATCGGATTTTTGTATGTCCCATCGCCATTGTCGGCAACCCAGGTTTTCGAAAGCTGGGCCTGCATGTTTATTGCAGCCAACCCTAAAATTGTTAAAGTAAATAGATTTTGTTTTAAACTCATGTTATTTTGTTTTCAGGATTATCAGTTCTTATGTTACTATTAGCATTGAATAACAAATCTACATATGGTTTTGCTATTCGAAATATTTTAAAATGGTTGTCTTAACTATATTTCCACTTTATCGACAAATGGCTACTTTTTACTTTTGGTTGCTCAGGATCCATACCGAAATATCATTTTCAACCGGTAAAACCGGGGTTAAAATATTTTCGGTAGTATATTCAGAAGCTTCGGCCTGGGTAAGAATATGGCTCCAATCAATTCTTTGCTCTGAGTCTGCTCCCGGGCCTGTATTCCCAAATTCTGCAAAGTAGGCTGTTTTGTCGCGTGAGGTATTATCCCAGTTCGACCATCCTTTCGATAAAATTTGATCTCCAAGTTCGCAATTCAGGTATACCACTTTGGCATAATCGCGCCATGGCCTTCCTAAATATACTTTGTTAACCCCTTCTTTTGCAATTAATTTACAGGTGCGAAAAACATAGCCATATGGTTTCCCTTTTGGGGTGCTTGCCGCGGTTATATAGGAGTCTGCTTTACTGCAAATAGTGCATCGGTCGAATAGGGCAGTGGCTGCCCCAAAAATAAAATCGGTAGTGCCCTCTATATAACAATCGGCAAAGTACTGACGACTATTTTGTCCGGCAGTGTATAAAGTATCCTGATTACCTAAAAACTTACAATTTCGGAAAACACACCGGTCTCCTTCAACATGCAATGCAACTGCTTGTCCAACCGGCCCTGCCGTATTTTCGATGGTAAGATTTTCGGCATAAAAATCGTCGGCTTCCACCATTAAGGTATAGGTGTAAAAGGTACTATTTCTCCCCCGGTTGATTTTATTAAAATAGTCGTCAAATGAAATGACGGTTTTATCCATGTTTTCTCCAATTATGGATAAATGGGTATTGCAGGCTGGGATTTTGACTTTTTCGTGATAAACCCCGTTTTTTAAATATATGGTTATTCTGGAGTCGGGGAAAGCTTTGCAGGCATCAATAGCCGATTGGATGGTGGTGAAATCTCCGGAACCATCTTGTGCTACAGTTATTTTTAATTTTTCCTGAGCACTAAGTTGGAAGGCTAGTATAAATAGAAAGATTCCTTTGGTTATTAATTTACAGATAATCATATATTTATAATTTTGAATCGTTCTTGTTAAGAAATCTAATTTTTGGAAATCCATGTCTCTCAAGTTCCCAAATAAATACGCAATAAACATTCTGAAAACAACTACGCAACGCTTTGATATTTAATTATAACAGTTTGATTTTAATATAAGAATTTAGAGCATCGGCCAGAAATAAACAAAAATAAGGAATTTCTTGGCATCAGATATATTTTTGATTTTACCTTTGACTTAATAAAGCTGAGAATTAGAGGATCGTTTGAAGGTTTGGAGATGACTGAAAAAGAATATACTTTTAGACGCTAGACATGTCGTAAAGCCGCAACCACAGAAAAAATAGTTCAAATATAATTGCGAAAGCAGAAAAAAGATCAAAGCAATAACCAAGAACCAAATCAACCTGAAAAGCACATTTTATGGGTAAACATTATCCTCACGGAAATCAACACAGAAGAAAACTAAAGGATTATTTTTTTGAGTTTTTTATGTTATTTCTAGCCGTTACAGCTGGTTTTTTTATGGAAAATATGCGCGAATCGTATATAGATAATCATAAGGAAAACCAGTACATCTCAAGTTTAATAAGAGATGTACAAGAAGATACCGCTGAGATCAGTGAAGTTGTAAAAGCTAGTGAATTTCAGATAAAAGGTATCGACAGCCTGATAATTCTGCTTGAAAATCCGGTTTCGGAGATTAACACAAGTAAATTATATTATTTTGTAAACCGATATTTAAGTACTTTAAAAGGATTCTCTGTAAGAGAAGTTACCATTACTCAACTCAGAAATTCAGCCGGATTGAGGCTTATTGACAATAATTCTGTTTCCGACAGTATTGTTATTTATTATGGAACGTACGATTCGCATGTGGACCAACAAAATTATAATTATAAAATATTTCAGGAAATGACCGGGATGGAAATGGAAATTTTGGATTTTAGTGCGTATCGGATTAAAGGAAGGGAAATGACTATTGATACAAGTCATATTAAAGAATTCTATAATCGCATTTTAATTTTTAATTCCATGTTAAGTAACGAAGCAGATTGGTTAAAAACGTATCAAAAGAAGGGAACGGCTTTGCTAAAACATTTGAAAGAAGAGTACAAGGTTTAATAGAAGTATAGGGCTTTTCACTTCTCTTACCTAAATGTTATATTCACCACCATAATTTCCGATATTCCGGCTGTTTTAACTGGTGGCCCCCACAAGCGCAAGCCACAGGTGACAAAGAAGTGGGTATCTTTTACCGTCCTATATCCCCAGCTTAGATCGTACATGCTGGCAAGTAAGAGATTCAGCGGGAACATTTGTCCGTTATGGGCATGGCCCGAAAACTGAACATCGGTTTTAGTAAGGCTTGTCTCCTGCATTTGGGTAGGCCGATGATACACTAAGATAACCGGCAGATTGGATGTGGCTTTTGCAAGGATTTCTTTTAAAGGCTTGCGTTCGTCTGCATGCTGATCTATTCTACCAGCCAGGTAAAAAGAACCGTCTATTTTAATCACTTCATCGCGAAGCAGGCGGGTGTTTATCATTGAATACAGCCTTCCAGGATTGTCCGAACCGTAAAACTCATGGTTTCCCAGAATACCATACAAGCCATAGCGGGTTTTTATGCTTCTTAGTGCTTCTGTGATTAAAGGATGCACAATTTTATCGGCACGACCTTCTACAATATCGCCTCCATAGAGCAGAATATCAGGTTTCAGGGCTTTTATTTTATTCACATACTGTTTTACGAACCCTAGCTTTGTGTTTCTGTCGATATGGAAGTCGGCTACAAAAGCTATCCGCAGGTGGTTAAGTTTTGAATCCCTTCGCGGTATCTCAACCCGGTATTCCGTAGTTCGAATAGTATTCAGGTTGATGCTGCCACCTATAACAATCAGAACCGAGAAAACAATCATTGTGGAAAGGGCATATGCCTTGTAGCTGAACTTCTTTCTGGTTTCAACCGAAACCCTTTTAATTGCCAGGTTGAGTAAGAGAAACAGATCGTAAAGCAACAAAGCAAGGAAGAGATATAAAAAGAATGGCACCAGATATCCCGAAGCTATATTCAATAAATCGCGCAGTCCGGCCATATCATTACGCGAAAACCTGGCTAAGGGAGAAATAGCAGCAACAATGAGGTAAACAAGAGAGTACCACGCCTTGTAGCCTTTACCGATAAACAGGTGACGTATCCGGAAGAAGATGTAAATGTTGGGAATAAAATATCCCAGTGTTATATACAGCTGAAACATCGGCTTACAGTTTAAAGGCTACAAGATATGGATTTTGAGCCGAAGGCCGTTTTATTATTTTATAGTCGGTTTAAAAATGGGACAAAATTATTTTTTAACACAGAGAAATCTGTTTTGATCTTAAAAAGAAATCTGTTCCTTGAAAATTAATGCTATTAGTTAAATTATGGTATTGAGAAGGCACGGAGGGCACAGAGTTTTAGAAATCGCCAGCGATTTCCCCCTCCGTGATCTCTGTGTCTTCTCAAAAAACAACATTGATTAGTCGCGCTCTGTTATATACCTTCTTTACTCTTTCTTAATATTCATAATTAATTCTCTGTGTTAAATTTAAACACGTTCTTAGATGTGCAGCATGATGCTATATATAGTAAAGTAGTTTCCTTTACTCATACCTCAAGCTCTTTATAGGGTTTCTGGTAGCTGCCCTGAACGACTGCCAGCTTACCGTGAAAAGGGCAATTGCCAGCGCTAATAATCCAGCCAGTGCGAACACCCACCAGCTTAGCTCCGTTTTATAGGCAAAATTCTCCAACCACTTATGCATGGCAAACCAGGCAATAGGGCAGGCAATCACGAAGGAGATAGCAATCCACCTGATAAAATCTTTGTTGAGCATGCTCACTATTTGTATAATATGAGCTCCATTTACCTTTCGGATGCCAATTTCCTTCGTACGTTTCTGAACTGCAAATACCGCCAATCCTCCCAGCCCCATTACACACAACAATACCGACATTAATGTGAAGGAATTCATCAAAAAGGCCATATGGTTGTCTTTACGATAGTTTTCCTCGAATTTTTCTTCCAGAAAGAAATAACTGAAAAGTTCATCCGGGCAAAGCTCCTTCCATTTGGTTTCCAATTGGGTACGAACTTTGGAATAATTTTCGGTTTTAAATTTGATCAGCAACCGAATAGAATTGGTCATCCACGCGTGATTAACCATAAAAAGTAGTGGATAGGTTGCGCTGTGCAGATCGGTAAAATGGATGTCCTGCACTACCCCAATGATTGTTCTTTTCCTGCCGTCCCATAAACCATCCAGAGACTCACCAATTACCTTGTCTGTCCCCAATTGTTTTAAACAACTCTCGGAAACAATCACTGCCAATGAATCGGAAGCTAAGGCTTTGTTAAAATTTCTCCCCTGCACAATCTTGGCGTCCAGAAAGGTAAGGTAATCATAATCTACATTGATAAAGCCAATGCTTGTTTGGGCATCCGGGTGAGTGGTTAAAACAGGAGATCCGTAGTTGTTGAAACCATCCGTAGGAACATTACTTCCGGCAGTAATACTTTCCACTTCGGGGATCCTGGAACAAAAATCTTTCATGATGTTATACCGGTCGTTCTGCTTGCCATCCCAGGTACTTTCAATAACCATGATTTGGGACTTGCTAAAACCGGTATTATAATTCCGTACAAAATTCATTTGTTTCTGGACAAACAAAGCGCAAATAATAAGGATTACAGAGATGGTGAACTGCGCAGCTACCAGCGATCGGGATAACCCCTGGTGAAAAAGCCTGAACTTTTTCTTTTTTTCACTCCAAAAGTTTGTTTTCCCTTTGAGAATAGAGATAATTTCGATGTTCGACATTACAAAGGCTGGATATACTCCCGCACTTAAAATAATGAAAGCTATTACGGCGGCGATAAAATAGAAAAGGGCAGGAAAAGCATTTATGAGGGACAGGTTTTTATCGGTAAAATTATTGAACCACGGTAAAATAAGGTGAACAGCTAAAAGGCTTGCAACTAAAGCAATTGTGGTGAGCAGCGAAGATTCGATCAAAAATTGATGGTAAAGTGCCGACCTGAAGGCACCGCTTGTTTTTCTGATTCCAACCTCCACACCCCGCTCATTTGCCTGGGCAATGGTTAAGTTCAGATAATTGAAGCATGCAATAATTAAAATGAGGATACCTATCACTGAAAATCCTATTACTAACAGATAATTACCATAACGGAGCGAGGAATTACTATAAAGAAACCCGGAGTACAAGTAAATTTCCTTGAGAGGCTGAAGTTTGAAAGTTGTTTTATTGGGGATTTTGGTTTGTACATTTTCGGAATATTTAAACCACAAAGCAGTTATTTTTTTACTTACCTCATCTGGGTTTGCATGAGGCAGTAATCGCACAAAAATGGAAGAACTAAAATTTCCCCAATGGTCTTCTCCAGAGGATGTGGAGTCGCGGGTGAGTTTGGAAGTCAAAAAATCGGCTGAGATGTGCGTATTTGCTGGCACATCTTCAAATATTCCGGTGATAGTCAGATCAATATCTTTTTGAAACCGAATCTTTTCTCCAATGGGATTTTTATTGGCGAATAATCTTTTAGCCGCTGATTTGGAAATTACCACGGTCATAGCCCTGTCGAGCACATAATGCGGGTTGCCGCTAATTAATTTCCAGCCGGTAATATCAAAAACCGTGGAATCTGTAAAGGCAAAGTGTTCGTCCGAAAGGTTGTTTTCCATATTAATGGTAAGGTCTCTCATGCATAAAACAGTTGCCTTTTCAACTTCCGGAATTTCTTCTGCAATGCGGTCGTATAGCCTGTTAGGTTGATTGGCCATCCAGTTTTCGCCGCTGCCGAAATTGTTGCCATAAACCCGATACAGCCTTTCCTTAAAGGGGAACTTTTTGTCGAACTGTAACTCATCAAAAACAAACATAAATATGAGGACGCAGCAGGAGATTCCAATGGTTAGTCCAACCACATTGATGAGAGAAATATATTTGTTATGTTGGATCCGGTTGATAGCATTTCGCAGATAATAATGTGTCATGGATGTAATGTATTGGTCATTTTATGTATTTTGTTCTCTTTATTCAATTAGGTAAATCAAAGGATAGACTACTCATACCGCAAGCTCTCCACCGGGTTCCTCGTTGCCGCCCTATATGATTGCCAGCTAACCGTAACCACTGCAATTACCATAGCAATAACCCCAGCCAGCGCAAATATCCACCAACTTAATTCGGTTTTATATGCAAAATTCTGTAGCCACTTATGCATGGCATACCAAGCCAATGGGCAGGCAAGGATGAAGGCAATGGTGACCCATTTCACAAAATCTTTGTTGAGCATGGCCATTATTTCGGCAGTACGGGCTCCGTTTACCTTTCGGATACCGATTTCTTTCACCCTGTTTAAACAAATCAGGAAAATATGACCAAGGATCCCCATACATGTTAAAACGATAGCTATGAGACAAAAGAATGTTACCGATCTTGCAAGTCTTTCTTCCTTTTCGTACATCGACTGAAACTGATCGTCGTAAAACGAGAAAATAAAAGGTTCGTTGGGTGAAAGTTTTTTCCAGATCTGTTGAATCTGATCCAGCTGCTGACCTTTATTTCCTGCTTCCAGGCTGACCGATAATATATTGCCGTCGGGTGTTTTTGTATAAATAAGGGCCAATGGCTCGATGAGATAATGCAACGATTCGAACTTAAAGTTTTTCACAACACCCACAACACCATAACCTCCTTCATCGCCAATATCTAATTTTTTCCCCTGTATGTCGTCCCATTGATACTGTTTAATGGCTTCTTCATTCATCAGGCACGCCCTATCGATATCTCCGGTGAGGAAATCACGTCCGCGGATCAAGTCGATACCCATGGTTTTTATGTAATTGTTACCAACTTTTATACAGTTAATATCGAACCGGGCTTCACCCTCTCCGACACCAAATTTCCAGTTGATCATACCAGGGCAACCGCTGCTGATAGATGTACTTTTAACGAATGGTAGTTTCTCCGTTTCCTGTTTCAGGGTTTCGGAATTTGCAAATTGATAAGGAATATCGATACGTACCAGTCTTTCTTTATCGAAACCTAAATCGGTATGTTTCACAAAATGGAGCTGCTTGAAAATAATCATCACAACCGTTATAAGAGCTATAGACACTGTAAGTTGAAAGATTAACATGGCTTTCCGGGCAAATTGTTTCTGGTTTTTGTTTCCCCGGAAACCCGAAAGAAATCCGGTAATGTTAAACCGGGAAAGAACATAAATAGGGGCAAGACTATTGATAAGAATTACTGCAGCGACAACGCATAATAACAAAGGTCCTACAAAAATCAGGTCGTTGACACCAAAGTATATCTCCTTTCCGAACATGATTTTTGAGTAAGGAAAGGCGATAGCAGAAATAATAATTGCAAGAATTAACGAAAGCAGAACACCTATTGAAACCTCCATTAAAGAATATTGAACCAGATTTTCCCATTTAGCACCGTTAATTTTGTTAATCCCAATTTCTTTCATTTTAGCAAATTGCATTGAAATGGAATAGTTTAAATAGTTAATGGAGGATAAGAATAGGATAAGCAGCGCGATAATGATGAAAACCTTTAGCATTGCCAGGTTGCCCTTAGCATGCCTACTTTTTAAAGGAAGAGTTGAAAGGTAAATGTTAGCAATATTTTGAATACCAACACTATCAATGTCGAGCGATTGTGAGCCAATGATGCTGTTTAAGTTGCTAAGAAACCCCTTAGGGTTGGCAGCTTTTTTAAATTGTACAAATATATTTGTCGGATTATAATATAGACCACCCGAATGTGTGCTATTCATCCTGTAAGCTTCGTTTTCGCTGTTCAGAATGATATCGGCCCGAAATGTTGAATTCGCGGGCAAATCGTTAACGATTGCTGTAACCGTGCCTGTGAATAGATTATTAATGTTAACAAGTTGTCCTAATGGATTTTCGTTCCCAAATAAATTTTGTGCTACCGATTTAGAAAGAACAACAGCGTCTTTCCTATCGAAAGGTTTATCCGACAGTTTTTCAGTAACATCTACAGAAAAAATTGAAAAGAAATTATTTGTTGTGGTTAACAAATGCCCAACCTGCGTATCGGTATGATTTTGTTCGTTTTTAACTATAAAACCTATGTCCGAATGATAACCCAACGGACAAGCATCTTCAACTTCAGCGTAGTTTTTTGCTAAATAAGAGGAGAGATCGTAATGAATATTGGCTCTTACCTTTTTGGCATCGTAAAGCCTGAAAATTTGTTTATAGTTTACAAAACCTTTGTTGACGTTTTTTTCGGAATAGTAGAATAAACTTATAATGATAAATGTCGCAAAGCCAATGGCAAAGCCTCCCATTACAAGTATGGAGTATATTCTATTCTTCAAAAGATTTCTAAATGTGAGTATTAGATTAAAACGTATCACTTTCGTTCATTTAAAGGTTGTTTAAAATCTCTTTTTCCAGCAAATTTGAACCAGATACTTGGTACCTTTTTCCTACTCATACCGCAAGCTCTCCACCGGGTTCCTTGTAGCTGCCCGGAACGACTGCCAGCTAACCGTAACCAGTGCAATTCCCAAGGCAATAACCCCAGCCAGCGCAAATATCCACCAACTCAATTCGGTTTTATAAGCAAAGTTTTGCAGCCATTTGTGCATGGCATACCAAGCCAAAGGGCAGGCAATGAGGAAGGCAATGGCAACCCATTTAATAAAATCTTTATTAAGCATGGCCATTATTTCGGCAGTGCGCGCTCCGTTTACTTTACGGATGCCAATTTCTTTGGTACGTTTTTGACATACAAATAGCGACATGGCCAGTATTCCAAGGCAACAAATAAAAATTGCACATGTTGAAAACAGCGTAAAGGTTTTTCTGAACTGGATTTCCGATTGATACATTTTCTCAATTGCCTGATCCATAAAAGTTATTTCTACAGGAAAACCGGCAGATAGCCTGGATGCTGCTTCTTTTATTTCCTTAATTGTTGCTCGCAGTGAATTGAAATCTTTACTATTGAAGCTTACAAGGCAATACGAGACCCAGGGATTATTCCGGATCACCAATGAGCCAATGGGCTGGTCAAACGATTTGTAATGAAAATCTTTAATAACACCGATTATCTCTGCTGGTTTGGCTTCATTCATTACTCCAATCAGAAGCTTCATACCAATAGCATTGTCAAGTTTATTTTCCCTCACAAAAGTTTCATTCACGATCAGTTTATCTTTGTCAGTTGTAAAATCATCTTTATATAACCGTCCTTGCTTTAACTTCAATCCAGTAATAGCAAAAAAGGTTTCATCGGCATTGAAGGTATCGAAACAGAATGTTTTTTCTCCATCTGTTCCGCTTTCGATGGTAGTCCAACGCGATAATGTTTTATTCGGGAAATATTGAGTAAACGATATTTTAGAAACACCTGGTTTTTCAAGGATTTTTTGTTTCAGTACCTCTTTTTTCTCGCTTAAAGGTTTTGTAAGTTTTATGCCTACAACGTTTTCCTGGTTAAAACCCAGTTTGCTGCTGCCAAACTTTACCTGTTTCTGAACAAGAATAGTAAATGCTATCAGTACGATAGCAATGCTAAACTGAAAGGTTACCAGTGTCCCTCTCACTAGTGAACTGGAAGATGCCTGAGAAAAGTTAGCTTTGAGGTTATCCGTCACTTTTGAGGATGAAATATGCCAGATTTGCAGAATACTGAAGATAATTCCAATGAATAGCGTTACCGTCACGGATATTATAAGAAAAGAAGGACTGATAAGTATTGTAGAATTAAATTGAATCCCTGTGTATTGCGATATTACGATCGAAAGGCTCCATACTAATAAGAACGAGAGCAGGAAGGATATAAAGAAAAATAATAGTGTTTCCAGGAGCATACTCTTAATTATGTCTCCCTTTTTTGCCCCAATAACTTTTAAAACTCCTGTTTGCCTTATTTTTTCTATCCATTGCGACGATGAAATATTTATGAAATTAACCAGAGCAATGATGAGTACAAGAACTGCCACCATCAATAAAGTCATTACTTTAGGCTTGTCTCCATTTTTTAAAAAGGTTTGTTCAAACTGGGAAAAATTTGATAGGTAAATTTTTGCCAACGGGTTTAGTTTAACCTTTAAATAACCATTGTGAGAATTTTTAGGAATAAGGGATAGGATTTTTTTTGCGGTATATTCAGGATTTGCACCTTTTTTTAACAACATAAACATTTGAAAATTGGCCCATTCCCACTTGGTAAATTCTCCTTCGTTTGACTGGACAATTTTACGGGTTGCCATGGAAGTAACAGCATTGAACGACAGGCAAGAATTCCCTTCCGATTCGCCTATAACTGCCGAAACAATCAATTCTTTATTGTTATTCAGCTTCACGGTTTTCCCCACGGCCGGGTTATTTCCAAATAGCTTTTCGGCCAGTGATTTTGTTATAACTACGTTTAAGGGTTCATTTAAAGCGGTTTCAAGATTACCCTCCTTCGCTTTGTAAGTGAAAAGTTTGAAAAATTCGGCATCAGCAAATAAGATATCTGAAATAACCGGATCGTTGTTCCCAACCTGAAATACGGGAGCTTCCCACGAACCTGCTAATCTTACGGTTGATTCCACTTCCGGCACGTTTAAGTCGATTTGCTCTTTTAATATGCCAGGCATATACATGTTTTCGCCCAATTCTGCATATAAGTAAACACTGTCAATATTTTTGTGGTGCCTGTCGGTGGTTAATTCTCCATAGCAATAAAGAGATAAGATTATTACCAGCGCCAAACTAACTGACAATCCTCCGAGATTAATGGAGTTAATTAGAGGCTTACGTGTAAAACTTCTGATCATGGATTTAAAAACATTCTTCATTGATAATTCTTGGTATCTGTTATATTTTCAGCTTCTTCGGCGGTTTTACCCTCTAAAATCCAAGCATGGTGACAGAATGGCCCTAAAAGGATTTTGTTGCTCCAATTAGAGAGGGTTGGGTATATTCATACTTGTCTTTTTCATTCAAAATCTAAAACTTTGCGAACAACCACAATCGAAGCCCTTCCAAGTCCCCCTCCCGATAGCTATCGAGGAAGGGGATTTAGGGGGTCATATTACTCATACCTCAAACTCTCCACCGGGTTCCTTGTCGCAGCCCTCCAGCTTTGCCAGCTGAGGGTTATAATTGCAACTGCAATAGCTATTGTCCCTGCCAATACAAACACCCACCAGCTCATTTGCACCTTATAAGGGAAATTACTTAACCACTTATCAACAATGTAATAACCTATGGGCATTGCTATGATCAAAGCCCCTAATAACCATACAATAAACGCCTTATAGATTGTAAGCAGTATTTCGAACGAGCGAGCTCCATTAACCTTGCGTACTCCAATTTCTTTAATGCGCTGGTTTATCAGTAAAATGGTAAGTCCGAATAGTCCCAGCGACGAAATAATAATGGCAATCATCGATGCATAGGCTATAATTCTGCTCCAGCGCTCTTCTTCCTCATACCGCTGGTTTAGTTTTTCGTCCCAGAAATCGTATGTAAAAGTTTTTCCCGGTGCAAGTTTTTCGTAGCTTTTCTTAAGATGATCTACAACTCCTTTCAGATTCGGGGGATTGAAGCGAACGAGCAGGTTGTTGTAACTATTTCCAAAATTTTTCCGGCAGCTTAACATGGCAGGGTAAATTTTGTCTTTCATATCGCGGAAGTGATAATTTTCTACTACTCCAATAATGGTAAAACTAATCCCATTTAGCTGATATACTTTCCCAATGGGATCGTCTTCTATTTCGAAGAGCTCGGTAAATTTCCTGTTTACAATCATGCTTCGGTCACCTGTTGTTTCGTTTTGAGCCGTAAAATCCTTACCATGCATAAGTTTAAGCCCAAGAGTCGAAACATAGTCATGATCTACCACAAACCGATAAACATCAATTTGTTCCCCATTTCCTTTATCCACAAAAGAGTCGGACGATCCATTCATAAAGTTCCTGTCGGCCATGGTAAGTTTAACAACACCGGGGTTTTCACTAACCATGGTCTTAAAGGTTTCCTTCTGACTGTCTTCAAGCCTGTCTATCCTCACATCAATCATATTATTGGTGATAAGTCCCAGGTTCTGGTTTTTAAGAAAATTCGACTGACGGATAATGAAAAGCGTTACTATAATCAGGATAATGGAAAGACTGTATTGAAACGATACAAAAACCTGAGAAATTCTATTCTTGTTTCCGATATTAATTTTTTTACCTGCCATCTGGTTGGGGCTCACCTTGGAGAAAATCAGCACCGGAACAATGCTTGTAAACACAATAATTAACAATACCAGGGCTGTACTAAAAATTAATGCTTTTCGGATGTCGATTAAAGGTATATAGATTTGGTTTTGAGCTAACTTTTCGAATATGGGAATGAAAGAATAGCACAACAATCCACCTGCAATTAAGGACGAAAGGGTCATGATAAAACTTTCGGACATGAAAAGCGCAAAAATATTGGTCGACGTAGCACCCATAGATTTGCGGATACCAACTTCCCCGATTTTCTTCAGGTATTGCCCTAACGTTAGAATGATATAGTTACTGCAGGCAATTAGCAGAATGAGGCCTCCAATGGTCATAAGTACTATAAAGCTTTTCTTATCGACCGACTTTTGGAAGCAATTGTTTACCTCGCCGGCCAGATAGATATCTTTCAGCGGCAAAACAAACGGTACAAAGGCATCGGCAGTTTTGAGCATCTGATTGTTACTCTGCATTTCTTCCACTCTGCCTTTGTAATACTGGCTTATAAACTTGTTTACATTTTGCTCCGCATCCTTGTGATTTGCATTGGGCTTTACCTGGTAAAATACGGAGGTATATCCAAAACTATTATCGCAGCCACCAAAGTTCCGTCCGGTTTTGCCCGAAACAACAACATCAAAGTCGATGCTTGAGTTATGGGGAATGGTTTCGATGATCCCTATAATTTTAAACGCTGTATTAGGGTAATTTAAAGGAAACTCCAAGACTTTGCCAATCAGTTCATCGTAGCTTTTCTTCCAGGTCATTAACTTATCTGCCAATTTTCGGGTTATAACTACCTCATAGGGGTTATGGAAAATCTTCGATGGTTTTCCGGTTATAAATTTGAAGCTGAACATATCGAAAAATTCCTCGCTTGCCAAACCTGTTTGTACGTCGAAATAATTGTTCTCGAAACTTATTACCTGTTCAAATGAAAACCGGTATTCGGCACTTTTTTCTATCTGGGGTACTTCTTTCTTCAGCAAATCGGCCACCTCGGGGTTTACCCGAACATCCTTAAAATCGCCGAAAACATACCTGCCACTATAGTTGAGCCGGTAAATCCTGTCGGCATTTTTATGATAACTATCGTAGTTAAATTCTTGAATAACATAGAAATATATTATCAGACTACAGGCAATGGCTACGGATAATCCAAAAACCGTAATCAACGAATTTACAGGGTTGTTCTTAATGTTCCGGAGGGCATATATTAAGTTAATTTTCATTCCAGGTAAGATTTAAGTACACGTTTATTGTTTTTTGAATGTTACAGTTTTCCCCTTCAGCTTGTAATTGCTGACTGTAGTTTTGCACATACCATTGTTATCGTGACTGGTTACTGCAATACCCACATATACATTTTCTGCAAAAGGCAGAATAACACCTTCCATTTTTTTCCAGGTTATACCATCGGGCGAAACGGCCGCTTTGATTGAATCGCCTTCACGGCTCAGTTTAATCCAGTATGGAGCTTTCAAGTCGCTTATTCTTTCACCATTTTGGGAATATTCGCGATAGGAGGATCGTGCCTGGGTAGTTATACCATTCTTTGTGGTTAAGCCTATAAAAGCGTTCTTTGAGCCGGCATCCAGATTTTCGCGGAACATTAAACCTGATTTAGTCCATTCATGCGTTCCTTCCAGATTTTCGACTTTTGCTGAAATTTCGAAATCGCCGTTAATCATCTGATAAGTAAAATAAAAGCCATCAGCATTACTCCAGATGTCGGTGCCTGAAGCTTGTATTGTCATGCTGTTGTTATTGCAAAGAACCATACCGGGCTTTGATACGTCTCCAATATCCATAGAAAGCCAGGGGTAGCAAGGGTCGGACTTTTTCCGGATATTGATTTTAACAGGAGTCTTCTTTGAGAAATTCTTACCATCGCTAGCTATGTAATAAAAGCTATCGACAATTGCTGCTGAATTTGGTGCAGTATAATATAGTTTGTTTTCCGAAACACTCACTTCCCCATACAAAGGTTGAGTTGTTTCAGCGATAGTTAAGGAGTCTTTTTCTATATCCTCATCGTTATCCAGAACATAAATTACCGTGGAGCCTCCACCAAAAACAACGCTATTATCCTGGTTGGTTAGAGGGGCCTGGTTTTTAATTACCTGAAATACGATGTATGCAGGTTTCGATTCTTTTTTCCCGTCGGTAATGGTGTAGCTTAAACTGTCCTTTCCGGTAAAATCTTTATGAGGGGTATAAAGAATAATATTTCGATTTTGGACTATCGTTCCGTGTTGAGGCTTCGAAACGTTTGATAACCTGATCGTGTCCTTTACATCTTTATCGAGGTCGTTTGCCAAAGGAGACACCTTGCCGACGCGACCTTCAATAACATTTATCTGGTCCGGAGTTGCCTCAGGTTTGTGATTTCGACTTTGTATAAAGCCAAATATTACAAGTTGAATCCCTATAAAAGCTATGAAAACTTTCATCAGATGTTTTCTAAAAAATTCCCTTACCTCCATGTGATAAAGATTAATTATGAAATTTTCTTTTTTGATGTTTTACTCATTTTCGATGAGTTCCTGATCTGCCGCTTCGAGTGTTCGTTTCATTTCTTCGGTGATAATCTTTCCGTCGAACAGGTTTACAATACGGTGGGCAAAGCCTGCATCGCGCTCCGAGTGGGTTACCATAATAATGGTAGTGCCTTCTTTGTTCAGTTCCGAAAGGAGTTTCATCACTTCCAAACCGTTTTTCGAATCGAGGTTACCGGTAGGCTCATCGGCGAGGATCAGTTTTGGGTTGGCTACCACAGCGCGGGCAATGGCAACACGCTGTTGCTGTCCGCCGGAGAGTTGCTGGGGAAAGTGTTTTTTGCGGTGTCCAATTTTCATACGGTCCAGGATAGTTTCGACCATTTGTTTTCGCTCCGAGGCTTTTAACCGCAGGTAGATTAGGGGAAGCTCCACATTTTCGTAAACGTTTAATTCGTCAATCAGGTTAAAACTCTGAAAAACAAAGCCGATATTGCCCTTTCGCATATCCGTGCGATTTCGTTCCCTGAAATTGGAAACATCGATACTGTCGAAAAAATACTTTCCGCCCGATGGGTTATCCAACAACCCAATAATGTTAAGTAACGTAGATTTACCACAGCCCGAAGGCCCCATAATACCTACAAATTCCCCTTTTTTGACTTCAAAGCTTATTTTATTCAAAGCGGTTGTTTCCACCTCATCGGTACGAAAAATCTTGTTTAATTCTTCAGTCTTTATCATATAATTGAATTTTGGATTATAATTAGTTTCCATTTGTTTTTATCTTATTTTGTTCTAAAGAGGCTCTTCCGGGTATAAAATAATTGACATCGGGTCAGCCTTCAACAATCCATTAATCGGGAGGAAGCCAAACCTTGTGCCAAATTAATAAAGTATTATTTTATAGCATGTTGTAAAGTTAAAGATTTTGCAAACCGTCTAAAAATAATACGGTGAAATGTAAAAAAATTAGACACTCCTATGAAGAGAGATTAAAGTTGTCTAAATTTGATTTTCAATGTTCAACAGAATGCAAAGCGGCAAAATCCTCATTGTAGACGACAACAAAAGTGCTTTAAGTGCACTCAATATGCTATTGCAGCCCGAATACGAAACGGTAATCACCATTGCCAGCCCAAACCAGATAATGTCGGAACTTGGCAAACACGATTTCGATCTGGTATTGCTCGATATGAATTTTTCGGCAGGGATAAATTCTGGAAATGAAGGGTTGTTTTGGCTGTCAGAGATTAAGAAATCAGCTCCTTCGACCGAAGTAGTGATGATTACTGCCTATGGCGATGTAGAACTGGCAGTAAAAGCGTTAAAGCAAGGGGCAACCGATTTTATTCTCAAACCTTGGGAAAATGCCAAGCTTATAGCCACGCTAAAATCTGCTTTTCTCTTAAGGCAATCAAAGGTGGAGGTAGCAGCTTTAAAACAACGGGAACAAACCATAAAAACGGAACTCAACAAAGAGCAGCGGTTAATAGTTGGCACATCGCCTCTCATTTTGCGAATGATGCAAACAATTTCGAAAGTTGCTAAAACCGATGCCAATATTTTGATAACTGGCGAAAATGGAACCGGCAAGGAATTGGTGGCACGGGAAATTCATCGCAAATCGGAGCGGCATAACGAGTTACTTGTCACTGTCGATATGGGAGCCATTCCCGAAACCTTGTTCGAAAGCGAATTGTTTGGCCACAAAAAAGGAGCATTTACCGATGCGCGCGAAAACCGTACCGGCAAGTTTCAGGTTGCACACAAAGGCTCGCTCTTCCTGGACGAAATTGGGAATCTACCTTTGTCGCTTCAGGCAAAACTTCTGGCCGCCCTTCAGAACAGGACAATTATGCCTATTGGTTCCAACGAACAAGTTTCAATTGATATCCGGTTAATTAGCGCCACAAATTGCGATTTGGATCAATTGGTTTCACAGCAACATTTCCGGGAGGATTTACTTTACCGTATCAATACCATTCGGATCGAAGTTCCCCCCTTACGGGAACGAGGCGAAGATATTGAGCTCCTGGCTAGTTATTTTCTTAAAAGCTTCGAAAAGAAATACCGAAAAAATTCCCTTAAAATCAGTCAGCAGGCCATTAATAAAATGATGAAATATTCCTGGCCGGGAAATGTAAGGGAGTTGCAACATACCATTGAAAAAGCAGTGATCCTTTCGGATTCACCCACCTTAAAACCGGAGGATTTTGTGCTCAAGCCTTCTGTAAAAACATCGGAGGTGAATCTGCTTTCGATGGAGGAAATGGAGAAACAATTAATCGAAGGTTCCCTTGAAAAGCATAATGGAAACTTCACTGCCGTTGCTAATCAATTGGGAATTACCCGGCAGACATTGTACAATAAAATCAAGCGCTATGAATTATAAATCGTTTAACATAGCAATTTTGGTTCGTTTGTTTATTGGGTTGTCTTTTGCTGCCGGTTTGGGAATATCCGTTTATTTGAAAGATTGGATTGCTATTCCGCTATTTTCACTAGCAATTTTAATTTCGGGGTGGAACATTGTATATTTTCTCAATGCAGTAAACCGTAAGATGGCACTGTTCTTCGATTCGGTGAGCAACGACGATACCACCCTTCATTATTCCGAAAATAGCAGGAACAAATCGGTTAGGGACCTCCATCGCAGTTTGAATAAGTTAAACAACCGCATTTCGGAGATCAAGATACGGAATGAGCACAACGAACGGTTTTATCGAGAGATGCTGAAATACTCTGCAACCGGGCTAATGGCTGTGGACAACGATGGCTATATTGAACAAATCAATAATTCTGCCCTGGCGCTGTTTGGGATGCCGCATATTTCGCACATCAACCTGTTAAAGCAAAAGAACAGTGAATTGTATAATCAATTGATGCTGGTTAAACCAGGGCAAACGTTAACAATTAAATTGCTGTGCGGAACCGATCTTCGCCTGTTACTGCTGAAGGTTTCGTATTTGAACTTTGGAGATAAGAAATACCGGTTGTATTCCCTGCATGATATTAAAACGGAATTGGAAGAAAAAGAATTAGATTCCTGGCAGAAACTAATCCGCGTGATGACACACGAAATAATGAATTCCATAGCGCCTATAACCTCCTTAAGCAATATACTAAACGGCATTTACCTGAAAGACGGAAAGCCCTTGCCGGTAAGTGAAATTACCGAAAAAAATATTTTAAATACCATTCACGGCCTGGATGTTATTGAACAAACCGGGAAAGGGTTAATGCACTTTGTGGAAGACTACCGTCGGCTTACCAAAGTCCCAAAACCCGTATTCAAAGCCATAAACATTGAAAATTGGCTCAATTCGGTTGAACTATTAATGAAAAACAAATTCGAAGAGGAAAAGATTGAGTTCAAAATTGTGCACAAAGAATATCATAAGGAACTGATTGGCGACGAAAAACTACTGACACAGGTGCTGATTAATCTGTTAAATAACGCTATTGATGCCCTGCATGAAAATAGTAAGCGAAAAATAGTATTACATGTAAATGAAGGATCCACAGGCAAATTGAAATTAAGCATTACCGATTATGGGTTAGGCATAGCACCGGAAGAGATAGAAAAAATATTTATCCCCTTTTATACTACCAAGGAAAATGGATCGGGTATTGGACTTAGTTTATCGCGTCAGATAATGCGTTTGCACAAGGGGAGCATTTCGGCTTTTTCTCAACCCGGAGAACAAACTACGATGGTGTTGAGTTTTTAAAATGAAAAACCCGGACTAAAAATCCCAAACACAGTGAATGTCTCCGACTTTGCTGTTTTATTTTGCAGTCTCCTAACTTCTCCATTCGCCTCCCCCCAAAATAATAGTATTAATGCAAAATACTGCCCTTGCCATGTTGAAAAAGCGGTATCTATGTGAGCGGTCTGGAGGCCGCTATTTAAAACGACGAAGTCAGAGACGTTCGCCGAGCGATTCCGATTAGTCTTCGCTTACCTGGGGCTGGCATTATTCAAGATATCAATTTTTACTTATCAAATCTATCAAGTAGTGCCATAATATAATACTATCTTTTTGTGATGTTCTTTGGTGTATAGAACTTAATTTTTCAATGAAAGGGAATGACTCTATTTCAGACAGCAATTCTTTTTTGTCAGTCCAATCAATAGTTGAATCAGAATTATTTTTTGACAGCTCAGTAATCCAATTATTAATTTGTTCAATCCATTCAACAGACGTTTTGTGTTGAATATATCCAAACATTCCACATACTTTTAAGTGAGATGAATGATGTCCTCTTTTGAAACGTTCTATTCCACCTCGAATCCCGCATACATATTCTTTATTATTAGATGATTCTGACAGTCTTTTTGCCTCAAATTCTATTATTGGGATAGGCTTTTGCGCTCTTGACATAACAAAAACACCAATATCAGTTTCTTTATCTGATTCTGGTTGGGTAGGATTTTTACTAAATCTAAAAGGGAGAAAACTTTCAGATTCATTTTTACATAATTCGAAATGATGTACCAAATTATCACTGATCCGATTCTCTTTTTCAGAGTCTTTAATTGATTGGTAGTAAACGGGAAAACCTGAAATGTTTTTATCAACAAAATACAGTATCAAATCTACCTCTAAATTCGGGTCCACGCTCAAATCATTTGGTCTTGGGGTTTGATATGATGGAAAAGAATCTCTAAGCATCTTAATAACGGGATTTAATATAGTCAGCAAAAGTTTCATCTGCATCCCTTAATGCTATAGATGGCAACCAATAACGCAGTTGTTTTGGCTTGGCTAATATTATAGAGTCTTTCCCATAAGCTTTTATTATCCTTTGGATATGTACTTTTTGCTGATTATCATTTCTTGTTGGAATTGCTTCTTCAATATATCGTTCTAAATCACTAATTTCTTCCTGTTTTGGAGTTAAAGTTTCATTTGTATATTCAAAATGTAAAGCATAATACTTTCCTGCATCGATAATTTTAAATAATTGGAAGGATTTTTCTTTTTTGTAAATACTGTTTAGAGTTTTGCAAAAGATTGTTGAATATTCTATAACTTCTATATCTGAGCATGACTTTGTAATACTGGTATTACTAATCTGAACATCTAAAACGTCATTAATTAATATGTCTTCAGATGTGCTAATATTCACATCATGCTGATTTAAAGAAAAAGGTAAATCCATAAAATCTTCAGTCATTGGGACTGTATGACGATTAACTTTTATTTGACTACTTGTTGCCAATATATAAAAACGCAACAGTTTTCCATTTTTTGTCAAAAAATCATATAGATATTTTAATTCAGCTTTTTGACTTTCAGGAGCATGTATTCCAATAATTTTATTTCTAAAAACTAAATATTCATCAGATAAATGAGCTATTAACCCTACTTTGCCAATATTAGCACGAATCAGTAAATGTGGCGGTGTATATATCAGTTTATTTGTTGGTCTGTGAAATTTTTCAACATCGCAAACATTAATTTGGTCTCTGTCTATTCCAGATTCGGAAAGAGCCTTAGATGGTATATATTTTTCTCCTGATATATAAGCACACGGTTTTCCATTTTTGTTTTCAATAAACCCTTCTCCTTTTATCCATCCAAACCCTTCTTTTGATTTTATATATTGCTCTATTGTTTCAAGTTTCGATAACCTTTCTAGAAAACTATTTATTCTACCTCCTCCGAGTAGATTTGCTTTCCAAACATAAGGATTTTTCAATACATCCTCTTTTGTTACGAAATGAAAATCATAATAATCGAACTCTAAAAACAGTCTATTTTGATTTGAAAATGTCTTGTTTGCAACTAAATGTAAAACAGCTTCACTATCCGGCAAGGCATTTTGCATAAAGACAGCGGCAGTGGCAACCGTCTTAGATCCCCATAATTTATTAGAAAGGTTTGTCAGGTCAATTACTTGCAAAAGATTGTATCTTTCAAATAATTCATTTCTTAATTCTGTATTTTTCTTGTACAAAAGTGGAACAGACGGCTGTATTAAACATAAAACAGCGTCTTTTTTTAGTAATTTCAATGATTGAACAAGAAAATGTAAGGCTGGGTTTTCATCAGGAATATTTATTTCACTTTTATATCCAATACTCTGTTTTAGTTCTTCGAAATACTTTGTTCTATTGGGTTCTTTCCCGTTTACAGGAGGTAAATTAAATGGAGGATTGCCTATTACCAAATCAAAATCAGATTTTGGTTTGGTAGTAATGAAATTGAAAAAATTCTGAGTTATAATATTATTGCTTAAATCAGGGAATTTTAGTTTTTCCCAAGTAGGCGGGTCTAAATCAACTTCATCTAAAATTGCTAATGCAAGGCTAAATACCGACAGACGAATAGCGTCCTGTTCAATATCAATACCATGAATACTATTAAGCAAGAGTTCTTTTAAAACAGACAACGATGGTTTAACAAGTTTTCCTGTTTTCTTCCATTCATTGTATCTCCACCATTGAACAACACGCTTGTAGGTTTTTACAAGAAAAATTCCCGAACCGCAACTAACATCAATTATCTTAAAATTTTCCTTTGGTTGTTTCAAGGGCATACACTCATCAACCAGAGTGCTTACTATCATTTCCGGGGTATAAACAATATCTTTACTATCAGTTAAGAGTTCTTCATAAACCGAACTTATTACTTCTACAGGCAAATGTGAAAATGAGTACAACCTCCACAATACATATTGATTGTTTTTGATATTACCATCCAAATAGTCAGCTAATTTTCTTACTTCGGTATATTGAATCGCGTTACGCTGTTCATTTTCAGTTTCTTTATCCCATTCAAAAATTTTCCCGTTAAAATCTTTTGCTAATTGGTCTAGTAAATCAAGTAACTTACCAGCTCTAATTGTGTCGCAAAAGTCTGTGCATTGAAAATGTTTTTTAAAATAAGTTCCTGCAAAATAACCACTTGCACTTTTCTCATCCCTTTCCTCAAGATACTTTATTAGCAAGCTTTGAACTAAAAGTTTAAGTGCTACATGCCTATTTAAACCCGACTCTTTTTGGAAATCAAGATAGACTTCTTTTAGTCCTCTTATTAAGTCACGGGTAGCTGATTCTTCATAACGGAAATCTTTCTTTTCGTCTTGCTCATCCCAAAACAAACCACTATCAAAATCTTTTGCACGAAAATCTCTTAAAGCTTGTCCAGTTAATGTAAGCAGCTCTTTTGCATAGTCATCATCATCCTCTTTAGGTCTTTTACGTGAATCAAAGATACTTACTGAAGATTTTTCAATTATTATGTAGGCTGGAACCTGATAGCCATTCCACATTTGGATGTGAATGCGATTTTTTTCTTCAGTTGTTATACTTTTATGCGTGAAATCAAACAAATAAAGTTGGGGAATATTCCCTCTTCCATCTGAAAAATGCCTAAAATAAACGGCATCTGCATTAAATTTCTTTTTGGCAGTTTCTAACGCAAAAAGAATGTCAGGAGATGCTAAACTAGGATTGATGTTTTCATAATCATTTGTCAACAAAACACCATTTTCCTCATTGTCATTAAGAAATGAGAAATTTAAGTTAATGATTTGTTTTTCAAATAAATGCATTGTATTTTTAATGTTTAATTAAAATAAAATCAAAAATACATTTTTATCGCTGACTCTCTATAATTCTTCAATCTATAATTTCAACAATTCATAAATCAGAGCGGAATGAGAGGATTGACAGAAATTTGACTCTTTTGCAAGCTGAAACATCAGCTTGTGGGTTTATGCTTGTAAATATCCAAATATGTATTGGCATTTGTTGCACAGTCTTTCTTAGCATGATGCACAAACATCACAATAACAACCCATGTTAGTATCACTGTTATACCACAACCAGTATTTCTTAATAACTACCTGATTAATCAATTATATTTAAATCTTTATTATTTTGGTTACTGATTTTCAGGGTGATGTATTGCATCTAAAAATAGTTTCTTTTTCAGTAATTTCCAAACCATTACAAAGTGTTCAGTTCTAACCGACTTTTCCGAGTGGCTGACGCTTCGGGAAGCTAATCCCATTTGGGGTGTGGAAATTAAATTACTATGAAATACGGCTATTGTTCTACATCCCTTTAAATCATTGAGACTATACTTTTTAGAGTTGTAAACTAATAAAACGTATTTAGTCGAACTGAACCCGAAAGCGCATTGGGATTTTTGGGTTCAGTTCCCCGCTGCTGGCAGCGAAATAAAACAAAAATATGTCGAGTAAAGCGGGGTATTTTATCTTCTCTATTTTTGTTTGTATTATACATCAAACATTTAGCTATTTATACATAAATTGCATTTAATAACTCGATGCATATGACATTCTGATTCTCCTAACCTAATTCATACCTATGGAAAATAATAAAGATCAGACAACTACTGAATTTAAAACAGAAAACACTGAAAACTCCATTGACCGCCGGAAATTTATCAGCGGCATCACTTCTGCAGCAGTGGGTTTAACTATACTTCCATCCTTCGTTATGGGGGGAAAAAAGTATATTGCTCCCAGCGACAAAATCAATGTAGCCTATATTGGTATGGGTACCCAAGGGTTGCGAGAACTTCCCGATCTATTGAAACTCCCGGATGTTCAGATAACAGCTGTTTGCGATCCTCAAAAGAATGCTTCTGGGTATTTTGATTGGAGTCCAAACGGCTTGCTTGATGAGATGCGCAGAACCATTGGAAAACCTAATTGGGAAACGGGTGGCGACAATACCATTCCTGGTGGACGAAACAATGGAAAAGCAATTGTAGATGGTTATTACTCCTATACAAAACAGATTGAGAACTACAACGGATGCAAGTCTTATGCAGACTTTCGTGAACTCTTTGAAAAAGAGAAAGGAATTGATGCTATTAAAGTCATGACACCAGATCACCTTCACGGTGTAATTACTATGGCGGCTCTTAAAAGAGGTATTCCGGTTACCATGCACAAACCTCTTTCTAATCGTCTGTTGGAGGGTCGCAAGGTTATTGATATGGCCTTTAAAACAGATGTAGTTACCCACTTGATTCCATGGGATTCCAATGGATCGATGGATCAGATTATGCTGTGGATCAATAGTGGGACGATAGGTCAACTTAAAGAAGTTCACAATTGGTCTCGCAGACCAGTTTGGCCCCATTACTCAAAGATTCCAACCGGTAAATCAAAACTTCCTCATGGATTTGATTGGGATTTATGGTTAGGACCTGAAGCAGAACGAGCCTACCACCCCGAATACACGAATATGGTTTTCCGCGGTTGGTACGATTTTGGCGGTGGGTCAATGGCAGATATGGGGCATTACAGTCTTTGGACAGTTTTTGAGGCCCTTCAGCTTGAAAAGCCAACGATTATAGAACCTAACCTGAGTCATGTTTGCGATATAAATAATAATGTTACTGCCTACACCATTGAAAATAATTTCTCATTTCCTTATGCTTCCTCGGTGCGGTTTAAATATCCTGCAAAGGGAAATAGAAATGCAGTAGATCTCATTTGGTACGATGGCGGAATGAAGCCTCCTGTTCCTGAGGAATTCTACAAGAACGATAAAGAATTTCCTGATGAAGGAATGATGTTTGTCGGCGACAAAGGAATTATTATGACATCCGAGTTTAGAGTAAATAATCCTTTTATCCTTTCGGGAGATATTAAACTGGCAGAAGCCGTTTCTGCCGCTGCAGGAGCCGGTAGGCAAGGTGGGGTTGAACGTTTTATTGAAGGGGTGAAAAACAACAAACAAATTGCTGGTAGCTTCCGTCAGGCATGGCCAATTACTGAAGCCGTAAACCTTTATGCGGTATCATTACGTGCCCGAAAAATATTGAAATACGATGCTGATAACATGAAAATTACAAACGATTTAGAAGCAAATAAATATTTAGATCGGGAATACCGGAAAGGTTGGAATCTTGAAGATATTTAACAAAATGAACTAAGAAACTGTTTAAATTTATTTATCCAGTGTATTTAAAAATTCAACCCCTTCAAGGTTGCTGCAATATTTGTTTCATTTTCCGTAGGTTGACACCTACGGTTATTAAAATTTAACCCTTTCAGGGTTTTCAGCAAACAAAAGTCCAAAGGACTTTAATATGAATAACCTCCGGTTTTACCGGAGGTAAACTAAACGAGAAATTTGGAACCCCGACGTGGGTTCAATTTAAATTAAACAGTTTTTAATTATTAAAAATTATACTATGGAATCGTCTAGAAGGAATTTTTTAAAAACAAGCAGTTTAGCTATTGGAACAATTGCATTGTCGAACAAATACAGCTTTGCCATGGGCACTGAAGGAAATACGTTAAAATCATTTGGATTTCAGACATGGACAATTAAAGAAGACATTAACAACGACCTTGCTGGTACATGTAAAAAAATGGCGGCTCTTGGATACAAGGAATTGGAAATGTGTTCCCCGCTGGGGTATTATGATGCAGGCTTCGCTCCGCTGCATAAACTGAGTGGTAAAGAATTGCGCAAGATTATAGAAGATAGTGGTCTTTTCTGTACCAGCTCTCACTTTAATTTGGGCGAACTGCAAGAAAACCTCGACCATCGGATTGAATGGGCACATCAGATGGGAATGAAACAAATGATACTTTCAAGTTTCTGGTTGTCAAAAGAGGATCAAACAATTGAAAATTATCGTAAATCGGCCGCCGGACTTAATATTATTGCCGAAAAAGTGAAAGCTGCGGGCTTACAAATGGGCTTTCATAATCACCATATGGAATTCGAAAAAAGAGGCGATGAATTAATTTATGATGTCTTATTGGACGAATTAGATCCAGGGCTAGTAAAAATGCAATTTCAGGTAGCAGTGGCAAATATTGGTTACAAAGCAGCGGATTATTTTCGCAAACATCCCAATCGGTTCATTTCAGCACATTTATCTGATTGGAATTCGGTAAAAGATGCTCAGGTGCCAATTGGACAGGGAATAGTTGATTGGAAAGACTTTTTTGAAGCCGCTAAAATTGGTGGTGTAAAAAATTTCTATGTTGAAATGGCTGCTGACACTTTCGAACCAAGTTCGAAATATTTATTAAGCGTTTAGTGAGTTGTAAAAAGAGAATATATTTATTGAGACTATAAAAAAAGAAATGTAAAATCTGCCAGATTCGATAGGGTTCTTTATAAGATTGAAATTAAGAGATAAGTATTTAGGAGGGATAGTAAAATTTGTATGCAGATTGTAGGCAAACAAAAAAGCGGTTCAGAGTTTTAAGTCTGTAACCGCTTTATTTATTTGTGGGCCCAGCAGGGCATGATCCTGCGACCCCCTGATTATGAGTCAGATGCTCTAACCAACTGAGCTATGGGCCCTGAAATTTTGAACAATTTCGATTGCTAAAAATAACGATTTTATTCTACAATCAACATTATTCAACTATTTTTGGGGATGCAATATTACATATTTGCGTTTAATAATTCAAACCTTTCAACTGTTTTTTTATGCTTAATTCGAATGTGGCTGCAAAATTGGGTATTAGTGGTGATACTTTAAAAAATGTTAAAAACATAATCTTCGACCTGGGAAATGTAATTGTCGATATCCACTACGATAGAACACTTGAGGCGTTTCGGAAATTGGGTTTTTCCAATTTCGATAAATTATACTCGCTATACAAACAAACCGATTTGTTCACAAACCTGGAGACAGGAAAAATTTCGGGCGACGAATTTTGCAAAGGCTTGCAACAAAACGGACTGGAATTAAGTAATCAGGATATCAAAGTCGCATGGAGTTTAATGATTGGCGATCTGACGGTTGAAACTTATCAGTTGCTAAAGAATATCCGCAAAAGCTATCGAACTTTTTTATTAAGCAATACGAACGAAATCCATATCGACCATTTTACAAAAGTTATTAAGGATGACTTCGGGAAAGATATCTTACCGGAAATGTTCGAGAAACTTTATTATTCGCATTCGGTACATATGCGAAAACCCAACATAGAAATATATACGCATGTATTAAACGATGCTGGTCTAAAACCCGAAGAAACAATTTTTGTCGACGATTTAGCCGAAAATATTGAAGCATCAAAGAAGGCTGGAATTCTGGGATATCATTTGGAAAAGGAGAAGATACAGGAATTGTTTAATTGATTTAGGGTCCTATAGATTTTGAGTTTTAAGTCAAAATCTTTGTTCGAATTCAAAGTTTTAAGGTTGTTCTTAATGACAGTATGGGTTACTAAAGTCATTATTTCATTAGAAGGTAATACCTTGTTGGCAAAGTTTTCTTTAGATTTTAGCTGTAGCCAACGTTATCATAGTACCATCTTTGTTTAAGATTTTCAAGGAATAGAAAGATTTTCCAACAAAGTTTCCCAACATCAATCCTCAAAAAAAAGTCGCATTACTTTCCACGTCACAAAAAAGTCTTATTTTGTTAGTTGTTTAGTTTCTATTTTAACATATCCAATGCGAATTACCGCAATGAATCAAAGAAAATTACCCCAAAAGGTGGGGATAAGTTGCAAAGCCCCCTATCGGGAGTGGAATGCAGCTACAATGCTTTGCCTGCTTTTGATAACCGTTATGTTGGGGGGCTGCGAGTACGAACCTTCGGAAGAAAACTTCAGGGAGGTATCGAAACCTGACGAAGTGCATCTGTTCGACCTTAGCCTGATCCCCGAAATGGATACGATGGGAATCTTCAGGCAAACCGACTTTACGCATTCAGTGAACAGTTTTGGCCTGGAGGTGAAATCGAAAAGATTTACAATCGATGGGAAGGATGTTTATATGAATTACGATTTGAAAACATTCACCATCGACCCATACTATTACACAAAGGGGTATCATATTCTGTCAGTCGAAATCACTACTAACAGCGGTACGGGAAGCATAGCCGATGTTGCGGGTGCCGAAGGTTATAAAATGGAGAAAAAGTGGGTGCTTTTTATCGATCGCGAACCACTGATTGTCATCAACAAAAGTATCACTGCCGAAGGGTTTCTGAAGTTGACTTGGTCTAAACTTAAGATCCCCGATTTTATCAAATACGAAATAGGTTATTGGAACAACACCACGAAGGTAACACAGGAACTTTTGAGCATCGACAGTTTGAGCTTTGTCGACAGCAGCTATTATGGCGGTTCGAAATCCTACGAAATCACTTACTGGTTCAATCGTATTAGTCCCCAGTATTTAGGTAAACATATTTCGGTGATGGACTCATTTCCGAAGATCAGATTTGATGATGTGAGTGCCGACAGTGTAAGGATATTCTGGAAAAAGTCGGAATATAACGTACAGTACCAACTTGTGAAATATGTGCAGCCATACGAAATGCTGTTGAAATGGAAAACCGACACCTCTTTTGTTGATACACAGTTAGCGCTTGGGAACTCGGTTTCTTACCGTTTAAATGTGCGGCCGGTATATAATAAAAATATGGTGAAAGAAACGGAGGCGAGCTCGGGGTACCATCGGCTGGGTACCTTTATTGCGAGTAACTGGCCCGACTACGACTATAACATCACCGAAAGGGTTTTTTATACAAACTCTTACGACAATGTTGAATGTTACGACATTGCTACGTTGCAGAAGTTTGGATCGCGGCGTGTTCCCAATCTCTCACGCAACTTTTTCGATATTGTGAAGTACTATGCGTGTGCGCCCAACTCCTCGAAAGTCGCCGTGTTAACAAAAGATACTATTTATGTCTTTTCGGACAAGACATTTCAGACATGCACCAAGATGCCTTATAAATCAGGATCGTCCATCATTGACTATTTCTACCTTACAAATAACAACCTCATAGCCGTAACGAGTCCTAAAAAGCTCGACATTATTAGTGTCGACGAAAAGAAAGTTGTTTATACCCTCGACATTACCGATTATCCTGAGTTTAGCAGTTGGGCAAGTGTGTCGATGTCAGCCGATGGCAACTATTTTTGTGTTGTTACCCTAAACGGATTAAAGTTGTACAAATACAACGGCACAAATATGCAGCTTGTGCATTCCGACAGCCGCCAATACAGATCGTCCATGTTCAGTGTGCAACATCCCGGTAAATTATTGTTGTCTTTTAACAGCAACGATCTATTAGAGGTGAGGAACATTGACGGATTCAACCTCGAGAAAATGCTTACACTCCCTACAAACCGCCAGGTGATCCGTAACATCGACCCCGACACAGGATACCTGCTCACGACCGATTACACCTATGTTTATGTTGTAAATATGAGCAACGGCGCGGTGCTGTTTAAGATAAAAATCGACGAAGTAGAGTTAAACCCCTTGTTGTATGGCAACACCATTTTTTCAAAGACGGGTTATGTGTTGAATATCGGCAAATTTCTGAAACAGTAAAAACCCCGTCGCGTGATAACACAAAAACAGATAAACGTCCCTTTTAAAAGTGAAATTATTAAACAGATATTCGTTCTGATTATCTCGATTGTTATGGGTTCCAATGTTACTGCACAATATTTTAAAGCAGGAATGCATACCGGTTATGGTTGGTATCAGATGAACGATCTGAAGACGTTTCAGAAAAATTTGGCATCATCCATGAGCAGTTATCATGTCGAAACTGTGGAAACCTTTCCGGGTTTTATAAACTATGATGCCTTTATGGAATATTCAACAAACGATTTTATCTTTCTCGGGGTCGATGCATCATATTGTACAACAGGAGCGCGAAACCATGTGGAAGATTATTCGGGAGAATACAGATTGAATTTTCTTGTAAACGGAGTAAGCATGGGATTGCATTTCAAGAGATACAGCTTGATGGAGAAGAAGTTCAGGACCTTTTTGCAGTTTAAAGGAGGCGTTGTCCGAACAAGTTTACAGATGAACGAAATGTTCCGGGTATATAACGAAACTGCTCCCAGAGGTAAATATAAGTTTAAAAGTTATGGAGCATACCTGGAACCTTCGGTGGGAATAATGCGCCAGCTACCCTATAACTTTCAGGTAGAAGCTGGTGTTGGATATACCTTTAACTTAAAGAGCGACCTGCATTTAAACGAAGACTATGAAAGGAAACTCCAAAATTTTGATGGCGAAACCATAGGCGTTAATTGGTCTGGTGTAAGGTTTTTTGTGGGGGTAAGTTTTGGGATACCTAAATAATCATTCAAATACCACCCCCCTTTTTCCCGGGCCTTCAGTCCGCTGAGTCATGGGCTTTGGCTATTTGGCCTTCAGCCAAAGGAAGAAAAAAAATAATATGCTTTTTCCGGCGTTTTTTACTAAGGACTATTTATCAGGATGTTGTCTCAAAGCCGTATGAGCAAAGTTGTGAACTCCTTTGAATACCTGATTGATGGGTAGTCGCCCTAATGATTAAACGGGTTCAAGCCAATCGCCATTTTCTTTTATAAGGTTAATAAGCTCCTCTACAGCTTCATTTTCGTCGAGGTTCTTTTTTACTACTACTTTGCTTTTATAGAGTGTAATACGGCCAGGACCAGCGCCTACATATCCGTAATCGGCATCAGCCATTTCTCCGGGGCCATTTACAATGCATCCCATAATTCCAATTTTAAGTCCTTTTAAGTGGTTGGTACGTTCGCGGATTTTAGCGCAGGTTGCCTGTAAATCGAAAAGTGTTCTTCCACAGGATGGACAGGAAATATACTCAGTTTTTGAAATGCGGGTGCGGGTAGCCTGTAAAATACCAAACGCAGTGGCATTTACTTCTTTTTCAAGGGATGATACTAAGTTTTCAATCCATATTCCATCACCCAATCCATCGGCTAGTATAGCACCCATATCGCACGAGGTTTTGATTTGAAACTGTTCCATTTCAGTTTCATTATAGGTCTTTTTGAGAATAACCGGAATGCTTAATTGCTGTTTTTGCAGGAAAGCAAAGCAGGCGCGCATTTCGGCAACCGGGTTTTCCCGGATACTTTCAAAAATAAGGACAGAATTGCTTGCATCTATTTCTGCAAGACTATTCAGATCTTGTAACCTGGCAATGATAAAATTAGGTTGGGAAAGAGCCTTTATATTGCTGGCTTCCTCTAATGAAAGGAGTGGAAAAATATTGGATACATGCTTTTTTTCATTCCATTTTTTAAAGGGCAATAGAATGGATTTTTCTTTTGGAAATGTAAAACTGGGGGGAATTTCATCTAAATAAATAAAATCGGCGGCTTGGTCTGTAAAGCTCCAGGTAAATGTTTTGGAGTTAAAATTCCATCCAATTTCAGCTACCTGGTCTTCTAAAGTATTAATCTTTCTGAAAGATCCAACAACAACCGGAAGAGAATTTCCTCCTATGTTTCCTGTTTCCTTAGTATTTCGGCGGGAATATTGGAAAGGATCAACTTCAAGATTATTCCCTTCAATACCAGCGTTAGCGGTTGTGCGCTGTTCGAAATAGTTAACTATTTTTTTGGCTACGGGTATTTCCAGCTCCGGATCTTCTGTGAGCGAAACACGAATAGTATCACCTATTCCATCGGCCAAAAGTGCTCCGATTCCTACAGCCGATTTAATACGGCCATCTTCTCCTTCGCCAGCTTCTGTCACTCCCAGGTGCAACGGAAAATTCATTCCTTCCCGATTCATTTGAGCTACCAGCATACGGTAGGCTTGTATCATTACCAGCACATTGCTGGCTTTCATGGATATAACAACTGATAGGAATTTTTCTTTCTGACAAATCCTCAAAAATTCCATGGCCGATTCTACCATCCCCTGTGGCGTATCTCCAAACCGGCTCATAATCCTTTCCGAAAGAGAACCATGATTTACCCCAATTCGCAAGGCTGTTCCATGGGATTTACAAATAGATAGTAGCTGAATAAACTTTTCTTCAATCTGTGCCAGCTGCCTGTTCCATTCCGAATCTTTATCCGCAGTGTTTATATCAAATTTTGTTTCACTGTAATTTCCCGGATTTATGCGTACTTTTTCGACTACCTGGGCAGCTGCTTCGGCAACTTTTGGGCTAAAATGCACATCGGTTACCAGTGGAAAATGATACCCTTTTTTTCGAAGCTCGGCTTTTATTTCAGCTACATAGCCAACATCTGCAACAGTAGGGGTTGTTATCCGAACAAGTTCTCCTCCAGCTTCAAAAATTTGAATACACTGATCAACCGTAGCCTGAATGTTTCGGGTTATCGAATTGGTCATGCTTTGAAGACGTATGGGTTGGTTCCCGCCTAGTTTTATATTTCCGATAGTTATTTCGGACGATAAACGACGACGGTATTCAAAAGGAGAGGAGCAGAATGAGTTGTGAGACATAGTTTTAAAATAAAAATCCCCTTGAAGGTACGCAAAGTGTTTAAAAAACCAATGCCCTCTTCAAGGGGAGAAAGTATAAAATTAATTATAAGCCAAATTCGGCTTTAATCTGATCTACGAAATCAAGTTTTTCCCAGCCAAAAAATTCAACTTGCTTGGACAGTTTTTCGCTGTTGATATAATAATCAACTTCCTTTTTAAAAGGTTCGCGACCAAAATGGCCATAAGCAGCAGTTTCCTGGAAAATAGGATTTTTCAATCCAAAACGTTTCACAATGGCAAAGGGGCGTAAATCGAAAATCTTGTTTACTTTTTCGGCAATTTCGCCGTCGCTTAATTTTACATTGGAAGTTCCATAGGTATTTACATACAAACCTACAGGACGGGCAACGCCAATGGCGTAAGCAACCTGAACCAAAACTTCGTTCGCTACTCCGGCAGCTACTAGGTTTTTAGCAACGTGGCGAACGGCATAGGCAGCGGAACGGTCAACTTTCGATGAATCTTTTCCTGAAAAGGCTCCTCCACCGTGGGCACCTTTACCACCATAAGTATCCACAATAATTTTACGACCGGTTAATCCGGTATCGCCATGTGGACCGCCAATTACAAATTTACCGGTTGGGTTAACGTGCAATATATAATCGCTTTTAAAGAGATTCGCTTCTTTTGCAGGAAGCTTGCCAACAACTCGTGGAATAAGAATAGTTTGAACATCTTTCTTGATTTTTTCGAGCATGGTATTTTCCACATCGAAATCGTCGTGTTGGGTAGAGATTACTATAGTATGTACACGTGCTGGTTGATTGTTATTGTCGTATTCAATTGTTACCTGCGATTTGGCATCGGGACGGAGGTATTTCATTTCTTTCCCTTCGCGACGAATGGCCGATAATTCCTGCAACAAGGTGTGCGATAACGAAATTGCCAATGGCATCAGGTTTTCGGTTTCGCGGCTGGCATAACCAAACATCATTCCCTGGTCGCCAGCACCCTGGTCTTCGTCTTTTTCGCGTAAAACCCCCTGACGAATATCGGGAGATTGTTCATGAATAGAACTGATAACCCCGCAGGAATCAGCATCAAACATATATTCGGCCTTGGTGTAACCAATTTTACGGATTACTTCGCGGGCAACTTTTTGAACATCCACATATGCTTCAGTACGAACTTCTCCGCAAAGTACAGTTAATCCGGTAGTAACCAAGGTTTCGCAGGCAACTTTCGAATTTGGGTCGCGACGTAAAAACTCATCAAGTAATGCATCCGATATCTGATCGGCCACTTTATCCGGATGTCCTTCTGAAACAGACTCCGACGTAAATAAATATCCCATACTAAATTATTAATTGGTTTAAATTAATTGTGAGATAAATGCTGATTGAGAGAACAGAAAAGATTCGTTTTAGCATTTTTTTCCGTGGTTGCAATCAGTCAAATTTTTCCACATTTTAAAGGTGCAAATATAATGACTTGAAACAATTTACAAAAAAGTTATTTTAGATTATTCTTTATTTCAATTTAAAATAGAGCTAAATGTCTAATAAATACAGGCAGTTCAGAAATCAAACCCGAACACATCCTAAATTATTCATCAATAATCAAAATACAAATTTGATAGTGATGTTTGAAACGATATATATCCCATCTGAATTTGGTTGTTTACGATTGACGACTTCTCACTTCTAAGATAAAAGCCCGCTGTAATGTTCATGTTTGTTTTGGGATTTATTATATAGCTCACTTTTAATTCTGCAGTAAATAAATCAGTTTTAAACCCTTGAAATAAAACAGGGTCGGTTGATTGAATGTAATTTTCCGATTCCATAAATGGCTTTAATAAGTCCTTCCCCCAATGCGTTTTTTCATTATCAGCTCCGTAATTCGCAAAGGTTCCCTTTATTTCGCCAAAAAAGCGTTTGTAGCGATAATTGGTTATCCCAATAAATTCCCTAAAATTTGCCCCTAATGGATGAGTTAATGGTTGCTGAAAATGAGTAAAGGCAAGAAAAGGATTTACTTGAGAATAGGTATAGGGTTCTACTTCGTTTACCTCACATTGAAAATATAAATTTTGAATACGAAATGGGTCATAATACTTAAAACCAAGTTGGTAACCAAATTTGTGAAGTTTGATAAAATTCTTGTAATCACTGTTAAATACTTCATCGGTAACAAATTGGCCATATAGTTGAATTCCACGTATGGGGTTATAGGTGAAACCAATTCCATCAAAGGAATTATAGTTTAATGGGTCTTTTCTTACAACAGATTCCAGATAAGGAACAGGATTCAAAAATTCCACGTCCCACTTAAATTTACCTGTAGAATCGGGGTTCGCCCAAACGTTCATTTCGAAAAAAGAGACTTGCCATTTTTTACCCAAGTTTATGCTTAGATATTGAATAGTTCCGGTTTTTTTATAGAATTCGCGGATATCTTTAAATGGGTAGTATAGGTTGGTGTAAGCGGTAAACATTTTTACATAATGAAACCGTTTGTATTTCCAGTCAATTTTTAAATAGGGATAATTAGAGGAAGCATCCGACAGGAGCAAAGACCGGTAACCGTTCCCGACAAAATTTTTACCCTGTCCAAATTCAAGGTTTAAATGGCGAAAAGCACGCCACGAAATGTAACCGCCAGAATAAGCATAATCCCACCCCGTTTTTTTATACCGCTTTGCTCTTCCCTGACCAGGAGAAACCCGGCTCGAATCGATTAAAACATCCCAATATTCGGGGAATACCGATTGGTTCTCATAAAACCAGGTAGCAAAGGCAAATTTTTTACCTAAAGTTCCCTGAACAATACCTCCCCGGGTATTGGTAAATAATAAACCCGACCCCTGCAAATCCTTACCGGCCTGAATATTAAAACCCGGATCGATATGCAGGGAATAATCCGAACTATCAATTTGAATAAACGATTCGTCGAAAAACTTTCGTCCAAGCCAAGACTTGTGTTTTATAGAATTAAACTCTAAAACCGAGTCTACATTCAACAGTTTCTCTATATCCTCTTTAAAGTACGAATGAAAGGCGGGCAATAAAGGCAATCCCTTTATTAAATACTCTCTTTCAATCCGTTGCTCAATATATTTGTTTAAGGGAATTAGTGTTTGGGAATGCAATGATAGTCCTGCTATCGCCAGTAAAAGGAAAATGCTGAAATATTTTTTAAAAGCAGGACCCATGTTATAATAGATTATCTTCTTCGAACAGTAATGTACGTAAGCCAAAGGTTATAAAATACCGGTATTGTGTTTTATCAAATTGGGTGATCTGATACCTTCCGGTAAGTTCAGCCTGAAGTCCCCAGGATGGAACCAACATTCGGGCAAGTTTTATTTCCTGGGTATACGAATTAAATCGCTTTCCCTGAAGAATTTGATTGTTGTATTCGTGATCGTGTATTAAACTCGATTTATAAATATCGGCTCCAATATTTTGACTTGAATTACTATCAAACCCTTGCCACGAATTGATGGAACGGGCATGTAAAAACCATTTTTTATAGCCATAACGAACAATAAACACGGCTTCCCTGAAATTCGAACCTAGAGGATGGGCCAAAGGTTGTAACCAATTTCCATAGTTCTGAAGCGGATAGTGGTGCGCATAGGTATATGGTCTGGCTTGGTTATATTCTGCTTGAAAAGTTAGGGGTTTTATTCCGGCAGGATTGTAAATTTTGAAACCAAGTTGATAAGCATATTTATTGCCCCACCATTTATTGCCCGCTTTAATTTCTTTCAGGTAAAACTCGTCGAGCAGAAACTGGCCATATATCCTAAAGTTAGGCAATACACTAAATCTGCTTCCTACTCCCATAACCACATTATCAGGCGATCCAAGATTGTATTCCAATGGTCGGTAAAAAATGACCGGGTTCAAATAGTGAATGTCGAGCGAGCGGTTGCTTAAAGTATCTGCAGTTTCCCAAATAACCGCTTCAAATAAATTAACATTCAATCGTTTGGTGATGTTCCAGCTTAAATAATGGAGCGAGATATATTTTTTGAAGCTACTTTCAAAGCCTTTCTTCAATAGATAATCGCGCATGGATGTAACCATGCTGAAATAATGAACTTTCCAAAAATGAAAGGAAGTTTTTAGATAAGGATAAGGTGCTGAATTGGCAGATAGAAACAGCGACCGGTATCCATCGCCAATATGATGCTTCCCAATGCCCGCTTCTACATCGATATATTTCGAAGGATGAACTGCCAAATAAAAGCTAAAATCGTTCAAGCTATAGTTCGTCCCTGATTTATTGCTATACCTTCCGTAATGAGGAATTACCCTGCCTTGTAATAACCTTCCGCTATAAAAATCAGAATCGAGCGATAAATAATGAAACGCATATTGGGCACCAAAGCTCACTATTTTATTTATGTTCCCAAAGGCTTTAATTCCACCGGCCGCATGCAAAGCAAAATTATCAGTTGTTGAGAGGTATAAAGCTGTGAGGATAGGAGTAAAATTTATGGATGAGTTTTTTGTAGCAAACTTCAAGGCAAATGCAGATAAGGACGAATCGGCCGACGGTAGTCTATACGGAAAAATCGAACTATGGAAGGTTGGTTCTTTTACAATCTGGAATTCTACCGGAAATAAAGCCTCGGGATGAATTGGTATTTGTTGTGCTGATAAGGGAAGAAATATAAAAAGCAGCAAACACCGCGAAATACCGCGAAACAGTACCTTAAAAATCGATTTTGAACAAATTGCTTTATTAACCAATTGCACTGAAATTCCCTTTAAAGTGCATCTCTTTGGGTGTAATATTTAAAACAGGAACGTTCGATTTATTTAATACCTGTTGGGCATGGTTTCCTAAAATGAGGTTTGTTATGCTTGTGCCTTGTTCGGTAATAATAGAAATCATTCCTGCATTTATAGTATGGGCGTAATCTACAGTTAAATCTGCAATATTATTTCCAACAATACAATCGGTTACAACGTTGATACCGCTTCCTCTTAAATACCCGCAAACCTGCTTGGAGTATGCGTTTAAGCGTTTAATAGCTTTTGTACTTTTGGTGGAAGAAACTTCTATAACATGGACTTCTGCGCCAAATACCTGAGCGACTTCGCAGGTTAAAGGCACTTTTTGACGGGTTTCGACCATGGAATCTATCGGAAGCACAATTTTAGTGATTTCCGTAGGAACCAGACCTTTCCGAATGGTAATTACCGGTCGGGTGGTGGCTGAAATTATCTTAAATGCATTACTGCCAATAAAAAATTCTTCAAATCCCGAAGCCCCATGTGTGCTTGCTGCTATAATGCTATCCTTATATGATTCGGCCTGATTAACTACTTCTTCGTATACTTTTGGGCCTTTTTTAATAATGTATTTTAATTTCGAATTGTGCCCTAATTTCTCAGAATAGGTTTGCAAAATTTTCTCAAATTTATCTTTCGCAAAATTAAATTCTTCTCTAATTCTGGTGGGAAAATGTTCAGCTGTTTTTTTCTGAACATAAACCATTTGAATGTTGGAATATATTCTCCGGGAAAATAATAATGCAAGTTCCAGTCCTTTAAGGGAATCTTCGGAGAAATCGATTGGGACAATAAAATTCTTTATCATAATGATTGATAAGTGGTTTTGGGATAGCTAAATTAACGAATATTTTCAAAAGTCGGATAACGATTGGGGTTTTAATTCATGAAGGCCATAAGTTAATATCAAAAAAGGGTACTTTACCATTTCTCAAAATTTATTGTGCCCATTAATTAAAAGAAAGATTTTGAAACAGTTGATAAACTATTCAAATTTTAAAAAAGAGTAAAACGCTATAACTTTGAGTCCACTCCGAAAAGTCCTTTTACCCCTAAATCCCCTAAAGGGCATAGCCCTCAAGCTAATACTTGTAAATAATTGATAATGAGCAATAGATACTATTTTTCACCCCATTCCTTTTGAGAACAGGGTTCTTTGTTGTATTTTTGCTCATATCAAAGAACTTTAGAT
>Ga0316608_1000005_pt1 | contig 123148 bp, 103 predicted proteins | sample MIS2016152B_MG_FD_207673 | JGI IMG/M metagenome (GOLD analysis project Ga0316608, IMG submission 207673) | Microbial mat bacterial communities from Middle Island sinkhole, Lake Huron, Michigan, United States - MIS.2016.152B | ecosystem: Environmental > Aquatic > Freshwater > Lake > Sediment... | reverse complement strand
CGCAACCCGCATCTCGCAACCCGCAACCCGCAACTCGTAACTCGTAACTCGTAACTCGTAACTCGCACCCCCCCGCAATTTCCCCAACAACTATTTGGAAAAGCGCCCCAAACCGTTTACATTTATCAACGGAACAGCAGCCAAATTTGATTACCGCATGAAAGCGAACGTTTGAGAGGGAGCCAATCAATTTAAAGCTGTTTAGTTGGCGTTTGTTAGCGGGTGACCAACATAATGGATTATATAGATGTTTACCAGCAACGTTAAAATATAATGCACAGGAATGCCACAAAGAACAATCGTTATACTAATTCACTTAAAAATAAATACTAACGTATGAAAGGAATCGTTTTCGCTGTAATAATTGCTGCTTATAGCTTTGTTACCTGTTTTGGACAGCTTTCGGACAAGCAATGGCTTAATTTGAATTATGCCGGGGATGAAAAGGAGTATCATAACCTTGACATCTATTTGCCCAATTCGGAGAAACGTGCCTATAAGTCAATAGTCGTTATTTATGGTAGTGCCTGGTTTGGTAATAATCTGAAACAATTTGCATATACTGCTTTAGGAAAACCACTGCTCGAAAGCGGTTTTGCTGTGATAGCAATCAACCACCGGGGAAGTTCGGATGCTGCTTATCCGGCTCAAATAAACGATGTGAAGGCTGCTATACGGTTTATAAGAGCCAATGCCAATAAATATAAAATCGATGCATCATTCATTGGCATTACGGGATTTTCTTCAGGTGGGCATCTGGCATCGTTGGCAGGAACAACAAACGCAGTTAAAGAATATACGATAAACAAAACAACCGTTGATATCGAAGGGAAGTTGGGAAACTATACCTCTGTGAGTAGTGCCGTAAATGCGGTAGTCGATTGGTTTGGTCCTATCGACATGGCGCTAATAGATAACTGCATAAAGCCCAAAGATGGAAATTCTCCAGAGGCTGCACTAATCAGAGGTAATCCGGCAGACCACCTTGACATGATAGCGCTTCTTAATCCGATCACCTTCATAGACAAAAAAGATCCTCAATTTTTGGTAATTCACGGAGAAGCCGATAATGTTGTACCACATTGCCAAAGCGAGCTTTTCGCCAAAGCATTGAAAGAAAAGGGATTATTGACCGAGTTTATTTCCGTGCCCGAAGGTCAGCACGGGCCTATAACATTCAATGAAAGCACCTTTAAAAAAATGACCGATTTCTTTTTGAAAGAAGCAGGGAAAAAAAATTAACACTGAACCAATTAGGAGAAGGTCATCGATATTTGGTTAAGGATAATTTTAGATTGTGTATAAGAAAAGTTTATGAAGGAATATTAATAACGGGCCTAAGATAGAATACAAAACCGATGTCCCTTTAAAAAGTACCCAGCTCTGCATATTCGAACGGTTCTATTACCCGTGGGGTATTGGGGTCGTCGGTTCGGCTGGTAATTAAGCGGCTTATAGGGTAGGCCTTTAGTTTGCTCTCGTCAAATGGTTCCTGAAAGGCTTCGATTTGGGGTTTGGTAAGGGTTTTGCTTAACCAGGTGGCTTCTTTTCCGGGGGGGATAATTACCGGCATCCGCATTTTCGAGTTGTGTATTTTGGCCATTAATGAGTTGGCCTCGGTGGTAAGGATTGAGAAGGTATCGATAAGTTCGCCGGAGGTTTTGTCGGCCCACGATTCCCATATGCCTCCCAGAAAGAAAAGCTCCTCGTTGGCAGTGGTAATAAAAAACGGGTATTTTTTACTGTTGTAATCGTGAAATTCGAAAAATCCTGTTGCAGGTATTAGACAGCGCCGGGAGGCAATAGCGCTTTTAAACGAAGGCTTCTCAAAGGCTGTCTCCATTTTGGCATTCAGAGTAATGTCGGCCATTTCCTTTGCCTTTTGCTGATCTTTTACCCACGCGGGGATTAGTCCCCATTTCATTTCGGTTAAGGCATTGTCGGTGACAACCGGCAGCTTGGGGTGGTTAAACCCGCTGGCATGATAGAGAAAGGAATCGAAGTCGTACTTAATGGTTATTTGGGCCATAATTGCATTCACCCGCGAAACTAACTTGTCTTTGCTCACTACAACAGATATGCGGAAACACATGGTAAGGAGTATTGGTGAGGTACTTATAACAAAGTTACAACGGGTTTGGTTTAAATTCAAGGGGGTTTTCCAGAAAGTATTAGTTCACGAAATTTTAGGATGTTTGGGGTATCAAGTTCTAAAAACCGAAGGAACAATTAGGAAAAGAATTGCAAATCCTATACATTTAGCAGCGAAACAGCAGCCAGATTGATTACCTGTGATCGCTTGTTATTTAATGACTGTTTAAAAATGGAACAAAATGTTTTTTTTACACGGAGAATCCTGTTTTGATCTAATAACAAATGCTGATCATTAAAAATTAATGCTATTTAATATTTTTGGGTATAGAGATAGCACAGAGGGCACAGAGTTTTAAAAATCGCTGGCGATTTTCCCTCCGTGAACTCTTTGTCTTCTCAAAAAATAACTTTAATTAGTCGCTCTTTGTAATATGCTCAACAATAATGAATACAATAATATTAATGTTGACCGCCAGGTTAAGAAACACCACAAAACAATAGAAACCTATGATAATAAATTACATACATTGGAATATTGATCCTGAAATAATCAATATTTTTGGGATCTCACTGCGATACTATGGATGCTTGTTTGTCGGTGGATTAATGCTCTGTATTTATATGCTGAACTGGATATTCAGGAATGAAAATATTTCGCCTGACAATTTGGAGAAACTCTCAATTTATGGCATGGTTGGAATATTTGCCGGAGCAAGATTAGGTCATTGCTTGTTTTATGAGCCATCCTATTATTTTAATCATCCGTTAGAAATTATTTTACCCATTCAACCAACCGCTGATGGGGGATATAAATTCTCAGGCTTTCAAGGATTAGCGAGTCATGGGGGTGTATTAGGCTTACTCATTGCATTATATTTATATTCTCGTAAAACTAAACATGCCATGATTGACACCATTGATTTGATTTCGGTTGTTGCAGGAATAAGCTTTGGATTTATTAGACTAGGAAACTTTATGAATTCTGAAATTATCGGTATTACGACAACTAAACCCTGGGGCGTGATTTTTGAACGAGTCGATAACATACCGAGACATCCAGCTCAATTATATGAGGCGATTTCCTATTTTATTATTTTTACGGTTATGATAATTCTATACAAGAAAATGAGAGAACGACTTAAAAACGGATTCTTCTTTGGGCTGGGGTCTGTTTTATTTTTTACAGCAAGATTTCTAATAGAATTTGTAAAGGAGGACCAGGTCGGATTTGAAGATGGAATGACATTCAATATGGGGCAATTATTGAGCATTCCGTTTATTGTTTTAGGGATAGGTTTTATAATTTATGGATTGATAAAGACAAAAAGAATAAAAACGGTACCTAATATCCAGTAAAATTTACTGTTATGGAAATGAGTATTTTAAGTGCTGGTTTCTAATTTAGTTCTTAACTTCTCATCAGAAAATGGATTAGAAATCTCAAACAAATTTTATAAGTAACGTTTGTGTGTAATGTTATAAAATGACAAGCATATGTTAATTTACGGAAGACGAAAAATCAGGATAAAAAAATACGACGATTATCACGTTAAATGTGAAAATTGCAATGGCTATGAACAAAGATTCTCTGTATATCAGGAATATTTCCATTTGTTTTTTATACCTGTATTCCCGTCTAGCAGCAAGATAATTAAGTCTGTCTGCTTAAATTGCAATGATTTATTCAATCAGGAAAAAAAGAGTCATTATTTGGCTATTACACGAACCCCGATTTATTTGTATACTGGGGTAATTTTATTTGTAGTATTTATACTTGCAGCTGTGATTGAAAATAGGAATACGCAAAAAGAGAAATCTGAATTTGTGAGTAACCCTAAGGTTAATGACGTTTACCTTATTCGACAAGATGATAATAATTTGATAACCTATTATTTCTTAAAAATTAAAAATATTAACTCTGATACCGTAGAATTATTTCACAGTGCCTTTCAGTATAATAGGTTTTTGTCAACGATGCAGGATTCTGATTATTTTGTTAAAGACGAGACTTATAGAGTTTTAAAATCAGATTTGAAAAATTATCTTGATAGTGGAATGATAAACATGGTTGAAAGAGATTATGATAAAACCAGTAGATTTATAATTGAAAAATAAAACACTACACATCCTGTAAATTTTATTAGGGCGGCAATGCAAATTGTAAACGGCTTACATCTGCTTAACCCTGTGTTCTTAAACGGTGTTGGTGATTTGGAAAAGAGCTCTATAGCATTTATATTTATCGGCGAAACAGCAGCCAAACTTGATTATCGTGTGAAAGCCAACGTTTGAGAGAGGTCTATCAATTATAACTGTTAAGAACTCAAAAAATAAATTAATAACCGACCAATATTCTATCTAACCTCCACCATTAAAAATTTGAGTACATGAAAAAAATACGCATCTTTTTGTCTTTTCTGGTTTTAAGTACAATATCCTATTCTCAGGATCTGGAGTATGCAAAATCTGTGGTTAAGAAACTTGCTTCTCCTGAATTACAAGGAAGAGGTTATACTGAAACGGGAGATTTGCTTACTGCTGAATTTATCTCGGGTGAGTATAAACGAATGGGATTAGCTCCTCTGGGGAAGGGGTATTATCAAAAATTTGATATTTCAATTAACACATTCCCCAACGAAATGTCTCTAAAAATAAATGATGAAACATTAAAACCTGCCATAGATTATCTTGTGGAATCATCCTCACCGGGAATTAAAGGGAAATTCAACATTGTTAAATGCAACCGGAAGGGAATCGATTCCGAAGAAAAGTTTATTGGTTTGATTAATAAGGCGGGTAATGACTTTATTTTAATTGATAATACAGAGAAATCGACCGATGATAAAGAAATGAATAAGAAAATTGATGAGTACATTAATTTTCTTAAGTATAGTCCACAAATTCAGAGTAAAGGAATTATCATTTATACGAAAGAAAAATTAACGTGGGAAAATTCAACGTTCGTAAATGTCAGACCCATTGTAATTATTAACAAGGAAATTGACCTTAACAGCATTAAATCACTTGAACTTATAATCGAGAACAAGTTCATTAAGAAGTACGAAACGCAAAATGTTGTTGGTTATATAAAAGGTAGTTTAAATCCCGACTCATTTATTGTTGTAACGGCTCACTACGATCATTTGGGCAAAATGGGGAAAGAAACATATTTCCCCGGAGCTAATGACAATGCCAGTGGTGTTGCAATGGTTTTAAGCTTAGCAGATTATTATTCGAAGAACCAACCTAAATATTCGGTGGTTTTTATTTCTTTATCGGCCGAAGAAGTGGGTCTTTTAGGTGCAAAAAAATTTACTGACAATCCGCTAATAAAACTGGACAGGATAAAATTCCTGATTAATTTTGATATGGCAGGGACGGGCGAAGAAGGAATTAAAATAGTAAATGGAAGTGTATATAAAGATAAGTTTGATTTATTGACTAAACTCAATACCGAGAATAAATTACTACCTAAGATTGACATACGTGGAGCTGCCTGCATTAGCGACCACTGTTTATTCTACCAAAAAGGCGTTCCGAGTTTTTACATCTATACTCAAGGGGGTATTAAAGCGTATCACGATATTTACGATAAATACGAAACCTTACCATTCACTGAGTTCGTTGACTATTGTGCCTTAATGATTAAATTTTTTAATTCAATTTGATAATCAATCAACGCCTTATACACGGATATATTCCCCTGGAGCTTCATTGGTGAGGCAATCGCATTGCCTGGGATTAGGTTCTGATGACTTCGAGAGATTCAAAAGGTACAATGCTAAAATTGGTAAGACTTTTGTTTCGGGACAGCTAAGTCCCCCGCTTCGGGAGATTTAGAAAATTATATGTTCAAATATCCCAAACTTCGATTTTTTGTACATCATACCTGATAGTCATTCAATAAAAGCACTTCCCTTAAATAAGCGACTAATATGAGTAAACTAGAATTTCTTAAAGACCAAATTGTTGAATCGCGAAACTTTGTAAACCGATTGATATCGGAATTACTACAAGATTTATCGTATTGAATTCCGGAAAATACAGACCAAAGAAGCGCAACTTCTATTTATTTAAAAGAATCGTGCTTATCGAGCATCACAATCATAGCAGTAATGGTGGCACTTCCCAACTGTAGGTCTCTGAAACTGACTTTTTCAAAGATATCGTTGGCAGAGTGGTGATACTCAAAATAACGCTGCGGATCGGGGTTCATATCCAGCAATGGCACATGCATATCGGCCAAAAAATCAATATCCACTCCACCGCCGTCGTTACGAAAACGGTTAATTCCATAAGGCACGAACAACGATTTTAGCTTTTGAAACTCCAAATACTGCGCACTATCGGCAGTACAGGAAAATCCAATCGGCAATGATCCTCCGCTGTCGGATTCAATGGCAGCATATATTTTTTCATTCCTTTCTTTCACCCATTCGGCATATCTGCGGGCACCCACCTGAAACATTTCTTCATCTAAGAATAAAACCATCCGGATAGTGCGTTTCGGTTTAATTTTTAATGTATGGATTAACCGCAGCACCTCCATGCTGTGAACACACCCTACCCCGTCGTCATGAGCGCCTTCGCCAACATCCCAGCTGTCGATGTGTCCCCCAACGGTTATTACTTCTTTGGGTATTTCATTTCCGCGAATTTCCGCGATCAGATTGTAAGAAGGAACATCGGGCAACATTTCGCATCCGGTGCGCATAAAAAATTCAAGGGAGCTATTCAGTTTAAGATCCCTGCTAAGCTCATCGGCATCCAATGTACTAATGGCTATTGCAGGTATTTTGGGAATAGAATCGACATACCGCATGATTCCGGTGTGCGGATTTTTATCCGGGATATTGGTAAGCGAGCGGACTATTGTACCCACTGCCCCATAATAAGCAGCCTGTTCCGCACCGAAAAAACGTTGAAAAACGGTTTTGCCATATTGTCTTCCAGGAACCATATCCATCGGATCCATGGCGAAATTATAAAATACCATTTTTCCCTGAATTCCGGTTTTTCCCAGTTGTTTTAACTCGGCAAAGCTATGCACTTCAACTACGTTTGCTTTTAGTCCTGCCTTTCCAGTTCCAACAGAGCCTCCCAGTGCTAAAGCAGCAATGCTTCGTTTTTCCTTCCCAATAATGACAACCGCTTCTTCCTTTTTTCCTCGTGACCAGTGTTTGGCCATAACCGATTGCAAATACACGGTATCGGCAAAAGGGGCAATCTTCTGATACATTCTGGAGATAGCTTTGGAAACACCTTCGGATCCTGCCAGGCGATGCGGGGTTGTTTTACAGAGATCTTCCAGGGTTCGATAAGCCCAATCGTTGGAGAGTGCTTCCCGGTATATAGTCGAAATCAGAACAGAATCATTATCCTGTGCCGATACAATGCCACAAAACAGGAATGAAATTATGTAAATGAGGGAATGCAAAAGTTTCATAAAAACAGCTATTAATAATAGGTTTCAAATCTATAAAAAAGTTGGAAGTAGTAGATGTCTGGTCCCAAAAACCTTTGCAACAATTTGGGAAAGAACCTAGAACACGTTATATTTATCAATAAAACATTCCATAACCTAACTATTTTTTAACCTAACATATTAGGAAAGAAATAAACAGGTTTATCCAAATTTAACTTAAACGGATGCCGGGTAAAATCTATATCAATAGTTAAAGAACCATACTTAAAGCCCATTTTTAAATAGTAAAAATTCAATATGATATTAATAGTATTTAAACGATTATAACAATTGCAATAAAACTTTATGAACAAAAGCGTTGTGATAAAAATATTAGTCTTTTTTGTTTTAGTAATTAGTTCGTGTTCGAAAGATGATACGAATGAAAAAGATCCAGAAAGCATTAAACCAGTCGATTATACAATAATTGGTGATACAAATATTCTTATTGCGGATTTTAAACAAATAAATACAAAATTAGAAGGAAATAAAATTGGTGATATTTACAACTACAGCTATTTTGATTCCTTATCTCTTGACTTAAATAATGATTCTATAAATGATTTAACGTTCAATTATTATGCACACATTTCAAAACTTGAAGGTTGCACTTGCTTGCCGCGCGCAAAAATTAATGTTTGGATTACCCCGAAATATAAAGTGGCAATCATATGTGATTCCGTGAAAAATACTGCAATTGGATATGTAAAAAGAGATTCTGTAAATATTAAAAATGATAAATGGTGTTCCGAAGATTCTATTTCAATATTTTCATTAAACGAATTTGAAATCACCCATAACAGTTTAATTGATTGGACGAATAAGAATTACATTTGTTTCAAAACAACGGATAAGAAAGGGATAAATCAAATTGGATGGATCAAGATTGCATTGATTGAAAATTATTTCTTATTGGTAGAATATTCGATTTCAAGAAAATAGGGTCTAATCGCGCAAATCTTTGTTACCTATGAAATTATATCAGGTTGATTCATTTACTTCTGTTCCTTTTAAAGGAAATCCAGCCGGAGTATGCATTTTAGAGAAATTTCCGGATGTTTCCCTGATGCAATCCATTGCGATGGAGATGAATCTATCAGAAACCGCTTTTGTGGAAATGAAAGAAGGTGTTTACAAAATCCGGTTTTTTACGCCGACCGAAGAAGTGCCGCTATGTGGACATGCTACCTTAGCAAGTGCTCATATTTTATACGAACTGGGAATTGTCCCTCGGGATGGAGAGTTTACCTTTAAAGCGCAAGATACTGATTTGATAATTTCGCATGAGAATGGTTGGATAAAAATGAATTTCCCGGTTTATAAAGTATCAAAGGTTGCTCTAACTTCAAAATATGCTGAAATAATAAAGGTTAATCCAATTGAAGTATATAAAAGTGATAATAACTGGATTGTCATCCGGGTTGGGACAGAGCGGGAGGTATTGGATGCTCGACCTGATTTTGAAGCTATACATAGAGAAAGCCTTGGTGATATAATTGCAGTTACATCTTTTAGCGATTCGCCAGACTACGATTTTGTGGTAAGGGTTTTTTGTGATCCGTCAAGTGGCATCAGCGAGGATCCGGTTACTGGTTCCGCTAATTGCATTTTAGTCCCTTATTGGCATGAAAAATCGAAGAAAACCCAATTTCGCTCAAAACAGATATCCAAAAGAACCGGCGAATTAGTGTTAGAACTGAAAAACAACCGGGTTGATATTTCGGGCCAGGCAAAAACAATATTTATAATTGAAACAGTAAGTCTGCCCTAAAAAGGTTTTTATTCTCTAATCCCCAATTTTGGGGACTTAAAAATTCAATGATTTTCAGATGGTTCCCTTGAGGGTTTAGGGGTAAAACAGATGAAACATCCATGTTAGGTAGCCCAACACACAAGGGAATGACTATAAGGATGTTCCATGTGACCTTAATTTAATAATCAAAAAATAGACACATGAAAATCATTGAATTTTTTACTTTTCGGAGCAGACTCAACGATTTGAATAATCCATTTTAAAGGCTATTTTAAAATCTGGTATCAAACATTGTTAAAGTTTCGAAAGCACTCAAATAGCGCATTACTAAAAGAAAAAAAAATTTCAAATAATTAGTTCTTAAATATTTGACTGGCATTCTCCAATTGTCTAAATTTGGTTTTGAAGATGGGATAGATATCTTCTGAAGGATAATGAAATCGCACGATCAACCTTGAAATAAAACATTTAAAAATTATCCTCCCCTACTATCTTATCTTGCATTTACACTAGCTTTTGTTGTCACAGATTCTTTGTGAGCTATATTTTGATTTTCGTTGTACTAACCGATTTCTAAAGGAGGCAAAAAATGGAAGCACTTGACATTTTAAGGAATTCTGACGGATGTGCAGGAGGAAAAGCTATTTATAATGCTGCAAAAACCGCAACATTAGCTAATAATGCAGGTAGGGAAAGGAAAATTCTCAAACCGGAAACAAAAGCCCGGTTGACAAAACTCTTCCCAAATCTCGATTTGGATAGAATACGTTTTGTTATAAACGCTGAATTACCCTCCAATTGGTTCGAAAGTCCTGATAAAATTGATGCCATGACATTCGGGTATACTATTTTCTTTAAAGAGCCCAATATTCAGTGGAACTATAATGGCTTATTGCGATTAATACACGAACTTGTTCATATCGATCAGCTTCGACGCAGGGACGACAACGAAAATGTATTTGCCTGCGATTATGGGCAAGGGTTTCTGGCAACAGAGGACTACCGAAAAAATCCCCTGGAAGTTGAAGCGACCGATTTTGTGAAAATGCTCCCTTTCGATCCAAACTTCTATGTAAACCATAACGACGATTTATTCTCTGCTTTTGGAAGAGACCCTTATAAAGCGTTTGCGCATTGGTTGGATTTTGGTATGGACGAAGGCAGATTAAGTTCTACCGTATTTGATGCGAAATTCTATCTAAATAATTCCCCGGATCTACTTACTGCCTTTGGGCAGTATAATTATTCTGCTGCAGTTACGCATTGGCTAAATAGTGGTATTAACGAAGGAAGAATAAGCTCCCCGGGTTTCGATGTAAGCTTTTACTTAAATCAGCACCCCGATCTTCAGGCTGAATTTGGTCCGAAAAATTATGTGGCAGCAATTAACCATTGGGTATCAAAAGGGTTAGATGAAGGCCGCAGGAGTTCGCGCGCATTTGATGTTTCTTTTTATCTGTCGCACCACCAGGACTTGATTGATTCATTTACTTCCCAAGGATTTTCAGAAGCTTTTGACCATTGGCTTCAAAAGGGGATAAAGGAAGGGAGAATGACAACCCCGGCTTTTGATGTGCGCTATTATTTAGAGCATCATCCCGATATTCAAATAGTTCACGGACAAACCAATTATAAACCGGCAATGGAACACTGGCTCACCATAGGCTTAAATGAGGGGAGAAGAGGTACTTTTGAATTTGATGCAAATTACTACCTGAATAAATACCACGATCTTCGGACATTATTTGGCCAAAAAAATTACATAGCCGCACACGATCATTGGATTAAGGAAGGTTTATCCCAAGGTTTGCATGGTGCCCCCCAATCGAGGAGTAATAAAAAAAGTGGTAGAATCGATTCCCCTTTGCACAAGGTATAATCAGAGAAATATAAATTAACAACTAACTTATGGGAGCCCCTTAAGTCTTACAAAATGTCAGAATTTTGGGGTTCTCTTTTAAATCGCTTTTTAAATAATTTCTTTCAAATTCAATTATTCCCGAGAGTTACTTTTTAATCATCCATAACGCCTGCCTGACATAGCCCGAAATTCGAAATTGTTAATGAATTAACATATTCTCGCTTTCTATTATTCGGAATACAATTGATATAGATCATTCTGTAGCGGTGAGCGAACACCAGTTATTAAGATGGGTGAATCATTCTTCGGAAATATTTGGAGGAATACTCTAAAATGAGGAATTGAAATCATGTGTTTTCTGCCGGGCTTTTCTCAATTAAAATTTAGCTTTAGCAATCCTAAAAGAATTGATGGTTCTGCCTTTTGATGATTTCACTTATAAAACTAATAATTTCTTAAGAGACTATGAATTCGAATTTTGCATCAAAAAAATATTTTACCATATTTGAAAAATATTTATAAAATTGTTTTATAAAATGTGGAGACCAGAACCCACGTAAAAAAACGGGGCAGACCTAAAGCCAACAAATAATACCTAAAATAAATAAAGAATGAATTCTAATTTTTTTGAGTCGAATGATTACTTTATCGATGAAAAAGTAAACTTCCTGGAATTTGAAAATAGTTATGCTATCTATAACGATAAAGGGGAATTGAAAGGTTCGATAAGGCAAAAACTTACGCTGGGACAAAAACTACTCCGTATGGTCCTCAATAAGGCAATGCTTCCTTTCCTGCTCGAAATTAAAAATTCGAATAACGAAGTTGAAGCATCCATATCCCGGGGATGGACTTTTTTTATGTCAAAAATAAAAATTCTGGATGCCCAGGGGAAAAGTATCGGTTCAATTCAACAGAAATTTAAACTTTTTAAGCCCTCCTTTCGGATTTTCAATAATTTCGATGAGCTTATTGCTGTTATTTCGGGCGACTGGAAAGCTTGGAACTTTGAAATTAAAGATTCAATGGATGCTCAAATAGGAACCATCTCTAAAAAATGGGCGGGAGCTATGCAGGAGATCTTTACTTCGGCAGACAAATACAATGTTCATATCGATCCCAAATATTCGAATAAAGAAAATAAAATCGCCATTATAGCAAGTGCCATTACCATTGATATGGTATTGAAAGAGAGCAATTAACAAAGATTTTAATAAAATACTTTTCTTTCGGATATAAAAAGAAACAGCATAAATGAGGCTGTGTAAAATGTAGAATATGGCTTCGAGCTCGCTCATCTTAACCATTTAAAGTCGATTAATTTTCAAATGGATCGTCATACCGAGCAAAGTCGAAGTACGAAATGCGATAATTAATCGACTATTTACACAGCCTCATTAATCCAACTTCTACCGTTATTTCTTTTTAAGCAGGTTAGTATCCTCTAACCATTCAGCCATGCGTTGCGGCCATCCTTTGATGGATTTATATTCGCTCCGGTATCCCATGTTAAAAGCGTGATCGCCCATTGCATAGATATGAGACTCTACAGGTAAATGCGCTTTGCGGTATGCTTGTATCAATTTTATAACTGGTTCAGAGCAACATTTATCCATATTTGCTACTACCAAAAAGGTTGGAGGGGCATCTGCCGATACTTTTTTAGGAATTCAGAAAGGTCCGGGATATACCAACATTTGGAAGAGCCATAAAGACGCAACCATTTAAAATTTTAACGTCTTTTAAAAAAACCTATTGCATTTATGTAGAGATATATATTAACATATTACGCACATATATAATACATTACATGATTTATAATAAATATATACTATAACCTAATTTGAATAATATGAAGAACAAATTAAATAATTCATTGAGCAAAACATGGGGTTCATTAGTTTTACTATTAATCATATCTTGTTCAAAATCTGAATTTAATAGTGATATAATTCAAGTCAAATATGGAACCTCGTTTGGTATGTGCATTGGATATTGTAAAAGAGATATTGTATTAAAATCTGATCAAATTACTTATACTCGATCCGGATGGTCAGATACTATAAAAACAATAACATGCAATGAGAATTTGGAGGGTGATATCTGGAAATCAATTAATGCGGGAATGGATGTGGAATCTTTTTTTGAATTACCGGCTATGATAGGATGCCCAGACTGCGCAGATGGGGGAACTGAATGGATTGAAATAGAGTTGGCAAATGGAGATAGTCACAAAGTTATATTTGAATATCATAATGAACCTAAAGCGGTAAAAGGTAATATAACGATACTTAGGGATATTTTTGGAAAATCGAAGGATTGTATGGAGTAGTAAAATCATGTTAATACATTAAATATATAATTAATGTAATATATTTTAACTAATAGTATAATAATAAATTAAAATTGGATGTAAATTATTTAAAAATGACTATTCGTCGCAGGTGCAGCAACATTTCGAATCAGCCATATATCCTCAAAGGTTAAATGTCTACTATCAATAATAAATCCCTGTTATCTTTTTAAAGAAGGTAAACAGTTTAATTTGCTAAATTTACACTATTAACATTATGGAATAGTTGAGAGAGAAAACTTTCTATCTGCCAACTCAAGCATAAATCATTGGAGATGGCAGGATATTTGCAACCGATCAAACCATATCTAAAATTTGAGCTATGAAAAAAATTACATTTTTATTTATTTTAATCTTTGTTTTTATTCAGATTGAAAATAGTCACGCGCAATTTCTTAAAAATGCTAAAAAGCTTGTTGAGCAAAAAAGCGGAGGATTTACTGAAAAAGATGCTGCCGATGGTATTAAGGAAGCCCTAAATAATGGAACAGCTAAAAGTGTTTCGTTTTTATCAAAACCCGATGGCTATTTTAAGAATTTGGAAGTAAAGATTCCATTCCCGCAAGATGCTAAAGAAATAGAATCGAAATTGCGTGCTGTAGGAATGGGCAAACAGGTTGATGAAGCTGTATTATCGATAAACCGGGCGGCTGAAGATGCTGCTAATGAAGCAAAACCGATATTCTTAGCTGCAATTAAAGGTATGACAGTTAAGGATGCTATTAATATTGTTAAAGGAGAAAACGATGCTGCCACCAAATATTTGAATAGAACTACTTCACCGGAGTTAAACGCAAAATTTCAACCAATTATTAAAGCATCGCTGGATAAAGTGCAGGCAACCAAATACTGGACCGATTTGATAAAAGCCTACAACAAGATTCCTCTTGTAAAAAAAATGAACCCCGATTTAACCGGTTATGTTACTCAAAAAGCAATTGATGGATTGTTTGTGATGATCGCCAAAGAAGAACTCAACATTCGGAAAGATCCGATGGCACGGACATCTGAGATTCTTAAAAAAGTATTTGGAAAATAGTTTTTGGGTTGTGTTTTCATTGGGCATAATAAAAACAGTTGATTATACTTTGGCGTGGATAAATCCGCGCTTTTTTTATTTTTCTTTAGGTTAAAATAACAAACATCGCATCTAAACCCTATTATGGTGATCACCGAATCTATGCCTGTTGATATGATTGAATCTGGGAACGGATAGAAGAAGCACTTGGTTTGTAGTCAAACCAAGAACTTTTTCTTTCACTACAACACATCTAAAAACTTATTTGGTCGGCTCCCAATAACAAACTTTAGGGGACACTATTTTGCCTTCGGTTTTCAATTTTTTCATTGCCTTATCCACTTCTTTCCGATCGATTCCGGTTTGTTCAGCTAATTGACCAGCACTTAATGGTTTTCCGGCTATATTCATTGCCTCAAGAATTTGTCCGTTTACATCCATACAACTAAATTTTATTGTTACAAATTGAAGTACCCAAAAATAATAAAAAGGTGATTAATTAATATGATACTAATCATTTACCGACTTATTTGCTAATATTTTTTCAAATTGTATGACAACAATTTTCAACGCTTTTTCAAAGTATTATTCAAATCCAATAAACCTGTCATTTTCTTTTTCAAATATTTCGTACCTTTTCTTCACTATTAATACCTTTTTTATGACACGGAAAATTCTTAGTTGCGCCCTCTTTTTAATACTTGCTTTTCATTTATCTCATTCTCAGATAAGCATTGCTAAAATCGATCGTCAAACGTTGATTAAACGACATAATGTTGTTGTTAACTCATTCGATTCATTGTCCTCACTTTCTGTGGGTAATGGTGAATTTGCTTTTACCGTTGACGCAACCGGAATGCAAACTTTCCCCGAACAATATAGAAATGGAATTCCTCTCGGAACTCAATCACAAACAGCCTGGCACAGTTTTCCTAACCCTGAAGGCTATAAATTTGAAGAAACCTACAAATACTACGATTTTAATGGAAAAAAGGCTCCCTACCCTGTGCAATGGAGTGAAGCCGGGCGCAATAAAGAAGCGGCAGACTGGTATCGAAAGAACCCTCACCGCCTGCACTTTGGGAACATTGGATTTGAAATTACGAAAAAAGATGGTTCACTGGTAAATCCTTCTGACATAACTGGTATAAAACAGCAGTTGGATCTTTGGTCGGGAATCATATACAGTCACTTCGAAGTAGAAGGAATTCCGGTAGATGTAACAACTTTTTGCCATAATAAAATGAACATGATTACCATGCAGGTAAAAAGCGAGTTACTTAAAAAAAAGCAAGTAAAGATCAGTATCCGGTTTCCATACCCGAGCGGCGGACATAGCGATGATGCCAGCGATTGGAAAAGTCCGCAAAAGCATCAGACAATTCCCGATTGGCAGGAAAAAAGGCTTAATCTTCATCGGGTTTTGGATAATTCAAAGTACGTTTTATCCATTGAGGGGAATTCAGTATTCAATCTTATTGAAAAGGAAAAGCACCATTTTATTTTGGAACCAAAAGCCAAAGATGATGCATTTGAAGCTTCATTTCTTTTCGACGAAGGAAACTATTCCGGAAAGATATTGCCTTTTTCGACCTTAAAAATGAATTGTGAGAATTACTGGAAATCGTTTTGGAGTCGCGGCGGTGCAATTGATTTTTCGGGAAGTACCGACCCCCGGGCAAGTGAATTGGAACGCAGAATAATTCTATCACAATATCTGACCGCCATTCAGTGTTCAGGTTCTTATCCCCCCCAGGAAACCGGTTTAACCTATAATAGCTGGTATGGTAAGTTTCATCTCGAAATGCACTGGTGGCATGGTACCCATTTTGCCTTGTGGAACCGACTCGATTTGTTGGAAAAGAGCATGAGTTGGTATAACACCGTTTACGAAAAAGCACAGGTAATAGCTGGTAAACAGAATTATAAAGGAGTTCGCTGGCAAAAAATGACCGATCCTTCGGGAAATGAAGCACCATCAAGTGTTGGATCATTCCTTATTTGGCAGCAACCGCATATTATCTATTTTGCAGAGCTTTGCTATCGGGGGTATTCTGTGAAAAGTCCACAGCTCGAAAAATATAAAAAGCTGGTATTTGCCACTGCCGACTTTATGGCATCCTTTCCGGTTTATGATAAAGAAAAAGACCGGTATGTTTTGAAAGGAATTATTGCAGCTCAAGAGCGTTTTAAACCTGAAACTACCTTTAATACCCCTTTCGAATTAGCTTATTGGCATTGGGGTTTAACAACAGCGCAGGAATGGAGGGTGAGATTAGGTATGCCTAAAAATCCCGAGTGGCAAAAAGTAATCGATAAACTTTCGAAGCTAGCAGAGGCAAATGGATTATACCTGGCTGCCGAAAGTGCCCCCGATAGTTACACTACCCGCGAATATATGACCGACCATCCTTCCGTATTAGGTGTTTATGGGATGTTACCGGGGAAGGACATTGTAAACCCTGAGGTAATGAAGAACACATTCAATTTCATTTGGGATAAATGGAACTGGGAAGAAACCTGGGGTTGGGATTTTCCATTAACAGCTATGAGTGCTACCCGATTGGGTATGCCCGAAAAAGCAATGGAAGCCCTTTTTATGGCGCCCAAAACAAATACTTACCTGGCAAATGGGCATAACTATCAGGACAACCGCCTTCGGCTTTATCTGCCCGGAAATGGCGGGCTGCTTTCGGCTGTTGCTATGATGGTTGCCGGTTATGATGGATATAGTATTGATATGCCTGGAATTCCAAAAGATGGCAAATGGAAAGTGAAATGGGAGAATTTACAGAAAATGCCATAGCGTAAATTCGAAGTATTTTGTATTTGAGAACCCGCTGGGAGGGTATTTATTTTGAGCAGGTTTTTATTTCTAATTTTTTTCTGCCAGAATACTCTCTCCTCTCCCGGCATCTAATCCTTCCTCCTCTTTTAATTCGCTAAAATTATCGATAAAGAAAACTGCATACATCATGTAAAAAGCAATTATTGCCAGGGGAATTGCCACTGTTATTTCTCCTTTATCAAATAGCCCAGGTTCTTTCGAAAGTAAGTGAAAAAGAACCATGAGGGTATAGAATCCAATTATTACATAATACGAAAAGCGTTTCCCGGAGATTAGCGCCACCATAAAAAGCAGGATGATAAGCCTTATAAAACTATCGGTCCATTGTGTTTTTACAACGGCTATTATAAGGGCAATTGCCTGAAAAATTATTATTAGAGCACCAATATAACCGGCCGAGTTTAAAGAATAACTTTCCTTTAATAATTCTCTGCGGTTACTTATTTCGTTCGATTTACCAAAACAGAATACGCCAATCGGGAAAATAATAAAATTCAGTACAGGTATCACCAGGGAATAATAAAACCAAGAGGGGACTCTATTGCGCGAATAAAGATACTCTAACAATACCTTTCGGTGAAACCACAGAAAAAAGTAAAATGTAACTACTGACGTTACTGCCCAAAAGCCATAAATATAAATGTATTTACTTGTTGTGTCCATGGAGTTTTTAAAGTATATATTTCCTATTAGGCCAAAGGCAGCACAATCGAGTAAAATTCGGGTCGAAAAATAGGTTAACAGCACTTGGGCTTTGCTATATGTAACCGATAATTCGAGCTTGGTATCTCCCAAGTCTTTCAAGCGGTAAAGGCTTACTATCCGCAGTATTTCCAGCTGAACCAGAAATGCTGCCAAAGAAACCATAACATTCAACACGACGGGGAGATAGGCAATTTGCGAATAACCACCATCCGGATAATGTATTATAAATCCGGTTGCTGCTTCTAACGAATCGTAGTTTATATTGAAAATTCTCAGAAAATTAGTAAACAGATCGCTCATTGGTTGTATTCCAAAATATGCCAGGGAGTTAGACGCAAAAAAATACATTATCAGGACAATAAAACCTGTTTTTGCCGGGCTCTTCGTATGGAGGAACATAAACACTGCATAGGGCAGTAAAAATAGAAAATATCCCAGATGGTTAAACACAATCGAAAAATTCTGAGACGATTCAAATTTGAGAAAGGGGTACAAAGCAATTATCAAAATATTCAGGATAAATGCCGAAACCGAAGCACGGAAATCTTTCGAAACACGGTAAACAATCAACCATAGAACTATCATTCTAATAACTGTGGATGCCATAGACATCGAACTATAAATCCATTTGTTCGATGGATCGTTGTATTCCAGTTTCAGTCCAATTTGAAAATACGAATACAAAAAATTTACAATGCCTGCTACCAGGGCGAAAACTAAAACCAGAAGGATGTTTCGCGAACTGAAAGCGCTTTCTTTTTTTGAAAAATCAGGATTCATGTTACAGGCAATTTGGGTTATCAGGGTTTTATGGGAACATTGTACGGTCAATCAACGATATGGTTCCAACTGTTAGCCTGAATTGCACCCGATGCCGTAACAAAGAATATGTTTACTACAGCATATAAAAAAAGGACGTGAGTATTATAATTCTTATTCTTTGCGCCTTCTAATATTTTTTTTGTTGACTTTATTAAATTTCCAGAGTTTTTCAAAATCCAAGCTGTTCTTTTTCCCGGTAATGAGTGTGTAAAAGACGATGAGACATTTCTCCCAACGGCTCTTTCAGATATTCTGCATATAATTTCAGTATGGCTTCGTTTTGGTGAGATTTCCGTAAAGACTTTCCTTCGTCCTCCCGATATATTGCTTCGATTCGTTTTAGCCGAACCTCATCGTTAGTATACCGGGGCTGACCTCCTCCACCAATACATCCACCGGGGCAGGTCATTACTTCTACAAAATGAAATTGTTCACCGTTTTGAATGGCTTCCATCAACTCACGGGCATTTCCCAAGCTATGGACAACTCCCACGTGGAGTTCTACTCCTTCCAGAAAGCTCCAATCGGGTTTTGTGCCTTCAATCTTCAGGCTTGCTTTTTTAATTCCTTCCAACCCCATCAGAGGTTTTACATGCAAATTTTCGGTTGGTAATTCTCTCCCGGTAACAATTTCGTAGACCGTTCGGATAGCAGCTTCCATCACTCCTCCTGAGTTGGCAAATATATCGGCTGCTCCGGAAGAAATTCCCATGGGGGTATCCATTTCTCCGTCAGGCAAAGATCGAAAGTCGATTCCGGCTTGTTTGATCATTCGACCTAATTCGCGGGTGGTTAGCACATAATCTACATCCTGTATGCCATTTTGGAACATCTCTGGGCGCTGTGCTTCATATTTCTTGGCCGTACAGGGCATAACGGAAACAACAGTAATATTTTCGGGGAGTACCCCGATTTTTTCAGCATAAAACGTTTTTGCCAAAGCTCCAAACATTTGCTGAGGCGATTTGCATGTAGAGATGTGATTTAGATACTCCGGGAAATTGAATTCCATATAGTTGATCCAACCCGGAGAGCAACTGGTAAACTGTGGCAGAAAAGCTTCTTTCTTTTCAACCAATGTTTTTTTTAGCCGGTGCAGTAATTCTGTTCCTTCTTCGAGAATGGTTAAATCGGCTGCAAAGTTGGTATCAAAAACTTTTTTAAATCCCAATTGCCTGAGGGCGGTGACCATTTTACCGGTTACCAGAGTTCCCGGCTCGTAATCAAAGCACTCTCCCAAAGCTGCCCGAATGGCGGGAGCTGTTTGAACAATTACAAACTTATCGGGATTATCCAACGCTCTCCAAACATCTTCAATATGGTCGCGTTCCACAATTGCCCCTACCGGGCATACCGCGGCGCATTGTCCGCACTGAACGCAGGTTACGCTATTGAGCATATGGGCAAAAGCCGGTCCTATGGAAGATTGAAATCCACGTCCCTGCGGATAGAGAGAACCAACGGATTGCACTTCGTTGCATACAGTAATACAGCGTCTGCATTTGATACATTTGCCCGAATCGCGAATTAGGGCAGGTGTCGAGTCGTCGATCAGTTTTAGCGCCCTTTCCCCTTCAAAATGCACCCTATCGATGCCCAATTCCATTGCAAGCGCTTTTAATTCGCAATCATCGTTTCGGAGACAAGTTTTACAATCGCCATCGTGTTCTGATAGCAATAGCTCGACCACAAACTTCCGCGATTTTCGAACCGCCTGGGAATGGGTAAATACCTCCATCCCTTCCGCAACAGGCATAGAACAGGATGTTACCGGATTTTTGATCCCTTTTACTTCCACCAAACAAACACGGCATGCCCCTTTTGCTTCGTAATTCTCTAAAAAGCAAAGGGTAGGAATTTTCACGCCTATTAATTCGGCAGCTTTAAGAATGCTTGTCCCTTCCGGAACCTGAATTCGCGTATTGTTGATAGAAAGGGTTATCATAGTGTAAAATTTTGTAAATTGAACAGCATCGTTATTAAATAAATTGCAGACTTCGATTTGCCCGACAATCGTATATAATATTATATAGCAAACACGAAACTGGCGTACGTTTGCAACGCATGGAGTAAATAAAAGTGAGCGTAACAAATGCGTGCCAATGCTTTAATTTTTTTTATAATTAGTTATATGTAATTGAAACAGAATTAGTCTCCTACGATTTTCCATAATCGCACCGTAAGCACCTTTTCGATTGCCGTATGGCCTCGCTTTCTATCCACACTTGTTCTACTTCGTCGAAACTATGCTTTCGGCGTTCCGCAGAAAGAAGTCCAAGCTTTTGTCGGGGCATAAGAATTGGATCTGCTTCCGGATCAAAAAACGTATCCGTTTTTTTATCAATCCTCCAAAAGGCATGGGAACTCCCGGTCAGAAACTCATCGATTCCTACGGCTGCCCTTTCTCCACCTGCAACGGCTTCAATTACCGTTAATGGTCCTGTGGCAGCATCTCCACCAGCAAAAATCCAAGGAATGGACGTTTGTCCCGATACAGGATCTGTCTTAATCACGGTGTCCTTATTGGTGGTTTCAATAGCCAGTCCGTTAAAAATAGCATTAAAGTTAAGCGTTTGCCCAATAGCCATGATTACCTGTTCCGCTTCCAGAACGAATACCTTTTCCTGCATTTCGGGCCGCCGCCGCCCACTGGAATCAAAAGCTCCCAAACGCATCAAACTGCATTTTACTCCTGTTACTTTTCCGTCCATACTAAGAATCTCGATAGGGTTAGTAAGGGTGTGCAGAATAATACCTTCTTCCATGGCCTGGTCAATTTCTTCAGCATAAGCGGGCATTTCATCCTGAGTGCGGCGATAGATGACTCGTACTTCTTCTGCCCCTAACCGTATTGCAGTCCGGGCGGCGTCAATAGCTGCATTACCACCACCTACCACCACAATTCTCTTTTTTACAGGAACCGATCCGCGAAGATTATATGTTTTCAAAAATAACAAAGCATCTACAACCCCTTCGGCATCCACTCCCGGAAGGTTGAGAGACAAACCGTGAGGGGTGCCAATGCCAATAAAAATGGCCTCGTAACCTTTTTCCCTAAGTTCATTCAGGGTAAAATCTTTTCCAAGTTGCAATCCGGTTTCTATGGTAACCCCCATACCTTCAATCATACGTATTTCGCGAGCCAGTACTTCCCTTGGCAGTCGATAGGCGGGGATGGTTTGTACCAGCATTCCACCTGGTCGCTGTTCGGCTTCAAATACCTGGGGTCGGTATCCTAACCTGGCCAAAAAGTAAGCACATGATAGTCCGGAAGGCCCCGCTCCAACAATAGCAATTTTTCGTTTGGCATTTTCGGCATTATCAAGCACTTCAGGAACTTGTATCGTAATTTCCTGATCGACCATGAAGCGTTTCACTGCTCGGATAGTGACAGGTTCATCGAGGGCAGACCGTCGGCATTTTTCCTCGCATGTATGGAAGCAAACCCTTGCACACACCGCTGCGAATGGATTACGTTCCCGATGAAGTTTCAGGGCTTCAGCATACCTTTTTTCGCCTACCAGCGAAATAAATCCCGGTACATCCACACTGGCCGGACAACTGCTTTGGCATGGCGCCCTTACAAGCTCATGGCACACTCCCGCTTCACAGTGTTTCGAGATAATATGTGACTCATACTCATTTCTAAAGTAACGAAGGGTGGATAAAACAGCATTGGGTGCCGAATGGCTCAATCCACAAAGTGCTGTCCGCTGAATCTCCGTTCCCAGTTCGACAAGCTTATCAAGATCACTTATTTTGCCTTTCCCTTCGCAAATACGTTGCAAAATCTCCAGCATCCTTTTTGTTCCTACACGGCATGGCGCGCATTTTCCACACGATTCCTCCTGTACAAATTCGAGAAAAAATCGTGCTACATCAACCATACACGAGTCGTCGTCCATAACAATCAACCCTCCTGATCCCATTATGGCCCCCAACTCATTCAACGATTCATAATCCAGCGGAACATTCAAATGTTGTTTTGGAATGCATCCTCCCGAAGGTCCTCCAATTTGAGCTGCTTTAAAAGGTTTTCCGGTAGCGGTTCCACCGCCGATATCGTAAATTAAATCTCCCAGGGTTGTTCCAATGGGAACTTCTACCAATCCCGAATTATGTATAGAGCCTGCCAGCGCAAATACTTTGGTACCTTTGCTCTTTTCGGTTCCGAATGATGCAAACCATTCTCCTCCATTTAGGATGATGGGAGCGATGTTGGCAAAAGTTTCCACATTATTAAGTACAGTGGGTTTCCCCCATAATCCTTTTTGAGCTGGGTATGGAGGACGGGGACGCGGTTCTCCCCGTTTGCTTTCAATGGACGCAATGAGTGCAGTTTCTTCTCCGCAGACAAAGGCTCCGGAGCCCATCCGAATTTCGAGATTGAAATTAAAACCCGAACCGAGGATATTTTCACCTAAAAGTCCGTACGATTTGGCAGCATCAATGGCATGTTGCAATCGTTCCACCGCAAGCGGATATTCAGCGCGAACATATACATAGCCTTCATCTGCACCCACAGCATATGCCCCAATAGCCATGCCTTCAATTATACTGTGCGGATCTCCTTCCAAAACGCTGCGGTCCATATAAGCTCCCGGATCCCCTTCATCGGCATTGCAGAGGATATATTTTTTGGGTGAAGTGCTTTGCTGCGCCAGATTCCACTTTTTCCAGGTAAGGAATCCGGCACCGCCGCGACCCCGTAATCCCGATTTTTCGAGTTCTTTGATTATTTCAGAAGAAGACATGCTGTTTAATGCTTTTGCCAAACTGAAATAACCTTGGTTGCCAATATAATCGTTGATACTATATGGATCAATTTCACCGCAATTGCGAAGTACAATCTTTGTTTGACGTTTGAAAAATGCAATATCGGTTATAACTGGAATGGGTTTGCTATCAACATCCTCCCGATAGGCAAGGTGCTCTACTACGATATTCTTTTCAATGTGCTGGTCAATAATTTCTTCCACATCGTCTTCGTTAATGTGATGATAAAATACCTTATCACGACCCATGACCACCACTGGTCCATGTGAGCATGGTCCCAAACAACCCGTACCGATAACCTTTATTGTGGAATCTAGTTTTCGGGCCTTCAGGCAACTTTCAAATCGTTCTTTAATTTTTTTAGAGCCTGAAGCCAGGCATCCTCCACCCATACAAACAAGAATCTTTTCGTTGGTTTCGTCACTTTTTTTTCTTCTGGTTTGAATAGAAAAAATTTTCTCCAGATCGGCAGAGGAAGAAATTGTTGGGGTAGAAGTGCTTTTCATAGTAATACGAATCAAAAGTTAGTATTTTGCTATTCATCAGGTAGCTATCTATTGAAACCTTCTAAGGTAATTGAGGGCAGCTATGCTCGGGTTAGCTTTTCTTGAATTGTTATTGGTTTGGCGATTTAAGGCTTAACCCTGTATACTTTTAACGACTCCGCAATTTTTGAAGGTTTTACGCGCTGAATAACATCGTTATTTATCATTACTACCGGTGCAAGTCCGCAGGCACCAAAGCATCGCCCTACTTCGAGCGAGAATTCGCGATCTTTGGTAGTTTCTCCAACTCCAATTTTTAGTTCATTTTTCATGGCAGAGAGTACTTCATTTCCTCCCCGCACGTAGCAGGCGGTACCCTGACAAACACGCACAACGTTGCGTCCCTTCGGAACTGTTGAAAAGAACGAATAGAACCCAACAATACCGGCAACTTCGCTGAAGGGAATTTTTAGTTCACGGCTTATTTTTTTGATAGCTGCTTCGGGCAGATACCCATACATTTTTTGGGTAAGTTGTAATAAAGGGATCAATGCTCCCGGTTTTTCCCGGCTCTCCTGAATAACACGATCGAGATGCTGGATAATTTCCTCATCTGTTGCAGATGATTGGATGCCGGTTTTGTTAGCAGTTTCCATAATGCAATGGTTATAGGTGAAAGAAATCCAAAAATACCGAAGAAGAAATATAGAAGAAGGCGAAAGTAGAAAGCTCAAGGACTGTTTTGCTTCGAGCTTTTTACTTTGAACTTTTAAGGCAATTGATAATAGTTGGAAGTTGAAAGGCGGAATAAATTTATAACATTGTGAAATTAATAACAATTTAAAAGTGGTGTTTTTAATGAATGGTAAGTTATTTAAAATGAGAATAAATAGTATTATTCACATCAAAAAGAACACTTAATTTACCATTTCTCACTCCTGCTTTATAAAGAATTTTGAAAAGTACCCGGATAGTTAATAAAACAACCATAAATTGCATAGGGCGGACCCGGCTTAAAGGATTTAGTATTTTGGATTTTGAGTAAAGGAAGATTCACGCTTCTAAATTTGATTTCTTATAATCTATTTAGCATATAATTATTCAAACAATTACTTAAATTATATTTATTCAGATAGTTGACCGACCAAAAATTTCAGATTATGCAACGACGAACTTTTGTTAAGAATGCTGGCCTGGCTAGCGGAATGTTAGTTACAGCTCCACTTTTAGGTAATAGTAACACTTTTGGTAAAAACGATTTCCCGCTTATGGATTTGCATGTCCATACCACCGACATGTTTACCATGGAGCAGATTATGGAGATCGCCGAAAAAAGAAAAGTAAAATTCGGTATTGTGGAACACCCCGCAGTATGGGCAATTAAAGATGATGCCGACCTGAACAGGTATATCGAAAACCTAAGGAAATATCCCGTTTATGTTGGCTTACAGCCAATGACTCCAAACTGGGCTTCAAATTTTTCACCCGAAGTGATCAAAAAACTCGATTATGTGCTTATGGATCCCCAAACTATTCCGATTGAAAATGGAGATTATGAGCGCATTTATCGATTGGAAACATACGTGGAAGATACCGAAGCTTTTATGGAAATGTATATGAAACACAGCTTGAATATTCTGCAAACAGAACCTATTAATATCTTCGGATGGCCACTGTTTCTGCCGGTATGCATTGCCCGGGACTATTATACTTTATGGACCGAGAAGCGCATGCAGCAAATAATATCCGCCGCTAAAGCCCGTAATATTGCTTTGGAAATAAACGATATGGCGCATACTCCGCACGAAAAATTTATTTTGATGGCCAAAGAACAAGGATTAAAATTCACCTTTGGATCAGACTCCCGCAATTCTAATGCAGGTCGACTGGCATATTGCAAAGCAGTTGCTAAAAAGTGCAATTTGAAAGAGGACGATTTTTATGTTCCGGGGAGAAAATAATCTAAAAGGGTTTAATAAAAGCGATTATGCTTTTGTTAATTTTTTTGAAATACGTTTCAAATATTGAAATTTTAATGCTCTTAACCTTTGTGCTAAATTCCATTGTGCATAGGTTACAGCTTCAGTAAGAAGTTGCTTGGAGAAAATCAAACATTTTACTTTCTTATTTAATAATTCAATTAGATGACTCTTCAGGAATTAAAAGAAGAAATTATTAACTGGCGATTTTCGAAAGAAAGGGTTATTAACCTGTCTATTGGATTAGCAGCATTGTTAATTTATGAATTTATTGCCCGACCTTATTACCGGCCGTATATTTATTCGAATAATATAAACGATTGGCATATTGCCGATACACTGGGAAATTCCTTGGGAACCATGGCAACCATATTCTTTTTTATCGGGCTTATTGGTCGGGAGAGAACGCAACATTATTTTTTAATTACGACAGTTACAATTAGCGTTGCCTTATATGAAATTGCCCATCCGTTGCTTGGTAAACCAATAGATTTTTGGGACATAATTGCTACTTTTCTTACAGGTGGATTTTGCTTTATGCTGTATAAGCTCATTGTTCATACCCGCCTATGACATTTAAAATCATTTTGCAAATTGTTAAAATTCTAATTGTTACTTCCAATTCTTATATTAAGTATTAGGTAGTAAGCTGCTTACTATACTTGTTACGGTATTCAATGGGGGTTAGGCCGGTTACCTTTTTAAAAATGGTGCGGAATGCTTTGGTATCGGTGTAACCAACATCCAGCATTACTTCGTTAATATTCTTGCGGCTGTTTTCAAAGCTCCGCTTTGCAGTTTCCATTTTTATGCGCTGCATATATTCCAACACCGAATTATTAGTGGCCACTTTAAACCTGCGTTCAAAGGTTCGGCGGCCTACTCCAAAAGTATCGGCCAGTTCATCCACCGTAATTTTTTCATGATAGTTATTTTCAATATATTCCTGAGCCTTTCGCACCGCGTCGTCCTTATGTTCTTTTTGCCCTTTAAACATGGCAAATACCGATTGGCTATGCCGGTCAATATCAATGGCAAAATATTTGGAAGCCAGAATGGCCGTTTCCCTGTCGGTATATTTTTCTACCAAATATAGCAACAGATTCCAATACGAATTTGCCCCACCGCTCGAATAAATTCTGTTCTCTTCGGTTACTATGCTTCCGTCGACCACTTCTACCTCCGGAAACATTTCGCGAAACTCGTTTGTAAATCCCCAATGAGTAGAGCATTTCTTTCCATTAAGTAACCCAGTAGAGGCCAGCAAAAATGCTCCAACGCACAGCGAAGCAACTTCAGCTCCATTATTGTATTGCCCTACAATCCAGGGTACAAACTTTTGGTTAAGACAAATGGCAGTTTTCATATCGCCAAACAAGGCGGGGATTATCACTAAATCGGTTTGACATACCTCCTTCAATTGCTTATCAGGAAACACCGAGAATTGCCCGTCGTTCAGTTTCACTTCTTTCTTTAAACCGACCAGGTTAACATCGAATAAAGGATCTTTACCCGAGACTGTCAGAAACTGGTTAACAGCCGAGAACAAATAACGCGGATCGGCAATGGCTTGCATTACAGAACTCTCAGGAACAAGAATCGAAACATTTTTCATCTGTAAATTGTTATTTGTAAAAATGATTTCATAAATATTTCTATAAACATTATTTCACAAATAAGGTTGTCGCAAATAGCCTCACATTTGTCGTTTTTGCACATCAATTATTTTTATAAATGCATCTATGTTTGCATAATAGAATTTTATCTTTATTAATAATCAAAAATTATTACTATGGCAACAACAACTGAAAAAGCAATTATTACCGTACGAGCTATAGTACATGCTCCGGTTAAGAAAGTATGGGAATTTTGGACAGACCCTAAACACATTATACATTGGAACTATGCATCTGACGACTGGCATGCCCCTAGCGCGGAAAACGATTTAAGGGTTGGAGGCAAATTCGTGTCGCGTATGGAAGCCAAAGATGGCAGCTTCGGGTTTGATTTTTCCGGCAAATACAGCAAGGTGGAATTGCATAAGGTTATAGCCTACACCTTGGACGATGATAGAGAAGTGCAAATATCCTTCGATTCAAATGAAAATGAAACAACTGTTACCGAAACTTTTGAAGCAGAACAGGAAAACACTCCAGAATTACAACAAACAGGCTGGCAGGCTATTTTAGATAATTTCAAAAAATATGTGGAAGTATCGGGGAAATCGGAAAAGATGCATTTCGAAATAAACATTCATGCCAGTGCTGAAAAAGTATATCAAACCATGATCGCCAAAAAAACATACTCCGAATGGACAGAGGTATTTAATTCAACATCTCGTTTTGAAGGATCTTGGGAAAAAGGGTCAAAAATTTTGTTTGTGGGAACGGACCAGAATGGCGCCACCGGAGGAATGGTTGGTAAAATCAGGGAAAATATTCCCGGCAAGTTTATCAGTATTGAGTATATTGGCTTAGTGCAAGGGAATATAGAAGTATTATCAGGCCCCGAAGTAGAGGACTGGATTGGTTTTTGCGAAAACTATACATTTGCTGAAAACATTGGAACGACACTACTTTCGATAGATATAGACACCAACGAAGAGTTTAAAGCTTTCTTTATAGATACCTGGCCTCAAGCATTAAACAAATTGAAAGAAATTTGCGAAAAATAATTTTCAGCTTTTTATTGAAGTATTAAACCCATTAATCTTAAATTCTATGGCACAAGTAAGCACCTATCTCAATTTTTCCAATAAAACGGAAGAGGCGTTTAATTTTTACAAATCAATTTTTGGAGGTGAGTTCACCGGAGGAATAATGCGTTTCAGCGATATTCCCCCTTCCGAAAATATGCCTCCTTTGCCTGTGGCTGACAAAAAATTAGTGATGCATGTGGCCTTGCCTATTCTGGGCGGGCATGTTTTGATGGGAACGGATGCCCCCGAGTCTATGGGTTTTACAATAAATGTCGGGAACAATGTTTACATAAATCTGCAACCCGATACAAGATCTGAAACAGAACGCTTGTTTAAAGCGCTTTCGAAAGAAGGAACTGTTGAACAGGAATTGCAGGATATGTTTTGGGGCGACTATTATGGAAGCTGTAAGGATAAGTTTGGCGTGCAATGGATGTTTGCCTGCACTGAAAAAAGCAATTGATGACGACCGATGGTAAAACATTACGGACATGTAAAAACGGACATCGTTATTATAAAAGCAGTGACTGTATTACCTGTCCTAAATGTGAAGAAGAACGAAAATCGAGCATCAATTTTTTGAAGATGCTTGGTGCACCTGCCAGACGTGCCCTGGAAGGGAGAGGAATAGCAACGTTGCAACAGCTGGCACAGTTTAGCGAAGCCGATATATTAAACCTTCATGGCATGGGGAAAACTTCTATGCCTAAACTTCAAAAGGCTTTAGGAGAAATAGGATTAACCTTTAAACAAAAAATGTAATGCGAAAATTAGCATCTTTTAATTTTATAACCCTGAATGGGTTTTTAAGTGATCTTAACGGCGATATTAGCTGGCACAGGCATGGTGCTGAGGAAAACGAATATGCTGCTGAAGGATTGCAATCGGGCAGTACCCTTCTTTTTGGTCGTAAAACTTACGAAATGATGGCAAGTTATTGGCCAACTGACATGGCAATGCAAAATGACCCTACTGTTGCCGAAGGGATGAACAATGCCGACAAAATTGTTATTTCTCGTACCATGAAAAAAGCTGATTGGAAAAACACCAAAATAATCAGCACGAATGTAGTGGAAGAAATAAAACGGCTGAAGGAATTACCGGGTAGCGATATTACTATGCTAGGCAGTGGCAGTATTTTAAGCTTGCTGGCAGAAAATAATTTAGTGGATGATTATCAGATAATGATTGATCCTGTGGCAATTGGTTCAGGAACAGCCATATTCCAGGGAATTAAACTTCCTCTGAATTTGAAACTTACCACTGTAAAGTAATTTAAAAGCGGGGTAGTTCTGTTAAGCTACAAGCCTTAATTATTTTGGTGGGAGACATTCGTCTTATTATCCTTAAAATTAAATATCTATGAAAAATCCCATATATCCGTGTCTTTGGTTTAATGGAAATGCCAAAGAAGGGGCAAAATTTTACTGTTCAGTTTTTTATAATTCGTCCATTGTAGATGAAAATCCATTTGTCTCGATGGTTGAATCTTCCGGGCAAAAGTTTATGTGCTTCAATGGTGGACCCGAATTTGCCTTCAATCCTTCTGTTTCATTTTTTGTGGTATGCGAAACCGAAGAGGAAACAGACAAAACGTGGAATAAACTATTGGAAAGAGGCACTGCTTTAATGCCACTCGGTAAATATGATTGGAGCTCAAAGTATGGTTGGGTAGAGGACCGGTTTGGAGTTAGCTGGCAAATATCGTACAGCAAAATGGAGGATGTTGGTCAAAAATTCACCCCATCATTAATGTTTACCGGCAAGCAACATGGTAAAGCCGAAGAGGCGATTCAGTACTACACTTCCTTATTCAAGAATTCAGGCATAGTGGGTATTTTAAAATATACCAAGGAGGAGAATGATGTGGCTGGTACAGTGAAACATGCTCAATTCACCTTGAATAAAAATGTTTTTATGGCCATGGATAGTGCTCTGATGCCCCAGTTCAGCTTTAACGAAGCCATTTCGTTTGTGGTGGAATGCGAATCGCAGGAGGAAATTGATTACTTCTGGAGCAAATTTACCGCTGAAGGCGAGGAAGGACAATGCGGATGGCTGAAAGATAAGTTTAGCGTACCGTGGCAGATAATTCCCGCAATTTTACGTGATCTCATGAACGATACTTCCAAATCGGAGCGGGTTATAAATGCCTTTATGCAAATGAAAAAATTTGATATTCAAAAACTAAGAGAAGCTTAAAGGTTTATGGCTTAATGCTTGAATCCACTCCGAAAAGTCAAAAATTCAATTATTTTCATCTGTTTTACCCCTAATCCCTCCAGGGAACCATCTGAAAATCATTGAATTTTTAGGTCCCCCATTTGGGGGATTAGGGGGTAAAAGACTTTTCAGACTAGACCCAAGCCTGGGTTTACAAAGGGATTGTTGCCAGATGAAATAGGACAAGAACAAGTTAATTTTCAAACCCCGATGAATATCCATGCATACTTAACATTCAACGGAGACTGCCGGGAGGCTATGACATTTTATCAGCAATGCCTGGGAGGAGAGCTTCATTTTCAAACACTGGGCGATTCTCCAGCAGGTGCAAAGATGCCGCTGCAAATGAAAAACAATATTTTGCATTCGACCCTTCAATTAAGGGAAATGGCTTTGATGGCATCTGATATTGTATTCGAAAATGGACTGGTTGTTGGAAATAGTGTTTCGCTCCTATTAAATTGCAACAACGAAGAAGAAATTAAACTTTGTTACGAACGTCTTTCCAAGGGAGGTGAACAAACCCACCCGATAGAATTCACCTTTTGGGGTTCCTTATTTGGAGGGTTAACCGATAAATTTGGAAATCATTGGTTACTAAATTATCAAAAACAACAGAAATTATGAAAACAACAAAAACCCTTTATTGGATTACCACTACGCTTATTTTTCTATTTGAAGGACTTATGCCGGCATTAACTGCACACTCCGACCTTGCCAAACAAGGAATCAGTCATTTGGGTTATCCCGATTACTTTCGTATCCTGCTTACTGTTTTTAAAGTAGCAGGGGCAATAGTACTAATTCTCCCTTTCTTTAAAGATCGCATAAAGGAATGGGCGTATGCCGGTTTTACCTTCAATTTTATAAGTGCGGCAGTTTCACATGCGGTTATTGACGGTATTGGCGGAGAGGCTATTTTCCCGATTGTGGTTTTAGGTATTTTAGCAGTATCGTATATTTATTATCATAAGATGGTGGGCACCAAATAAAATAATACGCATTTTATGATTAGAATAGTCTCAAAGTGATTATAACTTCGGTATACACTGCCGGGGTTACGACTCTTTTCTTTAAGTAATTGCAGGGAACAAGGTATCCAGTTAAAAAAACGATATAACACGAATCAGCATGATGGTAGAAGTGTTTAAAACAAATATAACCGATCTGAAAAGAGCGGAACAATTGTGTGAGACGTTAACAAAGCATTACCCGCAATCGAGGATCAATTTTGACCTGGAGGACAGTGATAATATTTTGAGGGTGGAAGACCAAGCCATTGATGTGCATCATATTGTTGCCCTTTTAACAAACATGGGGTACGTTTGCGCAATTATAGAATAGGTTTTGAAAAAAAAATCCTTCGAAAATTAAGTGAGAATGTATTACCTGATAAATTCAGTTATTAGCTTCACTTATTCATAGCGAATAAATTTTAGACTTGTGGAGTTTCTATTCTTGCCATAGTGTTAGTTGCTTTTATTAAGTCAACCTTCAAAAATCCTGCATATTAACATTGTTTAACAGCAACAAATTTATAGATAGACAAAAAATCATACATTAGCTTCAAATTTAATTTTGGCAAAATTGAATTTTTAGTCAAATGTGTAACCAATATCTTAAACTGTCTATTTATGAAAAACTTGCGTCTTATAACCGTTGTTTCACTTCTAGTTTTTGGGTTAACCCAGCTTTATTCCCAGAAACTGGCGCAATGGAGGGGAATAAACCGAGATGGTCAATATAACGAAACGAACTTAAGGAAGGAATGGGAGACAAAAGCCCCCGAATTACTTTGGTTTACCGATGCAATTGGGAGTGGTTTTGCTGCACCTTCGATTTTAAATGATAAATTATTTGTAAACGGCGAATTGGAAGGTACCAGTTATCTGTTTGCATATGACCTGAAAGGCAATTTGCTTTGGAAATCCCCAAATGGTCCTGAGTTTATTGGCTCAGACTATTCTGCTAATTTCCCCGGAGCGCGATCAACTCCTACCATTATTGGTAATTATGCCTATACAAGTTCGGGTAAGGGAAGAATTGCCTGTTTTGACGTAACCAGTGGTACTGAAAAATGGGCTACAGATATGGTCAAAGATCTTGGTGGGTACCTCAACGAATTCGGATACGCCGAGTCAGTGTTGGTCGACGATAAATATGTGTATTGTTTTCCCGGTGGAACGGTTACAAATATTGCAGCGCTCGACAGAATTACAGGCAAGTCTGTTTGGACCTCGAAAGCGTTATGGGATACCACTTCTTTTTGTTCCCCAATTCTGGTAAAGCTTCCGGCACGAAATATACTGGTAACTTTATCACGTCATTTTTTGTTTGCAGTTGCTTGTCAGGATGGAGAGCTGTTGTGGTCATATAAGCTGGATGGGTATAAATACGACGGCGAGCATTGCAACACCCCCATTTATGCCGATGGTTTTATTTACAATGTTGCTGCTGACGAAGGAGGTAAAGGGACAGTAAAACTTGAACTGGCCCCGGACGGAAAAAGTGTGAAGGAAATTTGGTACAATAATCGGATTCGGAATGGTTTTGGCGGATTTGTAAAAGTGGGTAATAACCTGTTTACCACTATCGAAGGAAACTACCTCAAATCGGTAGAACTCACAAAAGGTCTAGTAGTCGATTCAGTAAAAGTAAATAACGGGAGCCTAATTTTTGCCGATAATAAGTTCATTTGCTACGGCACCAATGGTGTAATAACCCTTATTAATTTTGAAAACAAGAAATTAGAAATTGCCGGCAAGCTAAAGATTGAAAAAGGAACAAAAGAGCATTTTGCGCACCCGGTATTAGCCAATGGAATAATGTATATACGGCATGGGAAGGCTTTAATGGCGTATAAGATAAATTAATCCGTGGAATAACAAAAGATGTAAATTTCTATCTGATAGTGATTCGATTGATTTAGTACTTTTTTACATTTCTTCCGTTTAATAATGAAGCGTAGTTTTTTGCATCTTCGTATACTTTAATTGAAATTGTTAGCATAAATGGTACTACATATTAAAGAAATGTAAGATTTATGATTTTGCCCAAAGATAGGTTAGATATCAATTTTTTTCATACGGGGAATAAAAAATTTCCAGATTGTACTTCTTTTGATGGGAGACTTCGAATTGAAATTTATCGGGTATTTCCGATCAAAAGGATGGAGTTAAAGTTCGTACCTAATCCCTGCCAATGAATCGGAACCCAAGAATATGAATCTTCCGTTTATACCAACAAACTGCGCAAAAAATGGAAACAAATTTGGTAAACGTTGTATAAATTGTATATGGAAACGTTTGCAAAAGAAAAAGAAATGCATCTATAAGTCATTCAATTTTTTATACCATTCAACCATTTCACAAATTCCATCCTCTGTTGAATAAGGAGGTATAAAACCTAGTTGAGTATTTGTACTTTGGTTATCAATTGCCAAAGAACCAAATAGGCGGTCAACTATTGAAGGGTTAATTTTTTTTGCAATATTAAGAATAAAATTAGGAATTTTAATTAGCCGAATCTTTTTTTTACTTGCTTGAGCAACTAACTGAACAAGTTGAGTGGTTGATAATGGTTTTTTATCTCCCGCAATAAAAATACCAGTAGCTTGAGTTTGAATAATATGTTTCAGCAACGCTACCAAGTTCCCAACATAAACTATTGAACGATTATTACTACCCCCTCCAAGTGGAAGAATAGGAACCTGATTGACCAATTTTACCAAATTGTACATATTTGCCTTAACACCCGCTCCATATACCAATGGAGACCGCACAACTGCAACTCTAAAATTTTCATCATGTAAATGGAAAAGTAATTTTTCAGCTTCATATTTGCTTTTACCATATGGATCTATTGGATTACAATCAGAATTTTCATCCCAAGCAGGTTTTCCGGTAGTAGATTCACCAAAAACTTTGGCGGTGCTCATAAAAACAAATTGTTTTACACCGTCATCTTTGGCTTTTTTTGCAACTTCGTAGGCCAAATCACGATTTACCTTAAAATAAAGCTCTTCCGGAGCACCTTTCATTTGATGGACAAGGGCGGCTAAATGCAAAACCGAATCTACCCCCATAAAATCAATATCAGCTACTTTCTGGGTTAGCAAATCGACTTCTTTAATATTAAAAGCACTTGCGCCCTTGATGAAGTTTGTACCAACAAAACCTGAAGAACCAGTAATAAGGAGATTCATAAAAAAAAGATTAAAAATCCAAAATAGTATATTTTATTGAATAATGAGGTAGTTACTCCCATATCTGGGGTTACTATTCTTTAATAACTTTCTTTATTAAGTGAAAATTTCCCTTTTCAGTATCAAGATCAATAACAACCATATAGTTTCCCTTCTCTAATAATTCCGTATCTATTTGCAGAATTCCCGATTTTAATTCACCTTTAAATACCATCTGCCCCTTTAAGTTTAATATTGAAAAATGTCCAACATACATAGGATTCCATAAAACTCTAAATGAGTTATTAAAAGGAATAGGATAAAGAATCAAATTACAATTTTCGCATTTTTCCTTCTCCGAATCAAAAGGTGTCTGAGAAAGAATAGTAATCAATCCTCTGTCCGGGACGGCATCAAAAATCACAAATTGGTTCCCCAAAGGATCTACCTGGGTTTGAAATTGAACTATATGCTCTCCATGCGCAATACTAATATCCTTCCACGATTTTGGAATTTTTATTTTTAATGTTAATGGGTGATTATATATAGAATCCGGTAGATTATCATTTAATTGAATTCGGTATAAATAATCCGAGGAATCAATAATACTAATGGAGGCGCCTTGCCTTTCCTTAAAATATTTAACAACATCCTGAAGGGTGGCAACCCACAGAACATTTTCTTTTGACTTAATATATTCTAAATGCTTTCTAAAAAGATTGGACGAAATTGGTTGATACCCATCGCCATCAAAACCATGAAAGGATTCAATCAACCATTTTTGGTCATGAATTGCACTATTTACCCAAGTATTTGCAATTTTTAGCTTTAAGTTTGAAGAAAAAAAAAGTGTTTGTAATTGGAAATTATCAGTGTTTTCAAAGGAGCAGAGACCACTGTTAACTGATCTTGCAGCTTGATAGAACTGTGATACTATACTTTTCACTTCGGCGTTAAATCTACCACTTGGATATGCAAAAGAAAAACACTGAAAACTGTCGATATTTTGTTCAACTGTGTTTTTTGATATTTCGATTTCAAAATTAGCATCATTTAAGTTGATCTCTGATAATTTTGGGTGACTAATACTATGAGATCCAATTTCATGACCATTATTTATCATTTCTTTGAAAAATTCCCATTTTGCTTTTTTAATGTTACCCGTAGTAATAAAAAAAGTGCCTTTATAATTAAATTTGCTTAAAAGTTCGATTCCAATATTAAATTGAGAATCTAGACCATCATCAAAAGTAAAAGAAACCGCTCCATTTTTAAATTTATAAAATGGGGCGATTTTAATTTCCTGTGAAAAAGAATCTATAGTATTTATAATTATGAAAAATACCCCTACTCCAAAAAATTTAATAAACATCTGTATTAACCAAATTTTGAATAATATATTGAGCAAAGGATTAAGATTGCCTTAATAAACGAGTGAACGACGATTTACAATTCTTATCAACAATACTAATTATCATGAGAATTAAAATTATAACTTAATTAATTTCTTAATAACAACATTTTCCCCATCAGAGAAATGTATAAGATATATGCCTTTGGGATAATTGGATAGATCAATCTGATTTGTTTTTGAAACAAATAAAAGTTTTCCTAAATTATTATAAACCTTTAAATTTAAATGAATTATACTATTAGGTAAACCAAAATTTACTATATCAGATGATGGGTTAGGATAAACTGAGATGTCATCGATAGTTTTGTTACGTTCTATTTTATCAATGGTATAAAATCTATTATTTTGAAAAATACTGAATTGATAATTTATAAAAATGCCTTTATCAACAGGAATCTTTAAAAAAACCTCATCGACAAAAGGGGTAATAGATGCAAAAGCTATTGAAGAATTACTTGTATTAACAGCATTCATAATGTATTCATTACATATTATAGGGGTATTTTGTCCAAACGAAAAATTTGAGACTAAATTAAATGAATATAATGGTGATTTAGAATAAAAATAAATGGTATCATTATTTAAAAAAACCTTTATAGTATCAGTATCCCAAATTGAATTTGTTGCTTTCAGCACACTATTTTTGCCTTTATATTTCAATATACTATATGAATCATAAGAATTCAAATAGCTATCTTTATTAACATTTGCAACTTTTATTTGCCAAGGATCCCAAATAACTGAATCTTTTTTTGGGGAAATATCTCTATTGACGCAATAATTCAGGATTAATTGACTATCAATACTATCAATTTTTGAATCCCCATTAATATCCCCATATAAATAATTACTTTTAAAAACTTTATCACTTATAAATGGGACAGATTCATTATTAAGAAACATTTCAGTAAGCTTGGGTGCAATAATTGTAGAATCTATTACCTGAAATGTCAATGAAACTAAAAATTGAGAATCAGTTTTGCAGAATATACTTGGAAAAAGCAGATTTATATTTCCTTCAGTATTAATGAGTACCAAATCTTGAAAACACTTTGATTTATCATAATCAATAGATTGAAAAATAAATTTTTCAGGATTATAAGTTAAATTAGCTTGGTAGGAGCAAGCTGTTTTATTCAAAATATTAGACGATAGTATAATATTGTACCTAAAGTTTTGACCAACATTTACAAGGCCAGTGGCACTTTCTTCATTGGATTTATCTCTAACAATTAAAATATGTTTAACTTTCTTTAAATCAAAAGTAAGTACATCTTTATCCTCTAAGGACCTAACTTGCGTAAAATCTGTTATATACTTATATTTTAGGCCATTATTAGTTTTAACATCAATGCTTAACATGCAAGAATCGAATGAAGAATACTTTTTTGAATCAAAATTCATGAATTCAAGAATAATTGTATCGCCCTGAACAGTTTTAATCAAATTCACTTCATTGCGCAAACTTTCATATAAAGAAATATCTTTCATTGTGGAAACCCAAACCAAATTCTTATTAGCTTGAGTTCTTAAAAAAGCTAAATTTTGTTTCAATAAAGAAGACTTGATTGGACCCCATCCATCCTTTTCTATCCCATGCCCAGTAACCAATAACATCTTTCCACCTGTGATTGCATGTTTAAACGAATTTTGAAAATCATTAACAGTCGATTTCGGCATAAATCCTAACAAAGAATGATTAGTTTGTTTATAAAATTGATTATCCCTTATAAAAAAGTGAGATGAGGAGACAATTCTAAAACTTAGATCGTTCATTTTATGAAATGGGGCAGCAAAACTATAACAATTGTATTTAAAAGCTTTTTCTAAAATCCATTTACCTTCTATAACTTCCTTATAGATATTTAAACTGTCCAATATAGTTAAATTACGATGAGACAAAGTGTGATTACCAATTTCGTGACCTCTTTTTAACATATCACTGTAATTACTATAATATTTTGTTGTGGCAGCATAATTCGTATAAAATGTTGCCTTAAAATTATACTCGTCAAATATTAAAGATATATCATAATGTGATTTATAGACATCATCAAAAGAAATATTCACCGATGCATTACAACCATATTTCCAAGTACTTATACTAATTTTATCATCCTGAGAAAAAGTAACTCCATTTTGTGAGAATAAATTCTGAAAGTTAAAAATTAGAAATATAGGTATGAATCTTAAAAACAAAACAATGATATGATACTTAAAATAATTCAACACTAAAGTCCTCATTTGATTAATATTATAATAAAATAATTTGCTTTATATAGGATAAACAATGATTTCATATTTATTAAAATCAGGGATAATAGTATCGCAGAAATAAACCATAAAAATCAAATTTGTTCTGACTTATTATAAACAAATTTTATTTTAATCTAATAAATTTACATAAACAATAGTAGGGCCAATATTAATTTCTATAACTATTTGAATTATTATACCTTTTCCATATTAAACTCATTTGAATACTTTTCTACAATTCTGTCCCAAGTATAGCGCCTTTTAGCTATCTCTTTCATTTTATACTTATAAGCTTCCAAATCAAAATTATTATTTTCAAATTTATTTATTATATCTTTTAGCTCAAGTAAAGATTTAAAGTAAATAGCCTTGTTTTCAGTTGTTTCAATATTATATTCTACATTAAAAACTACGCAAAAAAGTCCCAAATTCATAGCTTCTACAAGAGAAGGATTTGTCCCGCCTACACTATGCCCATGCACATATATTCCACAATTGCTTCGAAGTTCGTCTAAGCATTTTTGATCATAGATCGGATCTAAAAGTTTCAAGTTGTTATATTTACTATACTTGAATCTAGTGCTTTTGCCAAAATTACTATAATTCCAATTCCCAATTAACACAAATTTTATATTGCTATGTTTAAACGCCTCTAAAATTAGATCAATATTATTTTCAGGTTCAATTCTACAGACTTTAAATGCATATTTATTAGGTTCTATAGAATATTTATCCATGGTTTCTTTACATAACGGAGTATAGGAAGCATTATCTCCTCCATATTCAATGAGTTCGGATTTTATATTATATTTTGAACTTAAGTATTCTTGAATTTTCTTATTATCTGCAATAACTATGTCAGCATATTTTACTCCGAATTTTTCGGAAATAGCCAAAAAATTTTTTACTGGCTTACTCCACTTTCCCCTTTTCCATTCCTGGCCATCAGGATTTAAAATGATTTTTTTCTTGAATAATCTTACAATTGGTAAAAATATACAACCAGAGGTGCCTAATACAAGTAAAACATCATAATACACAGCTGCATGAAACAAAGAGACTGCATCGTATAAAACACTTTGCATTCCATTTGCTTTTAAAGGTATAACTTTTAATTTGGCGTCATTAAATTCTTTTAATCCTTTTACTGCATTATAAGAACTTGTATAGACTACAAATGAGTATTTTTCTCTTAGATTAATAGTCAAATGATTAAGTAATTGATCCCATCCTCCATATCTTCCTGGTAGACCATTTGTGCCAATAATTGCAACTTTTTTTTTCATTAGTACTATATATTTTGAATGAAAATATTTTTATCTCAATCTAATCAAAGATTCAAATGAACTAATTTTATATTAGAATTGATGATTTAAATTCTATTGATAATACTATCTATGCTATTTATCATCTTTGAATAAGAAAAAAAATCAGCTTTCTCCTTTGCTTTGCTTGACATCCAAAAATACTTTTGCTCATCTTTGAAAATTTCTTGAATTCTTTCAATTAACAAATCGAAATTTCTTGAATCCACTTTAAAACCCTGAATACCATCATCAACAATTTCTGCAATTCCCCCTAAATTAGGGACAATTACTGGTATGCTGTAAGTCATTGCTTCTAATGCCGTTAGTCCAAATGTTTCTATCCACAAATCGGGTACAGATAAATTTACTACCAAACTTGCAGAAGAATAAAAAGGAAACAAATCTTTTTGAACTGAATGAATATTCAAATTCCCCGGTAATTCGATACCTTTAAAATAAGTTGAAATTTGTTCTATCGTAGCATTTAAGACTAAACTAAAACTGTATTGTGGAAGTTGAAATGCTAATTTTATGAATATATCTACCCCCTTGTATTTTTTCAAGGAACATACCATTAAAATATTAAACGGTCTTTGGTATATTTTAATATGCTTGCTTGCAAGAAAAACAAAACTTGGATCCAATGCATTATAAACTATATTTTTTTGATGCACTAAATTGTATTGTTCGAATAGATATTTTGAAACATAAATGGAGGTTTTTGAAAATTTGTAAAGAACAAATAAAGCAATTCTATTTATAATATTTAGGTTTACAGGCTTTTCATGTACATGATAAATCAGATGCTTTTTTGTTAGCGAAGCTCCTATTGCAGCACCAAAAGGAAGAATAGTATTAACGTAAATTGTAATATTTCGATTGAAAAGATATTTAAATACAACTAAAAAATATCTGAATTGCGCTAATATATAAAGCAATAAAGTTAGCAACCGAAACCTAGTGAAACGATAAAAAACAGTATGATAATTAACCCCGGTTATACCTGAAAGAAACCCACCATGTTTCGAAGAGGTATAAAGATCAACAATATATCCCTTTTCAATTAAGCCTTTAATAATTAAGGCTAAAACATGCGGACTACCGCTATAATCGTTCAATAAATGGAAACAAATAATTCTTTTCTTCATTATCAAAATCGCTTTTTTATAAATTTGGCAGGAACTCCACCATAGATAATATTGGCCAAATAAATTCCCTCAGTTACCAAGGACCCAGCAGCAATAATACAACCGTCTTCAATAATTGCACCATCTAAAATTGTAGCTTTTGCCCCAATCCAGCAGTTATTTCCAATTTTAATCCCTTTTCTATTGACTCCTTGAAGCCTAATAAGCGTATTTGAATCGCTATAATTATGATTTTCTGAATGTAAACTAACAAAATTTCCAAAAATTGTATCATCCCCTATTTCAACGCCTCCAGCACATCCAAAAAAACCATGTGTTCCTAAGCCAACATTATTACCTACTACTAAACCCTTTCCTAAAAATTTTAAACTCCCAGAACATTCAATAGTTGTATTTTTGCCAATTGATATATTATTTCCGAATACTATTCCGTCCTTTGACAATGCATCAATGAAACAATTATTAGCAATCGTAATAGAGCCTCGAAAAAAAAATCTTTTTCTACAGGAAAATTTACAATCTGCATCAATAAATAGTATATGTTTGATTTTTTTAAAAATAATAAAACCACGAATCAACATAATTAATCTTTTAATAAAAACTTCCCATAGTAAATAACTTAATGGTATGTCTTTATCCATTTCAAAATTATCTCCTCTTATCTTCTCTATAACTTTAATCAACAGGTTTTTCATTTTGCTTAAAAAAATTCATGTTTCTGTTCTTAATTGCTAAATAAAACGATTTTATAAAAAATACAAATTCTAAAATAAACCGTTGAAAAAAAGTTTTTGATTTCATTATTATTCTTAAAGAATATTTATGATTAATATATCTCTTAACTTTTATTTCAACATCCTCATCTTCATATTGCGAAAGCTTATGATTTAAATCATAAGCTAATACAAAAAAGAATTCATTATTTTTCTGATAATGAATCATAAATTGAGTATCAATTCCATAAAGTGACAATCGTTCATCAAATCCGGTAAATGATTTACTCAATAAAAAATCCATTCTAATGGCCATGCCGCTAGTAATTGCAAGTCTATGCCGAGACTTTACAACACCAATCCTTTCCTTTTTCCAATATTTACCTTTAAAAAAAAAGAAATCACCAGGACTTACAATTGAAGTACCAACATGAATTAATGGTACAAATAAATTAATATTTGGATTGTTTTTATCTGCAATTAAAAATTCTTTAAAATATCCATCTGTTACATATGAGTCTTGATCAAAAAGAAGGAGAAAATCATCTTTAGGATTTTCAAATATTACATTATTATAAATCTTAGCTAATGATATATTCTCAGGTGTATTTCTATATTCAAATAATGGAAACCTAATTTTTAATAATTCTATTTCAATAGCGTTTAATGGAGAAGGACTATTGTCCCAAAGAATAACCTTTAATAAATCTCTATTGCTTTTTTCTAAATTTAGAAGAGACTGAATTGTTTCTGATTCAGCTGCTTTCTTCTTAAATAATACAATTATACAAGCAATTGTCATCTAATTTTATAATTATGAGTTAATCAACATTATTTTGCTCAATTATTAGGGATTAATTATTCAAGGCAGTCTTCTTATCTAAAATCGTTTGCTTTCCTAACTCATTAAAACTGCCATTGAGTATTTGATAATTTGATAAAATTAAAAATGCCAAAAAGAAAAATATTTTAACTGCAATTGATCCTGCCATATATTGAAAAGCGAAAGCATATATTAAAACCATTGAATATATCAAAGTGCTAATTATTAATGTTTTGTTAACATTAGAATAACTAGTCAACATATGGATATTATAGATTTTTTTTGTTAAATGATAATAATAATAATAATTTAAAAGAACAAAAAGGCCACTCATCAAAATAGTAGAAATATAAAAAGAATCAAACTTTATAAGAACATTCTCATTCCCTAAACCTAAGCCAAAAAATTTAAAATTTTGAAGGAAAGTACCATATTGAGCTAATCTTGAAAGGGCAGATAAATCAGATGTAATTGATACTAATAATAAAACAAAAGTAAAGCCAATGGAAATTATTGGTACCATAACTAAAAATGTGAACTTTGTATTTTTAAGAAACAAAATAGCAAGAGCCATAATTGCCATCAAAAATCCAATTCTTGTATTTGTCAAGTATATTCCAAAACAAAAAAATAAAAAAATAAAAAAATAGCCTATCTTAAAACGCGAGTTTGTAAAAAATATCTTTATAATTGAAATAATTAGGGGTAGTATCAAGGAAGTTGTAAGAATAATGGAACTAGTGAAAATTGATGTCGCTCTCAGCATTGCATTTCTCAGATAATTATAGGAAGATTTTTTTACAAGATTAGTCCCATCCTCCAAATTATAATATTTATAGAACCATAGCTGATTGAGATTATCATTATAAGTATATACCTGATATATAGCATAAACAACAGTAATTATTCCAAGGAATAAAATACATTTTTCAATCCACCTAAAACTAATATTTTGAAGAAATCCATTCCGGAAAAGTAGATATGGTAATAATATTGGAATGTAAAATAAACGAATTCCCCTAATCATACTATCTATCGAATCTCCGCTTAATGTGCTTGAAATTAAATTTATTAACAATGGTCCTATTATACATAAAAAAAACAACAAATCAGTCTTGTTAATTATTATCCTCCTAAGAATTACCATTCTGGTAAATATCAAAAATAAAATTAACAACATTACATATTCTTGTAATGATTTAATAATAAATAACTGATAACCTGTAATATAATAACCTAATTGAATAAAAATATAGTCATAAAAATATACATATGTTAAAATAAAACATAGTAAAGTGGTATTTCTCCTAAAGAATAAAGAATAGAAAATACCAACGTATAAAATACCAGAAGCAAATATTAGGAAAATTACTTCCATTTTGAATTTTAAGCTTTTATGATATTTATAAACCTCATGAATACCCGAATTGGCCAAAGAAGAATTGTTCCAAGTCTATACTCGGCAGATGATTTTAATGCACTGTATTCAAACGAATTAGTTGGATCAAAAAAATATTGAGAATACAGTTCCTTATGATTTTCATAAATCATTCTTCTTGAATATTTTAACTTTTCGTTATCATTACCTAAACCGGTAATCATTGATTTATTTTTAATTCTATAATAAAAATGTATTTCATTTAATTTATATACCTCACCTCCATTCCCCAATAAGGATAACCAGAAATCCCAATCTTCAAATCCAAATTTCATATTTACATTATATCCATTAGTGGCATTATAATCAATTCTGCGAAAAACAGAGGAACAAACCATAGTATTCTGACCTATAAGAACTTCCATTGAAAATTTAGGTAACTCTTTAATCCCCTTGTCGGCACCAAATAGTTGTACATCGCAAATTACTAACTTAACATCTAAATGCTCTTCGAGAATTTTTACAGCTTTTTCAATATAAGTTGGAGATATTTTATCATCTGCATCCAAAGGAAGAATATATTTCCCAGTTGATCCTAAAATTCCAACATTTCGTGCGTTGGCAAGCCCATTATTACTGATGATTAATTTAGTTATTTGGGGATGATTAATTTTTTCAATTATTATTCTGGTTACCTGATCATCAGAACCATCATCAACAATAATTATTTCAATATTGGAATAAGTTGAATTCAAAACACTTTCTACTGCATCCGTTATAAAAGAACCTTGATTAAAGCAAGGAATAATAACAGAAAATAGAGGTTGCTCAATAGTCATTTGTGATCTTTTTATAAAGATTTGGGTACTGGGGGTATACAATAGTTGAACTAAACTTTTTTTCAATAGTTTTACGGCCATTAATACCCATTTCTGCAGCTTTGAGAGGATTAGTATACATAAACGCTATTGCATCTTCAAGGGCTTTGGTGCTATCAACAGGAACAAGTAATCCATTCTCATTATTAATAATTAAATCTTTTGAACCCGATACCATCGTGCTAATGCAAGGAATACCAAAACTCATTGCTTCCAGTAATGAATTTGACATGCCTTCACTTCTGGAGGGTAGAACAAAAACAAATGAAGATTTATAATATTTTGATACATCGCATTGGGGACCAAGAAATAAAATGCAATTACTATGATTATGATCTGTAGATAAGATCATTTTATATAAATTTGGATCACCTTTCCCAATAATTACCAGTCTGATACTATTGAAAGATTTAGAAACACTTAAGAAAGCTTCAATTAAAATATCTAATCCCTTAATTTTGCCCTGATCAAAATTTCCAACAAATAAAAAATCAGTTAAATTTCTATATTGATTTGTTTCGGTAGGTAATACAACAGAATTAGGAATAAAATGTATCCTTTTTTCATTTATTGAATAATTCAATAAATTAGTTTTGATATCGGTTGAAACTGCAATAAAATGGGATTTCTTAATTATACTTTTTTGCATAAAAGCACTAAAAGGCATTAATTTTAACTCATTAAACCCATTCAGGGTAGCATCCTTTGTTACAACAGGAATACGTCCATTTACACCAATAATTCCCCAAAAGGCTATCCAATTATTTTGATGAATGTGCAAGATGGAATTTTTTGATTTGCGTAATCTGATAAAAAAGAAAATATTAATCATTAAAGAATATTCCGCAGCATAGTAAAACCCAAATCGGAAAAGTTTTTTGAAAAAACTATTTGGCTTTACTTTATTAATATCCAAATATGTATTTAACGAATTTAATCGTATAATTTTAACTCCATTTATAATTTCATTTTTTAACAATTTTAAGGAATACCTTTCTGTAATAATAATGACATTGTAGTTATTTGCAGTCAAATATTCAGAAAGTAGTTGGCATTGGTGTTCATTCCCTCCTTTATGAGGAGAATAAAAACGAACGAGCATATAAATGCTATTCATAATGAAATAATATGTAAAAATTATAGGTATTATTAAATACAAATAATACTATTCACAACTAATATATTAATAGGCTCTTTTTCTATTTTTATAAAAATAGATTCTATGGCGAATGCTTTCTTTGGTTAAAAAATAATACAATTTAAATTTGCTTTTAATGGAAAAAGTCTCAACATCATTTCTAAAATCCTCAATAGAATATAGGCCATCCTTATAATTATTTTGTCCGATTATATATGGTCTGCCAATTTTCTTCATTATTAGATAATTCCAAATATCTAAATGCTTTTTTGTATAATCTTGCCAGTTCCAATACATTACAGAATTACATAGCTTTTTCCGGTGCTCCGCAATATAATTAAATACCGAAAGAAGTTGTTCAAAAGTTTTAAAAGGATATGTTATTCCTCCTTCGGCATCTAAATGATAACCTTGTGGGGTTACTATTGTTTCAACTCCAGCAGCTAAAGCATCTATAAAACCCATTTGACCTTCATCTAAACCCATATAAAGATAAAAGTCAAGACTAGGGATAAGTTTTGTATATGTATCATAATTAAATGTGCTATAATACTCTACTTCAAATCCTTTTAATTTTAATAAATTAACAATATCATCCCAATGCTCTCCCATTATTTTAAAAGAAAAATCTAATGGATTAAGTTTTTTTGCTAATTCTCTAATTAGATATTCACGTTTTCTTCCATCCTTTTGAACTCTGCAAGTAATTCCAATTACATACGGTCTTGGTTTAATAACACCATCGTGTGCTGGATTAATATAACATAACTTGCTTCTAGGAATTCCAATTCCGGATAAAGAAATCATGGTTTCCTTTGACATGCAAATACCCATTTTTGCAGTTGTAAGTTGATTTTTCAATAGATCTATCTTTTCCAACTCATCGATATGGGTTATCATCAAAGTATCTATACCTGAAACTTTGTTACCATATCCTCCATAAATAATATGATGATTTATATCTGCGTTTTCATCAGGAATTTTACTTATATCTACCTCAATTCCAAGTGCAAGCAAATTTTCTTGCATTTTAAGTGCAAATTTTCCTAAAATCCAAGTATTAACGTCCTCATAACATACAATTCTGACTTTCATAAATCTATATCAATTTTGCAATACAACATACACCCCAAGATTCCTCCGAGGGAGAATTTCCAGTTAACCATTCTTCATATTTTATGGATTTCATACCACATTTTTTCAATACATAATCGAGTTCAGATATGCTGAAATAACGCATTCTATGCACTTCGTTAATTGTGTTGTATTTCCCAGTTTTTTTTTCAAAAATATGAAGCTCAAAATTTACATCAACAATATTTTCATTAAAATGATGTATAGGTTCAGTAAATCTCGTAATCTTAATTTCATCATCTTCTAACCGTTTAATCTTTACAGTAGGTTTTTGAGTGAGTACAGCCGGAGTATACCAGAAATCAAAAATAAACAAACCATCAGGTTTCATGTGATTTCTAATATTGAAAAATACTTCTTCTAATAATTCATTTGTTGTTTGATAGCTAATAACATGAAACAAAGAAGTAATAATATCAAATTCTTTTTCAATTTTGAAATTAGATGCATTATCAACCCAAAATTTACAATTTTTGTAGTTTTTAGATTTAGCGATTTCAATCATATTACTTGATAAATCAATACCTGTAACTTGATACCCATTTTCAGCTAGTATCGATGCATGCTTTCCAGTGCCACAACCTACATCTAATAAAAAATTGGAATTATTGGAATTATTTTCAATTAGTCTAAGAATGTACGTAACTTCCTCATTATATTTTTTATCTGTATAAAGAAGGTTATAATATTTAGCATAATGATTAAAAACCATATGTTTTTCTATTGAAAGTTTCTTATTATATCACAAATATTTTGGATGGTTTTTTCTGATAAATTACTTCCAGAAGGCAGATAAAAACCATTTTCAGTTAATATCTTAGTAACTGGATAATTACCAGATATATTACAACCATATTTGGCAAGTGCAGGTTGTTCATTCATTCCCACAAAAAACAATCTTGTATCAATATTGTTACTTTTTAATTTTACTATTAATTGGTCTCTAGTTTTACCATAAGTTTGTGGATTTATTAAAATCCCATTCATCCAATGTACATTTAAAACATCATATCTTGTTTTTTGAAATGAAACACCTGAAACACCTTCTAAATATTTTCTATACAAATTTGCATTCCTAATTCTTAAATCTCTGTATTCGTTTGCTTTTTCAACTTGAGCTAAGCCAATTGCTGAATGAATATTTGAAATTCTATAATTAAAACCAATATCATTATGAATATAATTCCTAGGAGCTTCCAAAGAGAAACATACGTTTTTAAAGTATAAACACTTTTTATACAGAGTTTCGTCATTAGTAACAACCATTCCTCCTTCACCAGTTGTTAAGTTCTTATTAGCAAAAAAACTAAATGCAGTTATATCAGCAAGGTTTCCGGTTTTTTGCCCCTTATATTCAGCTCCATGTGATTCCGCTGCATCCTCAATAATCTTTAAATTATATTTTTTTGCTAATGCCCAAATTTGTTCCATATCGCAAGGATGACCAAATATGGATACAGGCATAATTGCTTTTGTTTTGTCTGAAATCTTTTCTTCAATTTTTTTAACATTAATATTCCAAGTCTCAGAGTCTGCATCAACAAAAACAGGAGTTGCTCCTGTATAACAAACAGCAAAAGCAGAAGCAATCATTGTGAAATTTGGAATGATTACCTCATCTCCTTTTTTAATATCGAGTGCTGAGAGTGCTAAGTGAAGTGCTACTGTTCCATTACAAACTCCGACAGCATATTTCGTTCCACAATAAGAAGCAAAACTCTCTTCAAATGCTTTAACATATTTCCCTGCTGAAGAAATCCATCCGGTCTTAATACAATCATTCACATAATCTAATTCATTTCCATTTAAAAATGGCTCGCAAACAGGAATAAATTCCATACTCTTATTTTTTAATATTAATTTTTGAATCATTGATACCCTCGAAACGAGTTTTATCCATTTCTCCAGCATATGGACCTTGTTTTACTTCAATCATTTCAAGATCATCTAACACTGTAAAACCATGACCTCCCGTCGATAGCAAAATTATGTCGCCACTACTTAATATACTACTTTCTAGATAATTCTTACAATCATCGTAAAAATCAACTCTAAGTTTCCCCTTTTTTATAATTAAAACTTCCTTTGTAAAATGTACTTCCCTCTTTACTGGATTATGAACATGCGGAGGAATTACTTTTCCTATAGGATGTTTCATAAATGCAAGCTGTTGAGAAAAATCATTTGGGGTAAAAAATGATATACCATCCTTTGAATATTCGTTACGAATAATTATGGCTAATATTTCGTCGCCAATTTTAATTTCTTCGACCATAATTGTATTTTAAATTTTTAATTATATCCTTCAAATATAAGAACTCTTCAATTCTAAAGATTGTACCAAAAATAAAATAAAATATAAATCCAATTGCAATTGAAACAAAGATTAATAATTTAGTATTTAAACCGAGAAAAAAATACAAACTATAAACAATAATAATTGACAAAAACAAACTCAGAATAATTTTACCAATATCTAACATGATGATTGAAAAGCTTACTTTCAATATCTTATATCTAATATATAAAGTTGAAATTATAATATTAACACCTGAAGAAACGGATAAGGCTATTGATAATCCAATAAATGATAAATAATTACTTAAAATCACTCCTAAAATTAGGTAAATTAAAATTTCAAGACTTGCAATTAAGGAAATAGCGGAAGTTCTTCCTGAAATATAAAAAACTTTAACCAAAATATTACCAATATTTTGAAAAATAAAAGCACCCATTGAACAAGCCAATGCAATGTAAACACCATCAGTAACAGTACTAGTAAATGCTCCCCTTTCAAAAACAATTTCAATAAAAAAATCTCCGAAAAAGATAAACGCTATGATAATAGGTAGAGATATTGCAATTACAATTCTAATTGATTTAATTAAGAGATTGTTAAAATCTTCTAATTTCCTATCAGACCAATATAATGACAATTTTGTATATATAACTACAGCAATGCCACTTGAAGTTAGAGTAGCTAATATTAATAATATTTGATTACTATATCCCAAAAAAGAAATGCTACCTGAAGATAATTTAGATGCGATCATTCTCTCAAAAATAGTAGTTGATCTAAATAAAAATCCAGTTAAAAATAGTGGTATCACTTTTTTTAGAAAATTTATCAATAAAGGATTTCGATAATCAATACAAAGTCTAATTCTAACATTTTTTAATATGGGTAGTAAAAAAGCAAAAGATATAAAAGACCCAACTAAATATCCTATTGCTAGCCCAAGTATTCCAAATTTTTGACTTAAAAGAGTAACAAATAATAGACTAATTATTGCTCCAATTAAAGGTGAAATAGCTGGTCTTAAAAATTTATGGTTAATTTGATAAAGAGAACTTAATAAATTAGATAAAACGGTAAAAATTATAGAAGGAATTATAATAATTAGAATTTTTGAAGTAAAAATAACTTGCTCATAATTAAATCCTGAAGCACCCTTATGTATAATTTCCTCAGAAAAATAAATGCAAAAAAGAGTAATAATAATTAAAATAATGGCACTTAACCAAAAAACTGAACTTAAAAAATTTATAGCTTCCTTTTCATTATTCTTGCTAACCTCGATGAATTTTGGTAAAAAGATTATTCCAATTGAACCCGTAAACACAGCAGATACATATAGAGGGATATTGACTGCAACAAAATAAGCATCTCTCTCAAACTTTGCTCCAAAATAATAAGCAATAATAAGTTGCGAAATGAAATTAATAGCAATTCCAATTACAGAAAAAAAAGTTATTAATACTGACGATCTTATAAGTCCTCCTCTAGGATTCTTCATAAGAGGATTACCAATAATTTTTTGTTCTGTATCCATTGTCACTCAGGAGTTTTTCTCCTTTGAAATGATGAATATCTGATGCAACCATTTCTTTAACAATATCTTTAACTAAATATTTTGGTTTCCAATTAAGAAGTTGATTAGCTTTAGAAGCATCTCCTAGTAAAAGTTCAACTTCTGTTGGTCTGAAATAATATGGATCAATGGCAACAACTTCCTGCCCAATACAAACAGCAAATTCAGGTTTACTACATTTGGTAACTATGGCTTTTTCATCAATACCATTTCCACAAAATTCAAGCTCAATACCAGCCTCATCGAATGCCATTCTAACAAATTCCCTAACCTCAGTTGTTACACCAGTTGCAATCACAAAATCATCGGCCTTATCATGTTGTAAAATCCGCCACATCGCATCCACATAATCTTTTGCATGACCCCAATCACGCTTTGCTGCCAAATTTCCAAGGTACAATTTCTTTTGCATCCCTAAAGCAATCCTAGCAACAGCTCTTGTAATTTTACGTGTAACAAATGTCTCTCCGCGTATTGGGGACTCATGATTAAAAAGTATTCCATTACTAGCGAAAATATTATATGCTTCTCGATAATTTACAGTAATCCAATAGGCATATTGTTTGGCAACAGCATAAGGGCTTCTAGGATAAAATGGAGTATCTTCATTTTGTGGAACTTCTCTAACTTTTCCATAAAGTTCACTTGTAGAAGCTTGATAGATTTTGACCTTTTCAACTAATTTTAATAAACGTATGGCTTCCAATAAACGTAATGTACCAAGTCCATCAGCATTTCCAGTATATTCAGCGGTTTCAAAGCTCACATGTACATGACTCATGGCTGCTAAGTTATATATTTCATCAGGTTGAATCTCTTGTATTAAACGTATTAAGTTGGTTGAATCTGTTAAATCACCATGATGAAGAAATAGATTAGTTTTTTCCAATAAAGGATCTTTGTAAAGATGATCTATTCTTTCTGTATTAATGAGTGAGCTTCGTCTTTTAACACCATGAACAATATAATCCTTATTAAGAAGTAATTCAGTTAAATAAGCTCCATCTTGCCCAGTAATGCCTGTTATTAAAGCAACTTTTTTCATTTTTATTAATTTAAATTTTAAACTAAATTATAACTTCCCGTCACCCTTTTTTTATCAAGTGGTAAAAGCTTAACTTTCACTAAAGACGGCAATGAATGTGGTATTTCTTCTAAAAAATTTTATCGGTTCAAATTTTCTTTATTATGGTGACTAGATATTCTAAAATAGCTGCTTTCCAAAGACAACATTTTAAACTGGCTAATACATTGATATTTAATAAATATGAGGATATCCGATTTGCATGTATAATGTTTAGGTAAGATTAATTTCTCTTAAATAATCATTAGTTACAGGATAAGGGTAATCCAACATAATATTTACTAATAATAACTAATTTATTCTTCACAAAAGCTAATTAAATTTTTTTAAAAATAATCTTCCAAATGCTGCAGTAATACCCACTAACCCCCCGCAAAAAACCATTCCCAACAAAATCAAACTAGTCCTAGGCTTACTTTTTTGCAATGGTACTTTTGCCGGATCCATCACCTTAAATACCGGCGTTTTCTCCTGTACTTTCATTTTAGCTTGTTCTAATTGCTGGGAAAGGGTATTGTAGACATTGAAAGCAAGACTATATTCAGCCTGCAAGTTCTGTTCAGTTGTGAGGGCTGAGGCTAATATAATGTTTTTATTTTGATCCTTAAATGCAGCCAAAGTACGCTGAGCTTTGATATATTTATGCTCAGCTTCATCATGACGATCTTGCACAAATTTCAAATCGACTTTTGCTTTTTGAGTGCGGTATTCAATAATATACCCTGTAAGGCTCTTTACTACTGAATCTACAAGCTGCGCAGCAACAACAGGGTCTTGCATTTCTACGCTAATAATTAGTGTGCTTGCTGATTCTCCGGGTTTTGCTTTAATGCGTTCTGCAAGAGTTCCAGCTATTCCAGATTGTTCCGGACTCAACTTAAAGGGAATTTTGTTTGAAATTACATTATTCATTTCCACCTGCTTAGGTTTACCTTTTATCCAGCCAATTATTTTGCCAGGCAGACCAATTGTATAGCCTAAAAATATACTTCCAATACCCGATCGGGTATGTCGGCTCAGAAATTCCTCGACTCGTAATGTAGAATCATATTTTGTTTCAGTTACTTTTTGTCCCATTACTCCTAAAAGAAATGGAGTGCTTTTTATAATGCTTGGATAAAGTTCTGGTGTTAAGGCATCTTCTCCACTGCCTGCACCTAAATTTATTCCGGCTAATCCTCCAAATTGTTGTAAAAGACCCGTCATAGCTCCTGAACCAGAACCAGTCTCAACCAATAAAGTAACTTCTGATTTATACTCCTTTGGACTTACTAATGAAATAATCAATCCTACAACAAAAGAGATCCCAACACATATATAAATTATTTTACGACCGTCCCAAATTTTTCGAAATACTTCTATTAAGTCAATTTCGTCCTCTTTGAGCTTGTTTATATCTTCAGTTATTTCACTCATCAATAAAAAAAAATTAATTCTTATTCTGATTAATTAAAATAATAATGGACATGATAGTAGCAGCCATTGTTGCTGTACTTGTTCCAATACTCAAAATTTCTCCGGTAGATAAACCATCTCTTTCCGCCTTTTTTGGTACAATTATCTCTGCCCCGGGTTCTACTTTTGGAAAATTATTAAAGAAAATGAATTTACGTGTACGATCAATGGTTCCATTCGCATAAATAATGTAAGACTTTCCCTTTTTTGCATCCGGAGAAAAGCCCCCTGCACGCGAAATATATTTTCTAAACCCGGAAGTATTGTCGTACCGAACCATAACAGGTGACAAAACTGATCCGGATAATCGAACTGTTTGTAATTCTTTAGGAATTCTTAATATATCGCCTTTTTGCAAAATTAAATCGTAATTCGATTTTGGTTGTAAAATTATTCTATCCAAATTAATACCTATTGCTGATACGGAATCCATCTCCACAATAAACTTAACAGAATCCCTACTCTGAGCTTTAATTGATTCCAAAGCCCTTTGTCTGTCTTTTGCATCTACCGGTAATTTCCGGATTAATTTTGCTCCCTTAGGATAGGCTTCAAATGTTAATCCACCACAACGTTTAATTAAATCGGAGATTCGCTCGCTCTTACTTGAGATACTGTAACTCCCCGGGAAAGCTACTTCACCTTCTACCTTCACCTGTGATTGTATTTCATACCCTGGAGATCGGCGAATAAATACCTGATCGAAAGGTTGAAGCGTAAACCGGGAAGCAGAATCATTCAATTTTAACTCCTGAGAAATAGGAAATTGATAAACCTCTGCAATTTGATTCGAGGAAGTTGTTGCAACATTATTTCGAATCCTTCGTGCAATCTCTAACCTGGCAAACGAGGCAGATTCTAATAAACCCCCTGCCTGAATAATTACATCCTCAATTGAAGTATTATTAACAAATGGATATGTTCCGGGTTTACGAACTTCTCCTTCCACCTGAATGGTAAATTCTTCCCGGATATCAAAAATGGAAGGAACAATCACAACATCCTCCCTTAATAATGAAATATCTTCCTCTCCTTGCATAAATCTTTTCAAATCAACAGGGATTACATCCATAGTGTAATCATCGTTAGTTCGATAAATTACAGCCCGGTTTAAAAATGCATCGCCTCTCAGCCCATCAGCCTTTTTAATTAGTTGTTTTAAGGATAGGCTGTCATTAATAGCAAATTGCCCGGCACGATACACGGCGCCTTTAATTTCAACAATATTTTCGAACCTGTTTAAAATGGAATCAACAATTACTTCATCTCCATTATAAATTTTTAATGTATCGAAATATTCTTTTTGTATATCAATAATTTGATTTTCCTTCCCATTCTTACGAAATACTTTTAAACGGGATGAATATGCCTTACCGGTATACCCTCCGGAAAAATAAATTAAATCGCTTAATGATTCGTTTTTCTTTACTTCATAAATCAAAGGACGTTTTACCTCACCCTTCACTTCCGCTCGAGAACCATATGGTGTAATAAAAATAACATCCTGATCCTGCAAACGAATGTTTTCCTTTTGCTCTCCTTTTAACAGAAAATTATATAAATCGAGTGTATCAATAGTTTTTCCAGCCCGAATAATCCGAATGTCGCGTAATGTCCCATTTAGCGATGGCCCACCGGCGGCATATAATGCATTAAATACAGTGGCTAAGGAAGGTAACGTATATGTACCTGGATTGTATGCCTCCCCAACAATATTAATCTTCATGCTTCGAACAGCACCCAGACTAACCTTTAAATAAGAAGTGGCACCCGAACCAGATAAGCCGGAATAAATTTTACTAAACTCTTTCTTCAATCGTTTTGTAGCTTCTTCAATGGTTAACCCATTTAAATATATGGGGCCTAAATTCCGAACAACAATTGCACCTTCCGGAGTAATAGATTGCTGATATGTTTGTTCAGATGCCCCCCAAATATCAATAATTAATTCATCTCCCGCAGCTAAGACATAATTTTGCGGAGTGGGAATATTAAGACTTGGCTCAAATGACAAAGCTTTATTTTTAAATAACTTAGAGCCAAAAATCATATCTTCGGGCTTGATTTTTTTCACTTTCGCTTCAGGAAAACTAATAGCATCAAATAAATCCTGTTCACCACTTGTCCTTTTTAAGTTTTCCTGCTCCGATTCGTACAATAAATCCTGGTCGGTAACGCCTTTATTGATTTGATCTTTTTTGTCAAGTTCATTTTCAGAAATATACTTCGTTTTTCGGCTCCTGTCCTGGAAAGTTGCCTTTTCAGAAGAACTCCCTCCTTCACTTTTAACTTTTTCAATCCTATATTTCAATTTCTGAAATTCCGAAGAAGACATTCCTTTCGCTAACGCTGCTGCTTGCATTTGATCAATAGAATAGCCACTTTCTTCCATCCGGACAATTAATTGTTTTACCTGATTGTCAGATAACTGATCAACATTTATACTCGTTAAATCAATACTAGATAAATCGGTATTTTGAGCTGATATATTTATTTGAAAAGCGGCAAATAATAAAAAGATAAATAATACCCTGGTTGTTTTCATCATTTAATATTTCATCTAAAATAACATGAAACCCATATTGTAATATTAATTATACAACTCTGTACAATTAAAAACATTTAAGATTCCATCATTTTGGGGTCAGTTTAAAAATAAAGTTGTGCGAAATTAACGATTTGAAATTAAATCCACCAAACATAATTCTTTTTTGCTTTAATATTCCTGTAACAGCAAATAAAAGATGTTTTATATTTGTAACGGACAATGAGGTGTCATATTATAAAAAGCACCAAACTATACTTTTTTTTATTTACTTTGAGGACGGTTGTTTTTTAATAAACATGATTTTTTTAGAATCTCCATAAAACTATTTGGAGAGCAATTATAAAGTACTTTGAATTATCCATATTAAAGCGTAGTAATTATTTTTTGAAATAAATTACGGGTTGTTAGCTCAGTTGGTTTAGAGCATTACCTTGACAGGGTAGGGGTCACTGGTTCGAATCCAGTACAACCCACGTAATTATTAAATTGTTATAAATGTTAATATTACATTTTAATATAGAATAGCCTCAATTGATATTTTCTTTATTTTAGCATTTGGAAACAATAGCATAAAATAAAACTAATAAATTGATGTATGAAAAATCGCCTCCAGGAAATACATGATATTATTGGCAATATACTTCTATATAGCGACGAAAATGCCAAACAATACATTGACCTGCTAAAAGAATCTATCTCTTTAATTGAAGTAATTGATGCTAAACCTAATTCAATGCTTGAGACATGGAAAAATATAGCTTTGGATGAAATTGCCAATGAACTTGCAAATCGTATAAATGATCATTTTTTTACAGCAGATTTAGAACGAAAAAAGAGTGAATTCAAGTTTTCAAAATCTGTTGTTTCCATGTCAATTACCAATATATTAATGAATTACTGATATAAACTTCAGATCTTTAAAACAAATGATACAGGGCAATGATCGGAGTGGATTATATCCTTATGAATTTGTGCATCCATTATCTTATCAAGTAGAGTATTCGTAACAAAATGATAATCGATACGCCATCCAAGATTTTTTTCCCGTGCATTTGCCCGATACGTCCACCACGAATACTGTTCTGGCATTGAATTAATTACCCTAAAAGTATCTACAAACCCAGCTGCTAAAAATTTATCCATCCACATCCTCTCTTCAGGTAAGAAACCCGATGATGTTAAATGACGCTTGGGATGGTTAATATCAATTTCTTTATGAGCAATATTAATATCTCCCGAAATAATAATGTTTGGACGTGTATTTCTCAAATTTTGAATAAAAACAAAAAAATCATTGAGAAACTTCATTTTAAAAGCTTGACGAATTTCTCCAGTAGTTCCCGAAGGAAAATAAACCGATATTAATGTCAAATTACCAAAATCAGCCCGGATTAGACGTCCTTCGGAATCATAATCAGGGAAATCCATTCCAAATTGGACGAAATCGGGTTTTGTCCTTGAAAATAATGCTACACCCGAATACCCTTTTTTCTCAGCAGGATACCAAAAATAGTGATAGCCAAGTTCTTTCAAGACTTCCAAATTAACCTGATCTTCATTAGCCTTTAATTCCTGAATTGAAAGCATATTAGGTTTTTCTGAAACTAACCAATCGAAAAATCCTTTCTTTATTGCCGCCCTTATTCCATTAACATTATAAGAGTAAATCCGATAATCCATAACCTGAATAATTAAAATTTATGATCCTTTGCAATTTGATTCAATTTTTTCAACATCTACCATTTTTAATTACTTTCGCTGTAAACAAATATAATAAATATGCCGATTGAAGAAGGAATTGTTTACAAATCGACCGGAAGTTGGTACGTTGTTAAAACTGCTTCCAATCGGTTTATAGAATGTAAAATAAAAGGGAAGTTACGTATTGAAGGCATAAAAAGTACTAATCCGGTTGCAGCAGGTGATAAGGTAATAATTGAAACTTCATTATCCGATCAAACCGGAGTTATTACAAACATTGTTGATCGTAAAAATTACATTGTCCGTAAATCAATTAATTTATCGAAACAATCTCAAATTCTAGCAGCTAACATCGATCAGGCCTTACTGATGGCCACTCTAGTTTTGCCGGAGACATCCACCGAATTTGTCGACAGGTTTTTGGCGATGGCAGAAGCTTATAATATTCCAGCAATTATACTATTAAATAAATGCGATTTATATACCCAAGAGTTTTCGGAATTATTAAATTTTTGGAAAGAAATTTACAATACAACAAATTATAAATTATTAGAAATATCTGTAGGCTCCGGTATACAAATGGAAGCTGTTAAAAATCTTTTAATTGATAAAGTAACTTTAATAGCAGGAAATTCAGGAGTTGGTAAATCTTCATTAATAAAAAAACTAAGTCCTGAAAGTCAGATCCGGATAGGTGAAATTTCACAGTACCATCATTCGGGGAAACACACAACAACTTTTGCCGAGATGTATGAGCTCCCATTCGGAGGTGCAATTATAGATACTCCAGGAATTAAAGGATTTGGATTATATGACACAGCCAAAACAGAGATTTACCATTTTTTTCCCGAAATATTTAAAGTAGCTGAAAAATGTCAGTTTCATAATTGTTTGCATATTAACGAACCTAAGTGTGCAGTTATAGAAGCAGTTGAAAAACAAACTATCCATTGGAGCCGCTACAAAAGCTACTTAAGTATTTTGGAAGATAGTAAATCGAAGTACCGATAAATTTTAAGAGGGCTTTTTGTATCAATATATTTTTTGAATTGATCAAAAAAACCAGTCAAGAATTTCGATATTATATAATTTTGACTTTAATTTAAGTAATAAACCTATTGAACTTATTTACTGAATGAAAAAGATCTACTTCATTTTCTCCGGAATTGTACTCCTCATTGTTCTGTTAAATTTACTATACTATCTGGATCTTAAAAAACAACAGGTAGTTTTTCAAAAAAAGTATATTACCGAGCAAGGTTCTACCTGTGTTACCAAAATTGAAAATACGGGTATGGAATTAGAGAACGACATTAATTACCTAGTTTTTTCCAATGATATTTCCTCTTTGCTAGAGTCGAACGAAAAAGGGAGTGAATTAATACAAAAATTTGAGGTATTATATTCCAAATACCCTCGTTTGATAACGAATATTTCGCTATATGATTTAAAAAATAATGTATTTAGTTTGTATAGAGATAAAAAAGACATATTTATAAAAGATAGATACACAACACATTCACAAAAGTCTATTTCAGATAAGGAATCCGTATCCTTTGAAAATGAATACTATCATTACTCTTTCCCTATTTTTAAGGACAAACAACTTTATGCAAACCTCGACTTATCAATTGATTATAAACTATATTTGGAATCAGTTTTCCAGAGCTACCAGATTGATGATTTATTATGGCAATGGGTAATAGATAAATCCGGAAAAATTGTTTATACAAATTTAAATGATATTAATTCACAAATTAATAATATAAACGAAGTTAAATCTAATATTAATAAAAATATAGAAGGATTTGTAATCCAGAATATTAAAGTAAATAAGGAATCTCAAACTATTCTTTCCTCATATTTTCCAGTAAAATTTTTAAAAAACGATTTCGGTATTGTCTTTTCGCTAAACATGGACGATATTTTTAATGGGATAAGAAATAAGGCAATTATTATTGTCATATCAAGTATAGTTTTGATAATAATTCTTTTCTTCTTACTAAAGAATACCTTATCTCAAATTGATAAACAAGATAAAAAACGAATAAAGACAGAACAAAATTTAGTGCAGATATTTGATTCAATTCCAATCGGAGTATTAATTCTTACTCCCGATAAAACTATTAAACATATCAACCGTACAGCCTCTGATATGCTATATGGTAAAGATGAAAAAAATATAATTGGGAGAAATGTTGCCGAAACTATCTTACCGAAATATTTCAGCGAAAAAAATAATGGAGATTCTGCATTTGATGCGAATCATTTCTACTATTTCCAGAAAGATGGAAACGATATTGTAATTTATAAAAAAGAAATTCCGTTTAAACTTGATGGAGAAGACCTTATAATAGAGGCTTTTATTGATATTTCTCCTATTGAAAAATCGAGAAAATTAGAAGCTGCTGCCAATCATGCCAAGTCAGATTTTCTAGCTAAAATGAGTCATGAAATCCGCACCCCGTTAAATGGGATCGTAGGAATGGCAGACGCGCTAATGCAGCAAAACTTAACCGTCGAACAACACGATTTTGCTGAAATAATAAAAAAATCATCCGACCTCTTACTAACTATTATAAATGATGTATTAGATTATTCTAAAATCGAGGCCGGCAAAATGGTGTTAGAAGAAATACCTTTTAAAATTTCGGATGAAATTACTTTTGCCCGTGAATTATTCAAACCAATTGCTGATGATAAAAAGATAAAAATCATTTCTCAAATTGCCTCAAATGTTCCAAATAATATTATTGGCGATCCATTTAGGTTGAGACAGGTAATTTCAAATTTATTAAGTAATGCCGTTAAGTTCACTCAGGAAGGAGAAATACTTATAACTGTAGAATTATTAGAAGAATATGGTGGTAACATAACTCTTCTATTTAATGTTGAAGATACAGGAATAGGAATTCCAAAGGAAAAATTGAATTCCATTTTCGCATCTTATACACAGGCAGACGGTTCAACAACCCGTAAATATGGTGGCTCCGGACTTGGAACAACCATTAGTAAACAACTGGTTGAGTTAATGAGTGGAGAAATTTGGGTAGAAAGTCCATCCAGTATCTCAACAAATCCTAACTTTAAAGGGACAAAATTTAGTTTTACCATTGAAGCATATTCTAACGAAAAAATACATAAAAACTATGATTTCAACTATATAAGAACATATGAAGAAATTAATAGTTTAATAATTACAGACAATAGCACCGATGGAGAATCAATCTATAACTACCTTTCTAACTTTGGTACCAACTATGAGGTTTATACCTTTCATAACGAAACTCCGGAATTATTAATAAACAAACTTCTCATTGAATATCAGAAGTTTCAGATGATTTTTATTAAAGATTCTTTAAACATTGATGGATTTAATATTGCAAAAACCTTATTTGAGAAGGGAATTACATATAAACATTTATTTATTATTATCTCAAGCAACGATAATGCTGGTAATTTCATAAAAGCAAAACGTTTGGGTATTGATTATTATCTGATTAAACCTTATGAGTCTTCTGAAGTATTTGATATTATCCAAGATAATTTCACTACACTAAAAAATGATATACGCATAATCCCTAAATTAAATAAGATTAGAAAACAGATTTCCATATTGGTTGCTGAAGACAATTTAATTAATCAAAAAGTTGCTAAAACAATTTTTAAAAACCTGGGTTATGAGATTTTTATTGCAAAAAACGGAGTAGAAGCTGTTGATATGACCATGGAAAATAAGTATGACATTATATTCATGGATATGATGATGCCGGAAAAAGATGGTATACAGGCAACGAAGGATTTACGAAAAAAAGGATATACGGGTCCTATCATTGCAATGACTGCCAATGCAAGTAAAGAAGGTAAAAATAAAGCGATTGCTTTTGGAATGGATGGCTATATTACTAAACCTACTAAAATGGAATCTATTAAGAAGATTTTAATAAAATACTTCTCAGAATCAGTTAGTGAAGCCTAAATTATTTAATGCCAATATTTAGATAACCATATTTATTCCCTTAATATTTAATACAATGCAATCGCACGAAATTGATTACAAAATTATCGGAGACGATATTCAACTTGTAGAAATTGAACTTGACCCTTACGAAACTGTTATTGCCGAGGCCGGTGCAATGTTATATATGGAAGAAGGTATACGGTTTGAAGTGAAGATGGGCGATGGTACTAATCCTAACCAAGGGTTAATGGGTAAAATATTTCAGGCTGGTGCCAGGTTGCTAACTGGCGAAAGTTTGTTTATCACTCATTTTACAAATCAGGGAATGGGTAAACAAAAAGTTGCTTTTTCTGCACCCTATCCAGGAACTGTTATTCCCATTGATTTATCTAAAATTAACAGTCACCTGATTGTACAAAAAGATGGATTTTTATGTGCTGCTTTTGGGACCAAACTTAGTATTCATTTTAACCAAAAACTGGGTACCGGACTATTTGGGGGAGAAGGCTTTATTTTGCAGAAATTAGAAGGTGATGGATTGGCATTTGTTCATGCTGGAGGAACTGTAATTGAACGCCAATTAACCAATCAAACCATTAGAGTAGATACTGGTTGTATTGTCGCTTTTGAGCCGCAGATAAACTTTAGCGTGGAATCTACAGGAAGTCTTAAATCGATGCTTTTTGGCGGAGAAGGATTATTTTTGGCAACCCTGAGTGGAACCGGAAAAATTTGGCTTCAGAGTATGCCGATCAGAAAATTAATTCAAGCTCTTTCACCCGCAGGTAGAAATGAAAATAAAGAAAGTGGCTCTTTACTTGGCGGTTTATTTGAACGATAATATTTATTAAAATCTCTAAAAAGCCGCTGTGCATCATGCACAACGGCTTTTTTTATTATAAAAGATTTCGCTATTTCTCAAATACCTTATCTGCCGCTAACACCAAAAACATAAAATTAGACGACCCTCCCCCCAAAACATATTCAGCTTGCTGCCATAAAAAAGGAAAATCCTTTAATTCCGGGAAATCCGGACGAATCAAAGCTGTTCCGGAAACCACACCACCCGGTATATAGCTATAATCCGCCCGATTATATCCATAAGCAGTAAGCATAGATCTGGAACCAACTCCCGAAGCAAAAGAAGAAGTATTGTCCCCGGGATGACAACCTAAAATAAAATTTAACGCATTCAGCATATATTCTTTAGGGAATATATCCGGAAAAGATGTATGCAAAAAGTATTGCTTTACCCCAAAATCCTGAATATCCCAACCAGCACCCCAAATATGTGGTTTGTAAGGAACTCCATATGGTGTTTCTTTTTGGAGTTCAGTAATTTGTTCAGCGTATTTAGTAATTGCCAATTTTATAGAAGCTTTAAATTTAGAATCAGCTAATTTTGGCATAGCCCTTCCAATAATCCAGCCCAGAGATGAAATGTTATCGAAAATTACTTTCTCATTATTAATAATATAATCACTATATACTAGATTATCCGTTGATATAAACAATTCAATTGCTGCATGAACCTTTTCATTAATACTCCTATTATTAACAGTTGGTGTTATCCTCCATAACTCTTCAGCTATTTTTAAACATTCTAATGAAAGTGAATCGTTAAAACCTTTTAAAGCTCTGGAGGCTAAAGCTAAATGCGAACTTGTGGCCAATTCTCTGCCAGGATTATTTTCGGTAAACACCCATCGATCATCAAAAATGGATGATTCCGACGAAGTTTTTTCTCCATCTTTTAATACAGCATTGAAATGAAGATTATCTGTTTGATTCGAAACATCTCCCATCAAAACATACTGTTCCAAAGTTGGGCAAATAATACCACGATAAAGCCTCCCCAATGTTTTATATCCAGCAACTACCGATAAAGCACCATTTTCAATTTGCTGAAGTAAATCTGCTTTTCCATCTGGTTGATGAATCTCGACCAAGTGTTTTTTATGGTCAATAAGAGTATTATCGTGATTAACCTTAAAAGCTTCATAGGCAAGACTCAAAATATAGGTCTCCCCTGCTTGCGATTCAATACGAAGGTCATCGTCTCCGGCATCGTGCCATCCTCCGATGTTTAAACCGGGAACCTGCTCAAATGGTTTATATTTTGTAAGTGTGGAATTGCCTTGGAGATATCCGTCGAAATGATTAGTATCAATTGGTGCCATTAAGGCATCGTCCATATGACAGAGCCCATGCCAAACCCTATACTTTTCGTTTACGCGCATGTGGCACATTTGAATTGGCAAGAAATATTCAAGTGTAGGCTGCCAAACGTGACGTTTAAACACTTCAGAAGAAATTTGAAAAGGGTTAGTTTTAGTATTTTGATAAACAATAAAGTACATCCCTTCTTCTACAACTTTGCTAAAATCAAACTTATAATATTGATATCGTAAAAATTGCCCCCAGGCGATTGGAACACCCGACAACACCTTGGTATGATCTCCTGTTTCAGAAATCTTATATAAAATAGCCTGAGATGTATTTTTCTCATTTAAATCCGATTCAATTAAAGCTACTTTTTGCTGTTTGGGGTGGTAACCAATTTGCGATACCTGAACAACTGTTTTATATTTCCAGTTTGAAATTGCATTAGGTTTAATAACCCATTGAATAGCACCCTTAGTAGCATTAGCAGGAATCAATGATCTAACAACAAACCACCCATTATTATGCTTATTACGACCGTCTAATAATTGAATATCTCCGGTTTTACTTTCAATAATCATCCTTTGCTCGTCACTCTCTGAAGCAATTATTAGCTTCGGACCTCTTCCATATGCAATTGGTTGAACTTCACCTCTATTATCAATTTGTACAGGTCCATTTGCTTGTCTTGGAAAAATACCGGATTGGTTTCCAATTAACCATGATTTTCCAAATAAAATGGTAGGGAAAAGTTCGAAATTAAAGCCCGCTTTCCCAATCCACTCAGCAGGCAATGCTCTATCTAAATCTACTGATACAACAATAGAATTTCCAACTCCTTTTACTTTAACAGTATAATTAAAATATAAATCGGGGTAATTAATAGGATTAAAGCCCTTTTTGTGACGAGATGAATCTGGAAAAGACAACGTTACACGAATTTCGTTATTTGCTTTATCAACAATTCTGGAATGTTGAATCGGAATTGGCGCCCATTGACCCGGAGTTGGTTCAAGACGAATATCGCCATTGGTTGCCACTCTCACGCCATTTTGGATTATCCCCAATCCTCCCTGATGACCTTCGGGATAAATATCCTGAAAAACCATAATATTTAGTCCAGTCTTTTCAAAATATTCTTTATCATTTAATTTTATCGATTGCTCTTGCCCATTTGAAAATGAAAGGCCAAAAAAAACAATTAGTAAAACAAGCAGGATATTCTTTCTCATAGTTAATTAAGTATTGTAAGCTGTTAATAATTCAAACTTATGGTTTACCCTATTTTTGTCTTTAATTTACTAAACAAATTACCTATCATTTTCGAATAGTAAAATTGAAATTTGGAGTTTGCAAACGATTGCAATATTACGTAACTTAACTTTTAAAACCAAATGGTTTATATCACCATAACCTTTTTGTGGAAAAATCAGGCTTCTAATCTTCGTATTTCAGCTTTAAGAAAAAAAGATCCCCTGCCATTATAAACAACTCATTTGCTATCAGGAAGAAATACTTCTCCAATCATAAAAGTAGAGCACGACCCGGTTATTTTCACCCTTGAACCATTCAACTTACAGATAAGCTGACCTCCCCGGCCGGATAACTGATTTGCAATGAGGTAATCCTTTTTTAAATACTGCGCCCAATAGGCAGCCAAAGTTGTATGTGCAGATCCGGTTACAGGATCTTCATCAATCCCAGATTGAGGGGCAAAAAACCTGGATACAAAATCGACTTCATTACCAGGAGCAGTAACAATGATTCCTCTGGCTTTAATTAGTTTTAAAAGTCGAAAGTCGGGCTGTAAATTTTCTATATCCTTCTGACTTTTATATACCAGTAAATAATCGGATTTACCACGGAATAATAATTTGGGGGTCTGACCCATTGCTATAGTAAGCTCTTCAAAATTAGTTACAGGTTTAATTATATCAATTGGAAAATCAAGCGTTAATTGATTTTCTATTGATGTAACAATTAATACACCACTTCTAGATTGAAATTCTATAGCAAAACCCTGAAAATTCAGATGACGAAAAAGAACATGAGCAGCAGCAAGTGTAGCATGCCCGCATAAATCAACTTCTACCGTTGGCGTAAACCAGCGTATATGAAATCCATTTTTATCATCAACAATAAATGCAGTTTCAGCCAGATTATTTTCAGCAGCAATATTCTGCATCAAACTATCAGTTAGCCAATAATTGAGTATACATACTGCAGCCGGATTGCCCTTAAATACTTGGTCAGAAAAAGCATCTATTTGATAAATTGGGATAACCATTACCTGAGAATATTAATTTAGGTCAATATCTACCATCTTAAAAAGTTTATCAGAACGTCTTATGGCTCTTTCAACAGGAATGGAGAACTTCTCCCCTTTCTTTGTCTCCTCAACGCTTAATAAATCGACACGAATTTCAGAAACGGAAGTCTCAATTATACCAGTAGTTGGACCAGTAATAATAATTTCATCACCAACTTTAAGTGTTCCTGTTTCCATCAAAAACTCACCAACTTTCAGGTTCGAAAAATAGTTCATCCCTTTAGCAACATATATTTTTTTCTTTGATGCTTTAGAACCATAAACTGAACTCCACTCCCCTAATTTACGACCTAAATAATAGCCATCCCAAAAACCACGATTAAAAACGGTTGATAATCTGGCTTTCCAATTTTGAATTTTATTGAGTGAAAATGATTTATCCAAATAAGCTTCCAGCGCTTCACGATAACAATCGGTAACTGTTTTTACATATTCGGCTGGCCTGGCACGACCTTCAATTTTAAAAACAGTTATTCCAGATTCAATAAGTAGATTAAAGAAATCGATAGTACATAAATCTTTAGGTGACATTATATATTGATTATCTACCTCAAGTTCAGCTCCTGTTTCCTTATCAGTAACAATATATGATCGACGGCATAACTGAAGGCATGTTCCTCGGTTGGCCGATTTGTTGTATTCGTGAAGGCTCAAATAGCATTTTCCAGAAACTGCCATGCATAAAGCCCCATGAACAAACATTTCCAAACGAATCAGATTTCCGGCGGGACCAGTTACGTGTTCGTCTATAATTCTTTTTGAGATTGTACTCACCTGATCCATGTTTAACTCACGAGCTAACACAACAACATCGGCAAATTGTGCAAAGAACTTTACCGCTTCAAAATTACTAACATTAAGCTGAGTAGAAATATGTACCTCAATATTTTTAGATCGGGCATATTGAATTGCAGCAATATCAGAGGCAATAACAGCTGATATATTAAACCTCTTTGCCGTATCTATAACTTCCTGCATTAACAAAATATCCTGATCGTACATAACAGCATTTACTGTAATATAGGTTCTGATTCCACCGGCACAGCAAATTTCAGATATTCGTTCCAAATCTGCAAACGTAAAATTTACAGTAGATTGTGACCGCATATTAAGTTTATCAATCCCAAAATAAACAGCATCAGCTTTTGCCTGAATTGCGGCTTGCAACGATTCCCAGGAACCAACAGGAGCCATTATCTCAAATTGTTTTCTATCCATTTAATAAAAATTTACGAAATTAACAGTGAATAAACACCATCGATACCGCCTTAATTAAAACCATTAAATCTAAATCACTTTTTTAAGCACAATACGAAAAGTTGTTCCTTTATCAATTTCTGAATGCAATACATAAATCTTACCGTTATGGTACTTTTCGACAATACGTTTTGCAAGGGAAAGACCCAAACCCCAACCACGAGATTTTGTAGTATAACCAGGTTTAAAAATTGTTTTATGTAGTTTTTTAGGAATCCCTTTACCAGAATCTGTTACATCAATATAAACATCGTTTTTATAATCGCTAACCGAAATACTTAACGATCCTTCTCCCTGCATAGCATCCAAAGCATTTTTAAGTAAATTCTCAATTACCCATTCGAAAAGTGATAAATTAAGCGGGATAATGATGTTGTTATCGGTCATTTGCAAAAGCATTTGAGACCTGTCTGAGCTTCGTTTTCGGATATATTCCATTACATTTTCCAAAAGCAATTTCAAATTCACAGGTCCTAGTTTTGGTAAAGAACCAATTTTAGAAAACCGGTCGGTAATAATTTTGAGACGGGTAACATCCTTTTCCAATTCAGAAATAATAGCTTCATCGTGAATATGATAACGTAATACTTCTACCCAGGCACTTAAAGAAGACGCTGGCGTTCCCAATTGATGTGCCGTTTCTTTAGAAAGACTAACCCAAACCTGATTTTGCTCGGCATGACGCGATGAGCTAAAAGCAAAATAGGCAACCAAAATAAATAAAAGTATAAGCGTAAGTTGAATATACGGGTACCAAAAAAGTTTTGAAAGGAGGGTAGATTCTTTAAAATAAATATAAATTTTTTGACCTTTCCCAAGCAGAATTTCAATTGGAGGGTTTTGCTCCTTCATTATTTTAAGCTGTTTTTCGAGATAACCAGGCTTTGCCATTTTTAAAGAGTCAAGATTCCGACCATTCATTTTACCATCAGTGTCAATTAAAATAACAGGAACTGTAGTGTTATTCTGAATTACTTTCAGGTAAAAACTAAGATCTTGTCCATTGGGCTCAGATTGCGCCAGATATGAAGTAGCTTCTGCCCATAGCTCAACCTTTTTTTTCTCTTCCTCAGCAAGGGTTTTAACAAGGCTATTTGTATAAAATAAAGAACCTATACCGATTGTAATAGCCAATATAAATAAAAGCATTTTCCAACGTTGCTTACTTGCATATATCTCAGTTCCTTCCATAATGGAGATGACTATTTTTCAAATTCAATTTGGTAACCCTCTTCCTCTTCAAATGTTTTTTTCTTTTTCTTCACCGGTTTAGAATCTAAAGGTTTTTTATCAACAGGCTTCTCGTCCCATTCAACATTAAACTTGGTTTGCTTTTTTTTCTGATTAATAGTACTATCCCTACTAAACATTCCAAACTCTTCCTTAAAAATACTCTTGAGTTCGTTTTTCTGTCCTCTCATACTATCTTTAATAATTTCCTTTACCCCCTTAGTATCATAGCTTATGGTGTATTCGTTGTTAAAACCAACAATTAAAAGAGGAATTTTTGTATTTCCCAGGCCATCCTCTTCAACAACCCCAAACTCATTATTCTCCTTTTTATTTTGTCTGGCTTTTCTAGCAAGAACTTCATACAGCAAAACATTAATTCTATAAGTATAATGATTATCAAAATTATGAATTCCATTACCTGAAATATTAAATGCAGAAGACTTAATATCCATTTGAGGAATAATAATTTGCTGATGGCGAATAAAAATTTGGTTTTTAAGCGTCGAAAATTTTATATCGTTTAATTCCGTTAAAGAAATAAATTTAGATAATCCACGAAGCGGTTCAAAATTAAGAAGTTCTCCATTTGATATCTCAATGTTACTTTCAACTAATATTGCTTCCTTATTAATATCCATAGCATTATTCCATTCACAAGACACTAATATATTTCCTGTTAGAGCACCTTTTAAGTGTCGGTCCTGTAAAATAGTCTGTCCAAAATTTCCAAAAGAAGTAAAAAGGTTTTTAATATTAATCCCCTTCAGACTAGCCTGACCCTTAACAACCAAATCTTTGTCATAATCTTGCATAACAGCCCCATTTCCACTAATTCTCCCTTGCATTGTTTCAAATACCGAAGAGTTTAGCGTGTACATCCCAGGTTTATAATTTACCCTGGCAATTACATTACGCGCCTGAAACTTTTTTAAAGTAAACTTTCCAATGCTAACATTCAGCGTAGCTTGCAGATTCTGAGGAAAAAGAACAGATGCATTATATTTATCTGTAGATCGCTTCTTGGGATTCTTTTCGAAATATTTTGATAAATCAAGGTTTTGAGATCTAAGCTCAGCCTCCAGGTTTAAAGAGTTATTTTGATGCAATAAGTAAGGAACAGCATCAACTAATTTACCTCTGATAAAAAAATCGTTATTGTCAATTAATAGGGAAAGATTATCGAATATAAAATCATTTCCAAGGGTAATCTCGGAGTTTATATTACTAAAAGTATAATTTGAATTTTTAATTTTAACCTGCGCTTCTTTTATAACAGTATTTCCAGATATGTTGAATTTTTGAATATTTTCCCGTGAATAACTGGAAGCATTTTTAAAACTAGCGTTGAAATTAATATCTGCATTCAATTTTCCCGAGATTGTTTCAATAGTATCAACCTCAATAAACTTTTGAATTTCAGCTAAATCAATAATAGTTTTAAATTTTATTCCAATTTCAGGTCTTGAAAAATTACTATAACTAAAATTCCCGGAAATAGTTCCTCCGCTTAATCCGCCCGACAAATTTTTAATCGTAAAAACACTTGTTTCAGGTTTATTTCCCTTACCATTTGTATAGTTGCCTGAACATTTAATGTTATGAAGCTTTACCCTACTTTTAGTTTGAATTATGGTTCCTTTATTAATTTCAAAATTAACCTCAACGTGGGGAAAGAAATTGTTATAGGTTCTACCATAAACAATTACATCAAAATCTACTTTCCCTTTACTTTGAAACGATTGGGTGTATTTCAAATAGGTGTCAGGAACCAATTTTTGAATATGGCTAAGATCTCCTGAGGAACTTGCTTTTAAATCTATATTAGCTGTGCTTCCATTATTAAATAGCATCTTTAACTCAACATCCATTCCTTCAAGTTGCAAACTTGAAGTTTCTAATGCGTAAATCTCATTTGTCCGTTGAAGGATTAATTCAGTTTGAACAGCTTTATTTTTATAATATTCTATTTTTTGTACTTGAAAACTATGAGAATATAAATCTCCTGAAATGGTAAACTTTGAAACGCCTTCAGTTAATCGCCCTCTTAAATTAAATTTATTCGCAATACCTTTTAATTCAATCTGATGCTTTAGATCGGTATAAGAATATCGAAAATTCTTTAATCCAAGATTATTAAAATCAATTTTTGAACCGCTTTTTTCCTTTCCATCATTTTTGAAAATATCAAAATTTTGATCCCCCTTTTTATTAATAAGGAGATTAATCTCTCCATTTTCAGCCATAATCCTTTTAATAGCATAATTTTTAAACAATAATTTAAAAATATTCATTTCAACAAAAACCGATTTGGCTTTAATAAGGAGGGGTTGGCCCGTATTACTAGCAGCAAATTGAAAGTCCCTTGGGTTTTTAATTTTTACATCGGTAAAAACAACAGCAGCATTGGGAAACCTGCGGAAGACTGAAAAATCAACTTTTCCAACTGATATTTCAGCATTAATACTGGTATTGATCTGTTCAATTACAAGCTTAGTGATTGAATCCCCAAAAAGCTTTGAAACTATAATCAACAAACTAAAAAAGGTTAAAAGGGATAATCCAGCAATTATAAAACTTTTTTTAAGTCGCGGTGAAAGGGTCATTCCTGCTTATCTTTAAAATAAAAATCTAAGGATGAATTAACGGGAATTTCTTTTGCTGGTTCGCCATATTGAAAATATTTAGCTCCGTTTTTTCCTAATAATTCAGCTTTTGCATTTACATACCGGATTAACGTTCCTTCTCTTAGTCCAATAACTTTCATTTGACGATTAATTTCCAAATATTCTAAAATCCTTGCTTCTCGGGTTTCACCTCCATGATTTTCAATAGTTGCTTCAGTAAAGTGAGGGTTTATCTGAAATGGTATAATATTAAGACAATTAAAACTTTGTGGATAAATAATAGGCATATCGTTGGTAGTACAAATAGTTGGACAAGCTACATTAGAACCAGCGCTCCAACCAATATAAGGAGTCCCCTTTTTAACTTTTTCTCTTATTACTTCCAGCAATTTATACTGGTATAACCAATACAATAAATTATAGGTATTCCCACCACCAATAACAATTACATCTGCTTCCTCAATTGCACCAATTTTATTTTCAAAATGATGAATAGATACAACCTGATGACCTATTTCTTCAAACTGGGTTTTAATTCTTTTTTCATACTCATTGAATGAAATAGTAACCCCTGCAAAAGGGATAAAAATACATTTTTTTAATTTCTCCCCCAGAAATTCTTTAATATAGGGTTTAGGAAAACTAAAATAGGCTTCACCAAAATTAGTGGAATTACTAAACAACAACAAGTTCATAGCAGTATGATTTTTCGTTGTAAAAGTAACAATTTGCTGTTAAAGTTCGGAAATGAAATTTATAGGGTGCTTTTTATTTTAAAATTGGTCTCTATGCGGTTTACAGGTTGCTTTACATAAATATTAGAAAATAAATCAACATTTAAAATAAATCCGGACAAAACACCAGGTGAATTAAGAATAATTTTAACACATTCGGTGGCCATAATATTTCCAGCAAGACAATACATCAGCGATACTGAAACAGCATTGAAAGTTGTATTCGAATGCTGTTCATGAGGATAAAGACATCGATAAGATGGTCCCCCATTAAAGTTAAATACAGACACTTCTCCAGTTACTCCGGTAACATTTCCATATACCCAAGGTTTGTTGAGTTCAATACAAGCATCATTTATAATATAATGAGAAGCATCGGTATTACAGGCATCAATTATTATCGAATTCCCGGATAAAAATTGCTTAATATTTTCTTTATTAAGTTTTAAATTTAAAATCTCGAAATTGATAAAAGGAAATAAATTTAGTAATTGTTGTCTCGAAATAATCGTTTTTAATTTACCTAAATCATTCCCACCATAAAGAGTTTGTAATTGAATATTTTTTTCAGAAACCAACTCATCGTCAATAATAGTAATATTACCAACTCCTGTTGCAGCTAAAAGCTGAAGTACCTGTGAACCAACTCCACCCGCACCAATAACAACAACTTTAGCCTGTTTTATTTTCTCCTGCCCTTTAATGGAAAACTGTGGAAGGTCTATTTGATGCTGAAACCTACGTATTTCGGGAGAGGTTAAAATGTGAGAATCTGTATTTTTATTTTCTATAGACATTGTTATTCGTATTACCAATTAATAAAGGTATTCGGATACTAAAGTAGAAAATACTTATTATAAATAAAAACTTACAATGGGGAATAAAAACGAAACGCCCCGCAATAGATAATCTATGCAGGGCGTTTCTAAAATTTGATTAATTATTAAAAACCATCGAACGAAAGGCCAATCATAAACGGATAAAGTTCCGGACCTTTATTTTTTTCAAATAGCGCAACAGGATAATATACTCCATAAATGCTAAGGTGTTGCAAACCTATTCTTCCGGTAAACCCATAGCGAAAAGTACTTAAATTAAAATCGTTTTTATTCTTATCATCCCGCTTGTCACCATCTTCCTTATACTTAATTTTGGTATGCGATCCAATTTTTAATCCGCCAATAACTCCTCCATTAACAAAAAGTCTGCTGGAACGTCTTTCTCCGGGAAACTGAAATTCAAGAAGTAAGGGAACCGTTAAATAGGTTGTGGTCAATTTACTTTTGTCGAGTTTAAAACCAGGATCTGAAGGGATAATATACCCCGATGCATTTTTAACTATTGTATTATTATTATCAAATGCATAATTGCTAAACTCAAGGCCTAAACCAGTCAATACCCCAAAGTTTCGACCAATTAATCCAAAACTTTGTTGGAACATATTTAAATTTACGTTTATAGATTTATTGGTATTTAATGCCATAAATTCGTCGCTAGCAGGAAGAACTGTAATTTTATCAGCTGCTAAATAAGAGTTTATACCAATTTGAAAGGCATCCCAATGTCCTTTAAATTTTTTACCTGAGTGTTTCTTATCAAAATCGTTCCATGAAAAATCATTTTCTTCCTTATTTTCAGATTCCTCCTTTGCTATTTCAGCTTCTTCTTTGGCCCTTTCCATTTCTACTTCAGCCTTCTCCTTTTCTTCTTCTGCAATTTCCTTTTCTCTTTCAGCTTTATTCCGGTTCATTACTTTAATGTCGGTTTCGCCTTCGTTTTCAATAATGCGTATTTCCTTTTTACCTAGCATTATATTGGTGGTATCAGCATTTTTATTTGTATCAGAAGCTGTACTATCCTGATTTTGGCTATATAGAGATGTGTTAATAACTAATGCCATGATTAAACTAATTGCTGTTTTCATATGTGCAGATTTAAAATTCAACATTTATTTATTGTTTTCAAGAGTGTGACGGGTAGGGATATTAAAAAGTTACAGGTATAAAATAAAAAAGCACCAAAATAATTTGGTGCTCTAATAATCAAACAATTAATTATTATTTTTTAAAGGAATACCCATATATATTATCATTAGTTTCTATAGCCAAAGAAGTAATTTTTCCGTTTTCGTCAGTTGTGCGCACCAAAGCAAATTCGTTTTCCGAGATTTGGTTATAGCCTTTAATTGTAATATCCGCAATATCCCAAAGCGTAATTTGCCTATCTAATCCAATTTTCTTGCGCGTTTTCAAAACATTTGACTTAACCAAAGACTTTACATTACTAACAAAACCATAAGATTCGGTGTCAATATAAAGAGTATTCTTTTCGAGACTAGGTCTTAAAATTGGTTTAATTGTATTCGCATAATTATTCCCGACAGAAGCACATCCTATTGGCATAATTAAAGAACCTGGTTCTGCTTTTGGGAAATCTTCCGCAGGTTTATTATTAGTAACCAAAACTTTTGAAACGGTCTTTAAATCTTTCTTCAATTTATTTTCTGAATTATTATCTATTAAATGCGAGTAAGATTTTTCTGAAGGAATTTCTGGTTGAATAACTTTAGGAGTAGTAACGTCAACAATTGAATTTGTTTGCTCCTGAATAGTATTGTAACGATTATAAATCGATATTATTAGAATTACACCAGCAGCAACAGCTGACCAACGAAGAGCAATAGTTCTATTAAACAATATTATTGGAATTCTTTTCTTGAGTAAAGCTTTTTTCTTAAAAATAATAGTGTTATCGGATTTTAAATACGCATTTCCAAATAATTGAAAATCTTTGAGTTTTTCAGGATTATCCTTTAGAAAAAGATGAAGTTTTTCAGTTTCGTCCTTATCAAGAAGATTCTCATGATATGCAATACAATAGTCGACAAAGGAGATAGAATCTATTTCAGATCGTTTAAAATCCATTTTTTTTAAAGTCTCCTTTTGGTGAAATATTTCATAAGCAGGAAGTAATTTGGTAATTCCAAACAATTCCAATTCTTGCTTTAATTCAGGATTGTTCCGGATAAAGGCCATCATTTCGAGTGTAGCGCTATCATCCAGGCATCCTTCAATATAATCGAGGAAATAAGCTTCGTAATTTTGTTTATTGATACTCATAGCCTTATATTATATAACAGCTTCCATACTTCCAATATAATTCTTCAGAAAAGCCCTTGCCCTAAAAATATAAACCTTTACCTGAGATTCATTTAAATTAGTTATCTCACCAATTTCTTCATAAGAATAACCTTCATAATCGCGCAATAATATAAGGCTTCGTTGTATTTCCGGTAATTTATTAATTGCTGCATGAAGAATCTCCTGTAAATCGGGTGTTTGAGGTATGTGCGAAAAATTATCCGTGTTAACCAGTTCAATGGTTGTTAAACGTTTTTCCTTACGAATAAGATCAATCATGGTATGATAGGCAGTTGTAAACAAATACGATTTTACTTTTTCGTAATTCACCTCCTCTACCCGTATCCATAGCTTTTCAAAGCTATCCTGAATAATATCCTTAGCTTTATCCTCATCCCGAAAACTTTTCAGAATAAAACGATAAAGCCCGTCAGCATACAAATCGACACTTTCGTTATATTGATTTACTGTCATTTTAATAATTAATCGCTTTTATGACGATCGAAATATCCAAAAGTTACAGCTAAAAGTCAAATTTATAAAATAAAAAAAGGCGCCATGAATTCATGGCGCCTTTCAAATCCCTAAAGCTAGGTTATAGTTTAAACAACTCGTCTAAAGGATTGGTATTTACTTCAATTGAATCGATTGTAATATCAAAAGATTGGGGACCTGTAATTTGTTTAATCTTATTGGGATACTTAATCCCATCCTTTTCAAAATATTCAATATAAATGGTCTCTTGCTTAACTTTACCTGCAGGACTTTCCAATAAAGCAATGGTTTTTATCTTTAGACCAGAAGCTACATCGAAATAATCAGTATATGTTCCATTTGACGGGGTACTTACAACTACAGAATAAGCATCTTTTCCATCAACTTGTTCAATACCCGATAAAGTAGCTTTAAACCCATACTGCTCCAGTTTGTTTTCAGGAAAAATAAGTGCCAGCAATTTAAGCATATCAAACTCTATCCCGCTGACATCCCTGCTTCCTTGCATGCCCGAAGAAGTAGCTTTATTACTATTAAATACCGATTTATTAATATGATTTGTACCCATTTGAATCACTGTTAACGCTTTATCAGGAAATTTTTGAGTCATTTCAACAGCGATGTTCATCCCCTGAACAGAAAGGGAACCTTTTTGTTTCATATCTTTAATTTGTGCAATCTTCTCAGTGCCCCCAATTGCTTTGATATAATTATCTAAAACAATCTTAACTGTTATTCCTTCAGGAACAGGTTTACCTTTTGCGCTTGGGTCGTATACAACTCCTTCTTCAGTATAATATTTTATATCAGGACTGAACCTTGCTAACTTTTTTGCAACTTCATCGGCCTTACCTACAACCAGAATATTACAATTTTGAGGCAAAATATACTTTTTCGAAACTGCTTGCACATCAGCAGAACTAACTAAAGAAAGATTTTTCAGGTAATTTTTATAGAAATCTTTCGATAGTTTATACCGCTCGGTGTTAATTGCAAAACTGGCAATAGTTTGAGGATTTTCGAGTGATAGTGCAAAGTTACCAGTCATATAGTTTTTTACCCTCATTAATTCATCATCGGGAACCAGTTCATTTCGCATTCTATCCATTTCCGAGAGAATCTCATATATAGAACTATCGGTTACCTCATTTCTAACATTGGTAGAAGCAGTAAAGCTACCAACAAGCGGCATGGACCGAATACTGGAATAAGCCCCATATGTATATCCGTGTTTTTCGCGCAAATTGTCAAATAACCTGTAGGTACCTCCGCCCAATATAGTGTTTGCAACACGGGTTTTAATGTAATCGGGATTTGAGAGTGTAACATCCACCGCATAACCAATATTAATAACCGACTGAACAGATTCATCACGGTTTACAATGGCAACTTTGCGACTAACAGGGGCAGTTGGTTTTTCGTAAGAAAGTGCAGGAACAGTTTTTCTCTCCCACTTCCCAAAATATTTTTCTATTAAAGGTTTAGCTTCAGCTAATGTAATGTCCCCAACAATTGACATGTATGCCACATTAGGTCGAAAAAAAGTTTGATAGTATTCATTGCACTTTTCAAGAGAAATTTTTTTCACACTTGCTTCTGTGGGAATTTCTCCATAAGGATGGTCAATTCCAAAATTCAACACTCCAATAACATCACTTGCAATAGCTTCCGGATCATTTTTATTAGCAGCAATAGAAGAGAGGGTTTGAGTTTTGATTTTCTCCAATTCCTCTTGTTTAAAAACCGGATTAATAACTATATCTGAAACAAGATCTAATAATTTAGCAGTATGCTTTTTTAAAGAAGAAGCATAAACATTCGAAGCCGATGCCTGAAAACTACCACCAATAAAATCAATTTCTTCATTAATTTGATCCTTTGTTCTCTTTTTTGTACCCGTTCCCAACATTTCACCAGCAATTTGGGAATATCCCGCATTTTCTTTTTCCAGAACCGGTGTATTAACTAATGTAATGGAATAAGTAACCATAGGAAGGCGATGATTCTCAACAACAAATACTTTTAACCCATTAGGTAAAGTAAATGAATTAAATTTGCCAATTTTAATCTCCGGTGCTGGACCAGCCTTTGGCGCCTTTGTACGATCGACCTGTGCAAGTAAGCTAAGGTTCGCAATTAGTACAATTATTATAGAATAAATAAATCGTTTCATAATTTAGTTTCCTCCAAGGGTTTGTAGGTTTTTAGGTAAATAATACAATACCAATCTGTTTTCGGGTACAAGATATAAATTGGCAACCCTGGTAAGATCAGTCTTTTTAACGGCCATGTACTTTTCAATCTCACTATTTATAACACCAGCATTGCCAAAAAAAGTGTGATAGTCAGCAAGACTTAATGCAATCCCTTCCATGGTAGCATTTTTAGTATAAAATTCAGCTTCAAATTGATTTTGTAGTTTCTGAAATTCCATATCCGATATTTCACCAGTTTTTACTTTTTCAATTTCATCATTCATTGCTATTTCTAATTCTTCTGCATTCTTTCCTAGATTTGCAAAGGCATAAGCGACAAATAATCCAGGATCTTCAAGTGCTACAGGGAAAACTCCGGTTTGCATAGCAATTTGTTGTTGATCAACCAAGGCTTTATAAAAGCGCGAACTTTTCCCGGATGAAAGTAAACTTTGCAAAAGACTTAATCCATAGTAATCAGCTGTTCCTTGCGCAGGCATATGGTAAGAGAATATAACAGCCGGAAGTTGGATATTATCATAAACCTTTTTTCTTTTTTCTATAGTTTGCTTTGGTTCAACAACCTTAGGTCTATAAATCTCATTTTTCCCTTTAGGTATATTCGCAAAATATTTTTCAACCAATAATTTAGTTTGATTAGGTTGTATATCTCCAGCAATAACTAATACAGCATTATTAGGAACATAAAACTGACTGTGAAACTCCATGAATTCGCTTAAAGTAGCCTGGTCAATATATTGCGATTCGCCAATAGGAACCCACCGGTAAGGATGAACCGAATAAGAATTGGAAAATAATTCCTGGTTTATAGAACCATAAGGTTGATTTTCATAACTCTGTTTCCGTTCCTCTTTAACAACTTTGCGTTGGGTTTCAACACCCAGGCTGTCGATTCGTAAATGCAGCATCCTCTCAGATTCTAACCACAATCCTAATTCGAGTTGATTAGAGGGCAACTGCTCGAAATAGCTGGTCTTATCAAATGAGGTAAAAGCATTATTATTGCCACCCGCATTTTGAGTGTACTTATCAAATTCACCTCTTTTAATATTTGCAGAACCTTCAAACATTAAATGTTCAAAAAAATGAGCAAAGCCGGTTCTATCAGGTTGTTCATTTTTTGATCCTACATGATACATCACATTGATTGAAACAATAGGAGTACTGTTATCCTGATGAAGAATAACATGTAAACCATTTTCCAATTTAAATTCTGTAAAGTTAATCTTACCTCCTTGAGGGGTGGCGTTAATAAAAATAAAACAGACCACCATAAATAAAATAAGTCGTAAATTTTGCATGGTTAAAAATTAGTTTTGGTGTAAAATAAAGGGATTATTTATTCATATTACAATCTTTCAAGAATTAAGCCCAACGCATCATCAGAAAAAAAATTACATTCATAAGAACAATAACTTTTAACAACAGCAAATCAATCCTAATCTTTAATTTCTGCAAAATAACAGAGAAAAGGAAAGCTATCAAAAACCAACCGATATAATTTTGCAAAGGGACTTCACTATTTTCCCATTGCCAGTAGTCAAATTTCATTGCAATTGGCTCTATTAAAACATCAAGGAATACTATAAATACAGAACTTAAAAATATTATTAAAAAACTCTTATTAGTAAACCAATTAACCAATCCATTCATTGAAATAATCAAGACTGTCCAGTTCAAAGCAATAATAACTGGTACCCCAAACAACTTAGCTTTCATGGTGGATCCATAAAAATAATTTCCAAATATAACCCCTGTCTTAACACCAACTACTTCAATAAAAAATGTAATCAGAAAAGTTAACACTACCCAAATAAATAAATTAGTTCTAACCTCCTTATTATGCTGAAATAGAAAAAATAAAACTAACCCATTTACAAGTACTAGAAACAACTCTGTTATTGATACTGCAATATTGCTAGTGGCAGGTATATAATGGAATACAACTCCAAAAATATACAATACAATTATAAGAAAGACCGCTTTTTTTTCGTAACTTAATGAATAATAATGTTTAATCATTTTGTATAATATTACTATATAATTTATTAAACATAATAAGATCGAAAATGTTATATAAACATCAAAACAAAAATTAGTTTAAAATAAAACGAAATAGACAATCAAACAAGTATTTGACATATAAATTTAAAAATGAAAAATAAAGTATCTATAATAGGATCAGGATTTTCAGGACTTTCAGCAGCAGCAATGCTTGCCAATAATGGTTTTGAGGTGGATATTTTTGAGAAAAATTCTGAACCAGGAGGTCGGGCCCGAAATTTTAAAGCAGAAGGATTTACTTTTGATATGGGTCCAACATGGTATTGGCTTCCAGATGTTTTTGAAAACTTTTTTGCCAAATTTAATAAAACCCCTTCAGATTTTTACAAATTAAAAAGATTGGATCCTGCTTACAGAATGTTCTTTGGAAAAGAAGACTATATTGATATACCGGCAAATAAAGAAAAGTTATTTGAATTGTTCGAGAACTTAGAGCCAGGATGTAGTAAAAACCTGGAAAAATTTTTAAATGAGGCTGCCTTTAAATACAACCTCGCCATGAAAGAAATAATTTATAAACCAAGTTTCTCAATTTTCGAATACTTAGATTGGAATATAATTTCAGGAGTTCTAAGAGTCAATTTTTTTAAATCAATTAGTAAACATATACGATCACTTTTCAAAAATCCAAAAATTATTCGAATCCTCGAATTTCCTGTAATATTTTTAGGAGCAGCTCCAGCAAATACCCCTTCTCTATACAGTATGATGAACCATGCCGATTTAACTTTAGGAACCTGGTACCCAATAGGAGGTATGTATGAAGTGATTAAAGCTATGGTAAAATTAAACACAACATTAGGGGTAAACTTACATTATAACGCTGCAATTACTTCATTTTCCTATACAAGAAATTCTATTATAGGACTAAATTCAAATGATTTAAACCATAAAACTAAGGCTGTTATTGCAGGAGCAGATTATCATCATGTTGAACAAACTATCCTCGAAAAAAGCTTCAGGGACTATACCCCAAAATACTGGGATAACAGGGAAATGGCTCCATCATCATTATTAATTTATCTTGGAATCAATAAAAAAATCCCGAAATTAGAACATCATAATCTCTTTTTTGATACTTCGTTTGAAAAGCATGCCGAAGAAATATACAAATCTCCAATCTGGCCATCCGATCCTGCTATATATGTTTCGTGCAGCTCCAAAACTGATCACTCCATTGCCCCTCCAGGTTGCGAAAATCTAATTATTCTAATACCTGTTGCTTCTGGACTTTCAGATACAGAAAATATTAAGCAACAATACTTTCAATTAGTAATTGAAAGACTTGAAAGTATTCTGGGAGAAAATATTAGTAACCATATCATTTACCAAAGAATATATGCCCATAGCGATTTTATAAGCGATTACAATTCATTTAAAGGAAACGCATATGGCTTATCTAATACGCTATTACAAACAGCGTTTTTAAAACCGCGAATGAAAAACAAAAAACTATCGAACTTGTTTTATTGTGGACAACTAACAGTTCCTGGGCCTGGAGTTCCTCCATCGATAATTTCAGGAGAGATAGCATCAACTCTGGTTAATAATTATTTTAAAACCATAAAACTATGAACAATTTATTCGAATCTATATCTTTTCAAACTAGTAAGATAACTACTCAAAAGTACAGCACTTCCTTTTCCCTAGGAATTCGCTTTTTAAAGAAAGAAATACGAAATCCAATTTATGCAATTTATGGATTTGTCCGCTTTGCTGATGAAATAGTCGATACTTTTCATGAATTTAATAAGCGGGAACTTTTCGAGAAGTTTAAAAAAGATACCTATGATGCAATAGAGAAAAAAATAAGTTTAAACCCAATACTAAATAGCTTTCAAATTACAGTAAATAAATATAATATTGAATACTACCTGATAGAAACATTTCTTAAAAGCATGGAAATGGATTTATATAAAAGCGATTATGATACAGAAGGTTACAAGAATTATATAGTAGGTTCAGCCGAGGTTGTGGGATTAATGTGCTTGCGAGTTTATTGCAATAACGATGAAGCGCGATACAGATTGCTGAAAGAGTATGCCGAAAGTCTTGGTTCAGCATATCAAAAAATAAATTTCCTTAGGGATTTAAGTGCAGACTACCAACAATTAGGTCGGGTTTATTTCCCAAATGTTGATATGCGGGAGTTTAATGAAAAAACAAAGCAGAAAATAATTGAAGATATTGAAATTGACTTTCAAAAAGGATTTACAGGGTTATTAAAACTTCCAAAAAATTCTAGGTTTGGAGTATATTTATCCTATGTATACTTCTATACGCTGCTACAAAAAATACGGTTTATACCGTCGAGCGAGATTTTGAAAAAACGTGTAAGAATTAAAAACAGAGTAAAATTAATGTTGCTATTTAAATCGTATATTAAGGATAAACTTAATATGATTGAATGGCAGAGCTAAATACAATTATTATGATGAATGCAATATTCTTTTTTTCAGCGTTTCTTTTTATGGAATTTGTAGCATGGTTCGCCCATAAATATGTAATGCACGGATTTTTATGGATCCTGCATAAAGATCATCATGCTCCTCACAGGAAAACATTCGAACGGAACGATCTATTTGCTTTTATGTTTGCTGTTCCAAGTTTTTTATTAATCTATTTCGGAATAACTGCTAATTACGATTATAAGCTATGGTTAGGTTTAGGAATTGCACTTTATGGTTTTTCATATTTTCTATTTCATGATATACTTTTTCACCAAAGAATACGACTATTTAAACAAACACATAATTTATATTTCCGAGCTGTAGTAAAGGCTCATGGCGATCACCATAAAGGAAAAAAAAATTATGGCTTTTTATTTATGTTTCCATGGAAGTATTTCAAATTAGCAAAAAACAAATAAGCTAGGTTTATGCAAAATACTTATTTATGGATAAATTTATTCACTGTAATTTTTCCTTTTCTACTTAGTTTTGATAAAAAAGTAGCTTTTTACAAACAATGGAATAGTATAATTCCTGCAATTCTAATAACTGCAACTTTTTTTATTGTATGGGATATAATATTTACTTCCTTAAAAGTTTGGTGGTTTAATCCGTTATATGTAACAGGAATCAATTTTATTAACCTTCCACTCGAAGAAGTTCTTTTTTTTATAGCAATTCCATATGCCGGGCTCTTTCTATATGAAGTATTTAATTCCTATATCAAGAAGGATATACTTGTAAAACAGAGTAAAGAAATATCCATTGCTATTTCCATAATATTTATAATAATCGCAATAATTAACTTTTCAAAAATATATACATTTTATTCTTTCCTATTTTCAGCTATATATACTGTTTTATTAGCTTTAATATTTAAAGTTAAATACCTTTCTCGTTTCTTTTTCATGTATTTAATTTTACTACTTCCATTCCTACTAGTCAATGGAATGCTAACTGGTTCTTTTTTAAACAGGGAGGTAGTTCAATATAATAATTTAGAAAATTTGGGAATCCGCATACTTACTATACCAATTGAAGACATCTCATACGGTTATCTTCTTATGTTAATTAATATAAGTCTGCACGAAAAAATAAAATCCTATTTTTTAACTAAGTAACTATCAATTAAATTAATTAGCTCAATACGATTAATTGGCTTTGTGATATACCCATTAAAACCTGAACTTAGGCACTTTTTCCTTTCATCCTCAATAGCAAAGGCTGTTTGCGCTAAAATTGGTATTTCTGTATTAAAAGCCCTGATTATTTTAGTAGCCTCCATCCCATCCATATCCGGCATTTTAATGTCCATCAATATTAGAGAAATATCCGAATTATTTTTAAATAGCTCAATTACCTCTAAACCTGTTTTTCCGTGAAGTAATTTCACTTTAGTTTTTCCTAAAATCATCTCTAACAAACGAAAATTAACTAACTCATCTTCGCCAATCAAAATTGTTTTACCTTCCCAATTAAAAAAACCGATTGTAGAGTTTTCCATAAAAAATAGTAAGAAGAATAATTCAAACCTATAATAAAGTTTTTAAAGTTCAAAAGGTTTACAAGAACCTCGCGTATCTAATAAAAATAATTTTTTATCCTGAAATAACATCGCTTGCATTGAAGCACCATCGGGTAAATAAAATGGTACATCGGTACATATAACCTTCCCATTATAAAAAGCCTTTACTTCTGAATTATAAGTATGACCAATAATAATATGCTTTACTCCATAATATTTTAGAATTGAGTCGATTTCCTCTTCAGGGACAAGAGGCCCATCAGACTTTTCTATTAATCCCCGATACCAAAAAGGACCATTATAACTTAGTAGAAACTGCAGCAAATTATTTTTAATTAAATTAGGCTTCTGCTTTGTATTCAAATATTTATAAACCAAATTATTAATTGAATCTATTGATACATTGTATTGAAGTAAGTTTGGATGAATCCCTCCATGAACAAATAATAAACTATCCATTTTAAAAATTGTATTTTTTGACCGAATCCAACGTCCCATTAATGATTTGGTGTTGAAATAACGATGATAGTTCAATTTGAGGTTATTAAACAAATAATAATATTTTTCAGATATATAACGAATATCTTCCTGAAAAATCATCATTTCATGGTTTCCGAGCAGCAATTGAACACTTCCTCCGTCATTTTTTGCTTGCTGTTCTAATTTATATATTAACCAAAGGGCTTCAGTAACACCTTCTCCTCTATCGAATATATCACCTATAAATACGATAGTACCATCCTCGAAATTCCATTTTAAATCCTTATCGACAACATTGTTCCTTTGAAGAAACATTTTCAATGTATCGAATTGTCCATGTATATCACCAATAACTAAAAGTTTTGAAGTACCATTTTCTTCAGATAAAGGTCTCGTAAAATTATTTTGAACGGGATAGGTATCACCATCTCCTGCAAAACCATGAAAACTTGCCGGAAAACTCGCAAACTTAAAATACTTAAAAAATAAGTCTGAACGATGCTTTAGCGAATCATGTTTAAGATAGGTAACTTTAATTTTCTTCTTCCCTTTGAAAGAAACATAAGGACCATCAGAAAAATTAGGCAAATTTCTTTCAAATACACTTCTTAAGTAAACCGAAATCCCTTTATTATTTGACCTAATAGCAAAATCCCTTGCATTATACCCTTTTTTATTTCTGACATTTAAAAAAGCTCCATTTCGAATAAGTAACTTAGCAAACCGAATGTTATTTGAGGTTGCAGCCATCATTAAAGCAGTATTTCCCAAGCTATCAGCATAATTAATTTCAGCTCCTCTTTGTATTAACAGTCTTGCAATTGATACCTTTTCTTGCTGAACAGAATACATAAGAAGATTTCTCCCATGTACTATAAAATTCGGATTTGCTTTTTGATCAAGTAAAAATTGAACAATAATAACATTTTGGTGTTTAACGGCTAATGTTAGAGGATTTTCAGCTTGTTCATTTAAAATTGTATTAATATTCGAAGGATTAATTAACTCTTTTAAAAGGCCAACATCCCCTACTTCAATTGCTTTAATAATTCTATTAGTATTTTCCTGGCCAACTAAATCATTAAATGGAAAAACAAAATAAAATAATAAACAAAATAATATCAAAACATTCACACGTACTATTCTCTTCCACAAAATTTCTATTAACTGCATCCTATTATACAATCATAATTACTTATGCAATAAACAAAATTTATGGCTAAATGGTAACTTTAAAAAAATAAAAAAGCAGAAAAGATTTCAGAATCCTTTCTGCTATTCAATTTAAAAAAATTAATTATTAATGATATTGTTTTTGCTCATCAAGAATCGAAAGGGCCATGTCATATATGGTAGTATCATCCAGCGAAACAATACCACCATCAGGTCCCTGTTCCAAATGAATCCCAACACAAGTTCCAGTTTTGTAATGACCGCCACCAAAATAATTCCGAACAGTATCTTCAGTAATATTTAATCGCTGAGCGATCACTTTGATACTTCCTGACGGCAGATTATCTTTAATCTGTCTAAGCTCTTTGAACGTGATATTCATATCGCGATACTTTTTAAGGTTAGTACTTATAAATAGCTGTTAAATATAAATAAAAAACAACTATTTCAAAAGTAAATTAAGAAGATATTAAGAATGAAGGAACATATTTTTTACATAGCAAGATAGATCAATAAAAATTCCAACAATTCATGTATTAACAAATTAAATAAACAATGTTATAGTATTATTTGTAAGTAAAATAAACATTTCAATTTTCTTCTTTGAAAATGATAAAAAAGAGATAAAGGCAGTTTTAAATCAATCCTTAACAATTTTCAAGCAATTTTATAAAACAAAAATTATTTTTCGCGTGTACTAAAAATTAGATTATTAATTGATAATGAAACTTTTTAGTTCCGTAAATTTCAAATAAGAGATTATTCGCTTCCTTTGAAAAATTTAGAAAATATATTCAATTAAATTTTCATTTTATTTGCACTAAGAAATTTATTTTAAACTAATAAAATAAAAGCGCTTGTAAGAATCGTTTACTAAAAATATAATTGATCTATAAGCATATTACCATAAACATAAATGCTACATGAAAAATCAAAAACGACTATATTATTACTTGCAATCAATTATTAAAACTATCACAATAATTACTACATTAATAATTAATTTATCCTTTTCACCTCCCGATAGTATTAAAAACCGCCCACTAAATGGTGTAGATAACAAAAAACTATTACTCGATTTAGCAACGAAAGTTTATGCTAATCAGCCCGACAAATCAATTCAATATGCATTAGCAGCCTTGGATCTTGCTAAAAAACATAACGACGAAGAATCAGAAGCACAAGCCCTAAAAATTATAGGAGATATATATCTAAATGCCAATTTTTATCAAAAATCCTTACCTTATTTAAACGAAGCATTACCACTATTTAAAAAACAGAAAAATATATCCGCAATTAATATTACATACCAAAACATTGGTGATATATATTATAAACTTAACCTAAACGATTCTTCTTTATTATTTTACAATAGAGCTTTAAAAGGATTCCAGAAAAAAAAGAGCAAACTGGGAGAAGCAACGTGCTATTTAAAAATTGGAAATTCCTATTGGGTTTCAAATAATTATGACAAATCGCTTGAAAATTACCTAAATGCCCTTAACATTTTTGAAGAAATAAAATATCCTAACGGATTAGCTCGAGTGTATTTAAATATAGGTTTATTATATTATGTTACTGAATATTACGAAAAATCATTAGAGTATTACAATAAATCAAAATCTATTCTTAATGAAACATACGATCAGGAAATTCTAGCTGATTTGTACAACAGATTGGGAGATTTGTATGATAAAAAATTAGCGAGTACTGAATCGTTGAAATATTATAATATGTCTCTTGCTATTTATGATTCTTTAAAAAATGATTTAAACAAGGCAAAAGTATACCAATCAAAGAGTAATATCTTGCATAAACAAGGTAAAAACGAAGAGGCGATAGAATTAGCGAAAAAAGCACTTCAAATAGGACAAAATTACGATCGCTCCTGGTTTAATGCCTCAATTCACAATTCTTTAGCTATATTTTATCTGGATGCCAAACTTCACTCGCAAGCAATTTTACATTTAAAAGAAGCATTCAATTTGGCAAACCGACTAAAATCATGGACCTTACTAAAAGAAAACTATTTAAGCTATTCTCGTTATTATACTATTCGTGGGGATTATAAAACGGCTTTGGAATACCTTCAGAAGTTTCAACAAATGAATGATTCGATTCAGAATAAAGAAAAGAATGAACGAATTGCTCAACTCCAATCAAAATTTGAATCTGATCGAAGTAAAAAGGAATTAATTCAAAAAGAAGAAGAAATACAAAAAAGTAAAATTAAACTTCAAAAGCAAAAGTTTCAATTATATATATTTGCTATAGGGGTTATTTTGGTTTTGTTATTATCTTTTGCTTTATATAGACAATACAAACTTCTTGAAATTAAAGGTAGAAAGATAGAAAGAATTAATGCTGAACTAGATCAAAGAGTAAGGGAACGAACGTCCGCACTTCGCTTAACTCAATATTCTGTTGATCAAGCTTCAGACCCAATTTTCTGGCTTTTCCCCAATAGTAGATATGTTTTCGCTAACAAAGCTGCATGTGAAAAATTAGGATATTCAACAGAAGAACTAGTTAACCTTTCCATAACAAATATTATCCCCAAATTTACCATACAGGATTGGCAAGAATTCTGGAAAATCATCAAAACAAAGAAATCATTTTTATTCGAAACCTTTCATCAAAAGAAAAATGGTAAAACATTCCCGGTCGAAATTGTTTTAAACTATATCGACCACGAAGGGAATGAATTTGCTTTCGCATTTGTAAGGGATATTTCTGAGAGAAAATACCGCGAAGAAAACCTTAAAAAAGCAAAGGAGAAAGCCGAAGAGGCAGATAAACTAAAATCATCATTTTTGGCAAATATGTCGCATGAAATCAGAACACCCATGAATGCAATAATTGGATTCAGCGATTTATTAATAAACGAAGATTATAGTAGCGAAGAAAAGTATGAATTTGGTAACTTAATTAAAAGTAGCGGTAACACCCTGCTAAAACTTATCGATGATATTATCGATATAAGCATAATGGAGGCAGGCCATCTGAAACTAAATAAATCCCATCAATTCGTAAATAATCATTTAAACGAAATTCTGCTTTACTTCCAAGAAGAAAAATTAAGACAAAATAAACTCAATGTGGAGATATTACTTAATATTCCTGAAAATTCAGATAATGTAATAATAGATACAGACCCTGTAAGGTTTAGACAGGTAATTAATAACTTGGTTGGAAATGCACTAAAATTTACAGAAAAGGGATTTATTGAAATAGGATACAAATTCGAAAAAGACCCAGTTTTGAGATTTTATGTAAAAGATTCCGGAATAGGTATTAAGCCTGAGAAAATTGATCTCATTTTTGAGCGGTTTAATAAATTGGATGATGATAGAAGAATTTATGCCGGAACTGGTTTAGGGTTAACTATTTCCAAAAGAATTGTAGAAGAATTGGGCGGATTCATGTTTGTTGAATCGGAATTTGAAAATGGCTCCACATTTAATTTTACTTTGCCCTATTCTTACGAGAATAAGCTAAAAACAAAGGAATTAATAGAAATCGAAAATTATGCTGACTCAGATTATAATTGGATACATAAAAAGATTATGATTGTCGAAGATGTAGTCTCTAATTATATTTATTTGGAAGCGCTCCTTCAAAAAACCAAAGCAACAATTTCGTGGGCTAAAACAGGAACTCAAGCTATCAAACTATGTAATGAGGTACAGCCAGATTTGATCTTAATGGATATTCAATTACCTGAACTTAGTGGTTATGAAGCAACCCGACAAATAAGGAATGTATACCCTAACATACCTATTATAGCACAAACAGCATATGCTTTTTCAGGAGAAAAAGAGCGAATTATTAAAGCTGGTTGCAACGACTATATAACCAAACCAATCAAAACGGAAGTTCTCTTTACAGTCTTACAAAAATTCTTAACATAAATATATGCGTCTAGTATTGCAACGAGTAACACAAGCATCGGTAGCAATCGAAAAAAAAATTCATGCTTCTATTCAAGATGGTTTATTGGTTTTGATTGGAATTGAAGACCACGATAATGATGAAGATATTCAATGGGTAGGGAATAAATTATTAAACCTCCGAATTTTTAATGATTCGAATCAGGTTATGAATTTGTCCGTTCTGGATATTCACGGAGAGCTTTTAATAATAAGCCAGTTTACACTATTTGCATCAACCCGAAAAGGAAACAGACCATCCTACATTAAAGCTTCAAAGCCTGAAATTGCGATACCATTATATGAAAAGTTTATTAATTATTTAAAAAATAATTGTCAACTTTCAGTAAAATCAGGAATATTTGGTGCAAATATGCAGATATCGTTAATTAACGATGGACCAGTAACAATTATAATTGATTCTAAAATTAAAAAATAATGACAATAACTGATGCTCAAAACACAATAGACCAATGGATTAAAAAATATGGAGTACGCTATTTTAATGAATTAACTAATTTAGCGTTGCTAATGGAAGAAGTTGGTGAATTATCAAGGATAATTGCCAGAAAATACGGCGAACAATCTTCTAAAGAAAGTGATTTAGATAAAAACCTGGAAGATGAAATGGCAGATGTATTATTTGTTTTGATATGCCTCGCTAACCAAACAGGAGTAGATTTAACCGAGGCCCTCAAAAATAATTTAGAGAAAAAAACCGTTAGAGACAAGCTAAGACACGTACAAAATAAAAAAATCATATAATCAAAAAACCTTATAAATTACAAATTAATATTAAAACTTCATAATTTTCTCAATAATTAATTACTATCTTTGCAAAATAATTTAAATTCTTTTTTTATGGCAAAGGGAATGTTCATCGTAGAACAAATTGCAAACCTTCATAATACCCCTTTGTTTTACACAGAAAATTATTTTGTAAATACTTTTCTTCAAGACACCACAGCAAAAAAAAGTTTATCTCCTGTTTCTCAGTCAGTTATTCAACAAGCCAGACCTAAAATCATTGGAATTAATGACTCTATTTCTATAGATCAAAGCAGAATTGAAGCCATATTTAAAGCCGCAGACGAAAGAGAAGCAAAACTATCTCAGTCAAATGCACCAAAAAAAAAGGTAATAATTTCAGATACGACATCGTTTGAAGGAAGTTTGACAAGGATTTACTCAGGGTTTGTTCCATCTTTTAAATCTTTACCCGATTACAACGGCTCTGAATTAAATGAAAATTTTTTGTCCAACATAAACGAGAAAACAATTCATTTACACTACAAAGAAGATATAAAAGCAAACTCCCAATCAGCAAAAACTCTTAAGACTTACATTTCTGCAAAGGATAAAGCCAATTTTGGATATGAAGGTAAAACACGGGAAAGCAATATAAACGGATGGTACGTTTTACTGGCCATTCTATCGATTTCCATATTTGCCTGGGGAAAAAGCCTTTACCAAAAGTATTTATATCAAATAGTAGAATCTTTATTTAATTATCAATTAGCCAATAGATTATATCGTGATAAAAATATACTGTTTCGAAATCTTTCTATTGGTCTCCAACTTCTGTTTTCCCTAAATATTGGATTGTTCCTTTATTACCTCTCTATTCGTTATAATTTAAAAAATTTAACAAATCTTCCGCTTGCAAACATATTGATTTATAGTTCTGGTATCTTTCTTTTTTTTCAGTTTAAGGCTGCTCTTTACAAATTTATTGGTTATATTTTTAAGGTTCAGGACGATTTTTCTGAAATATTACATCATGTTACAATTTACAATAAAGCCTTAGGATTATTTCTACTTCCAATTACTTTATCCATCCCATTTGTAAATAACCACATACAAACAGGCTTACTATTTTTTTCATTATTTATAATCTCTTCTTTAATGCTTTTAGTATTATTTAGAGGATTCCAAATTGTTAATAAAAAGCATGTATCTTTTTTCTTTTTGATTTTATATCTTTGCGCCGTTGAAATATTGCCTGTAGTTATTTTAATAAAAGCCTCTGATACAATTATATAAAGCCTTTTTATGTATAATTTACTAAATATTTAATACCTTGAAAATTAAAAAAATATTGGTAACTCAACCTCAGCCAGCTGAATCGGAGAAATCTCCTTATTTTGAATTGGCTGAGAAAAATAATCTGAAAATTGATTTTAGGCCTTTTTGCCATGTTGAAGGAGTTTCGGCAAAAGAATTCAGACAGTATAGAATTGATATTCTAACTCATACTGCAGTCGTATTTTCCAGTAAAACGGCCATCGATCATTTTTTCAGGATTAGTGAAGAGATGCGTATAGTGATTCCTGACACTATGAAATATTTTTGTAATTCAGAGTCTACGGCTTTTTATCTTCAAAAATATATTGTATACAGAAAACGGAAAATATTTTATGGTAATGGAAACATCACCGATATGGTAGAGATATTTTTGAAACACAAAGAAGACAAATACCTGCTTCCGGTTTCGGATTTAATAAAAGCAGATATTCCTAAATTTTTAGACAGGTTAAAAATAAAATATACTAAAGTTATTTTTTACAAGAACGTTAGCAGTAATCTTTCCGATGTATCAACTATAAATTATGATATCATGGTATTTTATAGTCCTTCCGGAATTAAGGCTCTTTTTGAGAATTTTCCAAATTTTGAACAACGGGAAATAAAAATCGCCAGTTTTGGTGATGCTACAGCCAAGGCCATAAAAGAAGCAGGACTTCGATTAGATATTCAGGCTCCCATGCCTCAAGCTCCTTCAATGACAATGGCTCTAGAACAGTTTATTAAAGAATTTAATAAACACGACAATAAAACTGATACTAAATTGGATAAGACTAATGGAAATCCAATAGTTAAATAATTAAACCAGTATTTAAAAGCCTTTTTGCTAAAAATGTCTGATTTCACTTTTAAAAAATCGGAACGCCTATGTAGCAAAAAGGCTTTTGATTTTCTTTTTGAAAAGGGGAGTTCCTATTTCGCCTATCCACTAAAAGCAGTATATTCTTTTAATGAAATAGATTCTCATAATATTCAAATTGCTTTTACGGCAAGCAAACGTAATTTTAAAAAAGCCGTAAGCCGAAATAAGATTAAACGACTTTTAAGAGAAATATACCGGAAAAACAAACACTTACTTAATAATAGAAAAAACTTCAATTATCTTCAAATTGTAATTATTTACACCTCCAAGGAAATTTTACCCTATGCTGTATTAGAGATTTCATTACTAAAAATTATGAATGAACTTGCTTCACGCTCTAAATAAGATTTTTAGTTGGATTTTTATCCTTCTTATACGCCTATATCAGTATACCCTTTCTCCTTTCTTAGGCGGAAGATGCCGTTTTGTACCTTCATGCTCCGAATATTCAATTTCGGCATTCAAAATACACGGTCCTATCAAAGGTTTATATCTATCGTTTAAACGCATCATTCGTTGCCATCCTTGGGGAGGGCACGGTTATGACCCCATTCCATAATGCATTATTCCAATACAAAAAATTTCTTGTTTAAATAATTACCAAACCCGTCAACCACAGATAAAGTATGCCATCCTGGGTTAGGAGTTATGGCAAGCTGATGGAAAAAATTTGTTTCAGCAAGAAAAACATCATCTAAATGCCAAAACAATGAAGCTTTAGGATTACGATGAGCTATTTCGATCACTAATTTGCCCTTTGAGCCATCAAGTTCCTTAGGTATAAATATCTTGTAAACATCGGCCGGATAAACAATTTCCATTGACTGGATTTCATCAGTACTGCAATTGCTTTGCATTGGAGGTAATGTTTTATAAAAGGGGTTATGTTGCTTAAAATACCACTCTTGAGCAGGAGGAAGAATAAACCATGGAACTGAAACAATCTGTGATGTATCCAAACAATTCATAGAAACCCGAAATTTTTTGCCAGATGATAAATGAACTAGCTGATGATAAGGACAAAGATTTGTTTCAAGTCCTTTAAGTGCAGTGTAAATTGTATCTGTTTCTTCACAAAACCTTCCAGCTTTAAAACCGCTTTGTTTGCAAACTATAACATTCGTTAGTTCGTCATAAGGTTTACTAAACCAAGTATTTATTTTTAAAGTACTAAATATATTAAACATTAAAGGAGCTGCCGCAGCAATTCCAGTTAATCCAGGTCTACCTTCACCATTTGCATTTCCGACCCAAACACCAACTACATACTCCGGGGTTGTTCCTATGGCCCATGCGTCTCTAAATCCATAACTTGTTCCGGTTTTCCAACCGATTTTTCGTGCGGATGAAATATTTCTCCAATTTTCTTCCTCTTCTGGTCGGTTAACCGATAACAATGCGTCAAACATCAGATAAATACTTCCGGCATTTATCGGGGTATTAATTTCTTTATTACTACTGCTAATATTATGCATTAAATTTAAAGGTTTTATATCCTGTAAACTATAGTTTTGATTTAGATTATAATTTACTAAAATTCTGGATAAATTAGAATATATACCCGTCAGATCAAATAAAGACCCTTCAGCTCCACCAACCACTAAGGTTAAACCATAGTGGTCGGGAGTAAACTTTAAGGTAGTCATTCCCAATTTTTTTAAATTATTATAAAACTTCTCGACTCCGTAGGTTTGAAGCATTCGAACAATGGGGACATTCAAGGACCTGGAAAGAGCATTTTTTGCCGGAATTGCACCAAAATAAGTCCCATCGTAATTATCAGGTTTGAAACCTGAAATTCGGGTTGGAATATCAGGAATAAGGGTGCTTGGTAATATTAACCCATCATTAATCATAGAGGCATAAAGCAAAGGTTTTATAATGCTACCTGTACTTCTTGGTGCCCGAGCTATATCAACAGCTGGACTATTAATTGCTTTCCCATTATTAGCATTTCCTATATAGGCAATAATATTATTAGACTTTACATCAGCAATAATAACCGAAACATTATATATTTTATTTATCTCAAGCACTTTTAAGTATTCATTTACTATCCGTTGCGTATTTAATTGTATCTTCTTATCAATGGTGCTGTAAACTACTTTTGTCCCTTGATTTGCAAAATAATTTGTCACATGGATAGCATCTGTAGGTAAATTAGACGGTCTTTCAGGGATCTCTTCGAGAATAGCAAGGTTATAATCCTCTTTAGAAATTAATTCCTTATCCCTCAATTTCCATAAAAGCTTATCCCTTTTTAATTTGAGGGATTGTCTATTTCTGCCGGGATGTATAAGAGAAGGGGAGTTAGGTAGAACAGCCAATGTTGCGGCCTCGGCCCAGGATAAATTTTTGGAGGACCTGCCGAAATATCTCCAGGCGGCAGCTTCCACCCCTACAATATTTCCACCAAAAGGAGCATTCGATAAATAAAGTCCCAGAATTTCCTTTTTCGAATAATGCAATTCAATACGACTGGCTATTAAAATTTCGGTTAATTTTTCTGAAATAGTTCTTTTAGAATTTTTTCGATATAATCTGCAAAGTTGCATAGTAATGGTACTCCCCCCCCTGATTTTCTTTCCTTTTTTAATATTAGAACGCAGGGCTTTTGATAAAGAAACAGGGTTAAAACCAGGATGAAAGTAAAAATACTCATCCTCAAAACCTAAGATACATTTTTCAATTTTTTCAGAAATAACAGAATCCCTGGGAAACCTCCATTGGTAATCTGAAGCAATTCTAGCGCCCAGCAGCTCCCCATTTTTATCATAAACAACAGTACAAACAGGGTTATCAAACCAATTTCGGGGAAGCAAAAAGAAAATGTAAACCAAGAGAATAATTCCAAGCAGAACTCTTAGTTTACATTTTTTTAGGAAAACAATAATTAGTTTCACTAATTTACTTTCCAAATTATTCAATTACGATCCACTGACCGGTTGAAAGGGCGTTAACTTTTGCTTCATACATTGCTTCGCAATATACTCCTGGAAAATAATACCTCCCGGAGTAAGATGCATTTAACCGAATAGAAAAGGTTTTTGATTCCCCCCTTTTCAAATCAAAATAAGTCAATACCCTATCATCCCTAATATCCTGATAAGTGAAAACATTAGTATTCTCTTCCGATTCCATTTCCAAAAATCGGGCATTAATTATTTCGCAACCCGATGGTAAAATCTGAGTAAGGGCTAAGTCTTTATAATTTCCAATTTGAGAAGAATTTCGAACACTTACTTCCATAATAAAATCTTCCCCTTGTTTTAAATTATCAATATTTAAGGAATTTCCATCCTTATCATTAAACCTTACATTCATCTGGAGGTTATTTTCATATCCTTCAACAGGCCCAACCTCCGGAAGTCCTTCTGTCATAACGCGGACGAATAAAGACCCTTTTCCGGAATTTGAAACCTTAATATTCCCATTGATTGTATTTGGATCGATACTATTTTGAACTAATGGAAATTTAGAATCTACTTTTACCAAGGATTTACCATTAACAGCATACGAAACATTTACAGGACCACCAAGTTTTAACTGATCAACGCATTTACCAATAGCATATAAACTATAAGCTGTACTTTGAGTGCTCAACCAACTATCATTACTTAACACCGCTGCTAATTTTTTTAAATAAACGAAAGAATTAGCCTTATCGTTGACCAGAGCATATGTTTCGAGGACCATAGCCCAATCGCGCTCAAGAGACCCATACGTGTAATTAAAACCTAAATAGGGCTTTAAATCATCATTCCCTTTAACCATCAGTTGTTTGGCAATTTCAGGTTGTCCAGCAAGAGCATAAGTTGCTGCTAACCTCCAAATTGCCTGAATAGATAAATTTTTCGATTCCTTCATTCGGTTCATGGCCCCAATTTCAGGCTCACCCGCCAACGCCAGTGTATATAATCTGTATGCTTGAATAAGGTCGTTCTGATAATAATATTCATATGTTGAAGTAGAATTAACCCAGTTTCTTGCCTCTTTCTTTTGAAATTTCTGCCAATTTTTTAGAAATCCTGATGGTATTTCATATCCCTTTTCCTTCGCTAAAAGCATAAAATGACCAACATAAGAGGTAATCCACAAATTTGGATCAGCCAAACCAGGCCAATAGGCAACACCACCATCTGATAATTGCATCGTATTCAGTCTTTGAATAGCCGCTTGAATATTCTCCAAAGTTCGTTTTTTAGATAAATCATCTAACTCAACAAAATTTGAGATAAATAATTGTGGAAAAGCCCCCGAAGTAGTTTGTTCAGCACAACCATGTGGATATTCGATTAAGTATCCCAACCTTCGTCTAAGATCAATAGCAGGAATAGAGGAAATTTCAATAGTAGCCTTATTGGTTCCGGCAATACCAGGTAATTTATACTGTAGTGTTGACGTTTTACCTGGCTCTAGAAACTCTTCAAAGAAGAGTTTAATTTTTGGATTAGGGTTCCTAATTTCAATCTCGATTTCATATTGATCTACCTCATTCCCACTTTTAACAATAACCTTAACTTTTCCTACACCGATTTTGGGTACAACATTTAATTTGAAGGTTATATCAGACTCCCCTGGCTTATTAAAAGTGATTGTTTTAGAGCTGCTCCCATCAATTTTGAAATTTGAACTTGTCTGAACTTCAACGGAAACATTTCGAACCTTGCTTTCGAGTGCAAAAACAGAAACCGGTAAAATAACCATTTCACCAGGGCCAACAACCCGAGGTAATGTGGCAAGGACCATCAATGGCTTCCGCACAGGAACAGCTTTTTCAGCGTTTCCAAATGCTGAACCATTACCTGCAATAACCATCACTTTAACCGATCCAATGTACTGTGGTAATAAAATTTTATGCTCTTGCAGTCCCCCAGTATATTCAAAAGGTCCTAGAAATTTCACAATAGATTTAAACCTGTTGGCTTTTTTATCACCCGAACCGCGAAGATCGCCATCCCCGCCAATAGCAAATAATTTTTCGATAGTTCCACCATAAGAACCAATAATATAATCGTATAAATCCCAAGTTTTAACTCCTAGTGCTTCACGTCCATAAAATTCTGTCCAGGGATCAGGAGTTTTAAACCTTGTTAAATCTAATAATCCCTCATCAACAATTGCTAAAGTATAGGTCATTTTTTTGCTATTCTTTTCTTTAACTCCAACTGTAAATTCGGTCTCTGGACGAATAATTGCCGGAACAATAATTTCAGGATATAGATGGGAAACCGGGTTTTCAATTTTAACGGGAACAATACCATACATTCGTATAGGCAAATCGTTTGTTTTACTGCTATGAGGCTGAATTAATGTGGCATTAATGTAAATATTAGGAGCCATTTCCTCCGTAATATCAAAACTAATTTTTGTTTCCTTTCCACTACTTTCCTCCCACCATTGTTTTAACACTTTGGAGCCTGTTTCCAGAGAAATAAGAATTCGTCCATTTTTAGGTGATGGAAATATTATATTTGCTTTTTCACTAACATTGTATGTATTTTTATCTGTATTAAAACTTAACATAGCAGCCGATTTAGAGTCGGCCCTGTCTGCTCTTCCTCTCCAGCCTGGCCAATCAAAATATAAAACTTTACCAGTAGCGTGTCCCCCATCATTATCTACAACCCTTACTAAAAACCTTCCCCAATCGGGATAATTCAACCGATATTTAAATCTTCCCTTTCCATTAACAGTATTGACCTTTTGATGAAAAACAGGAGTAGCATACGTATTTGATTCATAATTGGCTAAAACATCATTTGAAGCATTCCACCACCAATTGCGATCAAGCTTGTAAATGTATACCTCAAGATTATTTTTATTTACAGGTTTCCCGTCCTTATTAACCGTAGCAAGCTCAAAATATTGATTGGTATCAGTCTCCAAATATCCAAACTTATCTTTAGGGATTTTTATTCCCACATAAGACATATACGGAGATATAGTCGCAATTTGATTATCGATACTAAATTCACCCCCAGGTTCATATACCCTTGTTAAAATTGCAGCACGGAGCATCCCAGGTGCACTATTATCAAGATCTAATCCCCCTTCAATCGTATAATTTCCATCACTATCCAAATTACCCTGACTTACACTCTTTTCTTCGACGTTAAAAATTCTGGTAAGGTCATCAAAATAAAATCCATCATACCCTTTAAAAGCTGTATTAAGTTTGGAAACATTTGCAGTTACCTGAAATTTTAATCCGGAAGCCGGAGCTCCGTGTAACCATTTAGCGGTTAGCAAACCCGAAAACTTACCGGTATTAATGATAGCCTTTCCAATATCAAGATTTACTTTTAACCGATTAGGTTTTACAGTTTCTATCCGAAGCTTTTTACTAAAGATAACAGTACCTAACTTAATATTAATTTGCCAGTTACCTGTTGGTGAATCATCATTAGTTTTAAAAGCAAAGCTATAAAACCCATTCATTCCTGAAGTTTTGACAATTTTTTTGAAAAGTTGACCTTGAGGGGTAAATAACTCAAGAACTATAGGATAAGTAGAAGGTAACTGCTTTAATTTATCCTCGATGATGCAGGTTAAGAAAACAGTATCTCCAGGTCGCCATACGCCCCTTTCTCCATAAATAAAACCTTTTATCCCTTTTTGAATCGTTTGTCCCGAAACATCAAACTGACTAACTGATAAAGCGCTTCCATCATCTACTTTTAAATAGCCACGTTGAAGATCATTTTTAGCAACAATTAAAAAAGGTTTTCCCTTTGCTTCAATAGTACAAAAACCATTTCCATCAGTTGTAGCTGACCCTATAATTTGTTGTTGATAATTTAAGATATCAATATTAACGCTTGCTAGAGGATTAGCAGATACAATATCCGTAACCGCCAAAGAAATAGAGTTATTCCCATAACCCTTTGCAATTAATCCAATATTTGAAGCAATAATATTAGTAGTAACTTTACGATTTTCAGCAAAGTAGGAGGCAGAACAGGGATTATCCCTTTCATTCCAGTCATATCCATCTCCTTCTCCTTCATAATCATAATCACTATATTCATATTCATAATAATCATCACCTGCATCCCAATATTCTAACTCTTTTTCAAATTCATCGGTTGAAACAGTTTGAAATTCATCCGTTTTTTTATCATCAGATTCAGAATCACCCTCGCATGGATAGGTAGAATAGGATTTCTTAAAACTTAATTCGATTCTGTAAATTGCGCCAGGTTCCTGCTTTATTAATTCCGAAAGATCAAGTGAAAATGTATTCCATTGCTTATAATCAATTAATTTATCAGTACCCGATAAACTAATTGTTTTTAAGATTATTAAACGCCCAGCCCGTTTTAATTGATATTGTCCATCATAATTATTTACCTGGAAAAATTGGGGAACGTTATTTTCAAAAATTTTTACAATTCTAACATCAACCGCTTTAATGTTAACTGCTTCAAATGGGAAAATCAAACCTTTGGAATCAGGAAGGATATTCCCTTTTCCAAGAAGTCTGACAGCAGGTTTAATATTTTCAAACACTATTTCCTTTCTATAAGATTCCTTCAGAGGAGAGCCCATGGAATTGCGAACCCCTATATTAACATCCAATTTTAAAGTTCCGGAAATCTTCTCCGAAAAATAGATATTCACAGTATTTTTATCTATTTCAAAATTAAGATCAGCATTCTTATCTATAGTAATTAATCCTTTAAGATCCTGCTTTTTGTCCAAGGGATCGGAAAATCGTAACGAAATATATTGGTTTGGCTCCTGAAAAGCTTTAGCTTCTAGTACTAAAAAATCATATATTGAAGGTATTATAAGAACTTCTTCCCCTTTATTATCCACATCTATATCATTGCCATCCCATGCGATTTCAACTTTACTTTCTTTTTCATACCTACCAACACTGTCAATTTGATATTTATGAATATTATTTTCGCTATGTTGCCATGAAATAGATAATTTTTTATCCCCCTGCTTTGAAGTCAATATTTTTTCCAACCTTGATTCATCAACAACATCAGCTGTTTGAATAAGTCCGGTTATTTTATTCTTAGCAAGGTTTTCAATATTGTATGGCTCGTAACCATCAATAGAAACAGCAAATGACTGCTTTTTGGTATTAAAACCAAACTCAAAAATTCTAAACTTCTTATCAATTTTTAAGATATTTTTAAGATAAAACTTGACTTCATAATCCTTTCCCGATTTTAGCCATTCATCCGGTCTAAATTCAATTGTCCGTTTATCTATCCAATATGCTTTGCCATTAATATTAGGAGAGAAGTCAAACAGATCTTCTGTAATTTCTGTATTTGGTAAAACCTCTTCTTTAATTTCATCCGTTAATTCAATTCGAATATTGGAAGAAACCGAAATTTCCCCTGACGTAAAAGCGCTGATATATTCACTAAAACCAGGGTCAATAACTTTTTTACCTTTTTTACAGCTCGTAAAAACAGAGCTCATTAAAATAATTGTAAAGCAAAAAAACAGAGCTTTTCTCATAATAAAAGGATTTTGATGGTAATTAAGCTGTTAATATAGCAATTTTTTAATATATCGCTTTGACCGTTATGATATCATGAGAATAATTAAATGAAATAAAGTCAATTTTATAAATACAAATCAGACCCTTAAACATAATTTATAATTAGAATAAATATCCTCTAAATCATTAAATTATAAATACTAACAAGAAATATTTTCACTTTAATAAGTATATTTGTAAATTAAGGCAGCAAAAAAGTTGGGGTATGATATCGTTTAAAAAAACTAAGAAAAGTTGGAGAATTGCTATTATTAGTGTTTTTGCTTCGTGCATAATAAGCTTTTTTGCTTTTACCGACAGCGATTTTAAAATTTTAAAAAACTTTGATATTTTCTATACCCTCTTTAGAGAATTAAACCTTTATTATGTGGATAATATCGATCCGGACGAAGTAATAAAAACGAGTATTGATGGCATGCTACAATCACTGGATCCTTATACTGTTTATATTCCCGAAAATGAGGCTGATGATTACAAAGTCCTTACATCAGGTCAGTATGGAGGAATTGGAGCTTCTACCCGAAAAATAGGTGGATATGTTGTTATTTCTGAAATTTATGAGAAATACCCTGCTAATCGCGCCGGATTAAAATCAGGAGACATCATTCACGAAATTGATGGTCAACCGTTATATTTTAAAGAATCTTCTGAAATTAGCGAACTTCTTAAAGGAGAACCAGGGACTGATGTTTTATTAACAATTGAGCGTCCGAACGAAAATAAACTGATCAAGAAAAATTTAAAACGCGAAAAAATCTCTCTCAACAACGTACCGTATTATGGTATGGTTAACAGCGAAACAGGGTATATTAAATTAGTAAATTTTACAATTGATGCCCATAAAGAAGTTAAACAAGCCTTTTTAGATTTAAAGGAAAATTTTGGAGCTAAATCGTTGATTTTAGATTTAAGAGGTAATCCAGGAGGCTTGCTAATTGAAGCTGTTGATGTGGTTAACTTATTTATTGATAAAAACCAGGAAGTGGTCAGTACAAAAGGAAAAATGAAACAATTAGATAATATATATAAAACCCGGAACCAACCACTCGATACCCAAATTCCTTTAGCTGTATTAGTAAACAGAAGTTCTGCATCTTCAGCCGAAATTGTAGTCGGGTCACTTCAAGACCTTGACAGGGCAGTAATTATTGGTCAGCGGACCTTCGGAAAAGGTCTGGTTCAGGTTACACGTCCTCTTAGTTACAACGCTCAGTTAAAAGTAACTACTTCGAAATATTATATTCCAAGTGGAAGATGTATTCAAGCATTGGATTACTCGCACAGAGGAATTGACGGAAGCGTAAGTAGTATTCCCGATTCTATGATTACTCAATATAATACCAAAAATGGAAGAAAAGTTTTTGATGGAGGAGGAATAATACCAGATATTACACTTCAACCCGAAACTTTAAGTAAAATTGCTATAACCTTATATACAAGAGGATTATTTTTCAATTATGCTACCAATTTTTATCATAAAAACGATTCCATTTCCTCTATCCCGAAATTCGAAATAGAAGAGGATGTTTACAAAAATTTTATTCAATTTATTACGAGTAAAAATTTTGATTATATGACTGATACTGAACAAGTATTAGACAAGCTTATTGAAAGTGCAAAAGGAGAGCATTACTATGAGAATTCTAAAGAAGAATTTGCCCTTTTACAGAAAAAAATTGCCCACGATAAATATAAGGATTTGGAAGAAAATAAAGCAGAAATCTGCGAATTGCTAAAAGAGGAAATTGCCAGTAGATATTATTTTCAAAAAGGGCGAATTGGATCGTCGTTGAAAAATGATACACACGTTAAAAAAGCAATATCAGTATTAGTAGATACGGACCTTTATACGAGCATTTTAAAAGGAACAATAAAATCGAACGTCGCCAGTAAACAAAGCTATCACCGATACGAGGATAATTAAATTAGTATTTTTAATGCGCTTCAAACCAATTATTCCCATCACCTATTTCAACTAAAAGAGGAACTTTCAATTTTATTACATTCTCCATTTCGTCTTTAACAAGAGATTTCAAAAACAATAATTCCTCTTTATACACATCAAATACAAGCTCATCATGTACCTGCAGAATGAGTTTTGATTTAAGCTTTTCCTCATTCATTTTTCGATAAATATTTACCATTGCGTGTTTAATAATATCAGCGGCAGTTCCCTGGATAGGCGAATTAATGGCATTTCTTTCGGCCATACTTCTAATATTACTGTTTGCAGAATAAATATCAGGTAAATAACGCCTCCTACCATAAAGGGTTTTTACAAAACCATTGTCTCTTGCATCCTGAATGGACCTTTCCATATAAGTTTTAACCTTTGGAAAGTTTGCAAAATAACCATCTATTAACTCACTTGCTTCCTTTCTAGGAATCTTAAGCCTCTGAGATAAGCCAAATGCAGAAATACCATAAATAATTCCAAAATTTGCAGTTTTAGCTTTATTTCGCATATCCTTTGTAACCTCATTCAAATTTAAATTATAAATCTTTGCTGCTGTCGCAGTATGAATATCAGCATTATTATTGAAAGCCTCAATCATATTCTCATCTTCGCTCATATGAGCCATAATCCTCAATTCAATTTGGGAATAATCAGCAGAACTAATAACATATTCATTATTAGCAGGTATAAATGCCTTTCGTATTTCCCGCCCTCTTAGACTTCTGATAGGAATATTTTGCAAATTCGGATCTATTGAACTTAATCGACCAGTTGCAGTTAGAGCCTGATTAAAAGAGGTATGAAGTCTTCCGGTTTTACTATTAACCATAACCGGAAGAGCTTCAACATACGTATTCAAAAGCTTCCGAAGTGTGCGATAATCTAAAATATAATTAATAATTGGGTGTTTGTCAACTAAATAGACTAATACATCTTCAGAAGTAGAATATTGTTTTGTTTTAGTGAGCTTTGCTGTATCATCAATTTTCAATCTGTCAAAAAGAATTTCGCCTAATTGTTTTGGCGATTGAATATTAAACTCAACACCAGCTAATTCAAATATTTTTGCTTCAAGATGAATTAAATCCGTTTTTAGTTCATCTCCAAGTATCTTTAAAGCACTCCTATCCAAATTAATACCTGTATACTCCATATCGCAAAGCACAGGAATTAATGGCATTTCTAAAATACCAGCAATTGACGATAATTCGTTTTTTTTCAATTCTACATCCAAAACCTCTTTCAGTTGATATGTAATATCAGCATCTTCAGCAGCATACTCAGCAATCCTGGCTAAATCAACATTGCCCATATTTATTTGAGGTTTCCCTTTTTTCCCAATTAAATCTTCAATTGGAACTGGAGAATATTTTAAATACTTCTCTGAAAGGAAATTCATATTATGCATTTGGTCAGGTTCTAAAAGATAATGAGCAAGCATCGTATCAAAAATTTTTCCTTTTAACTCTAACCCATAATTTTTGAGAACTAAAAGATCGAATTTCAAGTTTTGACCAATTTTAATAATTTGTTCATTACAAATCACTTTATAAAGCTCATCAATATACTTATCTCTCAAATCTAACTCTTTAGGAAAAGGGATATAATAAGCTTCATTAGCCTTCCAAGAAAAAGAAATACCAACTAATTCACAATCAAAAGTATTTAAAGAAGTTGTTTCAGTATCAAAGCAAACTTCGTCAAGTTTAGTAATTTTAATTATAAGGTCAGTTAAATCTTTTAAAGAATTAATAACTATATATGAATGATTTACATCACTAATAGACCTAAATCTCTTCTCCTCAACAACAGTACTAATTGGCATATTATCAAACAAAGTGGCTTGTTTAATTACTACCTTATTTAGTCTTGATGAGACTCGTTTTTCAAGATTAATAAAATTAAGCCGTTGAAATAGAGGTTTCAATAAATTCCAATCCGGTTTTTTGATAACTAATTCCGATGGATTTAAAGAAATCGGAACATTTGTAACGATTGTACACAATTCCTTAGATAAATTAATACTGTCTATATTATTAGATATATTTTCCTGAACCTTACCTTTAAGCTTATCCAGATTATTAAATAAGTTTTCAACTGTATTAAACTCTAGGAGCAATTTTGCAGCAGTTTTTTCGCCAATTCCGGGAGCACCAGGAACATTATCCGCCTTATCTCCCATAAGCGCAAGCATTTCGAGAAATTGCCCAGGGGAGTCGACCTCAAAATAATTTCTAATATTTTCAGTAGAGATTATTTCAGCATTTGAGCCAGCTTTTCCTGGTTTATGAATAAAAATATTTTTATCTAATAACTGAATATAATCCTTATCAGGAGTTACCATATAAACCTGAAAACCTTCCTTGGCAGCTGATTTTGCCATTGTTCCTATAACATCATCAGCCTCAAAACCTTCTACTTGAATTATAGGAATATTATATGCTTGCAGAACTTCTTTGATAATAGGAACAGATTTGATAATTTCTTCAGGAGTAGCGTCTCTGTTTGCCTTGTATAGAGGATATGTTAGATTTCTAAAACTTCCACCCGGCGGATCAAACGCAACAGCAAAATGTGTTGGATTCTCTTTTGATAATATATCTTCAATAGTATTTAAAAATCCGAAAATTGTTGATGTATTCAATCCTTCCGTATTAAACATCGGACTTTTGATAAAAGCATAGTACGATCTAAATATCAAAGCATAAGCATCAATAAGATACAATTTATTTAAAGAATTCATAAAGCAAAAAATTAGTTAGAATTGGAACATTTGCTAACACACTCAATAATATTAGACAAATTCACATGCTTTAGGAAATAATAAGTGTTTTTACCATCTCTTTTTGAACTTAAAACCCCTTTATCTTTCAATATTCCCAAATGATGAGAAGCAGTGGCTTGCTCAATTTTTAATAATTCATGTATCTCGGTAACAGTTAATTTTTTGCCATCTTCCAAACAATTAAGGATAGAAATTCTAAGGGGATGAGCAATTGCTTTAAGCATATTCGCAGCTGTTTCTAATTGTTCCGGTGTTAAATCACTAAACCTCATACAAATTCAACTATAAAACAAAATTATACATATAAATCTGTCATTCAATTATTTAAATAAACAGGAGGAAGTATATCAAAAAAATGAATGAATACAAATATAGGAATATAAATATCAATAAATAAATAACAAATTTACAGCTATTTAGTTGTTGAAACTCAATAACCATAAACTGCAACAACAGTTCTGAAATTGATTAGCAGTGTTGTGAATATTATAAAATTCATGTACGTTTGCCTTCTTTAAATCTATAACATGTCCGAACTGACAATAATAAAAGCGCCCATTAAGGACGAAATATTAAAATTTGACAATTATTTTAAAGCTTCCATTAAGAGCAAGATCCAATTACTCGATATAATTACAAATTTTATAATTCGAAAAAAGCGAAAACAATTACGATCTATGCTGGTATTTTTATCAGCAAAACTGTCAGGAGGAATTACAGAAAGCACATATATTGCAGCATCTCTTATTGAATTACTCCATACGGCAACATTAATTCACGATGATGTTGTAGATGAGGCATACGAAAAAAGAAGCTTTCTTTCAATAAATGCTCTCTGGAAAAGTAAAATAGCTGTGCTTATGGGAGATTATTTGCTCGCAAAAGGATTACTATTAGCAGTAAATAACAAATCTCACTCTCTGCTTGAAATAGTTTCAGATGCAGTTAAAGAAATGAGTGAAGGAGAATTATTACAAATTCAGCGTTCGCGGACATTAAATATGACCCAGGAAGAATATTTTGAAGTAATTCGGAAGAAAACTGCTACATTAATTTCAGCATGCTCAGCTGTTGGAGCAACCTCTGCTGCAGCAGATAAAGTAATTGTAGAAAAAATGAAATCGTTTGGATTGAATTTTGGAATGGCTATCCAAATGAAAGATGATTTATTAGATTATAAACATAAAGGGTTTTTTGGAAAACCTTCTAGTATTGACTTAAAAGAAAAGAAATTTACACTGCCTCTGATATATTCATTAGAAAATTCCAGTAGCGTAGACAAAAACAAAATTATCTGCATGATAAACCAGTCTAAGAAAAGTATTAATTTAAGCTTTATTCTTAATTTTGTACACAAAAAAGGCGGACTAGTTTTTACTGAGAAAACAATGATTATTTTTAAAAACAAAGCATTGGAAGATTTAAGTTTTCTTCCCGAAAGTAAAACGAAAGAAGCATTAGTTAAATTAGTTAATTATTCAATTCAAAGTAACTAATATATTTTTAAATACTTAAACGATTAATTCTTGCTAATATTTGCAATATCGACCTTACCAATTGATCAACTAAAAAGATAACAGGAAATATTAACTATTTGAAATATAATTCCAAATAATTATAGCCTTCTTCTCTCCTATTAGTTCTATTAAGTCCTCAAATTTCGAATTTTTTAGGCCATTGATAGATTTATACTTGTTCAAAAGTACTGATACAGTTTTCTCACCAACTCCTGGAATCGAATCCAATTGTGAATTAATCATCGAATTGCTTCTTTTGTTCCTATGAAAATTTATACCAAAACGATGCGCTTCATCACGTAATTGTTGAATAATACGTAATGTAACCGAACTCTTTTCCAAATAAATAGGTAATGAATCCCCTGGAAAATATATCTCTTCCAACCTTTTTGCAATTCCTATTATAGCAATTTTATCAAAAAGGTTGAGTTCTCTTAAAACTTCAACTGCAACACCTAATTGTCCTTTACCACCATCAATTATGATTAACTGAGGCAATGGTTTGCTCTCTTCCAATTGTCTCTTATATCTCCTATATACAATTTCTTTCATCGAGGAAAAATCATCTGGTCCTTCCACAGTTTTTATATTGAAATGTCTGTATTCAGACTTAAGTGGCTTGGCATTTTTAAAAACGACACAAGCAGCAACCGGATTAGTACCTTGTATGTTTGAATTATCAAAACATTCAATAAATATAGGCAACTCATTTAGATGCAAATCATGCTGAATTCGCTCGAGAATCTTATTGGCAGGCTTTTCCTGATACTTTTGATTCCTTTGCTTTTTAAGGTTTAACAAAAAGAACTTTGCATTGCGCTCCGATAATTCGAGTAATTTGCGTTTATCTCCTATTTTGGGACAAGTAAATAATACCCCAGGTAGTTCCGTACTAAATTGATATGGAACAATTAATTCAGGAGAATCACTTATAAACCTATTGCGTAATTCAAGTATTGAAAATAAAAGAATATCTTCAGCATCCTCATCTATTTTTAAATTAATTTCAACAGTATGAGCCATTAAAATTGCGCCGTCAACAACCTTAAGATAATTTACAGCAGCCAGATCGCCATCCTTAAAGATAGAAAAGACATCAACATTTTGAATAGAAGGATTAACAATAGTTGATTTACTTTGAAATTTCGTTAAAATTACAATTTTATTTTTAACAATATTAGCTTCTTCAAATTTAAATTCCTCCGAATAATTTTGCATTAATTCTTTTAAATAACTAGTTACGTGTGAAAGATTTCCTTTTAAAATATCTTTAATACGCAAAATATTATTTAAATAATCATTACTCGTCATTCGTCCCTCACATGGACCAAGACAATTGCCAAGATGAAACTCTAAACATATTTTATACTTCTTTAAACGAATTTGAGATTCACTTAAATTTAAAGCACAGGAACGAATTGGAAATAATTGCCTTATTAAATCAAGTAAAGTACGAACCATCATTCCCGAAGTATAAGGCCCAAAATACTGTGAACCATCCTTTACAATATTTCTTGTTGAAAAGACGCGCGGAAATGGCTCGTTCTTAAAACAAATCCAAGGAAACGTTTTATCATCTTTAAGAAGGAAATTATATCTTGGTTGATATCTTTTAATTAAATTATTTTCAAGAAGTAAAGCATCCTGCTCACTATTAACTATTATGTAATTAATATTAACAATCTTTTTAACTAATAACCAAAGTTTACGATTATCTGCATGATTTTTATGAAAGTAACTAGAAACCCGTTTCTTTAAATTAATCGCTTTCCCAATATAAATGATTTCCTCCGTGCTATCCAAAAATTGATATACCCCTGGTTTATCAGGAAGATTTGAAAGAATTAAAGAGATAGGACTATCCATTAATCAAAAAAGGTATTAGTAAAAGAAAACGATTGAAAATCGAACAATCCTTTATCGCTCAATTTTAATTCAGGAATAACAAGCAGAGCTAAAAATGAAAGTGTCATTACCGGAGAGTTTAATCTGCATCCATGCTCTCGAATATACTCAGAAATTTTAAGATATCTTGCAGAAACATCCTCAGCCGAATCATCAGACATTAAACCACCAATTGGAAGAGCCAAAAATAAAGATTCACCGTAAATTGAATAAGAAATTCCACCTTTATGAGAAATAACCTCATTAATAGCATTTGACACATCTGTTAAATCATCGCCAATTGCAATTATGTTATGACTATCATGTGCCACAGAGCTAGCGAAAGCACCTTTCATTGGCCCAAACCCTTTAACCAATGCTTTTGAAACACAAGAATTATCATACCTATTTTTAACAAATAATTTTTGAATTTCATTCTCATGTAAAAAATAATCAAAATTTTTCCCAATTGGAAAGAAAGATGCTTTTGTAGAGAGTTCCCCATCTTCAACTTCAATTACTCTGCACATTTTTCCAGAAGGAACAATCACCAACTCGCTCTCCTCCACATGAGAAGCATTAAAATTATTTATAGTTCGCTTTAATTTAAACAGTTTGCAGAAATCATCAGTTCTTTCTACCAAAACACCATCAACCCAGGTTTGAAGTATATTAAAATCAGTCAAATTATCGACAAAAATAAAATCAGCAAAATCATTCATGCGTAGCATCCCAATAGGCAATCCATAAAATTCAACCGGATTTTGAGTAACAATTTTAAGAATATTAAATAACGGAATCCCTAATTCTAAAGACCTCTTCACTAACAAATTTATATGCCCCCGAATAAGATCATCAGCATGTAGATCGTCTGAACAAAGCATCACTTTTTCAGCATGTGAAATCATTAGCGGAAATAAAGCCCTGAAATTTTTAGCAGAACTGCCTTCCCGAATTAAAACACGCATTCCTAAATTAATTTTCTCTAATGCCTCGTCAATAGTAGAGCATTCATGATCTGAAGAAATGCCATAAGAAATATACTTGGCCAACTTGTCACCAGATAATCCTGGCGCATGTCCATCAATAACTTTATTAAATTTTCCAGCTAAGGCACATTTCTTTAGAACCAACTCATCCCCATTAATAACTCCTGGAAAATTCATCATTTCTCCCAAAGCAACAATTTCGGGTATTCCTAACAGAAACTCAATATCTTTGTCATCCAAAACAGCACCAGAAGTCTCCATCTCAGTCGCGGGAACACAGGATGGTGCCGTCCAATTAAATTTCAATCGACTTCTCCTCCCCTCCTCAATCATAAAACAAACACCATCTACACCGCATACATTTGCTATCTCGTGAGGGTCAGAAACAACACCAATAGTCCCATGCGACAATGCTATTCTACCAAATTCTATTGGAGACAAAAGAGAGCTTTCAATGTGCACATGCGCATCTATAAATCCTGGCAAAATGAACCCTTCCAGTTTTTTATTCACTCGAATGATTTCAATGATTCTGTTTTTTGAAATCACCAGTCTTGCCGGATAAATTTCCTGCAAATGAATATCAACTAAATTACCCTCGACAAACATCGTTTAATTTAATATTAAAATAACGAAAGGATTCGCACTAGACTATTTGTTCCACGTGGAACAATTTTTCATAATATATGTTCCACGTGGAACATTATCTTCCCAAATGTACTAAAAGTACATTAATATCCGAAGGGGTGATTCCGGAAATTCTTGAAGCCTGTCCAATGGAAGCTGGTTTGATTTTGGATAGTTTCTGCCTGGCTTCAGTAGATAAAGAATTTAGACTTTTATAGTCAAACTCTGAATTAATTTTAATGGTCTCTAAACGCTTAAGTTTTTCGGCAATCCCTTTTTCCCTATCAATGTATCCAGAATATTTAATAAGTATTTCAGCCTGTTCAATAGCTTCGCCAAGTAAATTATCAGAATCATTTTCTGAATCATAATTAAGCTTAATAGCTTTCAAAAAATCGTAGATCTCTATCTGAGGTCTAGTAAGAATATCAATAGCTTTAACAGTTTGCTTAATAGGCGAAGTGCCATTCTCCGCAAGAAATCCATTTATTTCTTCAGGCCTAACGCTTAAGGTTCGCAATTCGCAAGTGATCTTGTTAGCAATACATTTTTTTTTGTTGAGATATGTTAATCTTTCCTTCTTTGCCAACCCAAAATTATAAGAAACTGGTGTTAATCTACTATCAGCGTCATCCTGTCTCAATAACATTCTATATTCTGCTCTTGAGGTAAACATTCTATATGGCTCATCAACACCTTTAGTAATTAAATCGTCAATTAAAACACCAATATACGCTTCACTTCTTTTAAGAACAATTGGATCTTTCTGCAGAACTTTTAAAGAAGCGTTGATTCCAGCCATTATTCCTTGAGCTGCTGCTTCTTCATAACCAGTCGTACCATTAATTTGTCCTGCGAAAAATAAATTACTTAGACCCTTAGTTTCTAACGTAAGATTCAATTGAGTAGGAGGATAGTAATCATATTCAATAGCATATCCGGGACGATAAATTTTAACATTCTCCAACCCTTCAATTTTTCGAATAGCTTCATATTGAATTTGCCAGGGTAAAGAAGATGAAAAACCATTAATATAATATTCATTTGTAGTAAGACCTTCGGGCTCCAGAAATAGCTGATGCTTGTCTTTACTTGCAAAGGTGACAATTTTATCTTCGATACTTGGGCAATACCTGGGTCCAATCCCTTTAATCCGTCCAGTATATAAAGGCGACTCAACGAATCCCCGTTCTAAAACTCTATGAACTTCCGAATTCGTATAGGTAATATAACAAGGTTTTAGATTTGGCTGATTTGTAATATACGGTAAAAAAGAAAATTTTCCGCTGTTAATATCCCCCTGTTGACTTTCCAATTTAGAAAAATCAATAGTCCTACCATCAATCCTGGCTGGTGTTCCCGTTTTCATCCTACCTACTTCAAAACCATTTTCTGCTAACTGTTCTGAAATACCTTTTGACGATGGTTCGGAAATTCTCCCACCTTCGGAAGTGTTCTTACCAACATGAATAACACCATTTATAAAAGTACCATTCGTAAGAATAACTGTTTTACCTGAAAATTTAACCCCCAATTTAGTAATTACCCCATGAACCACTTTATCTTGGATCACCAATTGACAAACAGTATCTTGCCATAAATCCAAATTTGGCAAAGATTCTAAAGTTTCTCTCCATTTAAGAGAAAATTGAATTCTGTCACATTGAGCTCTAGGACTCCACATTGCTGGGCCTTTAGAACGATTTAACATCCGAAATTGAATAGTAGTTAAATCAGTTATTATCCCGGAATACCCACCCATAGCATCAATTTCCCTAACAATTTGACCTTTAGCAATACCACCCATAGCAGGATTACATGACATTTGTCCAAATTTTGTCATATCCATTGAAATCAGAAGTGTTCTCACTCCCATATTAGCAGCTGCAGCTGCAGCTTCACATCCAGCATGCCCTCCCCCAACAACAATAACATCGTACTCTAAAATCATTTTAGCTATTTAACATGGATAGACACAGATTTTCAATATTTCGCATTTCAATTATTTCAGTTTTAGATTTATCCTTAAAACCTAATAGATGTAATAAGCCGTGAACCATAACACGATTTAGTTCATGATAAACGTCAACATTAAATAAACTAGCATTTTCAACAACACGATCTAAGCTAATAAAAATATCTCCACTTATAACATCACTATTGTTATAATTGAAGGTAATAACATCAGTAAAATAAAAGTGTTTTAGATATTTTTGATTAATTTCAAGAAGCCGACTATCATCACAGAAAATAATAGAAATATTGCCCGGTTTTTTATTATAATTTAAAATGATTTCTTTGAACCATTTAATAGACCTTCGCTTATAAGGAAAGCGAAATGTAGTAATTTCGTTAAATACAAGAATTGCCAATTTAAATTTTAAAGATTAATTCAACCCTGCTTCCATTTTCCAAAAAATTGATTTTATCAGAAAGTTTTTCCATTAAAAAGACACCTCGACCATTAATGTTTTCAATATTCTCAGGTGCTGTTGGATCAGGAATGCTTGCAAAATCAAAACCAGGTCCTTGATCCTTTACAGAAATTTTTAATTCGCTTTCAACAATTATACAATTTATGTTAACAAGCTTACTCTCATCTAATTTATTGCCATGCATTATAGCATTATTTGCAGCTTCTAAGGTAGCAATCAGAATATTTCCATATATTTCAGAAGAAAGGTTGCACACTGTTGAAATCTCATCAATAAGCTTTTCTACAACTCTTAAATTATCAATTTTAGAGGAAATATTTAATGTCTTTTCCATCATTTAAATTTTTTCTGCATTATACCGAATTCTAATAAATATGTTACAAACATCCTTAATTTTAGGTAAAATTAATAATTAAAAGAAATAAAAAAAATCAGTTTTTTCCTAACCAAATCTGAGGATTTAATTTATTGGCTTCTTCCCAAATTTCAAGGTGCAAAATTGATGAATTTGAACTAATATCAGAGTATAAGGCTCCAATTTCCTGTTTCGCTTTAATCTTGTCACCTGGTTTAACCCTAACATTTACCAAATTCTGATACACGGTTAAAAACTCGCCATGCCTAATTATTATTGTATAATTAGCACCTAAAATAGAAAATACTTTTTTTACTTCTCCTTCAAAGATCGAAAAAACCTTAGCATTTGAATATGTACTAATATCAATCCCGTTATTTCTAACTTTAACTCCCTTTAAAATAGGGTGCTCCTGTTCGCCAAACGTATTTACAATAACCCCTTTTTCAGTAGGCCATGGCAATCTACCTCTGTTTTCTTTAAAATTCCCACTAACAATATTCATTTCATTAAGCGACTTTGCAACAATCGTTTTTCTCCTTTCTCTTTCACTTAATATTAAATTTTCAACCTCCTTTTGTAGCTTATTAGCAATTCTAACCTTTTCTTCAAGTTCTCTTTTTAAAGAGGCTTCCTTTTTCTTCAATTTTTCAAACTCAGTCTTTTGAGAATTTTTTTCTGATCCAAGCTGAATAATTTCCTTTTCCTTTGATTTTAAAAGTTTTTGTTTCGTCTTTTTAGAAACTTCAAGCATAACCTTTTTTTTGCTCAAATTCTCCCTAATTTCATTAATAGTAGCCAGCTGCTTTTTCCTAAAAAAAGAATATTGCTTAATATATTTCAACCTCTTATAAGCTTGATCAAAACTTTGCGCAGAAATAATATAGGTAATAAAATTGCCTTTTTTGTGCTTTTTATATGCTACAAAAATCATCCTTGCATATATTTTCTTTATAATTTCAACATCATATTCGATAGCGTTAATTAAAATTTGTTGTTCCGTAATTTCATTATCACTAAATTCAATTTCATTCGATAAATTACCAATAAGAGTGTTGCGATTAATAATTTGAGATTCTAACAACTTGAGCTTTTCGACAGAATTTATCTTAGATTTGCTAACCTCATTAAGAATAGATTGAGTATTTTCAATCTCTTTAAGCGTTTCTTTTCTTTTCTTTTCAAGATAATCTTTTTGTTGACCAGAAATATCTGAAAGAATCAAAAGAAAAACAATAATATATTTTAATCTAATCATCGAGTGTAAAATTAATAATCTGAAAATTCAAATATTTTAAAAGATTAAACTTTTCAACTCTATCCAATTTCTTATTAAGAACAGTAAATTTAATAATATCAGGATTATTATTAATTCCAAAGATCACACTGAATTTAGTTGTCCTTTTACCTTTCAATTTCTCGACATTAACTTGTTTAATTAATTCAGGATTTAAAACAGCTAATTCAATTTCACCAGAACTTCTATATAACAAATTAATAAATAAATATATAAACAGTGAATCCGAGTTGCTATTATTCGATTCAAAAAAACTCTTGCAATGAAACAGGATATCTTTAGAATAAAAGTGAATTCGCCTACTATTAATTAAATCAATTAAAACAACACTATCAGATTCAAAATAAATCTTCAACACATTTCTCCCAATAGGACCGTACAAATTAAAAAGTACATAAGAGGATGCTGTTGTAAAAAAACCATTAACAGAACCATAATTACTTCCAAGAGAATAAGAAACTTCAATTTTACGGGTACTATCAATTTCGTGAACAATAAAGCTTTTTTGCCCCGTACAGGCTAGTAAAAGAAAACAAAGGGAAAAGAAAAACCAATTCATCATTTCCTATTCCTTTAAATTCATAATTTTTAAAATTTCATTATAATGATTTTGAACATTAATATCGGATTTACCGCCTAAAACCAAAGCTTTTTTTATAACTTCATAAGCCTCCTCATACTTTCCCAATTTAAAGAGTATCCAACCATATGTATCAAGATAATTGAAATTCTTTGTATCCATAATAATACACTTATAACTCATCTCTTTTGCTCTCTCAAGAGAATCATTGTTTGCAGCAAGATAAAAACTATAATTATTTAAAACATAAAAATTATAGGGATTCACTTCTAAAACTTTATCAAAATAACTAAAACAAGTTTTACTATCTCCGAGTTTATAATATGACTCACCTGCCAGAATTAATAATTGTTCTTCATAAGTTTTTCGTTCATTAAGGAAGTTAATTCCGTTAATAAAAGAACCAGCTGCTTCTCGAAACATATGCTTTTTAAAATATCCAATACCTCTATAATAGTAAATAAAATCAGTTTGATCCCCATCTTCAATTCGCTTATCGGTAATACTTATCAACTCATCCAAACGATTTTCCAAATTAAGAATCATTAAATAAAGATCAAGATTTTCAGCATCTAATTTTTGATTATAATAAAATTCCAAGATATCAGAAGCATCCTTAATAAAGCCTGAACCAATAAATACATCAGCAAGATTTTTCAAATCAATTTCATTATCTAAATGATTAAATAGCCAGTTCTTCAAAGAAACTATAATGTCTTGCTTACAATTCAGAGAAATATCTTTTAATTTTAAAGTATTAATAAGAAATATAATCTCATTTTCAGACAATTGATCATCATTAATTAATTTATCAAAAACAATTTTTTCAACTTCTCCAGGCCTATTTGTCTCAGAAAAAAAAGTTGCTAATCCAATAATAGCAATTTCATTTAAGCTATCCCTTCTTAAGAGTTCTTTATAAGTTCTCTCCCCTTTTTCAATCTTTCCAATAGATTTATAATGTTCAGCTAATAACCCCAAAAATTTATATTCTGTAGGTAGTTTTTTGAAAATTCGTTTTAAAGTCATCTCCGCATTATGATACCGCTTAAGTTTTCGTTCAATTTGAAATTTTGTTATTGCTAACTCTTGATTCTTCTTATCATCCTTTAATAATTCCTTAATAATTTTATATGAATTATTATATTGAGCATTTTCGAAATACAATGCAGCAAGATTATACTTAAACCTAAAATTGTTAGGATTTCGACGAACAATAATTTTATATTGCATAATCGAACTATCAATATAATTACTTCTTTTATAAAGAGTTGCTAAATCTAGGCGATACCAATTATTTCTTTCATCATATTTCACAGCAAGTTTGCAATACTCTAATGCTTTTTCTAGCTGGTTGTTCTTTAAGTAAATTTCAGAAACTAGGTAGTATGCTGCAGAACTAGAAGGATTTACATCCAAACATTTAAAAAGTAGAGCTAATGCTTGACTATAATTCCCAAATAGCTTTTGTTTTGTGGCTTCAGTAAAAGCATAATTATAAGTAATACTAGATTCCTCATCATTTCGAAATACAGTTTTCTTTTTTGAAAGATGATTAAAAACGCTACATGACGAGAGTAAAACTAAAAGAACTATAAAAGAAAATAATTTCATATTATTTACCTGTATGACCAAAACCACCAATGCCTCGAGAGGTCTCAGAAAGCTCAGAAACTTTCTCCCAAGTACAAATTTCATATTTAGCAACAACCATTTGTGCTATACGGTCTCCATTCTTAACCTCAAAATCTTCACTTCCTAAATTAATAATAATAATACATACTTCCCCACGATAATCAGCATCAATAGTGCCTGGTGAATTTAAAACCGTAATTCCATTCTTAATAGCCAAGCCACTTCTTGGTCTAATTTGAACTTCATAGCCAACCTCTATTTCTAAATATAAACCGGTTGAAATTAATTTTCGCTCACCAGGCTTTAAAATTTCAGGTTTACTTAAAAAAGCGCGAATATCCATTCCTGCAGAATGTGAAGTAGAATATTCGGGTAACGGATTAAGTGAATTATTAATAACTTTTATAATCATAAAATTAAAAACTAAATAAAAAATAGAAAAATAAATAGAATCTGCCTCAAAACTAATAGCAATTTAAATAGGAAAGAAAATTATAGACTAGTTTTTATAAACAAAAAATATTCATTACTAAACAATTAGTTAAGATAAATTCTTTAATCTCTATTTAGATATGCCCTTTGGGTAAATTAAGAAAGTCATCTACATTGTTTACTGAAAATTGAAACCCATTACCTAATAAAACACTAGGTAAAACATTCGGGTTACTTTCAAATAAAGTAACTGTTTTTCTCAGGAATATTTTTAATATCCTTAGAGGAACAAAAGTAATTACTCTAATTAATTTGAATTTCTTAATATTATTATAAAGCGAATAATAACTAACAGATTTAGGACTGGTTATATTTACAACTCCATAAAGATGCTTATTAATAATAAATTCGATAGCTTTTAAAAGATCTCCAATATAAATAAAAGATAAAAATCCCTTTCTATTATCGGGTACTATAATAGAATTCAAAATTTTATATCTTAATAAATTAAAGAAAAACCCATACTTAAAGTCCAGTACAATCCCTAAACGAACAATAGAAACATTAATATTTTTAGATTTATTAAGATTAGCCTCAAACTCCCAACATCTACAAACATAAGCAAGATAAGAATCGCTAAAGCGAACTGAAAATTCATCATGAACACCTCGATTATCATAAATACCAATAGCGGAAAAACTAATTAAATGAATTTCTTTATCTGTAATTAAATCTAAAGTGTTAACAAGACATTTGGTGGTATTAACCCTGCTCTCCAGAATCTTTTTACGTTTGGCAGAAGTCCATAATCCAAAAATATTTTCTCCAGCCAAATTAATAACAATATCACAATCCTTAATAAGTTCAAACAAATATTCAGGATTAAAATATGTAACTCTGGGAATTTTAATAATTTCATATCCTTCCTTTCCCAGAAAATCCAATAAAACAGAACCTATGAAACCGCTACAACCGTTTATGGCAATTTTTTTCATAATTTTACTTTTTTAAAAACTAAGATATGAAGCGATATATACTATCAATGCTATTTTTAATTCTCTTAACAAATAGTAAAGCTAATATACCCTTAAAAGATACAACTTCTCTTGTTACTATTGAAACTAAATTTGGAGAAATAACCATAAAATTATATAATGAAACCCCACTTCATAAAGCCAATTTTATCAAATTAATTCAAGATTCAATTTATGTAGATTTATTGTTTCATAGGGTAATTAAAGGATTTATGATTCAGGGGGGAGACCCTGACTCGAAAAATGCAAAACCTAATCAATTATTAGGAGAAGGTGGATTAAACTATACAGTCCCAGCAGAGTTTAATAAGACTATTTTTCATAAAAGAGGTGTCCTAGCAGCAGCTCGCGAATCAGATAAGAGTAACCCTTTAAAAGCTTCCTCCTCAACACAGTTCTATATAGTTCAGGGAAAAAAATTTACACTATCGCAATTATCCATGTTAGAGCAGAAAAGAAACCAATTAATTTTAAATGAAAAGGCAAAGCTATTCTTTGAATTTGAACAAAAACAACAAACCGATACCTCGAAAATAAATATTAAAATATACCAGGATAGTTCACTAAATAAAGCCCAAAGATATCTGAAAGAAAATCCGTTAAGTTTTACAGAAGAACAAAAGCATGCATATACCAACGTAGGAGGAGCTCCCCATTTAGATGGAAATTACACAGTATTTGGAGAAGTAACAACAGGAATCGAAATAATAGATATAATTGCTAACTTGCCTACCGATCAAAATGATAGGCCTAAAGAGGATATAAAATTTAAGATAAAAATTAAATAATTATGATAGAACAAATTGAATCATTTTTAAAAGAAGCAGAAAAATACAAAATAACGAGTGCTTTAGAACTGGAAGAATTTCGCTTAAAATATTTAAGCAAAAAAGGACTATTAAATACATTATTCGAGGAATTTAAAACAGTTACCCTTGAAAAGAAAAAAGACTTTGGTAAAAAACTGAACGACTTAAAAACTTATACTTCTGATAAGTACCAAAATTTTAAAGAAAGTCTGGATTCAACAAGCGAAGGGTTAAAAACTGACTTATCCCTGACAGGGGAAGCAATTAAACTTGGAACAAGGCATCCTGTTTCAATTATAAGAAACGAAGTAGTTTCAATATTTGAACGCTTAGGATTTACAGTTAGCGAAGGCCCAGAAATAGAGGATGATTGGCATGTATTTTCAGCACTTAATTTTCCCTTGGAACATCCCGCCAGGGATATGCAGGATACTTTTTTTATTCAAAAAACTCCCGATATTCTTTTAAGAACTCATACATCATCGGTTCAGGTGAGAGTTATGGAAAATACTCAGCCTCCCATACGAATGATAATGCCAGGCAGGGTTTTTAGAAATGAGGCAATTTCAGCACGTTCCCATTGCATGTTTCATCAGGTGGAAGGTTTATTTATAGCAGAAAAAGTTTCATTTGCAGATTTAAAACAAACGTTGTTATTTTTTGCAAAAGAAATGTTTGGTTCTGAAACAGAAATTCGGTTGCGACCTTCTTTTTTTCCATTTACGGAACCATCTGCTGAAATGGATATATCGTGTAATTGCAAAGGAAAAGGATGTAATTTATGTAAATACACCGGTTGGCTTGAAATATTGGGCTGTGGAATGGTCGATCCAAATGTCTTAGACTTTTGTGGAATAGATTCAACCAAATACACCGGATTTGCATTTGGAATGGGCATTGAAAGAATAGCCCTTCTAAAATATCAAGTTAAAGATATTCGAATATATTTTGAGAACGATGTTAGATTTCTAAATCAATTTAAACCTAGTATCTAAAAAAACGCAATAAAAATGAGTTATAGAATTTGAATTTCATAACTCATTTTTATTGCATCTCTATAATTAGCATTTACTCCGCAATATTTGTCACGGGAAAGGTTTACAGCTTTTTCCAGTTTTTCCAATTCTAAATTATTTCCTTTAAATTCATAAATAACGTTCATTTCATTAAATTTCTTCGGATGTTCGTCATTCATCAAACCTTGAATTTTAACATTAAAATATTTAACATCTACCTTCATTTTCTTTAAGATAGAAATTACATCCATTCCCGTGCAACCTCCCAAAGCAACCATCATTAAGGCTTTTGGCCTGGGGCCCAAATCTTCCCCACCAACATCTTCAGAAGCATCCAAAACAATTGTATGGTTACCAAGAGTAGTACTAAATTTCATATTTTCGCTCCATGTAACATTTACTTCAGTTTTCATAAAAAGACAATTTATATAATTCAGACATTAATTTATTTTTCAATCAATTACTTCATTAGTAAATTTAACCTTTTTTTCGCAATTTTGTTCTATCTTGTAAATACATAAATTCATTAAAAGTATGAGGCAAACAGCAATTCAACACAATATTGAGGATTGTAATATAATTAATGCCCCGCTATTTAAACACCTTACAGGCGAAGAGGCCGACAGGGTCAACGCTGAAAAATCTCCTGGTTTTTATAAAAAAGGTACATATATTTATCACGAAGGAAATCGAATAAACGGTTGTTATATAGTATTTAAAGGTATTCTAAAAATATATAAAACGGGGATTGATGGAAAAGAACAAATAATTCGCTTTGCAAAACCATACGAAATAATAGGATTTCGTTCTGTTTTGAGTGGCGAATTAGCTTGTACTACGGCAAAAGTAATGGAAGATAGTACTTTATGTTATCTACCCCAAGATAGTTTATACTATTTAGTAAAAAATAACGGAGCCTTTTCACTGGAATTAATGCAACTAATTTGCCGAGAATTAGGAGAAGCAAATGAATACATAACTGACATTGCTCAAAAAACTGTTCGGGAACGGTTAGCAGAAATTTTAATACATTTAAAAGAAAATTTTGGTTTAGACAACGAAAACGTTTTACAAATTTCTCTTACCCGCGAAGAATTAGCTAATATAGTAGGAACCGCAACAGAATCGGTTATACGTCTACTTTCCGAATTTAAATCAGATCATTATATCGACATAGACGGAAGAAAAATTAAAATATTAAATTTTACCGCACTGCAAAAGCTCGCTAATCTTTAAATAATTTAAATTGAGATTCTTCTTTAGTTAAATTAAAACATTTGTAAGAGAGATCCGTAACTTCACGACCACGGGGAGTTCGCTTTATAAAACCTTCCATAATTAAAAAAGGTTCGTATACTTCTTCAATAGTACCGGCATCTTCTCCAATAGCCGTAGCAATAGTATTTAAACCAACCGGACCACCTTTAAATTTCTCAATAAGCGTCCGTAGAATTTTATGGTCCATTTCCCCCAAACCATTCGAATCAATATTAAGTGCATCCAGGGCGTATTTAGTAATATCTATATCAATAACACCATTACCCTTAACTTGTGCAAAATCTCTTATCCTGCGAAGCAATGCATTACAAATCCGGGGTGTTCCACGACTTCTTCTGGATATTTCATAACAGGCGTCATCATGAATTGCAACATTCAATATCTTGGAAGAACGCTTTAATATACCCTGAATAACCTCGATTGAATAGTATTCCAAATGACAAGTAATACCAAATCGAGCACGCAACGGACTAGTTAGTAAACCAGATCGGGTAGTTGCACCTATTAAAGTAAAAGGATTTAAATTTAATTGAATTGATCGCGCATTAGGCCCTTTATCTAAAACAATATCAATAACATAATCCTCCATAGCAGAATATAAATACTCCTCCACAACAGGACTTAAACGATGAATTTCATCAATAAATAAAACATCATTCTTTTCAAGATTAGTTAAAATACCAGCTAAATCGCCAGGTTTATCTAAAATTGGACCGGAGGTTATTCTAATATTCGAATTGAGTTCATTGGCAATTATATTGGATAACGTAGTTTTTCCTAGACCCGGAGGACCATGCAATAAAACATGGTCTAACGCTTCATTTCGCAATTTAGCAGCATGAACAAAAACCTTTAAATTATCAACAACCTGCTTTTGACCAGCAAACTCATTAAAACCAATGGGCCTTAGCTTTGAATCAACCTCAATATCAATATTCTTATTAATTTCATTATTATAATCAAAACTATCCATGTACTATTTAGCTTTAACTTCAGCAACTTTTACACCATTAATCTTTTTCTCCAAATTATTCTCATACGCAATGGTTATAGTGATAACACCTAGTTCGTCATATTTCTTCCAAACTTTTTCTTTAATACCGTTTACGTAAAATTGTTCTTCCTTAATTTTACCATTATCGTAATAAATAAAAAACTTA